>Ga0073899_10001934_pt1 | contig 18831 bp, 13 predicted proteins | sample KloWWTmetaKNB5Ph_FD_88975 | JGI IMG/M metagenome (GOLD analysis project Ga0073899, IMG submission 88975) | Active sludge microbial communities from Klosterneuburg, Austria, studying microevolution and ecology of nitrifiers - Klosterneuburg... | ecosystem: Engineered > WWTP > Aerobic digester >... | reverse complement strand
TCGACGACGAACCGCTGCCGCACCGCGAACTTGCCGAACGCGAAGTGGCTGGCCGACGGGTTGAGCAAGAGATCGACGCCGCGCAGCGCGAGGTCCGAGCCCGGGCGGTTCGCCACCCACGCGTCCTCGCAGATCTCGAAGCCGATGCGCACGTCGCCGACGTCGAACAGCACGTCGCCGATCGGCCACTTGCCGGTCTCGTGCTCGAGCACGTCGCGCTCGCCGGCCGGCCACTCCTTGAACCACCGCGGCTCGTAGTGGATGCCGTCGCCGGCGAGGAAGCGCTTGCCGACGAAGCCGGCGATCGCGCCGTCGACCACCAGCGCCGCGACGTTGTACAGCGCCTTCTCGTGGTAGAGCGGCAAGCCGAACGACACCACCAGCCCGCGGGTGTCGGGCAACAGCTCCTGCAGGCACGCGAACGCCTGGGCCTGCAGCCCCGGCGCGAAGAACGCGTCCTCGCAGCCGTAGCCGGTGATGCACAGCTCCGGCAGGCACACCACCGTCACGCCCTGGGCCCGCGCGGCCACGAGCGCGGCGCGGATGTTGGCGAGGTTGTGATCCCAGGCGAACGGGATCTGGTTCAGGCAGGCAGCGGCGACCTTGACGAGCTTCATGGGGTCCTCGCGAGCGTGGTGGGGCCGGCGGCCCAGGAGGTGGTGCGCAGGTGCTCGGCGAGCAGCGGCGCCACCGACTCGACCTCGAGGAAGTCGGAGGCCAGCTCGACGGCGCGCGGGTGGCTGTCGGTGACGACCACCTTGCCGAACAGCCCGGTGGCGCGGATGCGCTCGATCGAGTCGCCGGGCAGGATGCCGTGGGTGGCGATGGCGTCGATCGCGACGGCGCCGGCGTCGCGGTAGGCGCGGGCGGCGTTCACCAGCGAGCCGCCGGTGCGGATCATGTCGTCGTAGATCACGACCCGCTTGCCGCGCACCTCGGCCGAGACGCCGGTGACCTCGGTGGTGTCGCCGTCGAGCCGGCGCTTGTAGACGAACGCCGCCGGCACGCCGAGATCGTTGGCCAGGCTCTCGACCCACTTGGCGCGGCCGGCGTCGGTGCACGCCAGCACGAAGTCGGCGCCGCCCAGCCGGCGCGCGGCGGCGGTGACGATCGGCTTGCCGTAGACGTGGACGGTGCGGATCGCGCCCTCGAAGTAGTGGGCGATCGTGCCGACGTGGAGGTCGAGCAGGTACACCCGGTTGCCGCGGCTGGCCTCGGGGATCGACGACAACAGCCGGGCCCGGGTCTTGGCGGTCACCACCTCGCCGGGGTGCACCGACCGCTCCATCGTCGAGTAGCCGTAGTACGGGATGACCAGCGTCAGCCGGTACGCGCCGGCGCCGACGATCGTCGACGCCAGGTCGTAGATCTCGCAGGTGGCGTCCTCGTCGAGGGTGCCGCCGACGATCAGCACGTCTCGATCGGCGACCTCGGTGACCACCCGCTGGTACTTCTCGCCGTCGGGGAAGCGCTGCCGCTCGACCTCGCCGCGCGGCCAGGCGGTGCACGCGACCAGGCGATCGGCGAGGTAGTCGTAGCGGGTCGAGCTGAACACCAGCGGGGTCATGCGGCACCTGCCTTGGCGCGGGCCGCCGCGATGAGCGCGAGCTTGCGCTCGTGCAGCACCGGATCGAGCCCGACCGGGTATGGCTGGGGGTTGTCGGCGCGCCGCGTGCGCGGCGACAGCGCGGCGAGATCGGCGGCGCAGCGGGCGCGGGCGGCGACCAGATCGCTCGGGGCGCCGACCACGGCGCCGTCGACCATCGCCGGCACCAGCAGCTCCTCCTCGCGGTCGCCGGCCAGCGCGAACCGCCGGGTCGGATCGGCGAGGTGGTGCGCAGCCCGCGGCGTCGACGGCCCGGCCTCGCCGTCGTAGATGACGTCGCCGACCAGCGCCCCGCCCTGCCACACCCGCCGCACGCCGGCGATGCCGGGCGTCGAGATCTTGATCGGCTGCTCGGACAGCTTGATCGGGTAGCGCCAGCCGCCGTCGGGCTCGCGCACCGCGCCCAGCTTGTAGACGCCGCCCAGCGCCGGCTGATCGTAGGCGGTGATCAGCTTGGTGCCGACGCCCCAGGTGTCGATGCGCGCGCCCTGCAGCTTGAGGCTGGTGATCAGGTGCTCGTCGAGATCGTTGGACGCGACAACGCGGGTCGACGCGAAGCCGGCGGCGTCGAGGGCGGCCCGGGCCTGGATCGACAGGTGCGCGAGGTCGCCGGAGTCGAGCCGCACGCCCATCACGTCGCCGGCGCCGGCGGCGCGCAGCTCGCGACCGACGGCGATCGCCGCAGCGACGCCGGCCTCGGTGTCGAAGGTGTCGCACAGGAAGGTCGTCGCGCCGGGCACCGCGGCGGCGTAGCGGCGGAACGCCTCCTCGTCGTCGCCCCAGAACATCACCCACGAGTGGGCGTGGGTGCCGCGCACCGGCAGGCCGTAGAGCTTGCCGGCCAGCACGTTGGAGGTGGCGCTGACGCCGCCGATCCACGCGGCCCGCGCGGCGGTGAGCCCGCCGTCGAAGCCCTGGGCCCGGCGCAGGCCCATCTCGAGCACCGGATCGCCGGCGGCGGCGGCGACGACGCGCGCGGCCTTGGTGGCGATCAGCGTCGAGAAGTTCACCAGCGAGAGCAGCGGGGTCTCGACCAGCTGCGCCCACAGGATCGGCGCGCGCACCCGCACCAGCGGCTCGTGCGCGAACACCAGCGCGCCCTCGGGGACCACGTCGACCGTGCCGGTGAAGCGCTGGCCGCGCAGGTAGGCGAGGAAGCCGGGCTGGAACAGCGGCCGGCCGTCGGCGCCCGGGATGGTCGCGAGGTAGTCGAGGTCGCTGTCGTCGAGTCGCGCCTGCGCGAGGTAGTCGATCGCCAGGCCGGTGCCGGCGGCGATCGCGTAGCCGCCGTTGAACGGCTCCTTGCGGAAGGTCAGGTGGAACACCGCCTCGCGCTCGGCGACGCCGGCGTGCCAGTACGCCTGCGCCATCGTGAGCTGGTACAGGTCGGTGGCCAGCGCCAGGGACGAGCGATACAGCGCCGACAGGGGTGTGGTCATGGACGCCTCGGGGTGGATGCGACAGCCATCGCCGCGACGACGATCGCAGAATTGGCGGCCGGGCGATGGAAAGCCGACGCCAGATCGCGACAATCGAACCGACCGCGCCGGGCTCCCGCTGGTGTCCTCACTGAGTGTATGATGTACACGAACAAGCCCGTCGTCAAGCCATGGTGATCGTCTGGGGCGAGGTCCTGTGGGATCGGTTCCCCGACGGCGATCAGCTGGGCGGCGCGCCGTCGAACGTGGCGTGGCACCTGGCCGGCCTGGGTGACCACGTCGCGCTGGTGACGGCGACCGGCGATGACGCCGACGGCGCCCGGGCCCGGGCCCAGCTGGCGGCCCGCGGCGTCGACCTGGCGCTGGCCCAGGTCGATCCCGCGCGCGCGACCGGTGAGGTGACCGTGGCGCTGGTCGACGGCGAGCCGCGCTACCGGCTGGTGCCCGAGCGGGCGTGGGAGCGGATCGCGATGACCGCCGCGATCGCCGCCGCGCTGCCGGGCGCCCGCGCGATCGTCTACGGCACGCTGGCCCAGCGCACGCCGGCCGGCCGCGCCGCGCTCGACGCCGCGCTGGCCGCCGCGTCGCCGCGGGTGCTGCGGGTGTGCGATCCCAACCTGCGCGGCAGCGCGGCCACCGCCGACGACGACCGCGCGCTGGCCGCGGCGCTCGGCGCGGCCGACGTGGTCAAGCTCAACCACCGCGAGGTCGAGCAGGTGGCGGCGCGGCTGGGCCACGCCGATCCGGTGGCGTGGCTGCTCGGGCGCGGCGCGCGGCTGGTGGCGGTGACCCGCGGCGCCGACGGCAGCACCTGGCACGCGCCGGGGCTGACCCTCGAGGTGGACGCGGCGCCGGCCCGCGCCGGCGGCGACAACGTCGGCTGCGGCGACGCGTACCTGGCGGGCCTGGTCCACGGCCTGCTCCACGGCTGGCCGTGGCGCCGGATCGGCCGGCTGGCCAGCGCGCTGGCGGCCGAGGTGGCGAGCGCGCGCGGCGCGACCCCGGCGATCGAGGGCGCGGCGGTGCTCGCCGCAGCCAACGCCGAGGCGCCGGCGATGCGCGCGGAGGCGCCGTGAGCGGCGCGCCGCCGCGCCGCGATCCGGCCGACGCGATCCTGCGCGCGCTGCCGCTGTTCATGCTCGCGGTGGTGACGGTGATGGTCGCGTTCACCTACCGCCGCGTGTTCGCCGGCGAGCTGGCCGGCGACGACAACAGCTTCCACTGGACCGAGTCGGTGCGCGTCGCCGACGGCCTGCGCCACGGCGACACCGACCTGTGGAACCCGTCGGCCAACGCCGGCTTCCCGACCGGCTACTACTACCAGCTCTTGCCCGCCGGCGTGCCCGGGCTGCTCGGCGCGCTGTTCGGCCACACGCTGTTCTGGTTCCAGCTCGCCGTGCTGGTGCCGCTGGCGCTGGTGCCGGCCGCCGGCTACCGCGCGCTGCGCGTGCTCGACGTCGAGCCGTGGCCGGCGCTCGGCGGCGGCGTGGCGATCGCGCTGACGGTGTCGAACTCGAAGTGGGGGCACGGCGCCGACGGCGTGTTCCTGGTCGGGCTGTTCACGCAGGTGTCGGCGTTCGCGGCGTTCCCGCTGGCGCTCGCCCACGGCTTGCAGTGGCTCCGCCGCGGCACCAACCTGGCGCCGGCGATCGCGTGGGGCGCGTTCGTCGGCATGAGCCACCCGGTCGCGGGCATGGCGCTGGGCGCCGCGCTGGCGCCGCTGGCGGTGACCACCGCGCTGGCGATCGCGATCCCGGCGACGCCGTGGTGGCCCTACCCGTCGCCGCCGGGGCCGGCGTGGCGACCGCTGGCGCGGGTGGTGGTGCTGGGCGCGGCGCTCCTGGTGGCCAGCGCCGCGGCGTGGCTGCCGACGATCGTCGACTACACCGCGTTCGGCGGCTTCCCGCACCGCCTGCCCGAGGAGGCCGGGCCGGGCTTCGCCAAGCTCGGGCGCTGGCTCTTGAGCGGCAAGTTCTTCGACGAGGGCCGCTGGAGCGTGCTGACCGCGCTGGTCCCGCTGGGGTTGATCGTCGGCGGCTTCGTCGATCGCCGCGCCTACGCGCTGCGCGCGCTCACCGTCGCCGCGCTGGTGTTCGGGTTCGTGATCGGCGTCGGTCGTTCACTCAAGAGCGGTCAGGACGATCTGTTCCCGGCGATCCGCTTCATGGGCGCCTTGCAGGTGGTGGTGGCGATGGGGGTCGGCGCCGGCGTGGTCGGCCTGGCCCAGCACGTCGTGCGCTGGGCCGATCGCCGCCGCCACGGCGTGTTCCTGCAGGCGGCGATGGGCGCGTGGATCGCCGCGGTGGTCATCGCGGCCGCGCCGGCGTTCGCGACGCTGCACGACCGGGTGCGGATCTCGACCGACTGGGACACGGTCTACCGCGCCGAGCTCGCGGAGCTGATGCCGGCGATCGCCGCGGCGCGCCCGGGGCGGATCCAGAACCGCGGCCCCGAGAACCACTGGGCGATGATCCTGCCGTACATCGAGGTCGATCGGCCGCAGCTGGTGGTCTACGGCGGCGCGGCGCTGCAGTCGTCGCCCAACTTCGTCTACCTGTGGGCCACGCCGGCGGCGCCGCGGGCGGCGTGGATCTACGACGCGCCGCTGGTGCTGTGCACGCCCGAGAAGGGCCTCGAGATCGGCGGCACGGTGCTGGCGACGACCGCGCACTTCGAGCTGCGCGAGCTGCCGGCGCCGGGGCTGGTCGGCCCGGTGCAGATCACCGGCACGCTGCCGCCGGGCCGCGCGGCGCTGCGCAAGGCGGTGCTGGCGTGGCAGGACACCGACCAGGCCATGCGCGACCAGCTGCTGGCCCACGCCGGCCACGGCGGCGCCGGCCCGCCGCCCGACGGCGACGCCCGGGCGATCCGCCGCGGCCGCTCGCGCATCGACGCCGACCTCGACGTGCGCGCGCCGACGACGTTCGTGATCCGCGAGAGCTGGCACCCGCGGTGGCGGGCGACGCTCGACGGCGCGCCGATCCGCCTGCGCCGGGTGAGCCCTGACTTCCTCGCGGTCGACGCGCCGCCCGGCCACCACCACCTGACCGTGCGCTTCGTGCGGCCGTGGTGGACCTGGGCCAGCTGGCTCCTGTGGCCGCTGTGCGCGATCGCCGCGGCGCTCGTGGCGCGCCGCACCCGCCGCGCGCGCCAGGCCTGAGGGTCACCCGCGCGGCCTCACCGCGGCTCGCGCGGCAGCGGCAGCACCAGCTTGAACTTGGCCATGCGCCAGACGCCGTCGATCTTCACGAACTTGAAGCTGGTGTTGATGGTGGCGTTGTCGAACTCGACCAGGCACTCGACGCTGGTGGTGGTGTGGCTGGGCGACAGCTGGGCCCAGGTGATGTTGAGCACGCGGTGGAAGTTGCCGAGCGCGCGGTAGCGCTCGATGGTGCGCTCGAAGTCCTCGAGGGAGATCGAGTCCTGGAACCCGGGCGCGGCGCCGCGGTACAGCTCCTCGGCCTTGCCGGCCGACGACAGCGTCAGCACGGTGGTCACCAGCGCGCGCAGCTCGGCCTGGTTGCCGGCGACGCGATCGCGGCGCGCCTCGGCGGTGCCCACCACCGCCAGCAGCGCCTCGGGCACCTCGACCGACAGGCCGAGCAGCTTCCACTGCCCGTCCTCCCAGCGGAAGCTGAGGCTGCCGCGGGTGGCGGCGCGCTCGTAGGCCAGCCGCACGTCGACCCGACCGGTGCGGCCGCCCGGGCCGCGGTTGATCTCGGTGTGGACCACCGACGTGACCTCGCGGAACCGCCCCAGCGAGCGGTTGAGATCGGTCATCTGCACGACGAAGGTGTCCTCGAGCACGACCTCTTGCATGCGCGCCGACGCGTCGCGGTAGACCTCGGAGAACTGGCCGTCGCGCACCGCCGCCAGCACCCGCTCGGCGTCGGGGCGGAAGTCGGGCGGGTGGCGGCCGCGCAGCTGCAGCCCGACGATCACCGCGATCCACGCGAACACCAGGCAGAACCCGACCACCACGCCCCGGGCCATGATGCTGGCCTTGTGGGTGCGCGGCACGCCCGGCAGGTGGGTCAGCGACTCGCCGACGACGTCGCCGATCTTGCCGCCGACGACGTCGGCCACGGCGGCGACCCGATCGGCGGCCTGCACGACGTGGCCGGTGAGCGCGATCGCGGCGGTGGTCGCGCGGCGGCGGCGCGGCGCGCCGGCCGGGGCCGACGGCCCGTCGTCGACGGCGACCTCGACCGAACCCGAGCGCTGCGGCTCGAGCGGCTCGGGCGCGCCCGACGGCGGCGCCGCCGGATCGTCGGGCCCCGGCGGGCGCGCGGGATCGTCGGGCGCCACCGCTACCCCTGCGCCCGCCCGGCGTTGGTGACGAAGCGCGCCAGCAGGTTGCCGGCGACCTCGAGGCGGTAGGCGGCGGTCGAGCGGACGTCGTCGATCGGCGTGATGTCGTGGCGGAGCGCGGCGGCGACCGCGGCGGCGGTGGCGGCGGTGGGCGGCTGGCCGGTGGCGGCGGCCTCGGCGGCGGCGGCGCGGATCGGCCGGGCGGCGACCGCCCCGACCCCGAACCGCGCGGCGGCGATGCGGCCGTCGACCAGCTCGAGCGCGCACGCCGCCATCACCTTGGAGATCGACTGCGCGGCGCGGGTGCCGACCTTGCGCCAGCCGAGGTACGTGCCGGGCGCCGGCCGCGGCACGGTGACCGCGGTGATCAGCTCGTCGGCGCCGAGGGCGGTGGTGCGGTAGCCGGTGCAGAACGCGCGGTACGGCACCGCGCGCGCGCCGCGCACCGACGCCAGGTGGATCGTCGCGTCGAGCGCGAGCAACACCGGCAGGCCGTCGCCGACCGGCGACGACGTCGCGAGGTTGCCGCCGATCGTGCCGCGGGTCTGGATCTGCAGCGCGCCGACCTCGCGCGCCGCCGCCGGCAGGATCGGCCAGGTCGCCGCCAGCTCGGCGGACGTCGCGATCGCGCGCCAGGTGGTGCCGGCGCCGATGCGGGCCGCGTCGGCGTCGACGCTGATGCCGGCGAACCGACCGGCGATGTCGAGGATGCCGACCGGCACTGGCTTGTGGTGCGCGGCGACCAGCAGGTCGGTGCCGCCGGCCAGCACCAGGTAGTCGGCGTGGGCGGCGCGCAGCGCGATCGCGTGGGCGTCGTCGGTGGGGCGCAGGTAGGCGGTCACGGCTGGCCTCGCTCGACGTCGGCGGCCGCGGCGACGATCGCGTCGACGATCAGCTGGTAGCCGGTGCAGCGGCAGATGTTGCCGGCCAGGAGCTCGCGCACCTGGGCCCGGGCGTCGCCGCCGCGGCAGGCGCCGCCGTCGACCACCGCCGCCGCGCAGACCGCGATGCCCGGCGTGCAGATGCCGCACTGCGCGCCGCCGCGCGCGACCAGCTCGCGCTGGACCGCGTGCAGGAGCGGGCCGTCGGCCAGGCCCTCGACGGTGGTGACCGCGCGGCCGTCGGCCTGGCCGGCCACGACCAGGCAGCTGCACACCGGCGCGCCGTCGAGCAGCACCGTGCACGCGCCGCACTCGCCCTCGCCGCAGCCCTCCTTGGTGCCGGTCAGGCCGAGGTCCTCGCGCAGCACGTCGAGCAGGCGCCGCCACGGCGACGCCGCCACCGTGCGCGGCTGGCCGTTGACGGTGATCGTCAGCGGCGCGGTCACGACGCCCCCGCCAGCGCCCGGGCGATGTCCTCGGGCAAGATCGGCACGTGGTCGAAGGCGACGCCGAGCGCGTCCTCGAGCGCGTTGGCCACCGCCGCGGCCGGGCCGTCCATCGGGATCTCGCCGACGCCCTTGGCGCCGTGGGGGCCGTAGGGGTACGGGCACTCGACGATGATCGTCTCGAGGTCGGGCACGTCGCCGAAGGTCGGCACGATGCAGTTGGTCATCGACGCGTTGGTCACCTTGCCGTCCTTGTAGCGCACGCTCTCGAGCACCGCCCAGCCCAGCGCCTGGACCGTGCCGCCCTCGATCTGGCCGGCGACGATCACCGGGTTGATCGCCTTGCCGACGTCGACCGCGTGGACGCAGCGGGTGATCGCGACCTGGTGGGTGTCGCGATCGACCTCGACGTCGACCAGGCAGCCGGCCCAGCCGAAGCACGGGTAGGCCTGGCCGGTGTACGTGGCGTCGTCCCAGTGGATGCCGGGCGGCGGCTCGTACTGCACGGTCTCGCCCAGCGCGCCGTGGGCGTCGAGCCCGACGCCGGCGGCGATCATCGCGGTGGCGCGGGCGGTGAAGTCGCCAGCCACGCCGGCGCCCGCGGCCCACGCCTCGACCCGGGCCCGGAGCGCGGTGGCGGCGCGCTCGACCAGGCCGCCGACCACCATCGCGGTGCGGCTGGCCACGGTCGGCCCGCTGTCGGGCACGACGTCGGTCGCGGGATCGGGCACGACGATCGCGCTCGGCGGCAGGCCCAGCGCGTCGGCGGCGAGCTGGGCGAAGATCGTGATCGCGCCCTGCCCCATGTCGGTCGAGCTGGCCAGCACGGCGACGGTGCCGTCGGCGCGCGCGACGACGCGGGCCTTGCCAGCCAGCCGCTGCTCGCCGGAGCCGGTGAAGCCGGCGCCGTGGAAGTAGAAGGCGTAGCCGCGGCCGCGCACCACCGGCGCGCCGTGGGCGTTCTCGCCGGTCCGGGCCGGCGGCGGCCCGGCGACCTTGGCGATCGCGGCGAGGATCTCGTCGGTGCCGACCGAGTGCTCGAGCCGCTGGCCGGTGGCGGTGGTGTCGCCGGGGCGCAGCGCGTGGCGGGTGCGGTAGGCCCACGGCGCGACGCCGAGCGCCCGCGCCGCCTTGTCGATCTGCCGCTCGTAGGCGAACGTGGTCTGGGGCGCGCCGAAGCCGCGGAACGCGCCGTGCGGCGGGTGGTTGGTGGCGACGGCGCGGCCGCGCACCCGCACCACCGGCGCGCGGTACGGCCCGGCGGCGTGCAGCACGCCGCGCGACAGCACCACCGGCGACAGCGTCAGGTAGGCGCCGCCGTCGAACACCACGTCGACGTCGATCGCGACGATCGCCCCGTCGGCGTCGAGGCCGAGCCGGTGGCGCACCCGCGCCGGGTGGCGCTTGGTGGTGGCGGCGATGTCCTCGTCGCGCTCGTAGACCATCTTCACCGGCGCGCCGACCGCCGCGGTCAGCATCACGCAGTGCGCGGCCAGCATCGACGGGTACTCCTCCTTGCCGCCGAACCCGCCGCCGGTGACGGTCTGGGCCACGACGACGTCGTCGGCCTCGCAGCCGAGCAGCACCTTGAGCGCCTTGTGCACGTAGTACGGGCACTGCATCGAGCCGGCGACGTGGACCGCGCCGTCCTTCCACGCGGCCATCGCCTGCGGCTCGATGTACATCTGCTCCTGGGCGCCGGTGTGGTACGTGCCCTCGATGATCTGGGCCGCCGCGACCATCGCCAGATCGAACTCGTCGTCGTCGGCGTGGCCCTTGCGGATCAGGAACTGCTTGAAGACGTTGTCGTCGCCGTAGAGCGCGACGTCGGCGCGCAGCGCGTCGTCGATCGTCAAGACCGCCGGCCGCGCGGTCTGGCGCGGCGTGCACGCGGCGCGCGCGGCCAGCGCCAGCGCCTTGGTCGGCGCGGCGATCAGCGCCAGCGGCTCGGCGACGTGCTTGATGCGGCCGCCCGGCGGCACCAGCGCCGGCTGGTCGCGATCGATCATCGCGACGTAGTTCTCGCCGAAGCCGCCGGCCGCGAGCCCGGCGCCCCAGGCCAGCCGATCGGCGGTGACGACCACCACCTGGCTCCAGTCGAAGGCGGGATCGAGGTCGAGGCCGTCGAAGGTGCCGTGGGCGATCGTCGAGCGGACCGTGACGCCGTGGTGGACGCCGGCCAGCGGCAGATCGTCGAGGTAGCGGGCGGCGCCGGTGACCTTGGCGACGCCGTCGACGCGCGGCAGCGAGCGGCCGACCGGACCGGAGGGGGCAGACATTGGCGACAGGGTATCGGCGCCGGCACCGGCGCGACAAGGCCTCAGGGCCCATGGCGGACGGACGCCGGCCACCGACCGGCGTACAGTGGCGCGATGCACGTCGCCGACCTCGCCGCCGCCGGCGCGCCCGCGCTGGGCCTGGGCACCCGCGGCCACCGGGCCACGCTGCGCGACACCGACGTCGGCGCCGCCGAGCGCGCGGTCGCGGCCGCGATCGACCACGGCTGCGCGCTGGTCGAGTGCGCGCCGGGCTGGGGCGAGTCGGAGCGGATCGTCGGCGCCGCGGTGCGGGCGCTGCGGGCCCGCGATCGGGTGGTGGTGGCGACCCGCTTCGACGGCCGCCGCGGCTGGCCGCCGCCGGTGGGCGCGGTCGCCGCGGCGCTCGAGGCGTCGCTGCGCGCGACCAAGCTCGAGGCGCTGCCGCTGGTGTGGCTCGAGGGCTGGGACGACGACTGGCTCGAGGCGCCGCACTGGGCCGAGCTGCGCGGCCTGCTCGACGGCCGGGTCCGCGCCGGCGACCTGCGCGCGTGGGGCGTCGGCGTCGACGATCCCGCGATGGCCACCCGCGTCGCCGAGACCGGCGCCGCCGCGATCGCGACCCGCTGGTCGCTGTTCGATCGCCGCGCCGACGCCGCGCTGCTGCCGGCGGCGCTGACGGCGAAGCTGCCGGTGATCGCGCGCGCGCCGCTGGCCGAGGGCGCGCTCGGCGGCGAGCTGGCGCCGACCGCGGGCTGGCGACCGGGCGACGAGCGCGCGGCGTGGGGCCCGCGGCTGGCGGCGATCGTCCCTGATCTGGCGGCGCTGGCGGCGTTCACCCGCGAGGTGCCACCGGCGGCCGCCAGCACCGCCGCCGGCCGGCAGCGCCTCGACGGGCTGCGCCGCCACCCCGAGGTGGTCCACGCCACCGTCGCCGCGCTGGCGATCGCCGCGGCCCGCGCGCGGCCCGGCGTCGCCGCGGTGGTGATCGGCGCGCGCACGCCGGCCCACGCCGCCGCGTGGTGGCCGACCCCGCCGCCGCCGGTGCCGGCCGCGATCGCCGCCGCGCTGGCCGCCCAGCCGTGGGGCGAAGCCTGGTACCGTCGCCGCGATGAGCGGTGACGACGCGGAGACCACCGGCGAGCTCGACGTCAGCATCGCCGGGGTCGCGGGCGCGTCGCTCGACGCGCTGGCGGTGGCGGTGACGATCGCGCCGCGCGGCGGCGAGGTGGAGGACCTGACCTCGCTGGTGGTCGCGCTGGCCCACGTCGAGCCGATCGCCTGGCGCGCGCTGGGCGAGTACCGCGAGTGGATCGTCGGGCTGGCCGCCGATCGCCACGGCGCGCCGATCGCGGTCACCGCCGACGGGGCGCTGCGGGTGGGCAGCGGGCCCGGCGGCCGCCGCTACGCGCTGCCGACCCGCGCCGGCGGCCTGGCCGCGCTGTGGCTGGCGGCCGACGACGATCTGCTGGTGTGCGGCCCCGGCGTGCTGGGCCGGGTGCGGCTGGCCCCGGGGCGGATCCGGGTCGACCTCGTCGAGGACGACGGCCCGGGCGAGGCGATGGCGGTGGCCGGCCCCGGCGCGATCGACGGCGCGATCGCGGTCGGCACCCGCGGCGCGCTGTGGCGCTACGCCGACGACGAGTGGACCGCCCACGAGACCACCGCGCGCGAGACGCTGCTCGACGTCGCGTGGCACGACGACGGGCGCGCCTACGTGGCCGGCGCCGAGGGCGGCGTCTACGCCTGGGACGGCGCGGCGCTGCGCGAGGTGGCGCGGGTCGCCGGCCGCGCGTGGACCGGCGTCGCCAGCTGGGGCGGCGCGGTGTACCTGGCCGGCGATCGCCGCGGCGTGTGGCGCCTCGACGGCGCGGCGCTGCACCCGGTGACCGAGCTGCCGGTGACGCGGCTGCGGGCGATCGCCGGGCACCTGGTCGCGTGGGGCGGCGCGCTGCTGGTCCGCTACGACGGCGCCGCGTGGTGGGGCGGCCCGCTGCACATCCCGTAGGCGGTGGCGCGGCGGTCGGGCAGCGACGCTCTGCCACACCCGCCGCGGGCGCCGCGCCGCGGCCCGGCGACGATCCGCGCTAGGCTGGCCGCCATGGCCACGGGCGCAGACGCCCCCCGCCGCGCGCCGCCGCCGCCGACCGTCATCGGCGGCTTCGAGATCGTCGGCCCGCTCGGGCGCGGCGGCATGGGCGTGGTCTACCGCGCCCGCGATCCCCGCACCGGCCGCGGCGTCGCGATCAAGACCGTGACCTGGGCCGGCGAGGGCGCGCTGGCGGCGCTGCGCCGCGAGATCGTCGCGCTGTCGGGGATCCGTCACCCCGGCGTGGTGACGATCGTCGCGGAGGGCCTCGCTGGCGAGCGGCCGTGGTACGCGATGGAGCTGATCGAGGGGCGATCGCTGCGCGCGGTGCTGGCGGCGCGCTGGCGCGGCGGCGACGCGCACGGGCCGGTGGCGCGCCCCTCCGACGCGACGCTGGCGCCGCGGCCGATCGGCGCCGGGCGCGCCGACGAGGACGACGCCGACGGCGGGCTGGCCGAGCTCGCGCCGCCGCCGCCCCCCGCGCCGATCGTCGACCTCGTCGCCTGGCTCGAGCCGTTCGCGCGGCTGTGCGCGCCGCTCGCGCAGCTCCACGCCGCCGGCATCGTCCACCGCGACCTCAGCCCCGACAACGTGATCCTCCGCACCGACGGCGCGCCGGTGCTGGTCGACTTCGGGCTCGCGGCGGCGTTCCGGCGCGGCGGGCGCGAGGCGCTGTCGTTCGGCGGCGCGATCGTCGGCACCACCCACTACATGGCGCCCGAGCAGGCGCGCGGCGAGGTGGTCGACGCCCGCGCCGACCTGTACGCGCTGGGCTGCATGATCTACGAGGCGGTGACCGGGCGCCCGCCGTTCGCCAGCGCCACCCCGCACGCCGTGCTCGCCAACCACCTCTACGATCGGCCGCGGCCGCCCAGCGCGCACGACCCGGCGCTGCCGGCGTGGCTCGACGGCCTGGTGCTGGCGCTGCTGGCCAAGGACCCGCGCGATCGCATCGGCTACGCCGAGGACGTCGCGGCGATCCTCGCCGCGCACGGCGTCGCGGCCGGCGCGCCCGAGCGCGGCCGCGCCTACCTCTACCGCGCCCGGCTGATCGGCCGCGACCAGCTGCTGGCGCGGTTCGAGCCGGTGCTGGCCGGGCTGCACGACGGCCGCGGCGCGATCGTCGACGTCGCCGGCGCCAGCGGCGTGGGCAAGACCCGGCTGGCGGTCGAGCTGGCGACCCGCGCCGCCGCCGAGGGCGTGCGGGTGATCGCCGCCGAGTGCGTCGCGGTGGCCGCCGATCGCGGCGATCGGCACCAGGCGCGCACCGCGCCGCTCGCGCCGCTCGCGCCGCTGCTCCAGGCCGTGGCCGATCGCTGCGTCGAGCAGGGCCCGGCCACCACCGCGCGGCTGCTCGGCGAGCGCGCCGCGGTGCTGGCGGCGTACGAGGCGTCGATCCGCCACCTGCCGGGGGTCGCCGCGCTGCCGCCGCCGCCGCCGCTGTCGGTCGAGGGCACGCGGGCCCGGCTGTTCCACGCGCTGCGCGAGACGCTGGGCGCGCTGGCCGCCGACGGGCCGCTGCTGCTGTTGATCGACGACGTGCAGTGGGCCGACGAGCTGACGCTGCGGTTCCTGGCGTCGCTGTCGCCCGCGCTCCTGGCCCACACGCCGATCGCGCTGCTGCTGACCCGGCGCACCGAGGTCGAGCCGCCGCTGGTGGCGTCGCTCGTCGCCCGCCCCGACGCCACCGCGATCCCGGTCGGCGCGCTGGCCGGCGCCGAGGTCCGGGCGATGGTCGGCGACATGCTGGCGCTGCGCGAGGTGCCGGCGCCGCTGGGCGGCACGCTGGCGGCGCAGGCCGGCGGCGTGCCGTTCCACGTCGGCGAGTACCTGCGGGCGGCGGTCGACGACGGCGTGCTGACCCGGCGGCCGGGCGGCGCCTGGACCCTGGCCAGCGACGACGCGGCGCTGCCGGGCTCGCTGGGCGAGCTCTTGCGCCACCGCCTCGAGCGGCTGGGGCCGCTGGGCCGCGCGGTCGCGCGCCACGCCGCGGTGGTGGGCCGCGAGTTCGCCCCGGCGCTGCTGGCCGAGGTGCTGGGCGTCGACGCCGCCGCGATCGACGACGCCGTGCGCGAGCTGGTGCGGCGCCACATCTTCGAGGAGTCGGGCCGCGGCGGCCTGCGCTTCGGCCACGACCAGCTCCGCGAGGCCGCGTACGCCGACCTGGCCGCGGCCGACCGGCGGCGCGCCCACCGCGACGTGGCGCGCGCGCTCGAGCGGCGCGCCGGCAGCGGCGGCCACGCGCTGTACCCCGAGCTGGCGCACCACTGGTCGATGGCCGATGAGCCGGCCCGGGCGATCGAGTTCCTCGAGAAGGCCGGCGCGCGCGGCCTCGCGATGGGCGCGTACCAGGACACGATCGACTTCCTGACGCGCGCGCTCAGCCTGGCCGAGCGGGTCGACGTCAGCCGGCGCCGCCGCGGCCGCTGGCAGCGCTGGCTCGGCGAGGCGGCGTGGGGGCTGGGCGACATCGACGCCTGCGGCGCCCACGTCACCGCGGCGCTGGCCGCGCTCGATCGCCCGCTGCCGACCAGCCGCGGCGGCTGGCTGCGCGTCGCCGGCCACCACCTCGCGGCGCAGGCGTGGCGCGGCGTGGCCCGGCCGCGGCCCGTCGACGACGGCGCCGGCGAGGCGGCGCTGGCGGCGGCGCGGCTGTCGTACCGCCACTACCACGCCGGCGACAACCTCGCGATGGTGGCGCTCAACCTGCGCGCGGTGGCGCTGGCCGATCGCGCGCCCGCCGACGCGCCGGTCGCGCAGCCGTACCAGCAGCTCGGCTACCTGGCCGGCCTGGCGCGGATGCCGGGCGTGGCGCGCCGCTACTTCGACGCCGCCCGCGCACGCGCGATCGCCACCGCCGACGACGCCAACCTGGCGATCACGATGTACAGCGAGGCGATCTACCTGCTCGGCGACGGCCACGCGGGCGAGGCGCTGCGCGGCGCCGAGGCCGCGCTCGCGGTGCTGCGGCGGATCGGCCACCTGCACGAGGTCGAGGTGGCGCTGACCGTGGCCGCCCACGCCGAGCACGACCTCGGCCACTACCGCCGCGCGCTGGCTCGCTGCCAGGAGCTGTACGACACCAGCCGCGAGCGCGCCAACCGCATGCACGAGGCGTGGGGCGCGTACACCTGCGCGCGCGAGCTGGTGGCCCTGGGCCAGCCCGACGAGGCGGTCGTGCTGTGCGCCCACGCCGCGCCGCTGGCCCGCGAGGCCGGCGACCGCGCGTCGCTGATCTTGATGGGCGGCGTGCGCGCGCTGGCCGAGTGGCGCCGCGGCGCGCGGGCCGCCGCCGCCGCCGAGCTCGCGCGCTGGCTGGCGCTGGTCGACGGCACGGTGCCGGGCGTGTGGTCGCTCGGGCACGGCTACGCCGCCGCCGCGCGCGCGGCGGTGGAGCTGGCGGCGGTCGACGGCGGGGCCGACGCGCGCCGGCGCGCCCGCGCCGCGATCGGCCAGCTGTGGCGCCACGCGGCGGTGTTCCCGATCGGCCGCACAGCGGCGCTGGCGTGCGAGGCCGAGCTGGCGCACCTCGATCGCCGGCCGGCGATCGCGCGCTGGCTGGCCGACGCCGCCCGGGCCCGGGCCCAGGCGCTGGCGCTCCCCGCCGAGGAGCGCGCCGCGCTGCGCGTGCTGGTCGCGCTCGGCGCCGACGAGCAGCGGCCGGCGCTGGCCGCGGTCGAACGCCGCCTGGCGATCGGCTGAGCGCGCGCGACGCGCTACGCCGCCGCCGCGGCCAGGTGCGCGCGCAAGAGCGCCTGGCCCTCGGGCCACGCGCCGTGCCCCGACGCGGCGTTGAGGTGGCCGGCGCCGGCCACCAGCGTCAACGCCGCGCCCCACGCCGCCGCCAGCGCGGTCACCGCGGCGACGGTGATGTACGGATCGTCGTCGGAGACCACGACCCGGGTCGGGAACGGCAGCCGGACCCGCGGCATCGGCGCGAAGGCCCGCAGCGCCGCCGACGCGCGCGGATCCTCGCAGTCGCACGGCGCGACCAGCATCGCCGCGGCGATCGGCCGACGATGGCGCGCGGCCCACGCCGCGACCGCGACGCAGCCCAGCGAGTGCGCGATGATGATCGGCGGCTGGCCGCTCGCCGCGCTGGCCCGCACCACCGCGCGATCGGTCGCCTCGATCCACGGCCCCGGCGCCGGCTCGAACCAGCCCGGCAGCTCGACCTTGCGGGCGCCGCGCAGGTCCCGCTCCCAGCGGGTCTGCCAGTGGTCGGGGCCCGAGCCGCCCCAACCCGGGATGAGCAAGCGCGTACGCATACCATCCGCTATTACGGACGCATGTCCGTTGTCAAGCCGGACGGCGCGACCCTGCTACGGTGCCGCCGATGGCCGCCCCGCTGCCGTGCGTCGTGTGCGGCGCCGCCCTGGCGCCCGCCGAGGAGGCCGCCGTGGCGAGCAACGTCCGCGCGTTCGCCGCCGAGCGGTTCGCGCTGTGGCGCTGCGCCGGCTGCCAGTCGATCCACGCGCGCGACGAGGTCGACCTCGATCGCTACTACCGCGACTACCCGTTCGCACGCGCCACGCCGTCGCGGATCACCCGTTTCTTCCACGGCCGACTGTGGCGCCGGCTGCGCGCCGCCGGCGTCGCGCGCGGCGCCCGGGTGCTCGACTACGGCTGCGGCCGCGGCCTCTTGGTCGACGAGCTGCGCCGACGCGGCGTCGACGCCCACGGCTACGACGCCTACGATCCGGCGTTCGCTGATCGCGCGATCCTGGCCGCGGGCTACGACGCGGCCATCGCCCAGGACGTCATCGAGCACGTCGCCGACCCGCTGGCGCTCCTGGACCAGCTGGGCCGGCTGGTGCGGCCCGGCGGCCTGGTGGCGATCGGCACGCCGGACGGCGCGGCGATCGATCTGGCCCACCCCGAGCGCTGGCGCCACACGCTGCACCAGCCCTACCACCGCCACCTGGTGGCCCACCCGGCGCTGCTGGCCGCCGCCGCCGCCCGCGGCTGGGCCGTCGTGGCCCATTACCGTCGGCCGTACACCAACACCTGGGTGCCCACGCTCAACCAGCCGTACCTGTTGCGGTACTTGCGGGCGGTCGACGACACGCTCGACGTGGCGTTCGAGCCGCCGCGGTTCCGCTGGGCCATGCTGAGCCCCGCCGCGCTGCTCGACGCGGCGTTCGGCGCGCTGCGCTGCCCGCCCGGCGACGGCCTGACCGTGTTCCAGACCCCCGCTCCGGCCCTGCCCGCCGCGAAAACCTAGCCTCACTGGCAGCTTGCACGCCCCCGGGGCTTGGGCTAAACGACACCTCCTATGTCGACCCTGGTCACGATCCTGCACGTCGTCGTGTGCTTGTTCCTCATGCTCACGGTGCTGCTGCAGCAGGGCAAGGGTGGCGGCATGGGCGGGGCGTTCGGCGGGTCCAACGCTGGCTCGGTGTTCGGCGGCGCGGGCGCGTCGACGTTCCTGCGCCGGCTCACCGCCGCCGCGGCCACCGTGTTCATGCTGACCTCGATGATCCTCGCCTTCGTCGCCAGCCGCGACGCCGGCGACTCGCTCGAGCGCTACTCCAACAGCGAGGCGGCCAAGCGCAAGCGCGCCAAGGAAGCCGAGCGCAAGGCGTTCGACACCAGCGACGCCGGCGCCACCGCGACCACCCCCGACGGCGACGCCGGCGTGACGATCGATCTGGGCACCGGCGCGGGCAGCGCCACCGGCGCGACCGGCGGCAGCGCGACCGGCGCGGGCGCGACCGGCGCCGAGGTCCCCGCCGAGATCCCGGCCGCGGGCGCGGGCTCGGGCAGCGCCCCGGCCGCCGGCACCGCAACCCCGGCCCCGGCCG
>Ga0073899_10001933_pt1 | contig 18835 bp, 14 predicted proteins | sample KloWWTmetaKNB5Ph_FD_88975 | JGI IMG/M metagenome (GOLD analysis project Ga0073899, IMG submission 88975) | Active sludge microbial communities from Klosterneuburg, Austria, studying microevolution and ecology of nitrifiers - Klosterneuburg... | ecosystem: Engineered > WWTP > Aerobic digester >... | reverse complement strand
TTCGGCGGCACACTGTCCACCGTGAGCGGCTTGAGATTCACCGGCTTGTAGGCCAGTCGGTTGCCCTGGGCATACCACAACGTGTGCTTCATCCACTCGGCGTCGTTGCGACCCAGCGGGCATTGCGGGTCATCAGCGCCGCGCTCATAGTCCTTCACGGTGTGCGCACCCCGGCACTCGTGGCGGGCAGCCGCCGACTCGATCGTGGCCTGGGCCACCTCGATCAGGTTTTCGACTTCCAGTGCTTCGATGCGCGCGGTGTTGAACACCTTGCTCTTGTCCTTGAGCGTGATGCCGGACACGCGCTCACGCAGCGCGGCGATCTTCCTCGTGCCCTCGTCCATCGCCGCCTGGGTGCGGAACACACCGGCGTGCTGCTGCATCGTGTTGCGCAGGTCGTTGGCCACGTCCTGTGCGTACTCGCCAGTGTTGGACCCATCGAGCTTGGCGATGCGGGCCAGCGAGTAGTCGGCCGCGTCGGCCGGCAGCGGCTGGTGGCCACGCGGCTCCTTGGCCAGTTGCTCGACGATGTGGTTGCCAGCCGCACGCCCGAACACCAGCAGGTCGAGCAGTGAATTGGTTCCCAGGCGGTTGGCACCGTGCACGCTGACGCAGGCGCACTCGCCCACCGCGTACAGCCCGTTGACGATCGAGCGCGGGTCACCGTCGCGGGGCACGACGACCTGGCCGGTGATGCTGGCCGGAATGCCGCCCATCTGGTAGTGCAGCGTCGGCACCACGGGAATCGCCTCTTTCGTGATGTCGACGTTGGCAAAGTTGTGGCCGATCTCGAACACGCTGGGCAGGCGCTTGAGGATGGTGTCGCCGCCCAGGTGGGTCATGTCGAGGTTGATGTAGTCCTTGTTCGGACCGCAACCCCGCCCTTCCTTGATCTCCTGGTCCATGCAGCGCGACACGAAGTCGCGCGGGGCGAGGTCCTTCAGCGTCGGCGCATAGCGCTCCATGAAGCGCTCGCCGTTGACGTTGCGCAGGATCGCGCCCTCGCCACGGCAGCCTTCGGTGAGCAGCACCCCTGCGTTGTGCACGCCGGTCGGGTGGAATTGCCAGAATTCCATGTCCTGCAGCGGCACACCCGCCCGCGCGGCCATGCCCAGGCCATCGCCGGTGTTGATGAAGGCATTGGTGCTGGCGGCGTAAATGCGGCCAGCGCCCCCCGTGGCCAGCAACGTGACCTTGGCTTGCAGGATGTGGACGTCGCCCGTCTCCATCTCGAGCGCGGTCACACCCAGCACATCGCCGTCGGCGTTGCGGATCAGGTCGAGCGCCATCCACTCGACGAAGAACTGCGTGCGCGCCTTGACGTTCTGCTGGTACAGCGTGTGCAGCATCGCGTGGCCGGTGCGGTCGGCGGCGGCGCAGGCGCGCTGCACCGGCTTCTCGCCGTAGTTCGCGGTGTGGCCGCCGAACGGCCGCTGGTAGATCGTGCCGTCCGGATTGCGGTCGAACGGCATGCCGAAGTGCTCGAGCTCGTACACGACCTTGGGCGCCTCACGGCACATGAACTCGATGGCGTCCTGGTCGCCAAGCCAGTCGGAGCCTTTGACGGTGTCGTAGAAGTGGAAGTGCCAGTTGTCCTCGCTCATGTTGCCCAGGCTGGCGCCGATGCCGCCCTGCGCGGCCACGGTATGCGAGCGGGTGGGGAACACCTTGGTGAGCACCGCCACGTTCAGCCCGGCTCGGGCCAGTTGCAGCGAGGCACGCATGCCGGAGCCGCCGGCTCCGACGATGACGACGTCGAACTTGCGGGTGGGGAGGGATTGGGTTGTCATCTTCTTCTCTTCAGAGTCGCCAGATCACCTGGACCGCCCAGCCGGCGCAGCCCACCAGCCAGCCGATGGTGGCCACCTGCAGCACCAGGCGCAGGCCCACGGGTTTGACGTAGTCCATCCAGATGTCACGCATGCCGACCCAGGCGTGGTACGCGAGCGAAACCACCACGACGAAGGTGAGCACCTTCATCCACTGCTGCGCAAAGATGCCGGCCCACTTGTCGTAGCCCAGCGGGCCGGGTGTGAGCACCTGCAGCAGCAGCACAAACGTGAACAGCGCCATCACCACCGCCGTGACGCGCTGGCTGAGCCAGTCGCGCAGGCCGTAGTGCGCGCCCACCACCAGGCGCTTCGATCCGTAGTTGATCGCCATGAGGCTAGCCTTCTTGTCGTGAGTTGTTCGAAGGGAATGCCGCTCAGTACAGACCGAACAGCTTGGCGCCGAGCACCACGGTGAGCAGCAGGCTCGCCGCCAGAGTGAACAGTGCCGAGGAGCGGCCCTGCTCCTTGCTCACGCTATGGGTGGCATCCATCCACACATGACGCACGCCGGCAATGGCGTGGTGCAGATAGGCCCAGACAAGCGCCAGCACCACCAGCTTCACAACAAAGCCAGGCAGCGGACCCACGCCTGCAGTGAACACGCTGGCGAATCGGTCGAAGGAGATCTCGGAGGTCACGCTGGTGTCGAACATCCAGATGATGAACGGCAGCAGCACGAACAGGAGACCACCGCTGGCGCGGTGGAGGATGGAAACGACACCCGCCACGGGCAGGCGGTACTGGAGCGCCTCGACGAGACGCATGTTCTCGCCGGGCCTGGACTTGGTGATCTCTGCCATGGGTGTGTGTCTCTGGTAATCCGGGTGAAACCGGATGATTTTATTGCAACGCAACAGGCTTACCTGAAGCTTGTTGCCGTTGTTCGATGCATCGCAAACCGGCCCCGTTGCCGGCGCGGTGGTTACCGCACGAACGGCTAGTTCAATTCGTTGCGATAGAAGTGCTGCTCGGTGTTGTACAGGCCACGGCGCAGCTCGACTGGCCGGTCGCCGTAGGTGAACGACAGGCGTTCCACGCTCAGTAACGGGCTGCCCACCGGCAACCCCAGCATCGGCGCCGACGATGCATCGGCCGCCACGGCCCGGATCTTCTCTACGGCGCGAATCATGCGCACGCCAAACTCGGCTTCGAACATGCCGTACATCGGGCCCTTGTACTCGGCCAGGCGCTCGGCGGTGAGGCCCTTGAACAGGCTGCCCGGCAGCCAGATCTCGTCGAACACCACCGGGCGGCCGCCGGCCAGCAGCAGCCGACGCATCTGGATCACGGCATCGCCGCTGCGGCAATCGAGTGCGCGCGCCACCGGTGCTGGCGCGCGAAGACGCTGACAGTCGACGAGCCGGCGCGCCATGTCGCGTGGCACGCCGTCATCGGGCATGAGCCGCAAGAAGCGGTACTGCACCTGTTGCTCGGCGTGGGTGGCGACGAAGGTGCCCTTGCCCTGCCGGCGCACCAGGAGGTTCTCGGCGGCGAGCTCGTCGATGGCCTTGCGCACGGTACCCTGGCTGACCTTGAAGCGCGAGGCCAGCTCGAGCTCGCTGGGTATGGCCTCGCCAGGCTTCCAGACGCCGGCCTGGAGTTCGCGCGTGAGCAGGCCCTTGATCTGCTGGTACAGCGGGCTGAACGCCGGCGTGCCATCGGCGGGCTCGGTTGGCGCAGCAGCAGCAGGATGGGGCAGCACGGGTGGCATGGCCGGCATTGCAGCACAAAGCCGGCTGGGCCGTCCATCAAATGCTGACAGATGTCTTATAGAAGACATAAGACCTTTGACAATCCCCCGTGAGAACCCTTAGACTGCCCTACACTTGCGCCACAGTCGCGCGCGAACCACCCGGGTCGACTGCCGAGCCGATTCCAGCCCTGGCTCGGTGCCGCCCCCTCGCGCCAGCTCAGCCCGATCCTGCCCCCACATACTTTCTTTCCTATCCGCCTGGAGCCCCCCATGAGCAAGAAGCCCGTCCGTGTGGCCGTCACCGGTGCCGCCGGCCAGATCGGTTATGCCCTGCTGTTCCGCATCGCCTCCGGCGAAATGCTGGGCAAGGACCAGCCCGTCATCCTGCAGTTGCTGGAGATCCCAGACGAGAAGGCCCAGAAGGCGCTCAAGGGCGTGATGATGGAGTTGGAAGACTGCGCGTTCCCGCTGCTGGCTGGCATGCAGGCGCACAGCAACGCCAACGAGGCCTTCAAGGACACCGACTACGCGCTGCTGGTCGGTGCCCGTCCGCGCGGCCCCGGCATGGAGCGCGCCGACCTGCTGGCTGCCAACGCCCAGATCTTCACGGCACAGGGCAAGGCGCTCAATGCCGCGGCCAGCCGCAACGTGAAGGTGCTGGTGGTCGGCAACCCGGCCAACACCAACGCCTACATCGCCATGAAGAGCGCGCCCGACCTGAACCGTCGCAACTTCACGGCGATGCTGCGCCTGGACCACAACCGCGCGGCCTCGCAAATCGCCGCCAAGACGGGCAAGCCGGTATCGAGCATCCGCAAGCTGTGCGTGTGGGGCAACCACTCGCCGACGATGTATGCCGACTACCGCTACGCCACCATCGACGGCGCCGCCGTCAAGACCATGATCAACGATCAGGAGTGGAACCAGAACGTGTTCCTGCCCACAGTCGGCAAGCGCGGCGCCGCCATCATCGAGGCGCGCGGCCTGTCCTCGGCGGCCTCCGCCGCCAACGCGGCGATCGATCACATGCGCGACTGGGCGCTGGGCACCGGCGGCGAGTGGGTCACCATGGGCGTGCCTTCCAACGGTGAGTACGGCATCCCCAAGGACGTGCTGTTCGGCTACCCGGTCACCTGCGAAGGCGGCGACTACCGCATCGTCGAGGGCCTCGAGATCGATGCGTTCAGCCAGGAATGCATCAACAAGACCCTGGCCGAACTCCAGGGCGAGCAGGACGGCGTGAAGCATCTGCTCTGATTCGGGTTGACCCCGACCACAGCCCGTTGCGGTCCCGTGGCGGGTAAGCTTGCAGGGCCGAGGGCAGTCATGTCCGCGGCCCTTTGTCATTTGGCTGCCGCCCGCGTCGCCGGGCCTCATCGGACATGAGCACTGCCATCCTGCCGCGCGACGCGCTGTTCGAGGAAGGTGACGCCGCACCGGCGTTGCCCGTGTGCGACCACTACTGCGGGGTCGAGGCGCGCATGCGCAAGAGCCTGGCCCTGCAGGCCGAACTGGGGCCGGTGTTCGACATCACGCTCGATTGCGAGGACGGCGCACCCGTTGGCGCCGAACGCGAGCACGCGAGGATGGTGGCCGAGCTGGTGATCTCCAGCGACAACCGGCACGGGCGCGTCGGCGCCCGGGTGCATCCGAACGGGCACCGCAGCTTCGAGGAGGACGTCGATACGCTGGTCGGCGTGGCCGGCGACCGGCTTGCCTACCTGATGATTCCCAAGCCGCGCCACTTGCTGGACCTGCAACGCGCGATCGAGCACATCGAGGCGGCCTGCGCGCGGCATGGCCGCGGCCAGGCCCTTCCATTGCATGCACTGGTCGAGACCCACGGCGCCTTGCGCGACGTGCATGCGCTGGCGGCACTGCCGCGCATCGAGTCACTGTCTTTCGGGTTGATGGACTTCGTCTCGGCTCATCGCGGCGCCATCCCGCAGGCGGCCATGGGAGGTGCCGGGCAGTTCGAGCACCCGCTGGTGGTTAGGGCCAAGCTCGAAATCGCGGCTGCCTGCCATGCCGCCGCCAAGGTGCCCTCGCATTGCGTCGTCACCGAGTTCAAGGACACCGATGCCCTGGCCCATGCCGCGCGGCGCGCGGTGCGCGAGTTCGGCTACATGCGCATGTGGAGCATCCATCCGTCGCAGATCGAGGTCATCGTCGATGCGTTCGCGCCCAGTACGGCCGAGGTCGACGAGGCCATCGAGATCCTGAGCGCTGCCCAGGCCGCTCAGTGGGCGCCGATCCGGCACCGCGACACCTTGCACGACCGGGCGAGCTACCGCTACTTCTGGGCCTTGCTCGAACAAGCCCGGCGCACCGGGCAACCCCTGCCTGCCAGTGCGCGGCGCGCCCTGCTGGGCGAGCCATGACCCGCCGGGTCGGATGCCACGTTCGGTGACACCACATGGCACCCACGGGGGGCACAATCCCGGCAGTAAGCGGCTGGCTCTGAAAGCCAGCCACTGGGATCACACCCCGCCGCCACCCGCCTGCAAACTGATGCCGAGGCCCGCCATGCACCGACCCCACCCGCGCCTGACCCGGGCGCCGAACCCGCTGCGCATCGCGGCCATTGCCCTGCTCACGGCGCTGCCGCTGCCGATGACCGCTGCCACACCCGCCGCCAGCCCGAACCCCACCGGTACCGCTGCCAAGGCCACGGCGAATCGCGCGACTACGTCGCGCGAGCAATTGCGCAACCAGGCCAAGGGCCTCGCGCTGGCCACCGATACCGTCGAGCAGATCACCGAAGCCCAACTCGAGGTGGCATCGCGCGTGCTCACCGGTGATGCCGAATGCGAGTTCAACCAGAAGGTCGGGGTCGAGCCCGTGAACGGCTATCCGGGGCACTTCCAACTGGCCTACAAGAAGGCCATTTACCGCATGGTGCCGCAGGAAACCACAACCGGGGCCGTGCGTCTGGAAGACCGAAAGGCGGGAGTGGTGTGGCTCCAGATCCCGACGAAGTCGATGTTGATGAACTCCCGCATTGGCCAACGCATGGTGGACGCCTGCACGCACTCGGAGCAACGCGCAGCTGTGGCCGCCGTCGAAGCGGCCGCCCGCAGTTCGGCACAGGACGCAGCTTCCAGCCCGGTCACCCCTGCCTCGACACCGGCATCTGGCCCCGTGCAATGAGCCGGCAGGCCGCCTGCGGGTGGCGTTTTCAGGCGTTTGGCTTGCCCCTGCTCTTGGCAAGTCTTATATAAGACATAAAATATTGGACAAACCCGCGGATCCCACGCTGCACCGCCGTCCCACCTCATTCCCTCCCCCTCGTCCACCTCTCCCCAGGAGCCTTCGACATGCTGCAAGCCTATCGCCAACACGCGGCCGAACGAGCCGCCCTCGGCATTCCGCCGCTGCCCCTGTCCGCGCAGCAGGTCGCCCAGGTGATCGAACTGATCCAGAACCCGCCGGCTGGCGAAGAGGCCTTCCTGCTCGATCTCATCACCCACCGCGTGCCGCCGGGCGTGGACGATGCCGCGAAGGTCAAGGCCAGCTTCCTGGCCGCAGTGGCCCATGGCGACCTGAAGGTCGGGCTGGTCTCCAAGGCCAAGGCCACCGAACTGCTGGGCACCATGGTGGGTGGATACAACGTCCACCCGCTGATTGAATTGCTCGACGACGCCGAAGTGGCGGCCGTGGCCGCCGAAGGCCTGAAGAAGACACTGTTGATGTTTGACTTCTTCAACGACGTTGCCGACAAGGCCCGCGCCGGCAATGCCAAAGCGAAGGAAGTGATCCAGAGCTGGGCCGACGCCCAGTGGTTCACCTCGCGCCCCGAGGTGCCCAAGAGCATCACCGTTACCGTGTTCAAGGTGCCCGGCGAGACCAACACCGACGACCTCTCGCCCGCGCCCGATGCCTGGAGCCGCCCGGACATCCCGCTGCACTACCTGGCGATGCTGAAGAACACGCGCCCCGACGCCGCTTTCAAGCCCGAGGAAGACGGCAAGCGCGGCCCGATGCAGTTCATCGAAGACCTCAAGAAGAAGGGCCACCTGGTCGCCTACGTCGGCGATGTGGTCGGCACGGGGTCGTCGCGCAAGTCGGCCACCAACAGCGTGATCTGGGCCACTGGCCAGGACATCCCTTACGTGCCGAACAAGCGCTTCGGTGGCGTAACGCTGGGCGGCAAGATCGCACCGATCTTCTTCAACACGCAGGAAGACTCGGGCTCTCTGCCGATCGAGGTCGACGTCTCCATGCTCGAGATGGGCGACGTGATCGAGGTGCTGCCCTACGACGGCAAGATCACCAAGGGCGGTGCCACCATCGCCGAGTTCGCGCTCAAGAGCCAGGTGCTGCTCGACGAAGTGCGCGCGGGCGGTCGCATCAACCTGATCATTGGCCGCTCGCTCACCGCCAAGGCGCGCGAGTTCCTCGGCCTGCCGGCCTCCACCGCGTTCCGCCTACCGGTCGCACCCAAGGACACGGGCAAGGGCTACACCGTGGCGCAAAAGATGGTCGGCCGCGCCTGCGGCCTGCCCGAAGGCCAGGGCATCCGCCCCGGTACCTACTGCGAGCCGCGCATGACCACCGTGGGCAGCCAGGACACCACCGGCCCCATGACCCGCGACGAGTTGAAAGACCTCGCCTGCCTGGGCTTCTCGGCCGACATGGTGATGCAGAGCTTCTGCCACACCGCGGCCTACCCCAAGCCGGTGGACGCCAAGATGCACCGCGAACTGCCGCCCTTCATCAGCAGCCGCGGCGGCGTGGCGCTGCGCCCCGGCGACGGCGTCATCCACTCCTGGCTCAACCGCCTGTTGCTGCCCGACACCGTGGGCACCGGTGGCGACTCGCACACGCGGTTCCCGATTGGCATCAGCTTCCCGGCCGGCTCCGGCCTGGTGGCCTTCGGTGCAGCCACCGGCGTGATGCCGCTGGACATGCCCGAGAGCGTGCTGGTGCGCTTCAAGGGCACGATGCAGCCGGGCGTGACACTGCGCGACCTGGTGCACGCCATTCCGCTGTACGCCATCAAGGCCGGCCTGCTCACCGTGGCCAAGGCCGGCAAGAAGAACATCTTCTCCGGCCGCATCCTCGAGATCGAAGGACTGCCCACGCTCAAGGTGGAGCAGGCCTTCGAATTAAGCGATGCCAGCGCCGAGCGCTCCGCCGCCGGCTGCACCATCAAGCTCGACAAGGAACCGGTCATCGAGTACCTCAAGAGCAACGTGGTGCTGATGAAGAACATGATCGCCAACGGCTACGAGGACAAGCGCGCACTCGAGCGTCGCATCCGCGCCGTCGAAGCCTGGCTGGCCAATCCGCAGCTGCTCGAGGCGGACAAGGATGCCGAGTACGCTGCCGTCATCGAGATCAACCTGGACGAGCTGAAGGAGCCGGTGGTCTGCTGCCCGAACGACCCGGACGACGCCAAGCTGCTGTCCGAAGTGGCCGGCACCAAGATCGACGAGGCCTTCATCGGTTCGTGCATGACCAACATCGGCCACTTCCGTGCCGCGGCCAAGCTGCTGGGCGGGGCGCGCGACATCCCGGTCAAGCTGTGGGTGGCGCCGCCCACCAAGATGGACCAGAGCGAGCTGATGAAGGAAGGCCACTATGCCGCCTTCGGCACCGCCGGCGCGCGCACCGAGTTGCCCGGCTGCAGCCTGTGCATGGGCAACCAGGCCCAGGTGCGCGAAGGCGCGACCGTGATGTCCACCAGCACCCGAAACTTCCCCAACCGCCTGGGCAAGAACACCAACGTCTACCTGGGCTCCGCCGAGCTGGCCGCCATCTGCTCGAAGCTCGGCCACATTCCAACCTTGGCCGAGTACCACGACGCCATGGGCATCATCAACAAGGACGCCGCCAGCGTGTACCGCTACATGAACTTCGACCAGATCGAGGAGTACGTCGACACCGCCCGCACGGTGTCGGTGTGACGATCAGCGCGCAGTGACCTCGACGGCCCGCTTCGGCGGGCCGTTTGCTTGTTGGGCCTGGCATGGAATCGCTTCGGCTAAGCTGCGGCCTGCTCCAGCCTCAGCCCGATGCCGCCCATGCTCCGCCGCCCTGCCCTGATCGCGCTGGCCTTCGCAGGCCTGCTGGCGATGGCCGATCCTGCCCACGCCGCCACCCTGAAGCTGCGCATCCTCGAAACGACCGATGTGCACATGAACCTGCTGGACTGGGACTACTACCAGGACAGGGCCACCACCGATTACGGCCTGGCGCGGGCAGCGACGTTGATCCACGAGGCACGTGCCCAGTCGCGCAACAGCCTGCTGTTCGACAACGGCGACCTGCTGCAGGGCAATCCCATGGGTGACTGGGTGGCGCGGGTCAAGCCGCTGGCACAGGGCCAGGTGCACCCGGCATACAAGGTGCTGCAGGCGCTGCGCTACGACGCCGGCAACATCGGCAACCACGAGTTCAACTACGGCCTGCCGTTCCTGCGCCAGGCCATCGCCAGTGCGGCGTTTCCGCTGGTCAGTGCCAACGTCATGCTGTCCGATGGACGCACGCACGCGTTCACGCCCTACGTCATCCTGGAGCGGGCGTTTCACGACGACGCTGGTCAAGCCCACCGGCTCAAGGTGGGCGTGATCGGGTTCGTGCCGCCGCAGATCATGCTGTGGGACAAGCAGCACCTCGAGGGCAAGGTCGTCGCGCGCGACATCCTGCAAACCGCGCGCGAGCTCGTGCCCCGCATGCGCGAGCAAGGCGCACAGATCGTGGTCGCCATCGCGCACTCGGGCTTCGAGCGCGGCGAGACGGTGTTTTTTGCCGAGAACTCGGTGGCACGACTGGCCGAGGTGGCCGGCATCGACGCCATCCTCTTCGGGCACTCGCACGGCGAGTTCCCGGGACGCTTCTTCGCGGGTCATCCCAAGGTGGACCTGGCTCGGGGCACGATCAACGGCGTGCCCTCGGTCATGCCCGGTCGCTGGGGCGATCACCTGGGTGTGATCGACCTGGTGCTCGACGACAGCGCCGGCAGCTGGAAGGTGGTCGACAGCCGGGCCGAGATCCGGCCCATCACCGACCGCGCCACCCGCAAGCCCCTGGTCGCGGCCGACCCGCAGGTGGCGCAACTCGTCGGCGCCGAGCACGCGGGCACGCTGACCTATGTGCGCGGTGCCGTGGCGCAAACCCGCCAACCCATCATCAGCTACTTCGCCCAGGTGACCGACGACCCGTCGGTGCAACTGGTGGCCCAGGCGCAGCTCGACTACGCGCGCCGCGCCCTGCAGGGCACGGAGTTCGAGCGCCTGCCGCTGCTGTCGGCGGCGGCGCCCTTCAAGGCCGGCGGTCGGCAGGGCTGGAACTACTACACCGACATCCCGGCCGGGCCGGTGGCCGTGCGCAACATCGCCGATCTCTACATCTACCCCAACACGGTCAAGGCGGTGCGCGTCACCGGGGCGACCGTGCGCGAGTGGCTGGAGATGTCAGCTGGCCAGTTTCGTCGCATCGACCCCGCTGGACCGGCCGAGCAGCCCGTCGTCAACGAAGCCTTCCGCACCTACAACTTCGACACCCTCGACGGCGTGACCTATGCCATCGACGTGACCCAGCCCGCGCGCTACGACGCCAACGGCAAGCGCACCGCCCACGAGGGTCGCCGCATCGTCGATTTGCGCTACCAGGGGCAACCGGTGCCCGACGACCAGGCCTTCATCGTGGTGACCAACAACTACCGCGCCTCGGGAGGCGGCACCTTCCCAGGCCTCGATGGCACGCAGATCGTGATGGACGCGCCCGACGAGAACCGCGAAGCGCTGGTGCGCTACCTGGCGCGCGAGCGCGATGTCGACCCCAGCGCAGACGGCAACTGGCGCATCCTTCCGGTGCCGGGTGTGACGCTGCGCTTCACATCTGGTGCCGGCGGCATCGGCCACCTGGCACGCTACCCGCAGATCCGGCTCGTTCAGGACAACGGCGACGGCTCGGCGTTGTACGAGCTGCGTCACTGAACCTTGGCCGCGCCCTCGCGAACGCGCCCCCTGCACCGCCCGCACCCAGCACCATGGCCCAGAGCATCCAGGACTTCCATGACGACCCGCGCAACGCGCACATCCTCATCTGGGTGAACGGCCAGCTCTGTCCGCGCGATCGCGCCATGGTGTCCGTCTTCGACTCCGGGTTCGTGCTGGGTGACGGCGTCTGGGAGGGGCTGAGGGTCGAGCAGGGACACCCGTTGTTCCTCGATGCCCACCTCGACCGGTTGTACGAAGGTGCCTGCGCATTGATGATCGACATTGGCCTGGACCGCAGCGCGCTCGCCGCGGCCCTGTACCGCACTCTGCAGGCCAACGGCATGGCGGGACGCAGCGGCGTGCACATCCGCCTGATGATCACGCGCGGCGTGAAGCGCACGCCCTACCAGGATCCACGGGTCACCGTCGGTCCGGCCACGTTCGTGATCGTGGCCGAGTGGAAGGAACCCAAGCCCGAGACCCTGCAGCGCGGGCTCACGCTGTACACGGTGTACGTGCGCCGTGGCAACCCCGACGTGCAGGACCCGCGCCTGAACAGCCACAGCAAGCTCAACTGCATCACCGCCTGCATCCAGGCCACCCAGGCCGGCGCGGACGAGGCGCTCATGCTCGATCCGCAGGGCTTCGTCGCCACCTGCAACTCGACCCACTTCTTCGTGGTGCGCCGAGGCGAGGTCTGGACGTCCAGCGGCGACTACTGCCTGGGCGGCATCACCCGGGGCAACGTGCTGGCCATGTGCCGCGAGGCCGGCATTCCCGCGCGCGAGCTGAATTTCAGTCTGACGCAGACCTACTCGGCCGACGAAGCCTTCGTGACCGGCACCTACGCCGGCATCGCGCCCGTGCGATCGATCGACGGGCGCACGATCGGCCAAGTGGCACCCGGCCCCATGGTCACCCGGCTGCAAGGCCTGTACCGCCAGTGGGTCGAGCGCGATGTCGCACGGGCCGAGGCGGCAGCCCGGAGCGCCTGACCATGCGACTGGCGATGTGGAGCGGGCCGCGCAACATCTCCACGGCGATGATGCGCTCGTTCGAGAACAGGCCCGATTGCGTGGTCAGCGACGAACCGCTGTATGCGGCCTATCTGGCCGCGACGGGCCTGGACCACCCGGGGCGCGACGAGGTGATCGCAGCGGGCGACACCGACGGCACGCGCGTGGTACGTACCCTGTGTGGCCCCATCCCCGGTGGCCGAGCACTGTGGTACCAGAAGCACATGACGCACCACCTGCTGCCCGGCATGGACACAGGCTGGGTGCACCGCCTGACCAACGTGTTCCTGATCCGCGACCCGGCGGCCGTGGTCGATTCCTATCTGAAATCGAGAGCGTCCGTGGTCGCCACCGACATTGGCCTGCAGCAGCAGGAGCGCCTGTTCGACGCCGTGGCAGACCGCCTGGGCCATGCGCCGCCGGTGATCGATGCCGACGACTTCCTGCGCAACCCCGGAGCGCACCTGCAGGGGCTGTGCGCCCGCCTGGGACTCGACTACACCGATCGCATGCTCCACTGGCCCGCCGGCCCGCGCGACACCGATGGCATATGGGCACCGCACTGGTATGCGGCGGTGTGGCGCTCCACCGGTTTCGAACCCTGGCACCCCCGCCAACCTCGGCTGACACCCGAGGCGCAGGCGGTGGCCGACGCGTGCAGGCCGGCATACGAGCGCCTGCGTGCCCACCGGATGATGGTCGGTCTGGCGCGCTGAGCCTGGCGCTCGGCTTGGCACGCTGGCACGTGCGCGCCGACTCAGGGCGCGATGTCCTGCGCCCAGTCGAGCAGGGCCTCGAGGATGGCCTGCCCGCGCTCGTCGGCGGTCTCGCTCAGGGTGTCGATGCGGTCCTGGAACGAGGCCAGGGTGCAGGCGCCGTCCGCGCCATGGTGCAGGCGATCGCTGCAATGGGCAAGCCAGCGCTCGCGCTCCGCATCGCTCAGCGTCTGGGGGAAGTTGCGGGCGCGATAACGCCACCACAGCTCGTCCAGCCGCGAGTCCGCAAACGACGGGCGGCGCGCACCCATTTCGTGCTCGGGCAGCGCCCGCAGACGTTCGAGCAGGCGACGGTCCTCGTCGCCGATGAAGCCGCCGTACAGGTCTTCATCCACATCGGGCACCGCTGCACCCTCGGGCCTGCGGTACACCGCGGGCCAGCGCGCGGCCACCGCCTCGCACACCTGTGGCATGCGCCCGGCGTGGCGCAGGCCCTCGGCGATGTCGAGCCCCCAGTGCGCAGCACGCGCATCCGGCAAGGTGCGCAGCTGGCTGATCACCACCGGCGAGCGATTGACGTGGATGCTCTTGATCGGCAGCCGCCGCGTGCCTTCTGGCAGATCGTCTTCGCGGCTGAACAGGCGCTGCCGGATCGCGGCGGCGTCCAGGTCTTCGAGTTCGGCCGGGTCTCGTGCCAGGTCCCAGACCAGCACCTCGTTGCGGTTGGTCGGGTGCACGGCCAGCGGCCAGACCAGGGCGATGCAACCGCGGCGGGTATCGAAGCGGCCCGACACATGCAGCAGTGGCCGGCCCTGTGCGCCCACGCCGCCGATCTGTTGCCACACGGCATCTTTCGTACGCATCGACAGGCAGTAGTCGAACAACCGCGGCTGCTGCTGGCGCAGCGTGCGCGCCAGCGAGATGGTGGCGCGCACATCCGACAGCGCATCGTGGGCCGATTCATGCAGCAACCCGTTGGCGCGAGCCAGGTCCTCGAGCTTGAACGAGACGCGGCCGTCGTCATGCAGCGGCCACTGCAGGCCCTGCGGCCGCAGCGCCCAGGCGCAGCGCATGGTGTCGAGCAGGTCCCACCGGCCGCAGCCGTTGCGCCATTCGCGGCTGTAGGGGTCGATCAGGTTGCGCCAGAACAGGAACCGCGTGACCTCGTCGTCGAAGCGCAGCGTGTTGTAGCCGCAGCCCACCGTGCCGGGTTCACCCAGCACCTGCTCGATGCGCGCGGCGAATGCGTACTCGGGCAGGCCACGCTCGGCACACACCTGCGGCACGATGCCGGTCAGCAGGCAGGCCTCGGGCTCGGGCAAGCGGTCGCGCGGCGGCTGGCAGTACAGCATCACCGGCTCGCCCACCTCGCGAAGCTGCGCATCGGTGCGCACACCGGCGAACTGCGCCGGCCAGTCGCGTCGTGGCGTTCGCCCGAAGGTTTCGTAGTCGTGCCAGAAGAAGTGGAAGTCGCTCACCATGGGCTCCGCAATCGGGTGTGATCGGCCGGGGACGCGACCGCACACCGGTCTGGGCGCGACTTGACATGCGACCGGGCACGCATTGCGAGCATCAGCGGCCCAGCCAGGTCCGCGCCTCTTCGACGTCGACCTGCAGCTTGACGAATAACTCCGAGCCACGCGTGGACGTAACGGCGCCCTCGCGCGAACGGCTCCAACCTGCGTACAGCACGGTGCCGGCCGATCGGCGCCAGGCGTAAGTCAGTGACGCCTGCGTTTGTGCATCCTGCTGCTGCGGCAGGCCGTTGGCAGCGCCGCGCTCGAGCGTCGTGCGCTGGACGATCGCGCGCAATGTCTGCGCAGCGTTGAAGTGCCAGACGGCCAGCACCTGCCCCACGGTCTCGCGCAGATGGCGTTGACCGTCAGAGCGCAGTTCCAGCACGCTGTAGCGCGGCTCGAACTCCAGGCGTGGGTGCGGCCGCGTGGTCCACACCAGGTAAGCCTCGTGGCCGTCGCGCACGGTGTCGGCGTACGCGTCGGCCAGTTGCCCCTGGCGGCCACCCAGGGTGAGGAAGGGTATCCACTCGGCCGGCGTGATTGTGAATTCGCTCTTCCAATAGCGCTGGCGCAGCAGCGGCGCAGTGGCCGCCGTGCGCAAGGTGGAGTTGCCGTGCCACTGCAGCCACCACTCCAGGTTGTGTGCTCCGCCCAGCCAGAACCCCGGATAGACCTCCTGGCTGACACGAACGCCGCTCGCGCGCTCGCGCGCGTGACGGGCATCCAGCGTCAACCAGAACTCGCTGACCGGGCTCTGCGGGAACCAGCCGCGACCAATGTGCAAGGCCTGATCGCGGGTGCCAACCTGGGTGACGAAACCGGTGTCGTGCCGGAATCCGGGGCTCGACTCGGTCAGATCCAACCGAACCTCGCTTCGATCGGTGAGCCGGTTGGCACGAACCACCGCCTGCCATCCGCTGCGGACCGCTCCCCGCTTCAGTTCAGCGCCGGGCGAGGCATGTGCCGTCGTGTCTGACCGCAGCCACTGTGCCCGCAAGCGCCACGCATCGTCGATCTGCCAGGCCAGGTCAGGGCCCAGCACATCGTTGCGACCGCGCTCGTCCTCGTACCGACGCGTCGCCACCAGGGTGCCCCATTGCAGCGCCGTTACCTGGCCGCTCAGGCGTCCGGCCAGCGACATGGACCCCGGCTGGCGCGCGGCGCCCGTTCCGTAAGCACCCGGTAACAGCACCAGGCCGCCGCCGCGGTCATCCACCGCGAAAAGGCTGCCGGCCAGACCGCGCCCACGCCAGGTGCTGCGCAGTCCCCAGCGCGGCTCGGTGAAGCTGCGGGTGTAGATGGCCTCCGATGGCGTGCGCAGCAGGTCGCTGGACTCGAAGAAGAACGGGCGCTTCTCGGGGAACGACAGAGCGAAGCGCTCGTTGCCCGAGAGCTGCGGCACGTCCAACGCGACCTGAGAAAAGTCGGGGTTCAGGGTCGCATCGATCACCCACTCGGCGCGCGGGCGCCACTTCAGGTCGAGCGTGGCATCCCAACCGGTGCCGCTGCGCGACGACCCATCCGCCTTTCGTTCGCGGCTCGCGCGCCAGGTCAAGCTGGGGCGCAGTGCAAGGAACTGGTGCTGTGCCGGCAATTCGACACCCTGCAGGGGTTGCAGAGTGGCGATGAAGCTCGGGGCTTCACGCGGTATCAGCACGGAGCTGTCCATGAAGAACTGCTCACGCGGGGTGCGCCGCCCGACCATCATGCGCCATCCCGCAGCCGAGTCGCCCGCATAGCGCAGCGACGCGAAAGGGATGCGCAGCACCACCGAGTAGCCCTGCGCATGGCGATGGGCGGCCGCGTCGAAGTCGAAGTCGGGCGCGAAGTCCTCGCTGTCGTCGGCCGCCGTGTGCATGCCGTCCGCCGTGCCGCCGGAGGCGCTGACGCGGAAGAACTGCGCCGACTGTCGCGCGCCAATGGCATCGACATAGACGACGACAAAGTCCTGCGTGCGATTGACCTGGTCGTGGCGGACCCAGGGCGCTCGAATGCGCTCGGGCTGCGGTTCGCGGGCATCGATGCCCACATACAACGCGTGCTCGTCGAACAGCACCCGCACCTCTGTTTCGCGACTGGCTGCAGCGCCGGTGTCGGGCGACTTCTGCACGAACTGCCGGTATGCCGGCGCCCGCTGCCACGCAGGGTGCGCAAGCCGCCCGTCCAGCCGGATGCGCTCGCCCGGCTGCAGCCGGTGGGCGACGATGGCATCGGCACTCGAGGAGCCGGCGTCCGGTGCAGCCGCCTGCGGCGCTGCCGACGGCATCGCGGGCGTGTCCGAAGACCGCGCCGGCCCGACACCACAGGCCAGCAGCAGGAGCAGCAGCATGGCCTGCGAAGTGAACGGCCGCGACGGTCGGCGCGAGCAGAAGGGTTTCGGCATGTTGGGCGCTGCCGGGGAAGAGCGACCACCGGCGAGCCGCGCATTGTGCCGCGAGCGCCACCATCTCGCCGCCCAAAAGCAACGGGCCCCTCGCGAGGGGCCCGTTGCCGCTCCCGCCGCTGGTCAACTGCGCGGCGCGCGCTGGCCGATCACCACCACCTGCGCGGCTGCCGTCGGTGTGGCGCGGGCCAGTATGAGCTCGGCGCCCTGGGGTCCTGCGACGCGATCCAACCCTCCGAGCGTGGCCAGCGTGACGAGGGTCGAGAGCGTCAGGGCGGTCAGTTGGGGGACGGCGCGGCGGGTCATGATGGGCTCCTTGGGCTGCGGGTTGGCAGGGTCGATGGATGCACTGTATTCATGGATTCCCCTGATGGACACCGACTTGCGACGAACCGCAGCCGGGGCGCACCGAACTGCAGTGCACCGCGACGAGTGCCGGCGCGCCAAGGTGACGGCTTCATGCAGGCCGACAATGCACCCCCCGGATCGCCACACGCGCTTTCACGATGTCCACCGCCCCCCACCCAGCAACCGACACCGGCCTGCCGCACTGCCAGGTCGATGGCGCTCGTGCCACCGTCCGCCTGAACCGACCGGCCCACCACAACCGCCTGCACCGCGTCGACCTGCTCGCGTTGCAGCGCCATTGCGCCGAACTGGCGACGTCCCAGGTGCGCGTGGTCGTGCTGCAGGCCGAAGGACCGACCTTCTGCGCCGGTTTCAATCTCGACGAACTCGATGCCGACGCCCAGGGTGGACCGCAGTTGTTCGAGCAGACGGTCGAGGCGATCGAGGCGCTGCCGATGCCTACCATCTGCCGGTTGCAAGGCAGCGTGTTCGGGGGCGCGACCGACCTGGCGCTGGCTTGCGACTTCCGCATCGGCGTGACCGGCATGAGCCTGCGCATGCCGGCGGCGCGCATCGGCCTGCACTACTACCCCAGCGGTCTGCGCCGGTATGTCTCGCGGCTGGGGCTGTCCACGGCCAAACGGCTGTTCCTGCTGGCGCAAACCCTGGATGCCTGCGAACTGGGGCGCATCGGCTATCTCGACCGCATTTGCGAGCCCGATGCGCTCGACGCCGCCGTGCAGGAGTGGGTCGACGCCCTGGCCGGCGCGGCGCCCCTGGCCATCGACGGTATGAAGCGCTCGCTCGACGAGATCGCCCGGGGCGAATACGACCTGGAACGGCTCTCGGAGCGGGTGGCACGCTGCGCCGCCAGCGACGACTTGCGCGAGGGCCAGGCGGCGCTGGCCGCGCGACGGGAACCCCGCTTCCGGGGCACGTGACCCTGCTACCCGCGTGGAAACCCTTTCCACGGCGCTCCGCAGGTGGTGGGCATGCGACGAACGGCGGCAGGAGCCGCCTGAACCGCGTCGCACGGCCTTGACTTGCAGGCCGACCAGCGGGAGAGTGGCGGGCTTTACCCCACCAGTACCTGCCGCGGGGCGCACGGCACGATTGGCCACACGCCACGGCGCCAACCCCCAGGCACACACCCGAGATTGCACACCCATGCACCGCACCGTCGAACCCTTGCTCCGCCCGCTGGCCCGCACTGCCATCTTCACCGCCGTCATGATGCTGTCGGCCTGCGCCAGCACGCAGACCACGGGTTCCGGCGCTGCAAACGCTGCGTCGGGCGGGGCCGCCGCCACCCCCACAGCTGCACGTGCCGCATCGGCCCCGGCGGGGGCCAGTGCGCCCGCAGGCCCCCGCGCACCCGACCCCA
>Ga0073899_10001932_pt1 | contig 18836 bp, 16 predicted proteins | sample KloWWTmetaKNB5Ph_FD_88975 | JGI IMG/M metagenome (GOLD analysis project Ga0073899, IMG submission 88975) | Active sludge microbial communities from Klosterneuburg, Austria, studying microevolution and ecology of nitrifiers - Klosterneuburg... | ecosystem: Engineered > WWTP > Aerobic digester >... | reverse complement strand
GAGGCTGAAGTCCTCGCCCTTGTTGAGTTCACGCCTGATGTCTTCAGGCAACATGATTGTGGGAACGTGCGCCAACAGTCCGGCGCCGACAACCTCACCCATGATTCCTCCATCCGTTGGGAGAGAACGTGCTGTTCTTGATGTTGGTATAGAAGTCGAAACTCCACACGCCGCCCTCGCGGCCGATGCCCGACTGGTTGTTGCCACCGAAGGGTGCGCCTAGGTCTCTGACAAAGAAGCAGTTGACCCAGACGGTGCCAGCATCGAGAGCTGCAGAGACGCGTTCGGCTCGCTCGGCGTCGCCGGTGACCAGGGTGGCCGCAAGGCCGAACCGGGTGTTGTTGGCTAGGTCGACTGCTTCGGTTTCGGTGCTGAATCGTTCGATGGTGAGCACAGGGCCGAAGACTTCCTCGGTCAAGATCTCCGAGCCTGGCTTAGCGTCAACAAAGATCGTCGGGCGGAAGAAGAGTCCGCCCAGTTCGTCATTAGGTCCGCCGCCGAGGATCGCGGTGGCTCCGTCGGCGATCGCGCGCTCAACGAACCCACTGACCTGCTCGAAGTGTCGACGAGCGATGAGGGCGCTGACGTCGGTGGCTTCATCGCGGGGGTCGCCTTGAACCAAGGTCGCGGCCTTGTCGACCACCCGCTGGGTGAATTCATCAGCGATGGAGTCTTCGACGATGAGACGCGCCCCCTTGAGGCAGACCTGGCCGGCGTTGTCGAACTGCTCGACGGCAATGTCGACGGCCATGTCGAGGTCGGCGTCGGCGAAGACCACCAAGGGGCTCTTGCCTCCGAGTTCAAAGGAGAGCGGCACGATGTTGGGCGCGGCCGCCTTGGCGATGACACCTGCGGTGGGAACCGAACCGGTGAAGCACAAGCGGTTGATGCCGGGGTGTGCGGTCAGCGGTGCCCCGGCCGAGATGCCGGTGCCCTGGACAACGTTGAACACCCCCGGCGGCAGACCGGCCTCGGCAGTGATGTCGGCCAACATGCTGGCGGTCAACGGTGCCCACTCCGGTGGCTTGAGCACGACGCAGTTACCGGCTGCGAGCGCTGGTCCGATTCGCCAGGTGGCCAGCATCAGCGGTGCGTTCCACGGCGTGATGATGGCGACTACTCCGGCGGGGTCGTAGGTGATGCGCTCGCGGTGCCCGCGCACCTCCATGTCGGGGTGGGCTAGTTCCTTTTCAGCAAAGTCGGCAAAGAACCTGAAGTTCATGGCGACGCGTGGCATCACGCCACGGCGGTGGCTGCGCAGCAGTGATCCGTTATCGCGGGTTTCGACTTGAGCTAGGTCCTCGACTCGTGATTCGACGATGTCGGCAACCTTGCGCAAGATCGCGCACCGCTGGGCCACTGGCATCGCTGCCCAGGCAGGGAATGCTGCGCGTGCGGCCGCCACGGCTGCATCGACCTCGGTCTGTGTGCCCAGACTGACCTGAGCGATCTCGGTCTCATCGATAGGGGAGATGTCAGCAAATGTCTGTGTTGAGGCAACGCGTTGACCGCCAATCCAGTGGCGAGTGTCAACGTTGACGCCAGCGACTTCGGCGATGTGGGGGTTCATCGGGTGCTCCTGACATGACGAAACGTAGATCGTTTGGGGGCAAACGTATTGAGAGACTCGCGCACGGGTCAAGGACGATGTCCTTGCCGAAGAGACCTGCATCACATTACCGTTTGTGTTCAAACGATCTCGGAAGCCCCTACCCCAGCAAGGAAATGAGATTCATGAGCGACACAAGCACCTCTGGCTCAATCGCCAAGCGCGATGAGCAGAAGTTGCGCCAAGGCCGCCTCGGCGCGATGGCTATTGCCTTCTTTGTTATTTCAGCAGCCGCACCCCTGACCGGCATGGGTGGTGGAGCGCCCTTCGCGATGTTGCTTGGCAACGGTGCAGGCGTGCCCATGGCCTACCTCATCGTGACCTTGCTGATGATTGTCTTCTCAGTGGGTTACGTCGCGATGGCCCGACACCACACCTCCACTGGCGCCTTCTACTCCTACCTCGCCCGCGGCATGGGTGGGTACGCCGGTGGCGCCGCAGCACTGATCGCATTGCTCGGCTACAACACGATGCAGATCGGTCTCGTCGGCCTCTTTGGTGTCCTGGCTTCCGGCTTCATGGGAGCCATCGGGGTCACCGTTTCCTGGTGGGTCATGGCGCTGGTCGGCTGGGCCGCAGTTGCCTACCTCGGCTACCGCCAGGTCGACTTGTCGCTGAAGGTGCTCGCCGTCTTGGTGGCGTGCGAGTTCTTGATCGTGATCGCCTTCGACCTGATGGTCCTCATCAAGGGCGGTTCGCTGGGTGGCGGAGCGGCTGAGGCCACCTCGCTTGGATTCAGTTCCTTCTCGATGAGCGAGTTCATGAGCGGATCACCCGCGATCGGCCTGCTGTTCTGCGCCGCATCGTTTGTTGGCTTTGAGGCCACCACGATCTATTCCGAGGAGGCCAAAGACCCCGAGCGCACAGTGCCCAAGGCGACCTATATCGCAGTGCTCACCATCGGCATCTTCTTCATGATCACTTCTTGGTTGATGGTTGAAGCATTCGGCAACAACAAGGAACTCACCGGGTTCATCGGCGGCGAAGACCTCGGTGGTCCCACGAACTACCTGTTCGCAGTGGCGACGCCGTACATCGGTGAGTGGCTGGTCAACTACGCGATGCTGTTCTTGTTCGCTACCTCGCTGTTCGCTGCGATCGTGGCCTTCCACAACGCCGTGGCCCGCTACACCTTCGCGCTTGGTCGCGAAGGCCTGGTGCCAGCCAAGCTCGGTGAAACCCACGCGATCCACTTGAGCCCCCACATGGGCTCGCTGAGCCAGTCGGCGCTGTCTTTGGTGATATTGATTCTGTGGATCGTCACCGGTGGCGATCCCAACAACATGTTCACCTGGCTCACCCAGTTGGGCACGCTGGCGATCACCTTCTTGATGGCGTTCGCCTCGCTGGCCGTCGTGCTCTTCTTCGCTCGCAACAGGGGCATGGAAACCAACCCCTGGAAGACCCTCATCGCACCGCTGATCGGGTTCGTCGGCTTGGCGGCCATCGGCGTCTACGCCGTCGCCCAGTTCGGCTTCTTGGTCGGCACCGAGGCGTTCGGCCTGCGTTGGGGCTTGCCGCTTCTGATCGTGGTCTTCGGCGCGATTGGCGCGATTTCAGCGCACATGTTGCGCGGTCGTGAGCCCGAGGCGTTCTACTCCATGGGACGTCACCGTCCCTCCGAGGTCGGGCTTCCATAACCCTTCACAACTCAGATGGGCTCCGCACTGAGGTGCGGAGCCCATCTTCGCTTTTACTTCTCCAACGTCAGCTTGACCGTCGCGCCCATGGGCAACGCCTGCATCAACTTCAGCTGAGCAAGTGCTGGGTGGTCCTCCAGCAACTTCGCGCCGTTAGCCAACGACCGAAGCGCTGCCGTCTCCGAGCGCGCCTCCTCCAACTTGGCCAAGGAGTGCTGCCGGGCCGTGGCCACCTCGGAGTAGGCGTAACGCAACTCCAAAGGCAGCACCACGTCCTTGACGTTGACGGCGACCACCTCAACGCCGTACTGATCGCCCGCGGAGCGGGTCGAGACGAACACGTGCTCGCCAATCGCAGCACGTGCCGATCCAGTGGCGTCCTCAGCGTTGACCCCAGCCAGCGCCGCCCGCAGTGCGTCCTGGGCGGCAACATAGATCTCACCCATCGGGTCGATGGCCATCTCGGAGAACCGCACCGGGTCAACGATGCGGTAGCTCAGCACCGCCGAAACCCGCAACGTGATCATGTCGGCAGACAAGACCTCCTGGGTGGCGACGTGGAGTTGCTGCGACCGAAGGTCGACACGCACATAACGCGCGCCAAATGTGCGCCAATGGCGACCGGGACCAAGCACCTTGACCGGGCCTGAGGTGGAGTAGCGAAGCACCCGCTCCCACGGGTGAACGACAATGAACATGAACATAACGGCAACTCCTTTCGTGTTTGTGTGTGCCGATGTGTTGGTGATGAAGTTGTGGGTGCGCCGGTGATCGTGCACCGAGCCCGAGTGCGGGGTGTCGCTCGTCAGTCCTGACCGAACGCACCGCAAAGCCTTCGTTCTCGTCTCCCGAAGGAGCGTGAGCGATCACCGACGCTAGTGAGCGGAGTCGAACCGCAGGTTCCAAAGACCTGTGCCATAGCAATCAGCGAGGTACGACGCGCGGGACCGGCTCTGGTACAACCTCACCGGCCGCTGATCTCGCAGTGGTGAACCATAGGTGAGTCATCGGGCGACCGCCACCGAATTTCGGATGGACCCTGATGAGGTGGCGGGGCAGGATCAACCCATGGCTACCTGGATCGCGCTGCTGCGCGCAGTCAACGTCGGCAAGCGGCAATACCCCATGGCCCAGTTGAGAGAGGCCTTGGGGGCGGCCGGTTTCACCGGTGTGCAGACCCACATTCAGACCGGCAATGTCGTGCTCGACTCGACGCTGACCGACCGGGGCGAACTCACTCAAGCCCTGGAGAACGTGATGCTCGCCGATCGTGGATTTGAGGTGCCGGTGGTGCTACTGAGCCCCGAGGAACTGAGCCAGGTGGCCCGCGAAGCCCGCCAACTAAGCGACCAGCATGGCCCGACCTCGCACTACATAGCGATCACCGCACAGGCCATCAGCGAGCCCGGATCAGTGACTGCGCTGACCCGTGAGGGCGAACTCGTCGTCCCAGGTGTGCGTGCGGTCCACTTGTTGCTGAACAAGTCGTTTCATGAGGCCAAAACCACTCTGCCGATCATCGAAAAGGTCGTTGGCGTTGCCACGGTGCGCAACCTCAATGTGACGAGCACGTTGGCTGCTAAGTGGGGCGCCTAATCGTGTTAGGTTTCTCCAGGTGAGGCAACTGCCTCACAAGTGAGCCTGGGGGAAGCCGGTCCAAGTCCGGCACTGTCCCGCAGCCGTAGGTCACCCAACGTGACAAGTCGGAATGCCCAGCACTCACAGCGGCTCCATTTTCACCGTCGAGGTCAACGGGACGGGGCCCGGGTGTTGGGCCTGGGTGTCGTCACGAACCGCACCCTAGGAAGGCACCACCTTGCGTATTCCCACTTCAATTGCCGCCATTGCTGGCGCGCTCACTCTCACCCTGGCGGGTCCAGCCGCCTTTGCTGGGTCAGAAGACTGGACCGGCAGCGCGCTGGCCGCTCAACTGGCCGATGGCGGCCACCACTACTCCGTCGACTACGGCGGCACGTTGTACGCCGACTACGGCCTCACCCTTGACGGGGTGCTCGCCCTGGACGCCACTGGCGTTGCGAAGGCCGAAGGCAACTTGGCCGCTGACTACGTGCGCGACCACCTTGCTGACTACGTCGGCTACGCCCCGGACGCCTACGCCGGTGCCACCGCCAAGGGTCTGGTTGTCTCGCGTGCTCAGCGCCACGGCAACATCGTCGGCGGCGTGAACTTGTTGACCCAACTCCAAGGTCTTGAAACCCCCAGTGGTCGCTTCAGCGACAAGAGCGAGTGGGGTGACTACTCCAACACGTTCTCGCAGTCGTTCGCACTGATCGCGCTGAAGAAAGCTGGCGTCGCCCAGTCGAAGAAATCGATCGGATTCCTCAAACTGCAGCAGTGCCCCAACGGCGGCTTCCGTGAGCAAGAGGCCGACATTGCGTGTTCGGACAACACCAAGGCTGACCCAGACGCGACCGCGATCGCGATCCAGGGCTTAGCCGCTACGCCGAGCAACGCCGACCGCTCCGCTCGCATCTCCAAAGCCGCGAAGTACCTGATCAGCCTTCAAAACAGCGGTGGCGGTGTTAAGGGCGGACCTGGTGAGATCCCGAACGCCAACACCACCGGCCTGGCTGCACTGAGCCTCTACACCGCTGGCAAGTACACCGCGGCAGCCAAGGCTCGCCGCTTCTTGACGGTCACTCGCTTCGGCTGCAGCTTCCCAGCGCCCATGCGCGGTCTGATCGCCTACGACAAGGCACGCTACGCCGAGGCCAAGAGCCAAGGTGCTGCTGCCGTGGCCACCGACCAAGACCGTCGCGCCTCCACTCAGGCCGCGCTCGGATTGGCCAAGGTTGCGATCTTCCGCATCAGCAACGCCAACGCTGTTGCCGGGATGCCTAAGCAATCGTGCTGACTCGTTTCGCAGCACTAGCACTGCTTGCTGCCCTGCTGACGCCGGTAACCCCGGCGTCAGCAGGTGCCTGTGCAGGTGTCACCGTGGTCGTGCAATTCCCCAGTGGCGCGATCAACACGGGGTGTGCATCTGGTGATCCCAGTTCGGGGTTGGCCGCGTTGAAGGGCGCTGGGTTCAATTACACCTTTGCCCAAGGTCAGCCTGGATTCGTGTGCACCATCGACGGCGCCCCAGGCGACCTCGACTGCATGAAACCCAATTACTGGGCCTACTTCCACGCCCAACCGGGCGGCTCGTGGAAGTACTCCAGTGTGGGTGCCGGCAGCTACAACCCTGCCCCGGGCTCAGTCGAAGGCTGGCGCTTTGGTGGTGGAGCGGCACCTGCCATGGCTCCGCCGGGTGAGTCGAGCCCGACTCCTAAACCAACCCCGAAACCGAAGCCCACTCCCAAGCCGAAGCCGACGCCCACGCTGACACCTTCGCCGACGGCCTCGGCTGCGCCAACAGCCAAGCCGAAACCAAAGCCGAAGCCGACGCCGTCTGCTACGCCTACGCCAACTCCCACCGTGGAGGCCGCGGCCCCTGCCCCACCAATCGAGCAACCCACCCCAGCCGGCTCCGGCAAGCTATGGGCAGCTGGTGGGGCAACGGTCGCACTGCTGGGCTTTGCAGGCTTGATCTGGCGTCGTCGCAGGGAGCAGTAGCCCCGCGATGCGCACGGTGCACCCCATGGCCTGGTGGGGCTGGGCGATCGGGCTCGCGATCTCAGCGAGCCTGACGACCAACCCCGCCCTCTTGGGGCTGCTGGCTGCTGTCATCGCGATCGTGGTCGCCGCGCATCACACCAACACAGTGTGGGGACGCTCGTTCAAGCTCTACGTCTGGCTAGGCGTGTTAGTCATCGTGATGCGAGTGATCTTTCATCTCCTCATCGGTTTGAAGTACGGCGACATCACGTTGTTCTGGCTACCAACCGTGGCGCTGCCCGCGTGGGCAGCAGGCATCCAAATCGGGGGAACGGTCTACCTCGAGGGTCTGCTCAACGCGGTGCTGTTGGGGCTTCGGCTCGCCGTACTCATCTTGGCGGTGGGCGCGGCCAATGCGTTGGCTAACCCCAAGCGTCTGTTGAGGGCGTTCCCGAGGGCGTTGCACGAGATCGGCACCGCCGTTGTGGTCGCCATCAGTGTCGCGCCCCAGTTGGCCGAATCGGTGCAACGGGTCATGCGGGCACGGCAATTGCGTGGTGATGCTGCCCGCGGGCTCAAGGTGCTGCCCAAGGTGGCCATCCCAGTGCTGCAAGACACGTTGGATCGTTCGCTGATGCTGGCTTCGGCGATGGAGAGTCGAGGCTATGGCGGGCACCACGGGGTCGCTCGACCTAGGTGGGTCGCGGTGTTGACGTTGGGGGGCTTGCTCCTGACGGCATGGGGGCTCTTCGGGCTGCTCAACCCCGAGCAGGCCACCTGGTGGACCGGCAGCGGCGTGCTCGTCGCAGGGGTGCTTGCCTCGGTGATCGGGCTCGTGGGCGGTGGCAAGTCGGTGCGGGTTTCGACCTACCGCCCTGATCGCTGGGGGCCAATTGACGCCCTCATCGTGGGTTGTGCCGTGGTGACTGCGGTGGCGATGATGTGGACCAGAGCCAGCGATCCAGCATCGCTGACTCAGCCCCTGCAGCCGTTGGGGTGGCCCGAAGTGGGCCTGCCAGTCTTGCTGGGGATTTTGGTGGCCGCCGTGCCAGCCGCGATTCCTCCTGCCCCGAAAGCGAAGGCGCCATGAGCCACGCAGTGGAGTTCGAGCGAGTCAGCGTTGCCTACGGCGAGGACGACGCTGTCCTGCGCGATGTCACCTTCAGCATTGACCAAGGCGAGCTCGCGCTCGTGGTTGGGCGCACAGGCAGCGGCAAGAGCACGTTGCTCGGAGCGATCAACGGTGTGGTGCCGCACTTCACCGGAGGACGTCTGGAGGGTCGCGTCACGGTCAGTGGTCTCGACACGGCCACGCATCGTCCTCGCGAACTCGCCACTGTGGTTGGCGTGGTGGGCCAGGATCCCTTGGCGGGCTTTGTCACTGACACAGTCGAGGAAGAGTTGGCCTATGGCATGGAGCAGTTGGGTTTGCCTGGCGACACCATGCGGCGCAGGGTTGAGGAGATCCTCGACGTACTCGGCATCGCCGATCTGCGCGATCGACCACTGCGTGAACTCTCCGGTGGGCAGCAGCAGCGGGTCGCGATTGGCTCGGTGCTCACACCGCATCCCAGCGTTCTCGTGCTCGATGAACCGACCTCTGCCCTCGACCCGACAGGCGCCGAAGAGGTGCTGGCCACCATCACCCGGTTGGTCCATGACCTAGGCGTGACCGTCATTGTCGCCGAGCACCGCATCGAGCGCGTGTTGCAGTACGCCGACCAGGTCATCCATCTAGACCAAGGTCGCGTCACAGTGGGGTCCCCAGCCGAGGTGATGGTCGACTCCACGGTCGCGCCGCCCGTGATCGAACTTGGCCGAGCGTTCGGCTGGCAGCCGTTGCCGCTCAACGTTCGCGATGCGAAGCGTCAGGCTCGTGGCCTGCATCTGGACGCTCGCCCAGCCTCGAGCCCACCGAACGGAGACGTCGCCTTGCGTGCGACCAACCTCAGCGTTCGTTATGGCGCGCTGACGGCGGTCGACTCCGTTGACTTGGAACTTCAGCGTGGATCGGTCACTGCGCTGATGGGACGCAACGGCTCAGGCAAGTCCTCGCTGCTGTGGGCCTTGCAGGGCAGTGGCCCCCGCTCGCGAGGTGCCGTCACTGTGGATGGCCTTGACCCCCATGACCTGCCTGTTGCGCAGCGCCGGGGACTTGTGGGGTTGGTACCCCAAACTCCAGGCGACTTGCTTTACCTACCCACGGTCGCCCAAGAGTGCACCGTCTCAGACACCGAAGCGGGAGTCGCGCCGGGCACGACACGGAGTTTGCTCGACACCTTGGTGCCGGGGGTCAGCGATGACTCCCATCCTCGTGATCTCTCGGAGGGACAGCGGCTGGCGCTAGTTCTGGCGATCCAACTGGCTACTTCGCCGCAGGTGCTGCTGCTTGATGAACCCACCCGTGGGCTGGACTACACCGCGAAGGCTGCCTTGGTGAGGCAACTCAAGCGGCTCACCACGACCGCAGTGTTGCTCTCGACTCACGATGTCGAATTTGTGGCCTTAGTGGCCGACCGGGTGGCCATCATGGCCCAAGGGGAGATCGTTGAGTCAGGTCCCACTCGTGAGGTGGTGGTCTCATCTCCGGCCTACGCACCCCAAGTCGCCAAGATCCTGGGTCATGGCTATCTCAGCCTCGCCGAGGCCACCGGTGACTAGCGCGGTGCGGTTGCGACCGCGATCAACCCTCGCTCTCGCGCTGGCCTCGCTCAGTGGGGTGCTTGCTTTCGGGTGGCCCCTACTGGCCTCGGCCCAATCGGCGCTGGGGGAGGACGGCATGGCTCCGCTGGTCTTCGCTGCCTTTTTGCCGTTGGTGTTGGCTGTCGTTCTCTTTGAGATTTCTGAGGGCGGGCTTGACCCCAAAGCTGTCGCAATGTTGGGCGTGCTCTCCGCAGTAGGTGCTGCGCTGCGCCCCCTCGGGGCGGGCACTGCAGGGTTCGAGACAGTCTTCTTCCTATTGGTGCTGGCAGGCCGAGTTTTCGGGCCGGGGTTTGGTTTCGTGCTCGGTGCCGTCACCCTCTTTGCCTCGGCACTGATCACCGGAGGGGTCGGCCCGTGGCTGCCGTACCAAATGCTCGGATCAGCCTGGGTGGGGTTAGGCGCTGGGATGCTCCCCAGACTTCGGGGCCGCTGGGAGATTGGCCTTTTGGCGGCGTACGGCGCCTTGGCCGGTCTGGCCTACGGACTAGCGATGAACCTGTCGTTTTGGCCCTATGCGATCGGCCCAAAGACCGCATTGAGCTATATCGCTGGCGCGCCGCTCTTGGAGAACCTGCATCGGTTCTTGATCTTTAGCTTCACCACCTCACTGGGCTGGGACATTGGTCGAGCGATCACCAACGTGGTGCTCATCGTTCTAGTGGGTCCAGCGGTGTTGGCCACGCTGCGCCGGGCAGCGCGTCGAGCTGTCTTTGATCGGCCGCCGGTCGCCACAGCGCACAACCCCAGCTAACGTCACTCGCATGAGCGATTTTGTGGTGTCGCATGACCAGGGAGTGCTCACGCTCCAGTTCAACTCTCCTCAGACGCTGAACGCCATGACTCCGACCATGGTCGAGGCGTGCACTCACGAACTTGAGGAAGCAGTAGGCCGCGACGACGTGAGGGTCGTGGTGATCACTGGCAGCGAGGGCGCATTCAGTGCGGGAGCGGCGTTAGTGGGGGAGAACCCCATCGAACACTTCGACGTCACTGCCATGGACCGCGCCAATCGGCTCATTCGAGCAGTTCTTCGCCTAGACAAGCCCGTGCTGGCTGGTGTCAATGGCATTGCCGCTGGCGTGGGCTGCTCACTGGCCATCGCATGTGATCTTCAGATCGCTCGGGAGTCGGCGGTGTTCTTGTTGGCCTTTGGTCGCATTGGGCTCACCTGTGATGGCGGCACCTCGGCCACAGTTGCCGCCTCGGTTGGACGGGCCAAGGCAATGCGGATGGCGCTGCTGGCCGAACCCATGACTGCTCGCGAGGCGGCGAAGGCCGGTCTGATCAGCCACGTCGTGCCCGACGGGGAGTACGACGACGCCCTTGCCAAGCTCACTTATCGACTAGCCCAGGGCGCTCCGTTAGCGTTCGCGGCCACCAAGAAACTCATTAACGCGACCTCATTGGCCCAGGTCGAACAGGCTCTTGAACGCGAGCGCAGTGCCCAAAGTGCGTTGTTCTCAACCCACGACGCCGCCGAGGGCATGCAGGCCTTCGCCCAGAAGCGCCGACCGGTATTTGAGGGTCGTTAGCTGATGGTGACCCCGGCTGCAGCGAAGTCGTCGAGTGCAGCAGCCGTGGTCTCAGGAGCAACCCCGGCGCTCAGACGTGAGATGAAGCGTGTCTCGAACCCGGCTGCTTTGGCATCGAGTGCCGTGGCACGCACGCAGTAGTCGGTGGCCAGGCCGCACACATCAACGCTGGTCACCTCGTGGCGGCGCAGCCACTGGGTGAGGTCCTCACCTTCGGAAGTGGCACCTTCGAAGCCGGAGTAGGCCGCCTCATGGGCTCCCTTGAAGAACACCGCGTCGAAGGGTTGAGGATCAAGGTTGGGGTGGAACGCCTCCCCATCAGTGCCGACCTTGCAATGCACAGGCCACGAGTTCGCGAAATCGGGTTGAGCCGCCCAGTGGTCGCCTGGGTCGAGGTGATGGTCTTTGGTGGCCACCACGACGTCGTACTCAGGGGCCGAAGGCCCACCCGTGCTCCACTCGTGCAACAACGCGCCAATGTCTGCCGCGACTTGGGCTCCGCCAGTCACGGGCAACGATCCGCCCTCACAGAAATCGTTTTGGACATCGACCACGATGAGCGCGCGTTTCATGCCCCAAACCTAGTGTCGAAATCCCAGGTTAAGTACCCAAGTTGTCACTTAACCCAGGTTGCAACCTGGGTTAAGTGACAAACGCCTAGGTGAAGTGATCAGTCGAAAATCGTGGGCAACACGGGTTCGCCGCGCGAGAGTTGCTGGGCCTGCACCGGCAACTCAGCGCGCGCATCAAGGTGACGCTGTCGGCTTGATGCCAAGGGTTCGCGACCCACGATCTCCCCACGGCTCACCAATGGCACCAGCAGTGACCGGTCAGCGAGGTCGCCGACACCCTGACCATCATCGGCAGGGTGGTGGCCGATGCCGATCACTTCGGCGCGCGCGACCCCAGCAGCGTCGCGTCGACGCAGGGCGTATTTGCGCCCTCCCACCGATGCTTTGTCTTTCGACTTCTTCGCCACTGACACCAAGTCACCGTCGGCGCCCTCGCGAGCCACGAGTTTGTAAACGAATCCGCAGGTCGGATGCCCTGACCCGACCACGACTTGGGTGCCCACGCCGTAGCCATCAACCGGCGCAGCGGCTAGAGAGGCGATGGCAAATTCATCGAGGTCGGAGGTCACCACGATGCGAGTTTCGGTGGCCCCTAACGAGTCAAGTTGGGCCCGCACCTCGTGCGCCAACACGCCCAGGTCGCCGGAGTCCAAGCGCACGGCTCCCAACGAGGGGCCCGTGATCTCGATGGCGCTGGCGACTGCTTCTTTGATGTCGTAGGTGTCGACTAGCAGCGTCGTGCCGACGCCCAGGGAGTCGACCTGTGCCCGGAAGGCTTGCTCCTCGCTGTCGAAGAGCAAGGTGAAGGAGTGCGCCGACGTGCCGGTGGTCGGCACCCCAAACTGCATGCGCGCCTCCAGGTTGGAGGACGCCGCAAAGCCGGCGACATAGGCAGCGCGGGCCGAGGCGACGGCTGCGCCTTCATGAGTACGTCGAGAGCCCATCTCGATGCACGGGCGCTCACCCGCTGCCCAACTCATCCGCGAGGCCGCCGACGCGATTGCGCAGTCGTGGTTGTAGATCGAGAGCAGCACGGTCTCCAAGATCACTGCCTCAGCGAACGTGCCTTCAACGACCATGACCGGTGACTGGGCGAACCACAGTTCACCTTCGGGGTAGCCCCAGATGTCTCCGGAGAAGCGGTAGTCGGCGAGCCATGCCGCGGTCGGTTCGTCCACGACCTTCTCGCGCAGGAGGAATGAAACTTGCTCATCGGTGAAGTGGAAGTTCTCGATCGCATCGAGTGCGCGACCAACCCCGGCCACCACGCCGTACCGACGTCCTTCGGGCAGCCGACGGGAGAACAACTCAAAGACGCTGCGTCGAGAACCCGTGCCTGCAGCCAGGGCGGCACGAAGCATCGTGAGCTCATAGTGGTCAGTGAACAGACTCGTGCTTGATCCCATGGTGGCAATTGTGGCCGGTCGGTCGATTGCAGGCACAATGGGCTGGTGTCGATTTCGCCGGTGGAGTTAGACGAGCCCATCATCGATGAGGCGTTGCACCTGGCGACCCCGTGGATCACGTTGGTGTGGAACGACCCAGTCAACTTGATGTCCTATGTCACCTATGTGTTCCAGAGCTACTTCGGCTACTCCAAATCGAAGGCCGAGAAGCTGATGATGCAGGTCCACGAAGACGGCAAGTCAGTGGTGTCGACGGGCAGCCGCGAGGAAATGGAGCGAGACGTCCAAGCCATGCATGAGTACGGCCTGTGGGCCACGATGGCAAAGGCTGACGCCTAGATGTCGGCGTTCAAGAAGCACAAACGCAGTGGCCGCTGCGTGGCCACCTTTTCGGCTTTCGAGGCCGACCTCATCCGCAGCCTTGCAGGTCAACTCATCGAGTTGTTGCACAGCGAAGAAGCGATCCCCAGGCCTGATGCCGCCCCCGGCAGCATCGAGGAGCTTGAGGCGATGTTGGAGTCTGAGTTTTCTGGCCCCACCAAGCCTCCCGAGGACCCTGTCCTGGCCCGACTGTTTCCCACCGCCTACCGCAATGTGGATGACGCGGAGGCGGCAGCCGACTTTCGTCGTTACACCGAGAACTCACTGCGCCAAGGCAAGGCAGCCAATGCTGCCTGCCTTATCGACGTGCTCGAGGACGCCGGTTTGCCTGATGAACCCGAAGAGGGGCTGTTCATCGACGTCGAACTTGATCCGGCAACCGCCTCCGCCTGGTTGCGCGCACTCACCGATCTGCGTTTGGCGATCGGAGTTCGCCTCGAGGTCGAAGAGGACGACGAGGAGTTCTGGGAAGAACTAGAGGACGACGACCCACGCGGACCCATGCACGAGATTTACCTGTGGCTCGGCTGGGTGCAAGAGACCCTCATCAGCGCTGTCATGAAGTGAGACCGGGAAGCCCACACCCCGGCCGCGCCGTACCCTAGTGACGTGCTCACCTTGCCTGCCGAGATCCGCGACGCCATCGTGGCCCACGCCAAGCGCGATCACCCCGATGAAGCCTGCGGAGTCGTCGCGGGACCCGAAGGCAGTGACACCCCCACCCGGCACATCGAAATGATCAATGCGGCTGGCAGCCCAACGTTTTATGAGTTCGACTCCGGTGAACTGCTCGACCTCTACAAACAGATGTGGGACAACGACGAAGAGCCGATCGTGATCTACCACTCCCACACCGCCACCGAGGCCTACCCCAGTCGCACCGACATCGGCCTGGCCAATGAGCCAGGCGCTCACTATGTGTTGGTCAGCACACGCGAAGTCGGGAATAGCCCAGGTCCCGTTGAGCTTCGGTCCTACAGAATTCTCGACGGTGAAGTCACCGAAGAGCCCATCACCATCAGCTAAGCCCCAAGGAGAACCATGTCCGTCGAGGTCAAGATCCCAACCATCTTGCGCACCTACACCGGTGGCGAGAAAGCCGTTGGCGCCGCAGGTGCCACGCTCAGTGCAGTCATCGACAACCTGGAAGCCAACCACCCCGGCATCAAAGAGCGCCTCATCGACGGTGGCGAACTGCGCCGCTTCGTCAACGTCTACGTCAACGACGAAGACGTGCGCTTCTTGGGTTCACTCGAAACCACCGTTGCCGACGGCGACCAGATCGTCATCTTGCCAGCGGTCGCAGGCGGCTAAGTTTCACGTGCGGTTCGACAATCTCCTCGCCAGCGTCGGCGGGACCCCACTGGTGGGTCTCCCGACGCTGTCGCCATCCCCACAAGTGCGCGTGTGGGCCAAACTCGAAGACCGCAACCCCACCGGATCCATCAAAGACCGCGCCGCACTCAGCATGCTCAACGCGGCCGAAGCAGCCGGCGAATTGCGACCCGGCTGCACCATCCTCGAACCCACCTCGGGCAACACCGGCATCTCACTAGCCATGGCTGCCAAACTTCGCGGCTACCGGCTTGTGTGCGTCATGCCCGAAAACACCTCCGAAGAACGCCGCCAAATCCTGCGCATGTGGGGCGCCGAAATCGTCTCCTCACCCGCAGCCGGAGGATCCAACGAAGCAGTGCGCGTCGCCAAACGCATGGCAGCCGAACACCCCGACTGGGTGATGATGTATCAGTACGGCAACCAAGCCAACGCCGATGCCCACTACAACTCCACGGGCCCCGAACTCCTCGCCGACCTGCCCACCATCACCCACTTCGTCGCAGGCCTCGGCACCACCGGCACCCTCATGGGCGTCTCCAAATACTTCCGCGAACACAAACCCGACGTCACCGTCGTCGCCGCCGAGCCCCGCTACGGCGAACTCGTCTACGGCCTACGCAACCTTGACGAAGGCTTCGTCCCCGAGCTCTACGACCCCAGGCTCATCGACTCACGATTCTCAGTCGGCCCCCGCGACGCCGTGCGCCGAGTGCGCGAACTCCTCGAAAACGAAGGCATCTTCGCTGGCATCTCCACCGGCGCCATCCTCCACGCCGCACTCGGCCAAGCAGCCAAATGCCACAAAGCTGGCCTCGAAGCCGACATCGCGTTTGTGGTCGCTGACGGAGGATGGAAGTACCTGTCGACCGGTGCCTACGAAGGCACCCTTGATGACGCCGAGTCCTCTCTCTCCACCCAACTCTGGGCTTAGTCTGTGCCCGCGTGAAATAGCCGCGCTGGCTGCGTTGTCGTCAGGTCGCGGTACTTAAGTACCGCTTCCCCTCCTCCGCCTTGCCATCACAGCTATTTGACGCGGGCTTTTGATCTTCTGTCGCCTCGGGTTTTTGTTTCCTTGGGTTGTCTGGCGGCTTTCTGTTCGCGTTGGGCTTCTTGCTTTGCTGCTTTCTTGTTCGCGTTGGGCTTCTTGCGCTGAGGTTGCTTTGCGGGTTCCTTCTTGCGTTGGGTTTCTTGCACTGCGGTTGCCTTGCGGGTTCCTTCTTCCGTTGGGTTTCTTCCACCGCGGTTGCTTTGCGGCTTCCTGCTCCAGGTGGCCTTCACTCACTAGTGGTGCCTGGCGGCGTCAGGGTGCCCGGGCTGGTTTCTGACGCGTTCTTGTCCGCTCGCTTGCTTCTTTGGGGGCGTAGGTTGATGTACGACGGATGCCAGAAGGGAACTCAGTTATGACTGATCACAATCACCTCACTCGCGATCTGAAGGCGGCGGGGGAGTGCCCTCGGTGTGATGAGTTGCGCAAGACCCACGAACCTGGCGCGGATAACCATGCGGCTGAGTCGTGCAACCACTTGGCGACGTACTTCTCGCGCGAACGCTGTCCAGCACCGTGCGGGGTGTCGCACACGCTGTGCGCCCAATGCGGTGCCTACCTCGAGCGTTGCGCTCACGAGGAATCCGCATAGGTCACGACATGCAAAGAGGGGCTCAAGGTGCGAACACCTTGAGCCCCTCTTGCTATTTAGCTAGGCGGTGGCGCCTTAGGAAGAGCCACCTGGTTGCAGGACGCCGTTGACCACGAGTCGGTAGTCGGCGTACTTCGTGCGGGTTTCGGTCGGGTCGTTTTGCATGACCAGAACCGCAACCACGGTTGCGCGACGACCAAACGCCTTGCGCAGCGCCCGACCAGTCAACTTGCCGCTGAAGTTGCGCAGCGTCAGTTGCTTGATGTGGGCACGCCCGTAACGGTTGTAACCGATCAGCTGCACGGTGTAGCCAAGCACCTTGATGGGTGCGATCTGCGTAGCTGACTTCCAGTCTGCGATGTTGTTAGACAGATCGGATCCAGCAACGACGACGTTCTTGACCCAGAAGCCACCCTCGTCCACACCACCGTCGGTGATGTAACGGAAGGAGAGCAGCACAGTCTTGCCGGCGTAGGCCGCCAAGTCCGCGTGCTGGGTGCTCCAGCCGCCGCTGTCACCGGTCAGACCGGGCAGGTTGTCGACCGAGAGCGCCTGAGCGTCAGGGTCGTGGCTGGTCGTGGTGTCTTCGGTTGCCAACGAGGTCCAGGTGGCGCCGTTGTCGGTGGAGACCTGAACGACTCCGTAGTCCCAACCTTCCTCGGTGTCATAGAGCGTGTCGAAGGCCAGTTGACCACCCTCGGCGGGCACGGTGACCTGTTGAACGATCGACCGGTCGAGGTTGGCGCCGCAACCGCTGTAAAGCGCGCTGACAGTGCCGGTCTCGACGGCGCCGCAGCTGGTGTCACCAGTGGTTGCGTCGGGAGCGTCAGTGACAGAAGTCCACTCGACCTCGTCAGGAGCCAAGGTCTTGGCACCTGAGAAGCGCAGGCTGCGCAGTTTGCGAGCGCTGAAGAACTTGCCGCTGCCCGAACGCAACCGCACGTAGTCAGAGCCGTTCGGCGGCGCGCCCGGTGAACTGTAGGACTGCGGGTTATCCCACTTGATCTGGCCGTTCAGCGAGTCGGCGCTGTAACGAGCCGCGCTGCCACCCTTGAGACCACGGTGCTTGTCCATGACTGCGTCGAGAGCCATCATGGCTGACCAGTTCTTGATGACGCTCATGGCAGTGCGCTTCGAGCCGATGTCCTTGAGGACCTTGTTGTAGCCCTCCATGCCGTTGAGGTCTTCGTTGTGCAACTTGGACATGAAGTCGGCACCGAACTGGTCGAAGCTGTACTGCATGAAGGTGTACGCCGCGCCGTAGTCACACAGCACTTCAGGCCCACCTTGGTCTTCCCACAGCGTCAGTGAGGTTTCGGCACCACCGAAGCTCTCCGGCAAGAACCCTTCAAAGCAGCCGATGTGGCTGTCGAAGTTGGGGTCGGTTGGCGGCAGCGAAGTGTCGACGTAGCCGACGAGAGTCTGGGCGTAGTCAGCGAGACCCTCGTTGACCCACGATGCTTCGCCCGGCGAAGCGTAGGACTCCAGCAGGTGCTGGTATTCGTGGGCGAAGGTGCCTTCGTAGTCGCGTGGCCGCGGAGCGCCCAAACCGCGGGTGGAACCAATTTCGGTTGCACAGGCGATGTAGGCCGGGTTGGCGGTGTCATCGGGTGCGGTGGCTCCGGTGCGGTGCAACCAGTCGTAAGCATCAATGGTCATGATGTTGCGGTTGGCGTAGAAGTTGAACAGGCTGTAGAAGAAGCCCCCGATGAAGGTCTGACCGTCAGGTGAAGTCGGGTCGTAGTAGTTCGCGTCACGCACGTTGTCGACCAGCACGACGGTGTCGTCGGCCTGGGCGGCGGTCACCTTGTACATGTCTGGGTCTTCAAAGATTGCACCCAGTGGTGAGTCAGAACCGTCCAGCGCCGGAGGCGTCGAGAAGGCAGCCGACTCTTTCGGATAGATGTTGCCGTCGAACTCGGTGATAAAGCCGTTGACCTGCTCGTCGGTGATCTCGGTCAAGCCCAGGGTGGTGCGGCAGTCTCCGGCGGGGAAGGCAGTGTTGTTGGCCACCCACACCTCGATGTTGTCGCCGAGTCCACGCAACGTGTAGAGCTTGGGGTAGATCTGTCCGGTGTAGTCGTTGAGCGAGAGCCATGCCTGCTCGTCGCCCACTTCGTAGTCGCCGGCCGTGGTGCGGGCGTTCGCAGCTGCCCTGAGTTGGCGCTTGACCGAGGCCATGCCAGCTTTGTTGAGCGGCAGTTTCTTGCCGTCGTTGAAGTCCCCGCCGACAGCGGTGTGGTCGCCTTGGGCGCCCGCCAGTGGTCGGGGAGTGTTGGGGCGAGCGGTCGCTGCTTCGGGGGCCAACATGGTGGCCACCAAGGCTGTCGTGGCGATAAGCCCGATCGAGCCAAGCCGTCGTTGTCGACGCATCTGTTCTCCTTTGTGAGGACGCGAGGGCGCGGCGATTGCCGGTACGTCGCGTAGTACCGGGACATCGAAACAAACCCCCGGCAG
>Ga0073899_10001930_pt1 | contig 18856 bp, 18 predicted proteins | sample KloWWTmetaKNB5Ph_FD_88975 | JGI IMG/M metagenome (GOLD analysis project Ga0073899, IMG submission 88975) | Active sludge microbial communities from Klosterneuburg, Austria, studying microevolution and ecology of nitrifiers - Klosterneuburg... | ecosystem: Engineered > WWTP > Aerobic digester >... | reverse complement strand
GGATTCGGCGTCGTGGGCTATGTTTTCTACAAGCTGGGTTGCGAGCCGGCGCCGCTGCTGCTGGGCTTCATCCTCGGGCCGATGATGGAGGAGAACCTGCGCCGCGCGCTGTTGCTATCGCGTGGGGACTGGGGCACCTTCCTCACGCGGCCGCTGTCGGCAGCGCTGCTCATCGCGGCCGGGCTGATGATCGTGGTGGTCATGTTGCCGGCCATCCGCAGCAAGCGCGAGGTCGCCTTCCAGGACCCCGATTGACCCGCCTGCACCGCCCGAGTCGCCGCCAGCCACGCCACCGGCCCGCGGCCGGTCAACCGGGTTGAGGCCGTGCGGCTGCCTGCTGCACTGACACCGCTCGAAGGTCCAGTCTTCCGCGGCCTGTGGTTCGCCTGGTTGGCGGCCAACCTCACGATGTGGATGAACGACGTGGCGGCCGCCTGGCTGATGACCACGCTCACCACCAGTCCGGTGATGGTGGCCATGGTGCAGACCGCCAGCACCTTGCCCGTGTTCCTGCTCGGCCTGCCCAGCGGTGCCATGGCCGACATCGTGGACCGTCGCCGCTACTACGCGGCGACGCAACTGTGGGTGTCGGTGAATGCACTGCTGCTGGCCGCGCTTTCGCTGGCCGGGCAGTTGACGGCGGAGTTGCTGTTGCTGCTGACGTTTTCCAACGGCATCGGGCTGGCCTTGCGCTGGCCGGTGTTCGCCGCGATCGTGCCGCAGACCGTGACGCGTGACCTGCTGCCCCAGGCGCTGGCGCTGAACGGCATCGCCATGAACCTGTCGCGCGTGGTCGGCCCGGTGCTGGCCGGGGTGCTGATCTCCACCGTGAGCCCGGCCGCGGTGTTCGTGCTCAATGCATTGCTGGCCGGCGTGGCGTTCACGCTGGTGCTGCGCTGGCGGGGCGAGCCGGCGCGCGCCAGTGCGTTGCCCGGCGAGCGCTTCGTGGGCGCCATGCGTGCCGGCCTGAATTTCGCCTGGCAGTCGCCGCGCCTGAAGGCGGCGCTGCTGCGCATCTTCCTCTTCTTCCTGCAGAGCACGGCGCTGGTGGCGCTGCTGCCGCTGGTGGCGCTGCGGCTGCACGGCGGCGGGCCGGCCACGTTCACGGTGATGCTGTCCTGCCTGGGCGCGGGCGCCATCACCGCGGCGCTGTATTTCCCGCGCTGGCGCGCGCGCTACAGCCGCGACCAGTTCGTGACCATCGGCACGCTGGTGCATGCGGTGCTGTCGACGCTGATCGTGGCCGTGCCCCAGATCTGGGTCGCGCTGCCGGCCATGGTGTTCCTGGGCATGGCCTGGATCTCGGTGGCCAATTCGCTGGTCATCGCGGCGCAGACGGCGCTGCCCGACTGGATCCGCGCGCGCGGCATGTCCATCTACCAGATGGCGCTGATGGGCGGCGCCGCGGCGGGTTCGCTGGTGTGGGGCCAGGTGGCGGGGCTGGCCAGCGTGCGCACGGCGGTGATCGCCGCGGCGCTGTTCGGCGTGGTCGTGGTGCTGGCCACTCGCCGCATCAGCGTGGAAGGCCACGGCGAGATCGACTTCTCGCCCGTGCCGCTGGGCCAGTTGCCGCCGGTGGCCATCGACATCGCGCCCGACGACGGGCCGGTGATGGTGACGGTGGAATACCTCATCGACCCCGCCCGTGCCGCCGCCTTCGCCGAAGTGATGCAGCGCACGCGGCGCGCGCGGCTGCGCCAGGGCGCGCTGTCCTGGGGCCTGTTCCGCGACACCGCACAGCCCGGGCGCTACGTGGAATATTTCGTCGACGAGAACTGGCTCGAACACCAGCGCCGGCTCGAGCGTTTCAGCGCCTTCGACGCCGAACTGCGGGCGCGCCGGCTGGCCTTCCACATCGGCCCCGAGCCGCCGCTGACGCGGCGCTACGTGGCCGAGGGCCCGCCGCCCGAGGGGCGCGGCTGAAGTTGCCGCCGGGCTCACGGCGCCGGCTGCGGCGATACTTGCAGATCGTCATTCCCCGTCACGAGAACTGCCTTGACCCACAACTTCGACTGGACCACTGGCTACGCCAGCCAGCGCTCGCCGCTCTTCGCGCGCAACATCGTCTCCACTTCGCATCCGCTGGCCGCGCAGGCCGGGCTGCGCATGCTGCAGGCCGGCGGCAATGCCGTCGACGCCATCATCGCCACGGCGGCGGTGCTGACCATCGTGGAGCCGTGCAGCAACGGCCTGGGATCGGACGCCTTCTGCATCCTGTGGGACGGTGCGCAACTGCACGGCCTGAATGCATCGGGTCCGGCGCCGGCGGCCTGGACGCCCGCCTACTTCCGCGCCAAATACGGTGCCGACGCGAAGCGCCCGCCCAAGCGCGGCTGGGACTCGGTCACCGTGCCCGGTGCCGTGGCCGCCTGGACGGCCTTGCACGAGCGCTTCGGCAAGCTGCCCTTCGCCGACCTGCTGGCACCGGCCATCGAGGTGGCCGAGCGCGGCTATGCGGTGCCGGTGGTCATCCAGCAGAAGTGGCGCAATGCCGCTTCGCTGCCCGAACTGACCACGCAACCCGGCTTTGCCGAAGCCTTCATGCAAGGGCCGGGCTGGGGCGGGCGTGAACCGCAGGTCGGTGAACGCTTCACCTTCGCCGCCGCCGCGCGCTCGCTGCGGCTGATCGCTGAAACGAAGGGCGAGGCCTTCTACCGTGGCGAGATCGCCGCCGCTGCTGCAAGCCACGCGCGCGCCCACGGCGGTGCCATGACCGCCGCCGACTTCGCGGCCTACCAGCCGGAGTGGGTGGAGCCCATCGGGCGCGACTACCGCGGCTACCGCCTGCACGAGATTCCGCCCAACGGCCAGGGCATCGCCGCGCTCATCGCCCTGGGCATCCTGGAAAAATTCGACCTCGCGTCGCTGCCGGTCGACGGCGTGGCTTCGCAGCACCTGCAGATCGAAGCCATGAAGCTGGCCTTCGCCGATGTCTACAAGTACGTGGCCGAGCCGCGCGCCATGCGGTTGACGCCGGCGCAGATGCTCGACGACGCCTACCTGGCCCGCCGTGCGCGGCTGATCGACCCGAAGCGCGCGCAGGACTTCGGCCCCGGCCATGCCCCGCAGGGCGGCACCGTCTACCTGACCGCGGCCGACGAGAGCGGCATGATGGTCAGCTTCATCCAGAGCAATTACATGGGCTTCGGTTCCGGCATCGTGGTACCGGGCTACGGCCTGAGCCTGCAGAACCGCGGCCATGGCTTCACGCTCGACGAGAGCAGCGACAACCTCGTCGGCCCCGGAAAGCGGCCGTTCCAGACCATCATCCCGGCGTTCCTCACCAAGGGCGGCAAGCCGGTCATGAGCTACGGCGTGATGGGCGGCGACATGCAGCCGCAAGGCCACATGCAGACGCTGGTGCGCATGCTCGACTACCACCAGCAGCCGCAGGCCGCGTGCGACGCGCCGCGCTGGCGCTGGTATGGCGGCATCCTCAACGCCGAACAGGGTTTCGACCCCGCCACGGCGCAAGGCCTGCACGACCTGGGGCATCGCGTCGAGCCCTTCGCCGACAGCTACCAGGACTATGGCGCCGGGCAGTTCATCTGGCGCCTGGACGAAGGGCAGGGCGACGTGGCCGTGACCGGCTACGCCGCCGCCAGCGACCCGCGGCGCGACGGGCAGGCCGTCGGCTTTTGAGCGCGGCGCCCGCGCGCCTGGGCCCCGGCCTGGCACTGGCCGCAGCGGGCTCGGTGGCCTTTTCGGCCAAGGCCATCATCGTCAAGCTGGCCTACCGGCACGACGTGGACGCGGTGACGCTGATCATGTACCGCATGTTGTTCGCGCTGCCGCTGTTCGTGGCCCTGGCCTGGTGGGCTGGGCGCGGCAAGCCACCGTTGACGCGCCGCGACCTCGTGGCCGTGGCCGGCCTGGGCTTCTGCGGTTACTACCTGGCGAGTTTTCTCGACTTTGCCGGCCTGCAGTACATCTCCGCGAGCCTGGAGCGGCTGATCCTGTACCTGAACCCGACACTCGTGCTGGCGCTGGGCTGGCTGCTGTTCGGCCACCGCGCGACCGGGCGCCAGCTGCTGGCGCTGGCGGTCAGCTATGCGGGGGTGCTGCTCGTCTTCGGCCACGAGGTTCAGTTGGCCGGTGCCGACAGCGCCCTGGGCGCGGCGCTGGTCTTTGGCAGCGCGGTGAGTTATGCCGTCTACCTGGCCTATAGCGGCAGGGAGGTGCAGCGCCTCGGCGCACTGCGGCTCACCGGCTGGGCCACGTCCGTCGCTTCGCTGCTGTGCCTCTTGCAGTTCCTGCTGCTGCGGCCGCTGGCAGCGGCACTCGTGGCGCCCGAGGTGATCTGGTTGTCGCTGCTCAATGCGACGCTGTGCACCTTCGCCCCGGTGCTGATGGTGATGATGGCCATCGAACGCATCGGCGCCACGCTCACCGCGCAAACCGGCATGATCGGGCCGCTGTCGACCATCGTGATGGGGGTGCTGATCCTGGGTGAACCCATGAATGCGTGGATCGCCGCCGGCACGGTGCTCGTGCTGCTGGGCGTGTGGCTGCTGGCCCACGCCCGTTGACCAACCCAGAGGAGACTTTTCGACATGGATCTCGGCATTCAGGGCAAGTGGGCGCTGGTCTGCGCGGCGAGCAAGGGCCTGGGCAAGGGCTGCGCGAAGGCGCTCGCAGGCGAGGGGGCGAACGTGGTCATCACGGCGCGCGGCGCCGAGGCGCTGCAGGCCACGGCGGCCGAGCTGCGCGCGCTCAGCCCGGCCGTGCAGGTGATTGCCGTGGCCGGGGACATCACCACGCCCGAAGGCCGCGCCGCCGCGCTGGCGGCCTGTCCGCAGGTGGACATCCTGGTCAACAACGCCGGCGGCCCGCCGCCGGGCGACTTCCGCGACTGGGACCGCGAGGCCTGGATCAAGGCGCTGGACGCCAACATGCTGACGCCCATCGAACTGATCAAGTCCACCATCGACGCCATGGCCGGTCGCGGCTGGGGGCGCATCGTCAATATCACCTCGGGCGCGGTGAAGGCGCCGATCGACGTCCTGGGCCTGTCCAACGGCGCGCGGACGGGATTGACCGGCTTCATCGCCGGCCTGGCACGCCAGTCGCGTGTGGCCTCGCGCAACGTCACCATCAACAACCTGCTGCCCGGCCCCTTCGATACCGACCGCCTGCGTGCCACCATGATCGGCGCCGCACAGAAGAGCGGCCAGCCGCTGGAGGCCGTGATGGACGCGCGGCGCAAACTGAACCCGACGCAGCGCTTCGGCACGGCCGACGAATTCGGCGCCGCCTGCGCCTTCCTGTGCAGCGCGCACGCCGGCTACATCAACGGCCAGAACGTGCTGATGGACGGCGGGGCCTACCCGGGCACCTTCTGAGGCGCGCGCGGGCGCGACGCCGAGATGGCGATACCGGCCACGATGAGCAGGAAGGCGACACCGTGGTACGGCTGCGGTGCCTCGCCCAGCACCAGCGCCGACAGCACGGCCGCGAACAGCGGCGTGAGGTTGTTGAAGAAGGCCGCCAGCGCCGGGCCGCCTTCGGCCACGCCCAGACCCCAGCAGCGGTAGGCCAGCACCGACGCGCCCAGCGACACGTACAGCAGCGCGCCCAGCACGCCCAGGTTCCACTGGATGGGTGCCGCACCGGCCAGTTGTTCGCCGGCCGTGAACAGGCCCGCCGCGGCCAGGCCGAACAGCGTCTGCACCAGCAGGAAGCCGGCCCAGTCCCAACCCGCCTCGGCCGTGGGCCGTTCGCTGCCGCGCATGTGCGCGGGCGGCTGCACGAGCAGCCAGCTGTAGAAGGCCCAGCCAACGACGGCGGCCAGCATGAACAGGTCGCCCGGCACCAGACGCACCGTCAGCAGCGTGGCCAGCGAACCGCGGCCGATGACCCAGAGCACGCCGGCCAGGCCCACGGCAGCACCCAGCAACTGCCGCTTGGTGGGGTGCACGCCGAAAAACAGCGTGCCCACGGCCAGCATCCACACCGGCATGCTGCACGCCACCAGCGTGACGTTGATCGGCGTGCTCGTCACCAGCGCCAGGTATTGCAGCGAATTGAACAGGCCCACGCCGAGCAGCCCGACCAGCGCCAGGTGGCCCCAGCGCCGCGCGATGCGCTGCGGCTGGCGCAGCGCGCGCCAGCCCAGCGGCAGCAGGATCAGCGCCGTCAGCACCCAGCGCAGCAGGTTCAGCGTCAGCGGCGGCACCTGGCCCACCATCAGCCGTCCGACCACGGCATTGCCGGCCCACAGCAGCGGTGGCAGCGTCAGCAGCACGGCAAGGCGGGGGGTGAGGTGTCCGCTCACGGCCGCATCGCGCCGCAGTTCCAGCACTGCTCGAAGGGGCCGTCGACCCGCTCGCCGCAGCCCGCGCACAGCCAGTGCAGGTGCGGCAGGTGGCGCAGTTCGTGCAGCAGCGCGGTGGCTCGCGCGTGCTCGCCGTCGTCCAGCACCCAGACCTCGGGCAAGGCCTGGTCGGGCGGAATCTCGCCGGCGATGCTGCCGGTGAAGTAACGCTGCACGCTGACCGCGAAGCCGGCCTGGCGCAGCATGTCGGCCCACAGCGTGGCAATGGCGGCGTTGGGGGCTTGCACGAGGCGCTTCATGAAGTGCCGATCGTGCCACGGCCGGCGGCATGTCCCGCGCCGGGCACGGCGCGGCCGCATGGCGTAATCTCCCCACCCTGTCCACGTACTTGCCTACCGGAGATACCCCATGCCCCAAGCGATACAGATCACCGCCTACGGCGGCCCCGAGCAGATGAAGCTCGTCGACCTGCCCGTGGGCGAGCCCGGCCCGGGCGAGATCCGCATCCGCCACGTGGCCTGCGGCCTGAATTTCATCGACGTCTACCAGCGTACCGGCCTGTACGCCAACCCGCTGCCGCTGACGCTGGGCATGGAAGGCGCCGGCATCGTGGAGGCGGTGGGCGAAGGGGTGACGCACCTGCAGGCGGGCGACCGCGCCGCCTATGCCAGCAACCCGCCGGGCAGCTACAGCCAGGTGCGCGTGATGCCGGCCAAGACGGTGTGCCGGCTGCCCGACGCCATCGACTTCGACACCGCCGCCGGCATGATGCTCAAGGGGCTGACGGCGCAATACCTGCTGAAGAAGACGCTGCCGGTGCAGGGCCTGCAGCCGGGCGATCACGTGCTGTTCCATGCCGCCGCCGGCGGCGTGGGCCTGATCGCCTGCCAGTGGGCGAAGGCCCTGGGCCTGCAGCTCATCGGCACCGCCGGCGGCACGGCCAAGTGCGCGCTGGCGCTCGAGCACGGCGCCGCGCATGTCATCGACTACACGAAGGAGGACTTCGTGGCGCGGGTGAAGGAAATCACCGGGGGCCAGGGCGTGAAGGTGGTCTACGACTCGATCGGCAAGGACACCTTCGAAGGCGGCCTGGATTGCCTGCGCCCGTTCGGACTGATGGCCTGCTTCGGCAATGCCTCGGGGCCGGTGCCGCCGTTCGCACCCGGAGTGCTGGCAGCCAAGGGCTCGCTGTACCTGACGCGGCAGACGCTGTTCACCCACATCGCCACGCGCGAGTCGACCCAGGCCATGGCCAACGAGCTGTTCGAGGTGGTGGGCAGCGGGCGGGTCAAGATCCGCATCGACCAGCGTTATCCGTTGGCAGACGCAGCGCAGGCGCATCGCGACCTGGAGGCGCGCAAGACCACGGGGTCGACCGTGCTGCTGCCGTAGCGGCGCCGCAATGGCGCCGCGGAAGTAAGACCGCCGCTGGACACAGCGGCGGTGACATGGGATGCGACGCGAAGACCTAGGGCTGACTGAACTTGTAGTCGGTCTTGGCTTTATCGCGCAACGCGTCCTGGAATTGCTGCATCTTGGCTTGTTCCATGCGCTGCTTGAGCTGCGGCTTCACTTCCTCGAAGGCCGGGAACGGCGCGTCACGCGTCTCCTCCAGGCGGATGATGTGCCAGCCGAACTGGCTCTTCACCGGCACCTCGGTCATCTGGCCCTTCTGCAGCTTGGTCAGGGCGCTGCCGAATTCGGGCACGTAGGACTCGGCCTTGGCAAAGTCGAGGTCGCCGCCGTTCTGGCCCGAGCCCGCGTCCTTGGAAAACGTTTTGGCCAGTTCCTCGAAGCTGGCGCCGCCCTTGATCTGCGCCGTCAGGCGCTTGGCCTCGTCCTCGCTGTCGACCAGGATGTGGCGGGCGCGGTATTCGGTGCCGCTGGCCTGGGCCTTGAACTTGTCGTATTCGACCTGTGCCTCGGCGTCGGTGACGGGGTTCTTGCTGCGGTGGTCGTCGAACAGCGCGCGGATCAGCACGCTCTGGCGCGCCAGTTCCATGCGCGCCTTGTATTCGGGCGAGGCGGCCATGCCGCGCCTCTCGGCTTCCTGTACGAAAATCTCCCGCAGCACCACCTGGTCGCGCGCCTGGGCCTCCATCTCGGGCGCCACCTGCTGGCCGGCACGGGCGGCTTCCTGCAGCAGCAGGTCCACGCGCGCCTTGGGCACCGCCTTGCCGTTGACGATGGCGATATTCTGGGCCGCGGCGGACAGCGGCAGCGCCAGGGTGGACACGACAAGAATCAGTGCCGCGCGCGCGGCGGGAGTCATCGGCTTCATCGGTGAGCTGCTTTCAGGAGTGGGGCCACGGACGCGTGGCAGCGTGAAGACGGGCGCCGGTTGGAGCGGGCGGTATTGGCCGGGGTTCAATGGCCTGGGTTCGATCGCCTGTGTTCAGTCGGCTGGGGGCAGCTCGGCCACGATGGCCAGCGCGTGCACGCCTTGCGCGCCCAGAGGACCCAGGGAATCATACACAAGGCGATGCCGCGCCACGCGCGACAGGCCGGCGAAGCGCGCGCTGGCGATATGCACCGTGAAGTGCCGCCCCTCGCGTGCGCCGGCGTGCCCGGCGTGCAGGTGGCTGTCGTCCTGCACCTGCAGGTGCTGCGGCGCCAGTGCGGCGCGCAGGCGGGTCTCGATCTCGTCGGCGGTCATTTCGGCTCCGGCTGGAAGGCGATGGCGGCCGAATTGATGCAGAAGCGCTCGCCAGTGGGTTCGGGGCCGTCCTCGAACACATGCCCGAGGTGGCTGCCGCATTGGTTGCAGCGCACCTCCACGCGCACCATGCCGTGACTGGTGTCGACGACGCGCTCGACCACCTCGCTGTTGATCGGTTGCCAGTAGCTCGGCCAGCCGCAGCCGGCGTCGAACTTGGTGCCGCTCTCGAACAGCGGCGTGCCGCACCCCACGCACAGGTAGCGGCCGTCGTCGAAGTGGTCCCAGTACTTGCCGCTGAAGGCGTGTTCAGTGGCGGCATGGCGCGCCACCTCGTACTGCATGGGGTCGAGGCGGGCTTGCCACTCGGAGTCGCTCCGGTGCACCGGATAGCGCGGGTCGTCGTGGTCGTGCGGCGGGTCTTGTGGCATCGCGGCAAACTTCCTCAAGGCGGGGGGAGGCCGGGTCGGGCGTCCGGAGGGCATCGCGGGGCACCCGTCGGGCGCCAGCGGCGAGTCGACTACATTGTCGGTCCCGTCGCGGCGGCAAGGTGTCGATGGGGTCATCGCCATGTCGCCCGGGGGACATGGCTTCGGGGTAGTCCCGAAGCGCGGCGCCGCCCACTTCAGCTAACCTGCACAGATTCAGCAGATCACTCAGGAGACAACGATGGCATTTCGCAGAACCGTCCTCAGCATGGCCCTCGGCGCAGGCCTGGCGCTGGGCAGCAGCATGGCCCTGGCGCAGAAGGGCGAAACCGTCAAGATCGCCTGGATCGACGCGCTGACGGGCCTCACCGCGGCCACCGGCCAGAACCAGCTCAAGGGCTTCCAGTTCCTGGCCGAGCAGTTCAGCAAGAGCAACCCCGCTGGCGTCAAGTTCGAGATCACCTCGTTCGACAACAAGCTCAGCCCGCAGGAGACGGTCAACGCGCTGCAGGCCGCCATCGACCAGGGCGTGCGCTACGTCGCGCAGGGCACCGGCACTGGCCCGGCCACGGCCATCATCGACTTCCTGAACAAGTACAACGAGCGCAACCCCGGCAAGGAAGTGCTGTTCCTGAACTATGCCGCGGTCGACCCGTCGCTGACGAACGAGAAGTGCAGTTTCTGGCACTTCCGCCTCGACGCCGACACCTCGATGAAGATGGAGGCGCTCACGACCTTCATGAAGGACCAGCCGGACGTCAAGAAGGTCTACCTGATCAACCAGAACTACGCCCACGGCCACCAGGTCGCCAAATACGCCAAGGAGAACCTGGCGCGCAAGCGGCCCGACGTGCAGATCGTCGGCGAGGACCTCACGCCGCTGGCGCAGACACGCGATTTCGCCCCCTACATCGCCAAGATCAAGGCTTCGGGAGCCGATACCATCATCACCGGCAACTGGTCGAGCGACCTCACGCTGCTGGTCAAGGCGGCCAACGACGGTGGCCTGAACGCCAAGTTCTACACCTACTATGCGCCGGTCAGCGGCACGCCCACGGCGATGGGCGCCAACGCCGCCGGGCGCGTCTACGCGGTGGGCGTGATGCCCTACGAGGCCCCGGCCGCACGCAAGCTGATGGACGAGTACAAGGCCAAGTTCAACGACGACTTCTACACCGCGCAGATCTACAACGCCTACGCGCTGCTGACGGCGGCGATGGCCAAGGCCAAGAGCACCGACCCGGTCAAGGTCGCTGCGACGCTCGGTGGCCTGGAGGTCAAGAGCCTGGGCGGCGACGTGCAGATGCGCAAGACCGACCACCAGCTGCAGCAGGCGGTCTTCATCTCGCGCTGGGAGAAGGCCGGGCCCAAGCCCTACGACTACAGTGTCGAGAACACCGGCTTCAACTTCCGCACCGTCAAGACCTTCGAGCCGTACGTCGCGAGCACGCCGACCTCGTGCCAGATGAAGCGCCCCGCCGGGCTTTGACGGCCACCGCGATCGACCGGGCCCTGGGGAGCTCGCTGCCCAGGGCCCTTTCTTTCGGATGATCCGCGGGTGGACCAGCTCCTCATCAACGTCCTGAACGGCGTCAGCGCCGGGCTGCTGCTGTTCATGCTCAGCTCGGGCCTGACGCTGATCTTCAGCATGATGGGCGTGCTCAATTTTGCCCACGCCAGCTTCTACATGCTGGGGGCGTATTTCGCTTACTCGCTGTCGCGGGCCGTCGGTTTCTGGCCGGCGCTGGTGCTGGCGCCGCTGCTGGTGGGCGCCATGGGCGCATTCTTCGAGCGCACCGCGCTGCGCCGCGTGCACAAGTTCGGCCACGTGCCCGAGCTCCTCATCACCTTCGGTCTGTCGTTCGTGATCCTGGAGCTGGTGAAGCTGATCTGGGGCCTGTCGTCGATGAACTTCCCGCCACCCGAGTTGCTGCAGGGGCCGGCGTTCACCGTGATGCAGTCGGACGCCCACGGCCTGGGACTGGCCTGGGGCGCGGCGCCGGCCGACCGCTGCGCGTCCACCGCTGCGGCCGTGATGCACTGCTCGACCTTCCCGGCGACGCGCTTCTTCATGATGGTGATGGCCTTGTTCATGCTGGTGTCGCTGTGGCTGCTGTTGACACGCACGCGCATCGGCCTCGTCATCCAGGCCGCGCTGACGCACGCGGAGGCCGTCGAGGCGCTGGGCCACAACGTGCCGCGCGTCTTCATGCTGGTCTTCGGCAGCGGTTGCGCGCTCGCCGGGCTGGCCGGGGTGATAGGCGGCGTGACCTTCGTCACCGAACCGTCGATGGCAACCATCGTCGGCTCGATCATCTTCGTCGTCGTCGTCGTCGGCGGCATGGGGTCGCTGGCGGGCGCCTTCGTCGCGTCGATCCTCATCGGGCTGCTGCAGACGCTGCCGCTGACGGTCGACAAGTCGCTCGTCCACCTGGCCGCCAGCCTGGGCTGGGCGGTGGCGCCGGGCGACTTGGGGTATCCGCTGATGAAGATCACGCTCGCCCAGGCGGCGCCCATCCTGCCATACCTGCTGCTGGTGCTGATCCTGATCTTCAGGCCCAAGGGACTGCTGGGTACTCGCGAGGGCTGACGATGCGGCGCACGCCCGAAACCCGCCCGCACTACCACTTCAAGCCCTGGAACGTGGGGCGCTGGGTGCTGTGGGGGCTGTTCGCCTTGGTCCTGGCGGTGGCGCCGCTGCTGTGGTCGTCGGGTTTCGCGCTGACGATGCTGTCGCAGATGGGCATCGCGATCATCGCCTGCCTGGCCTACAACATCCTGCTCGGCCAGGGGGGCATGCTGAGCTTCGGCCACGCCGTGTACACCGGCCTCGGCTCGTTCCTGGCCATCCACACGCTCAACATGGTGGCCGACGGCCGTCTGAGCCTGCCCGTCAGCCTGGTCCCGCTCGCCGGCGCCGCGGGCGGGCTGTTCTTCGCTGCGCTGCTGGGTTACGTCACCACCAAGAAGGCGGGCACGACCTTCGCGATGATCACGCTGGGCATCGGCGAACTGGTGTGGTCGATGTCGCTGATGATCCCCGAGTTCTTCGGCGGCGAAGGCGGCATCTCGGGCAACCGCGTCGTCGGCGCGCCAGTGCTGGGCATCAGCTTCGGCCCGCAACTGCAGGTCTACTACCTGATCGCGGTCTACTGCTTCATCAGCACCGCGCTCATGTTCGCGCTCACGCGCACGCCGCTGGGCCGCATGCTCAACGCCGTGCGCGACAACCCCGAGCGGGTGGAGTTCGTCGGCTACAACACCCAGCGCGTGCGCTACATCGCGTTCATGATCTCGGGCCTGTTCTCGGGCGTGGCCGGGGGCCTGGCGGCGATCAACTTCGAGCTCGTCACCGCCGAGGTCGTCGGCGCCGGGCGCTCGGGCGCCTATCTGCTCTTCGTTTTCCTCGGCGGCGCCACCTTCTTCTTCGGCCCCATCATCGGCGCCGTGCTGATGGTGGTGGCGCTGGTGCTGCTGTCCGAGCTGACGCAGGCCTGGCTGCTGTACCTGGGCCTGATCTTCGTCTTCATGGTGATGTACGCGCCCGGCGGCATCTCCAGCCTGATCATGATGAACCTGCGCGTGGCGGCGTTCGGCAAGCTGCGGCCGCTGCTCGGCTCCTACCTCGCGCTGGCGGGCACCGCGGCGACCATCCTCGTCGGCGCCGGCGCGATGATCGAGATGGTCTACCACCTGCAGCTCAACGAGGCCCTCGGCCCCGAACTACGGTTCATGGGCACCACGCTCAACGCCCACGGCTTCGACAGCTGGTTCGGCGCGGTCTTCGTGCTCGTCGTCGGCGTCGGCCTGTTCGAGCTGGCGCGGCGCCAGTTCACGCGGCAGTGGGGCGTCACGCAGGAAGAGATCGAGCGCGAGATCAAGCGGCGGGAAGCAGCGATATGAAAGTGGCGACATGAAGGCCGCGGCGGCGGGCGGCGCCAAGTTCGCAGTCGAGCTGCGCGACGTGCGCAAGAGCTTCGGCAAGACCGAGATCATCCGCGGCGCCAACCTGGCGGTGCACCCCGGCGAACGCGTGGCCATCATCGGTCCCAACGGCGCGGGCAAGAGCACGCTGTTCAACCTGATCAGCGGCCGCTTCGGCAGCAGCTCGGGCGACATCCTGCTGCATGGGCAGAAGATCGACGGCTTGAAGCCCTACGAGATCACGCGCCTGGGGCTCGCGCGCAGCTTCCAGGTCAGCAACCTGTTCACGCGACTGTCGGTGTTCGAGAACCTGCGCTGTGCCGTGCTCTGGAGCCTGGGCTACAAGTACGCGTTCTGGAAATTCCTGGCCGACCTGCACGACGCCAACGACCGCGCCGAAGAGGTGATGGAGATGCTCAAGCTGGAGAAGCGGCGCGACGTGCTGGCCATGAACCTGACCTATGCCGAGCAGCGCGCGCTGGAGATCGGCATCACCATCGCCGGCGGCGCCGGGGTGATCCTGCTCGACGAGCCCACCGCCGGCATGAGCCGCAGCGAGACGGCGCGCTTCGTCAACCTCATCCGCGAGGTCACGGCGGGCAAGACGCTGCTGACGGTGGAGCACGACATGGGCGTGGTGTTCGGGCTGGCCGACAAGATCGCGGTGCTGGTCTACGGCGAGGTCATCGCCTTCGACACGCCCGAGCGCGTGCGCGCCAACGAGCGTGTGCAGGAGGCCTATCTGGGTTCGGTGCTGGCCGACCAACAGGCCGAAGCCGGCCAGGCTGCACACGGCCGCGCCGCGGGGCACTGACCGTGCTGAAGCTGCACAACGTCCACGCCTTCTACGGCAAGAGTCATGTGCTGCACGGCGTGAATTTCGACGTGCGGCCGGGCGAGATCGTGGCCCTGCTGGGCCGCAACGGCTCGGGACGCTCGACCACCGTGAAGACCATCATGGGCCTGGTCGACGGCACCGGCTCGGTGCGCTGGAAGGACGACGAAATCCTGGGCCGCAAGGCCTTCGAGATCGCCCACGCCGGTATCGGCTACGTGCCCGAGAACCGCGACATCTTTCCCACGCTCACCGTGCACCAGAACCTGATGCTGGGCCAGAAGCGCGGCGCCAAGGCCAGCCGCTGGTCCTTCGACGACATGTATACGCTGTTCCCGCGCCTGAAGGAACGCCAGCACACGGAAGCCGGCGTGCTGTCGGGTGGCGAGCAGCAGATGCTCACGCTGTGCCGCACGCTGATGGGCGACCCCGAACTGATCATGATCGACGAGCCCACCGAAGGCCTGGCGCCCAAGATCGTGGAACTGGTGGCCGAGTACCTGCGTGAACTCAAGCGGCGCGGCATCTCGGTGCTGCTGGTGGAGCAGAAGCTCACCATCGCGCTGGAGGTGGCTGACCGCTGCCTGGTCATGGGCCACGGCCAGATCGTCTTCGAGGGCACGCCGGTGGACCTGCGTGCCAATGCCTATATCCGCAAGGAGTGGCTGGAGGTCTAGCCCCAGCGGCCGGCCGCCGCTCGCGCAGGCTTGTCTCGACAGCGACAGGTGCCCCAGGCACCGAAGCCTAGAATCGCACGACCGTTCTATTTCCCCTTCCGAGGAGTCCCCATGGGTGCCAGTTATGCAGTGCGCGGCAAAGTCGCCGTCATCACCCTCGACAACCCGCCGGTCAACGGCCTGGGCTACGACACGCGGCGCGAATTCAGCGCCGGGGTCGAGCGCGCGCTGGCCGACGCGGCGGTGGCTGCGATCGTGGTCACCGGCGCCGGCAAGGCCTTCTCGGGCGGCGCCGATATCAAGGAATTCGGCAGCCCGAAGGCGGTGGCCGAACCCAATCTGCTGTCGCTGATCCGCCAGCTGGAGATGGCCACCAAGCCGGTCGTTGCCGCCGTGCACAGCGTGTGCATGGGCGGCGGGCTGGAACTCGCCCTGGGTTGCCACTACCGCATCGCCGCGCCGGGCACCAACGTGGCGCTGCCCGAAGTCAAGATCGGCCTCATCCCCGGCGCCGGCGGCACCCAGCGCCTGCCACGCGTGCTGGGGGTGGAGACGGCGCTGAACATGATCGTCAGCGGCGAGGCGGTGAAGAGCGAGATGCTTGCCGGCGTGCCCGGCCAGAAGCTGTTCGACCGCATCGTCGGCGACGACCTGCTCGCCGGCGCCTGTGCCTTCGCCAGTGAAATGGCGGTGGCCCATGCCGCCGGCCAGCCCCTGCCGCTGGTGCGCGACATGAAGTGCACCCACGCCAACGCCGAGGCCTATTTCCAGTTCGCGCGCAACATGGTCAAGGGCATGGCGAAGAACTTCCCTGCGCCGGCGAAGTGCGTGGACGCGGTCGAAGCCGCGGTGAAGCGCCGCTTCGACGACGGCATGGCCTACGAGCGCGAACTCTTCACCGCGCTGATGTTCACGCCAGAGTGCAAGGCCCTGCGCCACGCCTTCTTCGGCGAACGCGCCGCCAGCAAGATTCCCGACGTGCCCGAGGACACGCCGCAGCGCCCCGTCGGCAAGGTAGCCGTCATCGGCGCCGGCACCATGGGCGGCGGCATCAGCATGAACTTCCTCAACGCCGGCATCCCGGTGGTGATGCTGGAAATGAAGCAGGACGCGCTGGACCGCGGCGTGGCCACCATCCGCAGGAACTACGACAACCAGGTGAAGAAGGGCAAGCTCAAGCAGGACAAGCTCGACGCGCGCATGGCGCTGCTCAGCACGACGCTGAACTATGCCGACATCGCCGACGCAGACATGGTGATCGAGGCCGTGTTCGAGGACATGGGCGTCAAGGAAAAGGTCTTCAAGGCGCTTGACGAGGTCATGAAACCCGGCGCCATCCTGGCCACCAATACCAGCACGCTCGACGTGAACCAGATCGCCTCGTTCACCAAGCGGCCGCAGGACGTCGTCGGCACGCATTTCTTCAGCCCCGCCAACGTGATGAAGCTGCTGGAGGTGGTGCGTGGCAAGGCCACCGCCAAGGACGTGCTGGCCACCGTGATGGCGCTGGCCAGGAAGATCCGCAAGACGGCGGTCGTTTCCGGCGTGTGCGACGGCTTCATCGGCAACCGCATGATCGAGCAGTACAGCCGCCAGGCCGGCTTCCTGCTGGAAGAAGGCTGCACGCCGGCGCAGGTGGACCGCGCGGTCGAGAAATTCGGCTTCGCCATGGGCCCGTTCCGCATGGGCGACCTGGCCGGCAACGATATCGGCTGGGCGATCCGCAAGCGGCGTTATGTCGAGAAGCCCAACATGCGCTACAGCCGAACAGCGGACCTGCTGTGCGAGATGGGCCGCTATGGCCAGAAGACCGGCGCCGGCTGGTACGACTACCAGGCGGGCAAGCGCGATGCGATTCCTTCGCCGCTCGTCGAGCAGATGATCGAAAAGCACCGCGCCGAACTCGGCATCACGCCGCGCAAGATCAGCGACGACGAGATCGTGCACCGGCTCGTCTATTCGCTCGTCAACGAGGGCGCAAAGATCCTGGAAGAGGGCATTGCCAGCAAGGCCAGCGACATCGACATGGTCTACCTCACCGGTTATGGCTTCCCGCTGCACCGCGGCGGGCCGATGTGCTACGCCGACCAGCAAGGCCTGTTCAACGTCGTGCAGACCATGAAGAAATTCGCCGCCAATCCGCACGACGACGCCACCTTCTGGCAGCCGGCGCCGCTGCTGGCGAAGCTGGCGGCCGAAGGCAAGTCCTTCACCTGAACATCCATCTCATTCAGTCCAAGGGAAGTACACCATGACAAGCGCCGTCATCGTCTCCACCGCACGCACGCCGCTGGCCAAGAGCTGGAAGGGCGCCTTCAACATGACGCATGGCGCCACGCTGGGCAGCATTGCCGTCAAGGCGGCGGTCGAGCGTGCCGGCATCGACCCCGGTGCCGTCGAGGACGTGCTGATGGGCTGCGCCAACCCCGAGGGCGCCACCGGCATGAATATCGCGCGCCAGATTGCCTTGCGCGCCGGCCTGCCCATCACGGTGAGCGGTGCCACCATCAACCGCTTCTGCTCCAGCGGCCTGCAGACCATCGCGCTGGCGGCGCAGCGCATCATCGCTGGCGAAGCCGATGTCTTCGTGGCCGGTGGCGTGGAGAGCATCTCCTGCGTGCAGCAGGAAATGAACCAGCACATGCTGCTGGACCCGGCGCTGCAGGGCATCAAGCCCGAGATCTACTGGAGCATGCTGCAGACGGCCGAGAACGTGGCCAAGCGCTACGGCATCGCCAAGGAGCGCATGGACCACTACGGCGCCGGCAGCCAGCAGAAGGCCTGCGCGGCGCAGGAGGCGGGGCTGTTCAAGGACGAGATCGTGCCGGTCACGGTGATGGCCGGCGTCGTGGACCCGGTGCTCGGCCTGCGCAGCAAGGAAGTGAGCCTGAGCGCCGACGAAGGCCTGCGCCCGGGCACCACCTACGACGGCATCAAGGGCATCCGCTCGGCCATGCCCGGCGGCGTGGTCACGGCCGGCAACGCCAGCCAGTTCAGCGACGGCGCCGGCGCCTGCGTGGTGGTCAGCGAAACCTATGCCGAGCAGAAGGGCCTGAAGCCGCTGGGCCGATTCATGGGTTTTGCGGTGGCCGGCTGCGAGCCCGACGAGATGGGCATCGGCCCCGTTTTCGCCGTGCCCAAGGTGCTGCAGCGGCTGGGCTTGAAGGTCGACGATATCGACCTGTGGGAACTCAACGAGGCCTTCGCCGTGCAGGTGCTGTACTGCGCCGACCGGCTGGGCATTCCGATGGAGCGGCTGAATGTCAACGGCGGCGCCATCGCGGTGGGCCACCCCTACGGCGTGAGCGGCCAGCGGCTCACCGGCCATGCACTCATCGAAGGCCGGCGCCGTGGTGCCAAACGCGTGTGCGTCACCATGTGCATCGGCGGCGGCATGGGGGCGGCCGGCGTCTTCGAGGTGCTCTGACGCCGACGTCGCCGGTTTCCGCATGCAGGCCGATCTCGAGTCGCTGCGTACCTTCTTCCGCAGCTCCCCCTTCATGGTCGACCTCGGCGTGGAACCCACCGCCGTGAGCGCGGGCCGCATCACCACGCACTTGCCGCTCGCCACGCGCCACATGCAGCACACGGGCCAGGCGCATGCCGGAGTCATGGCCACGCTGGCCGACCACAGCATGGGTGCAGCGGCGCAGACGCTGGCGCCTGCGGGCTTCTGGGCGCTGACGGCGGAACTCAAGACCAGCGCCTTGCGCCCCGGCCGCGGCGAGTGTCTGGTGTGCGAGGCCGTTGTGCTGAAGGCCGGCCGGCGCCTGAGCTTCACCGAAGCCGAGGTGTATGCCGAACAGGGCGGCGTGCGCACGCTGGTGATGAAGGCCTCCGCCACCATGGCCATCGTGGCCGCCGAGTGAGTTCGCCATGCGCCAGACCCTCGACTTCCTGCTGCACGACTGGCTGGGCGTATCTTCTCTGCTGGCGCGGCCACGCTTTGCCGACCACTCGGCGGAGACTTTCGCCTCGGTGCTCGACACCTGCGAGCGCATCGCGCGCGAGAGGTTCGCGCCCTTCAACCGGCTCGCCGATACGCAGGAGCCGCACTTCGAT
>Ga0073899_10001927_pt1 | contig 18861 bp, 16 predicted proteins | sample KloWWTmetaKNB5Ph_FD_88975 | JGI IMG/M metagenome (GOLD analysis project Ga0073899, IMG submission 88975) | Active sludge microbial communities from Klosterneuburg, Austria, studying microevolution and ecology of nitrifiers - Klosterneuburg... | ecosystem: Engineered > WWTP > Aerobic digester >... | reverse complement strand
CAGTTGCACCAGATGAGCGGGAGTGCAGGTCAGTTGGTCGGCGTAAGGCTCGACAAGCCCCTCCAAGATCAAGCCCGCCTGTCGTCGGTGCTCAGCGGTGTGGCGCCGACTCTCCAGCGGTTGCACCAAACCCATGCGTGACATCAGCGCGAAGATCCCCCTGAACCTGATCTGGAAGTGGGTGCAGATGTCGAGCAGCACCCCCCGCAGACCCTGATCTGGATCGATGGTGCGCAGATCCTTCAGGAATGGCTCGAAGTCGATGGCCGTGGTGAGCGCGGCTTGGATCAGATCGTGCTTTGACTCAAAGACTCGAAAGATGGTGCCTTCGGCTATGCCAGCCGCGTCGGCGATCTGCTTGGTGGTCGTCTCCCGACCATGCTCGAGGAGCAATGGCAAGGTGGCCGCGATGAGATCAGCTCGTCGCTCATCGGGACTCATGGCCTTGGCCCGTGCACACATGGTGGCGAGCCTAGATGAGTGAGCGCTCACTCACAAGCGAATATCTAACGCTCACCGTCGAGCAACTGCTCAATGTCTGCTCGAGTTGGCAGATCGGGGAACACCGTCGATCCGGTGCGCACGTAATGGAACCCAGCCTTCACTCGCTCTGGGGCGACACCACGCAACTCGGCCCAGGCCTGTTGATAGATCGCCAATTGCAAGGGATCGGCCGAGTGTGAGCGGTTGGTCTTCCAGTCGATGAGCAACCAGTCATCACCCTCGGCATAGACCGCATCGATGCGCCCGCGGATGACCTGACCAGCGATGGCCAACGCGAAGGGCGCTTCGACGTACGCCGGGCGACGCTCGGCAAACGGTCCAGTGGAGAACTGGTGGATCAACTCCCTCAAATCCTCGTCATCGTCGATGTCGGCGTCGGCTCGCCCAGGCAGATCGTCAGGATCAAGCAGACCCAACTGACCAAAGCGCGACTCGATCCAGGCGTGGAACCGCGTGCCGAACCGAGCCGAGGCGGAGGGCTGGCGCGGCATCGGGCGCGCCAAGTCGCGAGCGAACTCAGCCTCGTTGTCGCGCAATTGAGCTAACGCCGTGGCCGACATCGACAACGGCAACGAGACCTCCAGAGCGCCGCTATCTGCCAGTGCTTCGGCGACCAGGCGCTCCAGATCGGCATCCCATTCGGCAATGTGCGCTGCGACGTCGAGGGAGTCAGGCACCACATCGGGCACCGCACTAAGTTGACGCGCCCGCACCATCTCAGCCGCCTCCAGGCGCGCTTGGGTCTCCTCTGTGCGCACGTCGATGGGCCAGTCAAAGCGCTGCTGTTCAGCCAACAATGGGTTGGGGGTGTTGCGCGGAGGCCGGTCAATCCACTGCTCGGCCCCGCCCAAGAAATCGGCGAGTTCGCGCTGATAGATCGAGGGACCAAACGGGGTGGCGCGTTGGCCCCACACATAGGAACTCACAGACAGCGACTGCGCCGCGCGGGTGAGCGCGACATAGGCCAGCCGTCGCTCTTCGGTTTGGTCATGGGCTTTGCCCGCGGCGCGGTAGTGGTCGATGTCTTCCTTGGTGTGACCCTGCAGGTGTGGCAGGTCTCGGGCATCGCCACGCAGTTGAGATGGCAGCACCGCGGGCGAGGTCACCCATAGTGGCCGCGAGGTTGTGCTTGGGAAGGAGTCTTCGCAGACACCGACCAAGAACACTGAGCGCCACTCCAAGCCTTTAGCTCGATGGACCGTCAACAATTTGACCGAGTCGGCTGCCGAAGGAGTGGCAGCATCAAGCCCGTTGCCAAACTCATCTTCGGCCTCAAGCCAGGCCAAGAGGGCGGCCAAGTTGACTTGCCCGTCAATCCCCTCAAAGTCCGCGATCGCCTTCACAAACAAGTCGAGGTTGTCTCGTCGTGCTGCTGCTGCCGGACTCAGCGAGGAGGCCAACTCCACGTCGATGCCGGTCACGTCGATGATGCGGCGCACCAAATCGAGCAGGGGCTCACCCACGTAGGCCCGCAGAGTGCGCAACTCCCCCGCTAGTAGAGCGAACCGCTCGCGGGCAAGCGCGGAATAGTCGAGGTCACCTGGGTCAGCAAGCGCCTCAGAGATCGAGGCCACCTCTGTCGGGTCAGAACCAACCACTGAAACGGCTAACTCATCATCGACACTGAGACCATCGACTGGCGTGTGCGAGGCATCGGCAAGCTGCTTGGACCGTCGTCCCAGCAGTGCGAGGTCGCGAGGACCGATTGCCCATCGCGGCCCGCTCAAAACTGTCAGCAAATCAGCGTTGGCGGTGACATCATGCACCAGACGCAACAACGCCAAGACTTGGGCTACCTCGGGCAGTCGCAGCAAGCCCGACAAACCCACAATCTCCACGGGGACGCCTGCGTGCGAGAGCACGTCGAACGCCGCCTCGGCGGTGCGGTTGTCGCGGGTGAGCACCCCGATCTCGCGCCACTCCCCCGCCTGCTGATGGGCTGCCTTGACCCGGTCGGCGAGGTCATTGAGTTCTTCGCCCTGGGTTTGGTGTACGACGACGCGCACGTCGCCCCCCACCTTCTCAGGGGCAGCGTCAAGGGGGGCCACCATGGGTAGCGCGGAGTAGAGCGGCGCTGCCACGTGGTTGGCGGCCGCCAAGATCAGCGGGGCTGATCGTCTGCTCACGGTTAAGGGGTAGATCGGCACACCATCGGGGTGCGGGAAATCCTCGGCGAAGCCAATGATGTTGCTCACCGATGCACCCCGCCAGCCATAGATCGCCTGATTGGGGTCACCGACTGCGGTGACTGCATGCCCCTCGCCAAAGAGTCGCTTCAACAAGATCGCTTGGGCCACCGAGGTGTCTTGATATTCGTCGAGAAGAACTACTTTGAATTTGGCGCGTTCGGCCTCTGCCACTTCGCGATGCTGGGACACCAAGGCCGCAGCACGTTCGATCTGTTCAGAGAAGTCCATCAGCCCGAGTCGCTGCTTGGCGACTCGGTATTCACCGATCAACTCCAGCAACTCCGCGCGTCGGTCCATGGTGTTGAGCGCGTGGTCAATCGCTTTCAGATGGCCCACTCGGCCCTTGCCTTCTAGCTCCTCGGCTCGAGCCACAGCAAAGCTGTCACGCCAAGAATCGTCGTGCTCTAAGACCATCTGAGCGCTGACCAGGTGCTCCGAGAGCGCAGACTCCAGAGCCAACATGTTCTTGACCACGGTGGGTGGGTGATCAGAGAGCGCGACCACTGCCGCGGTGTGCTTGGCGACGACTCGCTCGGCGAGTTGGTAGCGGCTGGCGTCGGCCAACACCCGGGTGTCTGGCTCAAACCCGATGCGCAAGCCGTGTTCGGTGAGCAACGAAGCGGCGTAGGCGTTGTAGGTGGCCACCGTGGGCTCGACGTGCTCTTCCTCGTCCTCACCTGGCTCACCTAGACCGGCATCCACCAGTGCCTTGCGCACCCCAGATGTGAGCGCTTCGGCGGCCTTGGTGGTAAACGTGAGGCCAAGCACTTCGTCGGGGGCGACTTGTCCGGTGGCGACCAGGTAGACCACTCGAGCTGCCATCAGGGTTGTCTTGCCCGAGCCTGCGCCCGCTATGACCACCGCGGGTGCCAGGGGTGCGGTGATGGCTGCCCACTGCTGGTCACTGACGAGGTACGGCGTGCCCATGAGTTGGGCCAGATCACGAGGTGACTCGATGGCCATCATGAGAGCACCGTGCCGCTCACTTTGGCCGGACACAGCGCCTTGAAGTCGCAGTAGTCACAGTGCTTGCCGGGGGTGGCAGCGAAGTCCTCGTCGCGCAGTCGGCGCACGGCTTCGCGCAATCGATCTTCGATCCACAAACTGCCATCTTCGTTAGGCGTTAAGGCACCTTGCTTTTGCACCTTGGCGCCGTGGCCCTCAGGAGTGCGAAGTTGCACCAACTCAGCGCCACCTGAGTGCGCCTGCTCTCCGACCAGGGCATCGGCGGCGCCGTTGTTGATGACGTGTTGGTAGAAGCCGAGTTGGTCGTGAGCAGTGACCTCACTGACTGTTGGGAAGTATTTGCCGGTCTTGAGGTCAACCACAACGACGTTGCCCTCGGCGTCGCGCTCAAGCCGGTCGACGCGACCCTTGAGTTCAACGACTTCGCTGCCAGGCACAGGCACGGTGGCGGCCAGCTCGAGCTCGGTGGCGATCACTTCGCGCTGGCGGTGATCATCGCGGTGCCAGGCCACCAGTTTGGTCAAGGCGGCATGGATCTGATCGCGCTCTCTTGGTCCCGACCAGGGGGTGCGAAAGGCCAGCTGGCCCCACACACGATCGACGTGTGCCATCAATTCGGTGATGCCTTCAGGTGTGTCAGGCACATCGCCGGTCACCATCCGGTGAGCCAAGGCGTGCACCACCAACCCGAATCCTTGATTTTGGTTGGACCGACTAGCCCCGCCGGCTTCTCGCTCCAAGAACCACTTCAACGAGCAGGACAAGAGGGATTCCAAGGCGGATGCGCGCAGCGAAATGGGAGCCTCGGTGGGACGAACCGGTCGATCCGTGATCGAGAGCGACCGGGTGCCCCACCACGTGGCTGGATCAGCGGAGGGAACGATCTGCTTGCCTGCGACCACTAGCTGTGAGAGCCCGGCCAGTCGTTGAGCCGCCGCCTCCCGCAACACCGGATCAGCCGTTGAATCGCTCAGCGTGCGCCGCAACTGGGCCACCACACCCTCTAACGACATCGGCCGACGTGGACGTCCCTGGATGTGAGTGGGTGTGCGCTCCAATTCGGCTAAGAAGCGCGATGGACTCTCACCATCTTCATCAGGAGATGCCACTGCCGTCACGACGAGGTGATGGCGGGCTCGGGTGCACGCGACATAGAACAGCCGGCGCTCCTCGGCAAGCAGCGCACGGGTGGTCACCGGGTCTTGGAAGCCGTCAGTGCCAATGCGATCAGCCTGCAACAAAGACGTGCGACGGCGCAGATCGGGCCACCCCTCCTCTTGCACGTGTGCGACCACGACGTAGTCCCACTCCAAGCCTTTGGAGCGGTGGGCCGTCAGCAACCGCACCGCGCTGCCGCGCACACCCCGATCAGCCAGGGTGTCAGCAGGGATCTGTTGAGCGCCCAAGGTCTGCAAGAAGTTGGCCACGCTGGTGTGACCACGCTGCTCCTCGGCTCGGGCAGCGAGCTCGAAGAGCGCGCAGATCGCGTCGAGGTCTCGGTGCGCCATGCGCGCCCCTGGACCTCCTCCTAATGCATTGGCCCGTAGGCGGCTTGGCCAGGTGGTGCCGTGCCAGATGTGCCACAGCACCTCCTCGACCGAAGACCCCTCATCAAGCAAGGCCCTTGCCCCCGCGAGAAGTCCACTCAGTTGCCGCGCGCGATCGAGAGCCCGGGCAGGCGCCTTCCACGACGACGAGGCGCCTAAGGCGACACCTTCGCCCTCGAGTTGACTGGGGTCGAGCAACGCATCGCGCAGCAAGACCGTCGAGGAGCGCCGTTGAGCCGGGCCACCGGCCGTCACCGAGGCGTCGCGCGCCCGCAGAGCCCGAGCCAGGGCGCGCACCTCGGTGGCGTCAAGACCGCACAAGGGTGAGTGCAAGAGCGCATGGGCCGTCTCTGGCGCTAACGACTCGAGTTCGACCACCGCGTGCAGTGCCATCACCAAGGGAGCGATCGCGGGCTCGCGCACTAACGGGGTGTCATCTGAGGCGGTCTCGACAGGCACCCCTGCCGCCGCAAGGGCACGGCGTAACGGCGGGATCGAGGAGCGCCCCGACCGCACCAGCACGGCCATCTTTCCCCAGTCGTAGCCATCTTGGAGATGGGCCCGGCGCAGCCGATCGGCAATGTGCTCGACCTCGCCTCGGTCGGTGTCGAAGGTCAACACCTCGACCTTGCCAGCTGGGGCACCCGGCTCGGCGGTGGGACTCAGGAATGCTTCGCGCGCCTGCGTCGGCAGGCTGCCGGTCAGCGGCAGTCGGGCCGCGATGCGTTGGCTAGCCAGCAGCAGGTTGGTGCCAAACCGGCGCGTCGTGCCCAACACGTGCACCGGCGCCCGCTCACCAGACGCCGTGGGGAATTGGCGAGGGAAGTCCAAGATGCCGCGCACGTCAGCACCTCGGAAGGCATAGATCGATTGGTGCGGGTCGCCGACCACGGTCAAATTGCCGCCATCGCCGGCGAGCACCCGAAGCAACTCCACCTGAGATGGATCAGTGTCTTGATATTCATCGACAAAGACATGGGTGAACTCGGCACGCAACTGCGATCGGTTGGCATCGGCGAAGCTCACTGCTCTGCGGATGAGATCGGGGTAGTCAAGAGACCCACTCCAGTCGAGCACGTCGAGATAGCGCTGCAAGAACAACCCAGCCGCCGCCATGGCAGGCTCATCGTGCTCTCGCGCCAACACCACCAAGTCGACCGGATCGAGCCCCTTCTCACGAGCCCGTGACATCACTGCCTGCACCTCTTTGGCAAACCCTCGGGTGCCCACTGCATTGGCGAGCTCAGGCGGCCAGGTGACTGCTTGCTCACCGGTCAGGAGGTCTTGCAACATCACGTCTTGCTCGGGGGCGCTGAGCAAGCGAAGCGGGGCGTCATATAGCTCTGCGGGTGAGAATCTGCGCACCAGGCCGTAGGCAAAGGAGTGGAACGTCGCGGCCACCGTGGCCGAGGTGGTGCGACCCAAGCGTGCCGTCACCCGGTCACGCAACTGCTCAGCCGCCTTGCGACTAAACGTCAGTGCCAGCACCTGGTCAGCGCTCACACCCCGGTTGTGCACGCGGTCCACGATCGCTTCGACCAATGTCGTGGTTTTGCCGGTGCCTGGACCCGCCAAGACCAGCAGCGGACCGCCCTGATGATCGACCACGCGCTGTTGATGCTCATCCAAGGTCGGGACCCAGACTTGCGCCGCAGGAGGGCGGACAAGTCGGGGCGAGGAGGACATGTGCCTACCCAACCACGCCTATCCCCCAAAATGGCGGTGTGGATGAGGAGTACGTCGAGGCAGTGCTCGCGATCGCCGAGCGAGTTCCGCGCGCTCGCGCGACGACGTACTCAGCGATCGCCGAAGCGGTGCGCCAGCGCTTAGGCAGAGGTGGGCCGCGTCAGGTCGGTTCGGTCATGGCAAGTCATGGCGACTTGGTGTGCTGGTGGCGTGTAGTCAACGCCAGCGGCCGGCTTCCGGACCGACTGATGGATGAGGCTCATCAACGTCACCTCGCCGAAGGCACCCCCCTGACGATTTCAGGGGCGGCGCACCTTCGAGAGGCGTTCTGGGAACCCGAGGGCTAGTACGACGGCTGCGAGGGGTCGATCTGGTTCACCCAAGCGACGACCCCGCCACCCACGTGCACCGCATCGGCAAAGCCCGCACCCTTCACGACTGCGAGGCACTCAGCACTGCGCACCCCGGACTTGCAGTGCAAGACGATGGCTTTGTCAGTGGGCAGTTGGCCGATCGCGTTGCCGTTGAGGAACTCACCCTTGGGGATCAGCACCGAGCCCGGGATGCGGTTGATCTCAAACTCATTGGGCTCACGCACATCGATGAGCACGAAGTCGCGCTCTCCTGCCTCGCGCTCAGCAAGCATCTCGTTGAGTTGCTTCACCGAGATCGTGGAGTCACTGGCTGCCACCGCAGCGTCATCGGAGATTGCGCCGCAGAAGTTGTCGTAGTCGATGAGTTCAGTGACGCTCGGGTTGGTGCCGCACAGCGCACAGTTGGGGTCCTTGCGAACCTTGAGCTTGCGGTACTCCATCTCCAATGCGTCATAAATCATCAACTTGCCCACAAGCGGGTCACCGATGCCGGTGAGCAGTTTGATGGCCTCATTGACCTGAATCGAACCGATCGAGGCACACAGGACACCCAGCACGCCTCCCTCGGCGCAACTTGGCACCATGCCCGGCGGCGGCGGTTCGGGGTACAGGCAGCGGTAGCACGGCGCGGTGCTCTCGTCATCGCCCGTGATGTCGTTGACCGTGGGCCAAAAGACGCTGGCCTGACCATCGAAGCGATAGATCGATCCCCAGACGTAGGGCTTGCGCAAGAAGTACGCCGCGTCGTTGACCATGTACCTGGTCGCGAAGTTGTCGGTGCCATCGACGATCAAGTCGTACTGCGCGAAGATCTCCAGCACGTTGTCGTTGTCGAGGCGTTCGTTGTGCACCACGACGTTGACCAATGGGTTGGTCTCCGCAATCGAGTCGCGTGCTGACTCGGCCTTGGGCCGACCCACATCGGACTGGCCGTGGATGATCTGGCGCTGAAGGTTCGACTCGTCAACCTCGTCGAACTCCGCGATGCCCAACGTGCCCACTCCCGCTGCGGCCAGGTAGAGCAGCGCGGGGCTCCCCAGACCTCCTGCACCGATGACGAGCACCTTGGCGTTCTTGAGTCGCTTCTGTCCGCTCATCCCCACGTCGGGGATGATCAGGTGGCGGCTGTAGCGGCGTACCTCATCGACACTGAGTTCGGCGGCCGGCTCGACCAGCGGTGGCAAAGACATGGGGGCTCCTAGGGCATTTCTTTCGCGACGATGCCGCGGATAACTCGTGGGGCTGTGGGCACGTGGCGGGCACGTGGGGGGTGACTGTCGGGCAACAACCACCGATAGTTCGATGTTCCCACGATCTGGGGCTTCTCGATCCGTGGACCCGATATGCGGACACATCACGTTGTGGAGCAAGTTCGCTACGCTGCGCGAGTGACAATTGACCCTCAGCGCGGTGTGCGCATGCCGCGACGCGCGCGACGTACTCAATTGCTCGGGGCTGCCCTCGAAGTCTTTTCCGCCCAGGGCTACCACGCGGCAGCCATGGATGAGATCGCCGAACGAGCCGGCGTCTCCAAACCAGTTCTCTACCAGCACTTCCCCGGCAAACTCGATCTCTACCTCGCGCTCCTTGACCTCTCGGCAGAGAAGATCGTGAAGGCCGTCGAGTCGGCGCTGGAGTCGACCACCGACAACAAGCATCGGGTCGCCGCCACCGTCAGCGCGTTCTACGCCTACGTCGCCTCCGCCGAAGGCGCCTACCGCTTGGTGTTCGAGTCCGACCTCACCAACGAGCCTCGCGTGCGCGAGCGCGTCGACCGCGTCAACGCCGAATGTGCCCGCAAGATCGCGATCGTCATCCAAGAAGACACCGGGCTTCCCGACCAGCAGGCTCGGTTGTTGGCCATGTCGCTCGTAGGTATGGCGCAAGTGAGCGCCCGCTACTGGCTCGACGAAGATTCGACCGTCCCCCTCAACGACGCCGCCGCCCTCGTGGCCGGCTTGGCTTGGCGCGGCATCCGGGGCTACCCCCGGGCTGAGGAAGCCTGACGTAGAGTTCTGGCTCAATCGTTTGTGAGGAGACTTCATGGAGGTCAAGATCGGGGTGCAAAACGCATCTCGCGAGCTCAGCATCTACACATCCCTTGATGCCGATGAGTTGCAAGAAGCCGTCGAGGACGCCGTCTCATCAGGCGGAGTGCTGGCTTTGTCTGACACCAAGGGTCGACGCATTGTGGTTCCTGCGGCGACATTGGCCTATGTAGATATCAGCCAGCCTGTCGCTGGGACCGTTGGTTTTCGCTGAGCTGGGCTTGACCCCGCGAAGCGAGAAACCAACCATCCAACCTGCTGGTTTTCGCTGAGGCCACCTCACGTGGGCGAAGCGAGAAACCAACCGTCTAATTTTGCTGGTTCTCGCTGAGTTTTCGGATCGTCGGGGTCTTGATGCGCCATGAACTTCGGACATTTCGCCCGCAAGCGTCGCCGTACCGTTATGCGCGGCGCGCAAGGAATACCTAGCCGCACGACTAGATTGACCGGTGACAGACGGGCAGAGACGCTGCCCGCCTCAAGCAAGGAGTGAGTGCATGGGCACCATTTTGTGGACCTTGATCGGCGGCACGGTTGTTGGCCTGCTGGGCAAGTTCGTTGCGCCCGGCGGCAAGGACAACATTCCGTTGTGGCTGACCATCATTTGCGGCATCGGCGGCATGTTGATTGGCGACTTCCTCTACACCGCCGTGGGCGGTTCGGCTAACACCAGCGGTGTTGACTGGCTGCGTCACGGAGTTCAGATCATTGTCGCTGCCGTGCTCGTTGCAGTTGCAGCGATGGTCACCGGACGTCGTAGCGCCTGATCCAAACCTCGACAGCGGCCTCACCGAGATGGTGGGGCCGTTGTGCTTTTTGGGTCCGCTCGCGTCACCAACTCGCACTTTCGGCGTCGCTTCGCCGCAGCGTTGCTTTGCGGGGCAGTTATGCACTTTGCGGGGGAGATCCCCCGGGCAAAGCGTCAAAGTCACAGGTTTACTTGTGACTTTGACACCCTCAGTAATCCAATCCCAGCGCGCTCATCCGCTCGGTGTGGCGCTCGGTAATGCGAGTGAACATCCTCGAAACAGCCGCCAGATCTAACCCTGGTCGATCAATTCCGCCAGCCAACAAGGCAGTGAGCGCATCGCGATCGGCCGCTGTGCGCTGGGCCTGCGAGAGCGCCTCACCCATGAGCCGACGCCCCCACAGCGCTAGGCGGCCACCTAGCTTGGGATCGGCGACGATCGCCGCCCGCACCCGGTCGACTACGAAGACTGCCTGCCCTGAATCTTCAAGTGATTTCACGATCACATCGCGGGTGTCAGCATCGAGGAAGGCAGCGATTTCACGATAGAAGTCGGCGGCCAGCCCATCGCCGACGTACGCCTTAATCAGGCCTTCCCACCAATCGCGCGGAGCGGTGTGTTCGTGAAACTCATCGAATGGCTTCTCAAACGGTTCCAGGGCCGCCACCGGGTCAGCACCCAGGCTCTCAATGCGGTCTAGGAGCGGCTGCACGTGGCCAAATTCCTTCACCGCCATGGCGCACATCGCCATCTTGTCCCCCAGCGATGGGGACATCTCAGCGTCATCGACCATGCGCTCAAAAGCGGAGAGCTCGCCGTAGGCAATGGCACCGAGCAGTTCGATCACGGCTTCTCGGTAGGCAGCGTCACCGAAGTCGCTGCTGTGGGAATCTAGGCGTGCCGCAGACGGTGAGTCGGTCATGTGCGCAGAGTACCGATACCATAGGGGCAGCCGACGCGCCGCCAATGCCGATTTCCAGTGCTGATCACTGGGGCGATTTCCATAGGACCAGGTCCATGGGGGCTGAATTTCTTCAGTGACGAGCGCGCAGCTACGACGTACTCACAGAACAGGCAAGACTCCTGACCACCTTTAGAGAACTCGGGGTACTCCCCGAGATTGCAGACGCCCTCGAGCGTGCTGGAATCGTGACACCTTTCCCGATTCAAGAAATGACATTGTCCGTGGCCCTCATGGGCACCGACCTGATCGGCCAGGCTCGCACTGGCACCGGCAAGACCCTCGCCTTTGGCATCCCCGTGCTGCAACGCACGGTGGCATTGCGAGACGCTGACTACGAAGACCTCGCCGCACCTGGCAAGCCCCAGTCACTCATCGTCACCCCCACCCGCGAACTCGCCTTGCAGGTCGCCAGCGACCTCACCTTGGCTGGCGCCGACCGTGGCATTCGGGTGCTCACGGTTTACGGCGGCGTGCCTTATGAGACTCAACTCGACGCCTTGAAATCCGGCGTTGATGTGGTTGTCGGCACCCCTGGTCGCCTGATCGACTTGATGAACAAGCGGGCCCTGGATGTCTCGCATGTGAAGTCACTGGTGCTCGATGAGGCCGATGAAATGCTCGACCTCGGCTTCTTGCCTGACGTTGAGAAGCTCATCCGCAACACCCCCGAGACGCGGCAGACGATGTTGTTCTCCGCGACGATGCCCGGTGCGATTGTGTCGCTGGCCCGCATGCATATGCGCCACCCGATGAACATCCGCGCCGAGTCTTCCTATGACAACCAGACGGTGCCCGCCACCGCGCAGTTCATCTACCAAGCCCACGACCTGGACAAGCCCGAGATGATCGGCAAGATCCTTCAGGCCGAAGGCGCTGACCTGTGCATCGTGTTCACCCGCACGAAGCGTCAAGCCCAACGGGTTGCGGATGACCTGGCCGAGCGTGGCTTCCCTGCCTCACCCCTGCACGGTGACATGGCACAGGCCGCACGTGAGCGGGCGTTGAAGAAGTTCCGCGACTCCAAACTCAAGGTGCTCGTTGCTACCGATGTGGCAGCGCGTGGCATCGACATCACTGGGGTCACCCACGTCATCAACTACACCTGCCCCGAGGACGAAAAGACCTACGTGCACCGCATCGGTCGTACCGGTCGCGCCGGCGCCACCGGCACCGCGATCACCTTGGTCGACTGGGCAGACCTGCACCGTTGGAAGATGATCAACAAGGCGCTCGACTTGCCTTTTGACTCACCGGTCGAGACCTACTCCTCGAGCGAGCACCTCTACCACGATCAGGGCATCGCTCCTGGCACCAAGGGTCGCGTTGCTGTGGCCAAGCCTGAGACGAAAGAAGCTCCTGCTGACTCTGAGCGCAGCGAGCGACCCGCGAAAGCCCGGCCTAGCCGGTCACGTTCGCGTCGACGTACTCGTGGCGGATCCTCAGTCTCAGCATCAGGCGAGGCCCCCGCGCAGACCAGCAGCGCAGGTGGCCAAGAGGGCGGTTCGGCACCGGCTCGCAAGCGCCGTCGTCGTCGGCCCGCATCAAAGCCAGCAGGCGATCAGAGCTAGTTCTGCTTTGCCGGGCACTTTGGCGCTTTGCGGGGGGAGATCTCCCCGGTGAAGCGCCAAAGTCACAGGTTTACTTGTGACTTTTGACCACTCCTGTGACCTATGCGGTCACAACCACCCGGGTTCCAATCGGTGCAAAGTCCCACAACTGGATCGCATCGTCGAGGTTTTGACGAATGCATCCGTGCGAGAGGGGCGTGCCCAATTGGGCGACGGTCTGAACCGGTGAACCGTCCAGCACAGGGATGGTGTGGAAACCAATGGCTGCGTTTTCGCCACGGGTGAAGCGAACGAAATACTCCATCGTTCCGCTGTCATCAATGCCCACTGCGTTACGTGAGCGCGAGTAGACCGAATAGCTTCCCGGTTGCAGGTTGTCGGTCACGCTGCCCGAGACAAGGTAGGTGCGCGAAACGTCTTCTGAGCTCTCCACGAGCCACACGCGTTGCTCGGAGATCGAGAACACCACGCGCCGCCCAGTGCCCGAATCTGCCGGGAGCGCGGTCTCGCCCGTTGCAGTGGTGGGCTTCGCCAAGTCCGGCAACCTGGAGTTGACCGTTGAGACCTCAGGGGTCAGCGTCGGCTTGGTCACCGAAGCGGTCGCAGTCGGTTTGATCGCCGCACTGGTCTTGGCCTGGGCCGAAGAACTGGGCAGCCATCCGATCCCACCCAACGCGGCCACACACACAACCGTCGTGGAGACAATTAGCGCGGTGATGCGGTCATATCGTGGCCGCGGCCGCCTCGGCTCGCGGGGACTCACACGTGCGCCTTTCGGGCAATCAATGCCTTGGCCACTTCACGATAGGCGATGGCACCCTTGTTGCTCTTGGGTGCCGTAGACAGAATCGAACGTCCCGCGGCCGGAGCTTCGGCAAACTTGATCGTCTTGGGAATCGGCGGCTCGATCACGTCGAGCTCATAGGTTTGCGAAATGGTCTCCAACACCGCACGGGCATGGTTCGTGCGCCCGTCGTACAACGTCGGCAACACCCCCCACACCTCTAGTTTGCGGTTAGTGAAGCGGCGTACGTCGTGCACCGTGTCGAGCAGTTGACCCACCCCTCGGTGGCTCAAGGTCTCGCACTGAAGCGGGATCAGCACCCCGTCTGCCGCCGTCAACGCAGCAACCGTCATCACACCAAGGGATGGCGGGCAATCTAGGAGCACCCAGTCGTAGTGGGGCAGATCTTCAATCATCGAGCGAATCACGTGCTCACGACCGGTGCGAGTCAACAAGTCGGCCTCGGCACGGGCAAGTTCGATCGTGGCAGGCAACAGATCCACACCGTCTTCGGTTTCGAGGATCGCTTCCGTCGGGTCCAGTCCCCGGGTGATCACCTGATGGATCGACTCAGTGAGATCTTCTGGATCGACACCAAGACTGAAGGTCAAACAAGCCTGGGGATCAAGGTCGACCAGCAACACCGAGAGCCCATGCTCGGCCAACGCAGCCCCCAACGAGGCAACGGTCGTCGTCTTGGCCACGCCACCCTTTTGGTTGGCGACGGCAAGCACGCGGGGCTTGGGTGCAGTCATCAGACCCAATCTTGCCTGATCGCGGTTGGTTTGTGGGACATCTGGATCGTGGGTGTGGACACATCACTGGCATGCTCTGCTCCATGGCAACTGCACTCATCACCGGCCCAACGGCCGGCATCGGCTCCTCTTTCGCTCGCCAACTCGCCGAGAGGGGCTACGACCTGGTCTTGGTTGCCCGAGACCAGACCCGTCTCAACGCCACCGCCGGTGAGTTGCGAGGAACCTACGGCGTGAACGTCGAAGTACTTCCCGCTGACCTGGCCGATCGCACGCAACTTGCTCAGGTCGAAGCCCGGCTTGCTGCCGGTGGCATCGACATGTTGGTGAGCAATGCTGGATTTGGGCTAAAGAAGCCGTTCCTAGCTAATTCTGTGGAGGACGAGCAGACGATGCACGACGTACTCGTCGTCGCCGTCATGCGGTTGATGCACGCTGCCCTTGGTCCCATGGTCGAGAGCGGCGGCGGGCAGATCATCAACGTCTCCAGCGTGGCTGGCTTCTTGCCGCGTGGGACCTACTCCGCAGCAAAGGCCTACGTCACCTCGCTGTCGCGGTGGGCGCACTCGGAATACTCCGCCAAGGGCGTGAGCGTCATGGCGCTGTGCCCTGGATTTGTCGTCACCGAGTTCCACGACCGGATGCAAGTCAGCCGCGGTTCCGCGCCAGATTTCATGTGGCTCGACGCAGACCGCCTGGTGCGCGATGCACTCAAAGACCTCGACTCCAACAAGGCCGTGTCGGTGCCGTCGCCCCTCTACAAAGGCATCGTCGCAGCCACGCGATTTGTGCCCTTCGGGGCTCTCCAGCGACTGCAGTCCCTCGGGCGCAAGTAGCACTCGCTTAACCCGGCAGTTGTGCGCTTTGCGGGGGAGATCTCCCCGGTCAAGCGCCAAAGTCACAGGTTTACTTGTGAATTTTCACCCGGTCACCAACCCGGGCTGCCGCCAAACTCGAGTTCAACTGCCAGCGGACCAAGATCGCCCACATCGCGCAAAGCACTCACCAACATCACCGCGGTTGCGGGGCGAGCCACGAGCCAAAGCCATCGCCCACCCCATTCACCAACGAAGGTGGCCCGACTCAGCGGCTCATCAGCAGGCACGTCGACTTCCCACATCGGCACGTGATGACCCTCGATACGCACATGCATGGCCGGGGCGTTAGCGAATGCCTCCCCCGGATCGGCGTGCGCAAGCCCAGCAATGCGAGCACCCAGGCCCACCAGAGGTTCTTCAACCACAATGGTCACTTCATAGTCCCCGTCGAGCGCATCAGCCCCGGTCAAGGTCAGGACGGTGGCGACGCATCGACTGGCCATCGCGCACCCCGTCGTACTGATCACAAAGTCCGGCAACTCGGGTGCGTAAATCGGCACCTCACCACTGAGGCCGACCACCTCAGCGAACGCGTCATAGCCACCGCCGCGCTTCAAGATTGCTGCCCCCGGATGCCTAGAGCAGACACCTTCGGCAGTCGGCGTGGAGCAACAGGGGCACTCGTTGATTAGGGGCACGGCTCAAGCATTCCATCGCTTAATGACCGGTGTCTCGCGTTCGTAGCCCAAGACCGAAATCGTCGCCGTGTCGAGCCGGAAATGGCATCCCTGTGCCACATCGAGGTCCAGCCATCGAGCCGTCAGGGCACGCAGGGAGTGCCCGTGTCCGAAGATCAGCACTGGACCTGCAGCCTGACGCACACGCGCGATCACTCGATCACAGCGAGCGGCAACCTCCACTGCACTCTCCCCGCCAACGCTGGGGTGGGTCCACACGGTCCAACCGGGCACGGTCTCGCGAATCGTGGCCGTGGTCAGCCCTTCGTAGTCTCCGTAGTTCCACTCCACGAGGTCGGGGTCCACTTCGGCGTCGTCGTACCCCGCCAATTGCGCCGTACGACGCGCGCGAAGGCGCGGACTCGTCAAGACCGCATCAAACGGCCCGACTAACTCCCCCGCCAACGAGCGCCCCACCTCTTCCCCGTGCGCGGTCAAAGGAAGATCGGTGAAGGAGGTGTGTTTGCCGCTGGCGCTCCACTCAGTTTCGCCGTGTCGGACAATCCACACCTCGTTGCCACTTCCGCTACTCATGCCGGGGACTCTACGGTGGCCCGCATGCCCTTACGCCACTCTCGTGCCTCCGCAGCTGCGGCCTTCTTCGTCCAAGGGATGGTGTTCATCTCTTTGACCACCCGCCTGCCAGTCACCCAACGCACTTGGGACCTCTCGGCAACCCAGATGTCGATGATGATGCTGATGATGGTGTTGTTGGCCGGGGTTGGTTCGTTTGTAGCCGAGCAAGTGGCCAAACGGGTGAGCAGTGCCGGCGTACTCCGTGTCGGCCTCGTCGCCATCGCCGCCACCTTGCCGCTCATGGCGTTTGCCAACTCCCTCACGATGTTTCTGGCGGCCTTAGGCACCTACGGCGTCGCGCTCGGTGCGGTGGATGCCACCACCAATGCACAAGCAGTTGCGGTGGAGCACCAATACGGACGACCACTCCTCCCGTCGTTCTACGGTGCGTGGACTCTGGGCGGATTGGTCGGCTCGGGTTGGGCGCTGATGTCACCAGGGCTAGGCGCGATGGGCTGGCTCAGCGTGATCGCGCTCGCCGTCGGCCTGGGGGCACGGTTCATCAAGCGCGCACCCGTGATCGACCCCGATTCCGTCAAGGTGCCACTCAAGCCGTTGTTGCTCGTCGGTGCGGGGTTGGTGCTCTTCTACATGGTCGACACTGCCGCGCAGACTTGGGGACCGACCTATTTGGGACACACCCTGAACTCACCGACCCGACTGGTCGCACTCGCCACCTTCCCCTACCTGCTCGCCAGCGGCCTGATGCGGCTCTTGGGTGATCGGCTCGTTGAGAAGATGGGTGCCCCCCGAGTGCTCAAACTCGGTGCCGTTGCCTCAGCCCTCTCACTAGGCCTGATCGTGGTGGCACCCACCTGGCAGGTCGCGGTCATCGGCTTTACCGTGCTGGGCGCTAGCGCAGCCGTGATCGCCCCCTTGAGCTTCTCTGCGGCGGCACGTATCGCGGCGGGGTCCGGCGAAGCAGGCACCGATCGCGTTGATGCGGTGATCGCGCGCTTCAACCAGTTCAACTATTTAGGCGCGCTGCTGGGTTCGGTCGCGACCGGGCTCGTTGGAGCCAACTCACTTCGCTATGGCTTTGCCTTGCCGATGGTCTTGATCTTGTTGCTGATCCCGCTCGCACCAGCCTTCGCCGGGCAAGAGGACCGCTGACCTCAGGGGAACTCGATGTGGCTGCCCACGCCGGCGGCCATCGCACGGTCGTAGACCAGGGCACTCAGAGCTACGTCATCCATGGCGAGTCCCATGTTGAGGAACATGCGGCGTCCAGTTGTGGGTACGGCGTACTCCCCTGAAACCACCTGAGCCAAATGTGTGACCGGCTCGGGGAAGTCGAAGAAGTACTTGCGCCCTGCCACAGATCCGTATTGGCCTAGGTCATCGACGGAGTACATCACTGCTTCATGGAAGGCGGAGGTCGCCATCGCGTCGTCGTAGTCGACTGGCAGCAAGAGAGCGTTGTCGTCGGTGTTGCGGCAATCGAGTTTGGGGTCAAGGGCCACGGTGATCGTGGTGATCACCAAGTCGGCGCCTTCAACGCAATCGGTGGGTGAGGTGGCTGCGCGAGTCACTCGATCCCCGGCCATGTCGAGCAGACGTTGGGTCGCCTCAGGGCTACGGTCGAAGGCCACCACCTCGGTCAACTCGGGGTGCTCCTCCAAGGCCACCTCGAGGTGGCGGCGGCCCTGCACTCCGCATCCGACGATCGCGAGGCGCTTCTTGGCCCCGGCAACGTGGCGCATCGTCACGCCGCTAACTGCAGGTGTGCGCATCTCGGTGATCCAGCCACCATCGATCAAAGCGATCGGGCGACCAGTCTCAGAGTCGTTAAGGATGACCACGCCATAGATGTAGGGCAGACCCTTGGCGTGGTTCTGCTCATAGCCGGCCACCCACTTGATGCCGATCTTGTCGCTGCCACCGAGATAGGCCGGCATTGCGTGAATGAACGCATCATCACGCGAGGCAACCTTGGGTTTCGGCGGGTTTTGCACCAGACCCTGAGCCTTCTCTTTGAAGGCTCCTTCGATCGAGTCGATGATCTCTTTCCAGGTGAGACCAATGGCCTCAAGGTCGGCGCGGTTGAGCACAAGCATCTGGTTGGTGGACATGGTTTCACCATAGCCCTCGTGGGCCGACCCGTGTGGCGGATGTATGACGGGAGCAGGTCAATTGGGTCGACTTCCCATGCAAAACTGACGCTTCCCATGTGAAACTTCACGTGGGAAGCGTCAGTTTCACCGGGTACCCGGTGAAACTTCACCCACCGCTTGAACTACTCGCGACCAGCCCAGTTCTTGTCGGCGACGGGAACAGGGCGCCCGGGCTGTTCGCCCCCACGAGCCTCGAGGTAATTGGCCTTGGGCACCATGACCTTGCGGCGGAAGATGCACACGACTTTGCCGTCTTGGTTGTAGCCGATGGTTTCGACGTAGACGACTCCGCGGTCGTCCTTGGAGGTCGACTCCCACTTGTCGAGCACGGTGGTTTCGCCATAGAGGGTGTCGCCGTGGAAGGTGGGGGCGACGTGGCGCAGTGACTCGATTTCGAGGTTCGCGATCGCCTTGCCGGAGATGTCGGGCACTGACATTCCCAGAAGGATGGAGTAGACGTAGTTGCCGACCACGACGTTCTT
>Ga0073899_10001926_pt1 | contig 18864 bp, 18 predicted proteins | sample KloWWTmetaKNB5Ph_FD_88975 | JGI IMG/M metagenome (GOLD analysis project Ga0073899, IMG submission 88975) | Active sludge microbial communities from Klosterneuburg, Austria, studying microevolution and ecology of nitrifiers - Klosterneuburg... | ecosystem: Engineered > WWTP > Aerobic digester >... | reverse complement strand
CGAGAAAGTATTCGTAGACCTGGCCCAGCACGTCGCGCGCTTCGCGGGCCGACGCGCCGAAGCCGATGGTCGACACCAGGTCGACCAGCTCGCCGAGCTTGCCGTCAGGCAGCTGCGCGCGCGCGAAGCGCTTGTCGAGAATGCCCTTGAGCTTGGGGTTCTCGGCCTCGATCAGCGCCAGCGCGTCGTCGATGCGCTTGCCGATGTCGGGTTGTTTGGCAGCGGCCCGCAGCGCCTCCCAGCGCGCGGCCTCGGGCACCCAGAAGACGTTGACCTCACGGTAGTAGTCGCGGTCTTCCAGTTCCACCTTCACCAAATTCGTCAGCAGTTCGGGCGAGCTGTCGGCCAGAAAGTATTCGTCGGCCGGGTCAGCAAAGCGTGTGCTCAGCTCGGCTCGCTTGGCAGAGAAAGTGTCGGAGATGTATTTGACGAAGATGAGTCCCAGCACCAGGTGCTTGTACTCGGCGGCGTCCATGTTGGCGCGCAGCTTGTCGGCGGTGGCCCAGAGGGTCTTCTTCAGGTCGTCGATCATCGGGCGAGAGTGTCCAGGGTGCTTGAATCAGAAATACCAGCGCACCGCATGGAAGAACACCGGTGCCGCAAAACACAGCGGTGCCACGCGGTCGAGCAGGCCCACGGCGCCGGTGATCGAGCTGCGGTTGCCCCAGTAGCGAACGCCGGCGTCCTTCTTCAGCGCGCGCATCACCAGGTCGCCCAGCGTGCCGCAGCCGGCGGCCAGCACCGCCATCAGCGCTGCGGTGCCGGGCTTGACCGGTGTGATCCAGAACAGCGCCGCACCCACCATCGCGGCGAACAGCAGGCCCAGGCCCCAGGCGCGCCACGAGAAGCTGCGGTCGATCTGGCGCACGGTGGGGCGGCGGCGCAGGCGGCGGCTGGCCAGTTCCTGCGCGATCTGGCCGGCAGCGACCACGATGACCAGAAAGAACAGCAGGAAGGCACCTTTGCCGTCGAAGCGCGGCAGGTCCAGCAGCAGCAGCGCCGGCGCGTGACTGAGGCCGAACACGCAGACCATGATGCCCCACTGGATCTTGGCGTTGCGCTCGAGAAATCGATGCGGGTCACCGGCCAGCGCGCTGACGACCGGGATCGCCAGGAACACGTAGACCGGGATGAAGACGGTGAACAGGTCGAAGCGCTGCAGACCGACGATCAGGTACTGCAGCGGCAGCACGATGAAGAAGGCCATGATCAGGCTGCGGTGGTCGCCGCGGCGGGTGTGGGCCAGCGTGATGAACTCGCGCAGCGCCAGGAACGAGAACACGCTGAAAGTCAGCGTGGCACCCAGCGGGCCGGCGATCCAGCTGACCCAGAACACCGCCGCGCCCAGCCACACCGCGCGCAGGTCGCGGCGCAGCTGCATCTCGCGCTCGAAGCGGTCTTCGTCGTCGCGTGTGATGGCACGCAGCGCCACGGCAATGCTGGTCAACGCCAGCAGGCCGAACAGCGCGACGAACAGCAGCGCCACCTGTTCGTCGACCGTCAGGTTGCGCAGCCGGGTCAGGTCGATCATGTCAATGGCTTTCCGGCGGGCGCAGCGCCAGCACGGCGTCACGCGCACGCGCCAGGAACCCGCGCTTGTCTTCGTCCGGCTGCAGCTGAACGGGTGCACCGAAGGTCACGGTGCACAGGATGGGCACAGGCACCACCTCGCCCTTGGGCATCACGCGCTGCACGTTGTCGATCCAGGCCGGGATCAGCCGCACCCCGGGGAATTGCTCGGCCAGATGGTAGAGACCGCTCTTGAAGGCCTGCGGCTCACCCTTGTTGCTGCGCGTGCCTTCGGGAAAGATGACCAGCGAATCACCGCTCTTCAGCGCGTCCTGCAGCGGCCCCAGAGGGTCCTGGTCGTCGGTTCGCTGACGGCTGACATAGACCGCGTTGAAGACCTCACGCGTGATCCAGTGCTTGAAGCGGCCGCTGGTCCAGTAGTCGCGTGCCGCGATCGGCCGCGTCTGTGCGCGCAGTTCTTCGGGCAGCGCGGCCCAGATCAGCACCCAGTCCAGGTGGCTTTGATGGTTGGCGAAGTAGATGCGCTGCTCGGCCTTGGGCGGGCAGCCTTTCCAATGGCCCTGCGCGCCCGTGATCAGGCGGGCGATGAAGGCGATCAGCAGGCCCATGGCGTCGGCGCGGGTCATGGCCGGCATGCTAGCCGGTCGCCCCCTGCTGCCGCAGCCGACGGCTCAGCGGTAGAGCATCCTGGGCAGCCAGGTCGCCAGCGCCGGGAAGCTCAGCAGCAATGCGATGGCGATGACCTGCAAGGCCACGATGGGCACGACGCCACGGTAGATCTGCCCCGTCGTCACCTCGGCCGGCGCGACGCCGCGCAGGTAGAACAGCGAGAAGCCGAACGGTGGCGTCAGGAAGCTGGTCTGCAGGTTCACGCCCACCAGCACGCCCAGCCACAGCGGATCGACGCCCAGGTTGAGCAGCACCGGTGCGGTGATCGGGATCACGATGAAGATGATCTCGAAGGTGTCGAGGATGAAGCCGAGCAGGAACATCACGAACATGACGATGATCAGCGCACCCATCGCGCCGCCCGGCAGATCGGACAGGATGCTGTGCACCAGGTTGTCGCCGCCCATCATGCGGAACACGATCGAGAACACGGCCGCGCCGAGCAGGATGACGAACACCATCGAGGTCACGGTGGCGGTGTTGAGCGTGGCTTCGCGCAGCGTCTTCAGATTGAATCGCCGCTTGACGGCGGCCAGGATGACGGCGCCGACGGCACCCACCGACGCCGACTCGGTGGGCGTGGCGATGCCGCCCAGGATGGACCCGAGCACGGTGATGATCAGCAGCAGCGGCGGCAGCAGCGCCGTCAGCACGTCGCGGCCCAGCGCGGCGCGCTCGGCATCGGTGACGACCATCGCCGGGCAGGACTTGGGGTCGAAGATCGCCTTCCACAGCGCATACAGGAAGTACAGGCCCACCAGCAGCAGGCCCGGAATCATGGCGCCGGCGAACAGGTCACCCACCGACACCGGCGTCGGCGCGAAGTTGCCCTTGGCCATCTGCACCTGCGCGTTGATGCCGGCCAGCATGTCGCCCATGAAGATCAGCACCGTCGACGGTGGAATGATCTGGCCCAGCGTGCCCGATGCGCAGATCACGCCGCAGGCCAGCTTGGGGTCGTAGCCCGCGCGCAGCATGGCCGGCAGGCTGATCAGCCCCATCGTGACGACGGTGGCGCCGACGACACCGGTCGACGCCGCCAGCAGCGCCCCGACCGCGATGACCGAAAACGCCAGCCCGCCGCGCAGCGTGCCGAACACGCGGCCCATCGTGGTCAGCAGTTCCTCGGCGATGTTCGAGCGCTCGAGCACGGTGCCCATGAAGATGAACAGCGGTACCGCGACCAGCACCTCGTTGGTCATCGACCCGACATAGCGCGACGCCAGCGCGCCGAAGTTCGACGGGTCGAAAACATCCAGCAGCCAGCCGACGAGTGCGAAGACCAGCGAGGTGCCGGCCAGCGAAAACGCGACCGGAAACCCGAGCAGCAGCGTGCCGATGACGCCGACGAACATCAGCACGGCCAGGATCTCGCCGATCAGGACCAGATCCATCAGATCACTCCACGGGATATCGGTAGGCGACGGGCAGCAGGCTTTCGCGCCCGGCGAGCACGAGCACGCTGCGCAGTGCCATCGCCACGCCCTGCAATCCGACCAGCGCCACGAAGACCAGGATGAAGGTCTTCAGGATGTACAGCCCCGGCATGCCGCCCGGGTTTTCCGATCCTTCGTGCAGCATCCAGGCGCGATGCACGTACTCGAATCCCCAGATCCAGACGACGGCGCAGAAAGGCAGCAGGAAGATCAGCACGCCGACGAGGTCCATGATGGCCTTGCGGCGCAGACCCGCCGGGCGGTAGAGGATGTCGACACGGACATGGCCGTTGATCAGCAGCGTGTAGCCGGCCAGCGCCATGAACATGGCGCCATTCAGCCAGACGTACAGATCCTGCAGCCACAGCTGCGTGGTCGAGAACACGTAGCGCTGGATCACCACGGCAAAGCAGATCAGTACCGAGATCGGCACCAGCCACGCAAACGTACGCCCGACCACAGTGTTCAGGCGCCCGACGGCGGTCACGAAAAGGGCGATGGCCCGCATGATCGTTGCAGTGCCTCAGGCAGATTCGAGATGCGACCAAGCCGCGCTGCGTGTCGCAGCGCGGCGGTCGACGGGCCAGCGGCTGACCGGCATGCAATCGATGCGGCCAGCGCCCGGCACAATGCTTACTTCAGCTTGAAGAACTTCTCGCGTGCGCGCAGGTACGGGCTGTCCGTGATTTCGGCGCGCTGGCGCAGCAGGTTCAAGCCGGCGATGAAACTCTCGGCCGTCTTCTTGGCCAGCGCGTTGTCGCTGTTGCGCACCCCGGTGAGCACTTCGGCCGATGCCTTGGCGCCGGCCGACAGGATCTCGTCGGAGAACATGTGCACCTTCACGCCATGCTTGCTGACCATGGTCTCGAGCGCACGCGGGTCGTTGGCGTAGATGTCCGACGCGACCTGGTCGTACTCGGCCTGGCAGGCGGTGCGGATGATCTCCTGCAGGTCGGCCGGCAGCGCCTTGTACTTCGACTTGTTGACCACCGCCTCGGTGGCCAGGCCTGGCTCGATGAAGCTGGGGAAGTAGTAGTTCTTGGCGATCTGGTAGAAGCCCAGCGCGAGGTCGTTGTATGGACCCACGAACTCGGCCGCGTCCAGCGTGCCGGCCTGCAGCGCCTGGAAGATCTGGCCGGCGGCCAGATTCGTCACCGACGCGCCCAGCTTGGCCCAGACCTGCCCGCCCAGGCCCGGCGTGCGAAAGCGCAGGCCCTTGATGTCCTCGACCTTGTTGATCTCCTTGCGGAACCAGCCACCGGCCTGCGTGCCGGTGTCGCCCGACAGGAAGCCCTGCACGCCGAACTGGTCGTAGATCTCGTCCCAGATCTGCTGGCCGCCGAGGATGCGAACCCAGGCCGCGTGCTCACGTGAGGTCATGCCGTAGGGCACACCGGTGAAGAACGACAGGCCGACGTTCTTGTTCTGCCAGTAGTAGGCCGCGCCGTGACTCATCTCGGCCGTGCCGTTGATGACGGCGTCCAGTGCCTGCAGCGGCGGCACCAGTTCACCGGCCGAGTAGACCTTGATCGTGAGCCGGCCGGCCGACATGATGTTGATGCGCTTGACCAGGTTCTCGGCACCGACGCCCAGGCCCGGAAAGTTCTTGGGCCAGGTCGTGACCATGCGCCACTCGATCTTGCCCTGCGAGAAGGCGGGTGCGGCCAGGGCCGCGCCGGCGCCGGCGGTGAGGGATTTTTTCAGTACGGAACGGCGATCCATCGAGGTGTCTCCTAGGTGCAAAGAATTGAGGGCCAACACAATCGGCTGACCACAGGTCCGGGGCCGCAACACGCGACCGACGCATCCAACCGAGCGGAAATTGTATTCGAGCCCCTTCGGGCCACAGGCATCGAGAACCCGGTGTCCAAGCCTGGCCAGACGCAAGGCCCTAGCCGGGCGGTGACGACCGCGCGGAGGTGTCGGGCGCGAGCAGCTGCAACTGCTGTCCGCCGATCGACACACGGTCGCCGCTGCGCAGCTTGCGGCCGCGACGGGTCTCGGTCTCGCCGTTGACGCTGACCGCGCCGCTGGCGATCAAGGTCTTGGCCACACCGCCGCTGTCGGCCAGCCCGGTGGCCTTGAGCAGGGCGTCGAGCGTGATGTGATCGCCGCGCAAGACGAAGTCGGTGCCGTGCATGTCGGGTCCTCAAAACAAAGGCGGCCCGCAGGCCGCCTTGATGTCAGTGCAGCCGCACGATCACAGCCGCTCGAACACGGCGGCAATGCCCTGGCCACCGCCGATGCACATCGTCACCAGCGCATAACGGCCGCCGATGCGCTGCAGTTCGTACAGCGCCTTGGTGGCGATGAAGGCGCCCGAGCAGCCGATGGGGTGGCCGAGCGCGATCGCGCCGCCATTGGGGTTGGTCTTGGCCGGGTCGAGTTCGAGCGCGCGCGTGACGGTGATGGCCTGGGCCGCGAAGGCCTCGTTGCTTTCGACCACGTCCATCTGGCTGACCGTCAGGCCGGCCTTCTTCAGCGCCATGCGCGACGCCGGAATCGGGCCTTCACCCATCACGTCGTTGGGCACACCGGCCACGGCATACGACACCAGGCGCGCCATCGGCTTGTGGCCCGCCTTGGCCGCCACGTCGGCGGCAGCCAGCACGAAGAAGGCCGCGCCGTCGTTGATGCCCGAGGCGTTGCCGGCGGTGACCGAGCCGCCTTCCTTCTTGAACGCGGGCTTGAGCTTGGCCAGCGATTCCATCGTGGTGCCTGCCTTCACGTGTTCGTCGGTGTCGAACACGGTGTCGCCCTTGCGGCTCTTGAGCGTGATCGGCACGATCTGGCTCTTGAAGCGGCCCTCGGCGATGGCGGCCGCGGCGCGGCGGTGCGATTCGACCGCCAGCGCATCCTGCTCTTCACGCGTGATGCCGTGCTTGGTGCACAGGTTCTCGGCCGTGATGCCCATGTGGCCGACGCCGAAGGGGTCGGTCAGCACGGCCACCATCGCGTCCAGCGCCTTGGTGTCGCCCATGCGGGCGCCGCTGCGCAGCGCGGTCTGCAGGTAGGTGCCGCGGCTCATCACTTCCACGCCGCCGCCGACACCGTAGTCGCAGTCGCCGAGCATGATGTTCTGCGCCGTGGTCACGATGGCCTGCAGGCCCGATGAACACAGCCGGTTGACGGCCATCGCCACCGATTCCATCGGCAACCCGGCCTGGATGCTGGCCACGCGGGCCACGTAGGCGTAGCGCGACTCGGTCGGAATGGTGTTGCCCACCGTCACGTAGTTGATCAGCTTGGGGTCGACGCCAGAGCGGCCCACCGCCTCCTTCATCACCGTGCCGGCCAGCTCGGGCGGCTCGATGCCGCTCAGCGACCCGCCGAAAGTGCCGATCGCCGACCGCACCGCACTCAGGACCACGACTTCACGTTGGCTCATGTCTCATCTCCTTGGGGTAGTGAAGGGCGCCATGACGCCGGCGACCCAGCGTGAAATGGTACGCCCCAGAGGATTCACGGGGCTTACGTGTGATGACGTAAGGGACGTTGCCGGCCTGAGCCGGCCCCGGTCAATGCCTGAAATGCCGGGTGCCGGTGAAGACCATGGCCACGCCGCGCTCGTCCGCCGCGGCGATCACCTCGTCGTCGCGCATCGAGCCGCCGGGCTGGATGACGCAGGCCGCGCCCTCGTCGATCACCACGTCCAGGCCGTCGCGGAAGGGGAAGAAGGCGTCGCTGGCCACCACCGATCCGGCCAGCGACAACCCGGCGTGGCCGGCCTTGATGCGCGCAATGCGGGCGCTGTCGACGCGGCTCATCTGGCCGGCGCCCACGCCCAGCGTCATGCCCTTGCCGCAGAAGACGATGGCATTGCTCTTCACGAACTTGGCCACTTTCCAGGCGAACATCAGGTCGGCCATCTGCGCTTCGGTCGGTGCCAGCCGGGTGACCACCCGCAGTTCGGCGCGGCCCACGTTCTTGGTGTCGGGCGATTGCAGCAACATGCCGCCGCCCACGCGCTTGAAGTCCAGCGCATTGACCGCAGGCCCGAGCGGCAGCTCGAGCACGCGCAGGTTCTGCTTGCCGGCCAGCAGGGCGCGCGCCTGGGCACTGAAGCCCGGCGCGATCAGCACCTCGACGAACTGCTTGTTGTCGCCGATCTGGCGTGCCGTGGCTTCGTCCAGCGGCTGGTTGAAGGCCAGGATGCCGCCGTAGGCCGAAGTCGGGTCGGTCTGCCAGGCTTTGGCATAGGCCTCGACCGGGTTGGCGCCCAGCGCCACGCCGCAGGGGTTGGCATGCTTGACGATGACGCAGGCTGCCGTGCCGGCGTCAAAGCTGCGCACACATTCCCAGGCGGCGTCGGCGTCGGCGATGTTGTTGTAGCTCAGCGCCTTGCCCTGCAGCTGCGTCCAGCGCGCCAGCTGGCCTTCACCGGGCTTGCCCTCGCAGTAGAAGGCCGCGGCCTGGTGCGGGTTCTCGCCATACCGCATGTCCTGCGTCTTGTGCAGCTGCAGCGTGTAGACGTCGGGGAAGGGCTCGCGCGCCGGCACCGCACTCAGCATGTCCTCGGCGCCGGGCTGCAGCGCGCTGAGGTAGTTGGTGATCATGCCGTCATAGGCGGCGGTGTGCGCATAGACCTTGCGCGCGAGCATGAACTTGGTGCTGCGGCTGACGCCGCCGGCGCGCAGTTCGTCCAGCACGCGGCCGTAGTCGGCTGGGTCGATCACCACCGCCACGTCAGGCCAGTTCTTGGCCGCGGCACGCAACATGGCCGGGCCGCCGATGTCGATGTTCTCGATTGCGTCCTCCAGCGTGCAGTCGGCGCGCGCGGTGGCCTGAGCGAAGGGGTAGAGGTTGACCACCAGCAGGTCGATGGTGGCGATGCCGTGCTGCGCCAGCGCGGCCATGTGCGCAGGCAGGTCGCGCCGCGCCAGCAGGCCGCCGTGGATGCTCGGGTGCAGCGTCTTCACGCGACCGTCCAGCATCTCGGGGAAGCCCGTGACGTCGGCCACCTCGGTCACCGGCAGCCCGGCATCGGCCAGCAGGCGCGCCGTGCCACCCGTGGACAGCAGGCGAACGCCCAGGCCATGCAGCGCGCGGGCGAGGTCGACCACCCCGACCTTGTCGGAGACGGACAGCAGGGCGGTGAGCTTGGCGGTGGACATGGGTGAAGGCAGTGAATTCACTTGATCAGTTTGTGGTCGAGCAGCTTGCGGCGCAAGGTGTTGCGGTTGATGCCCAGCCATTCGGCAGCCCGGCTCTGGTTGCCTTGCGCCTGGCGCATTACCACGTCGAGCATGGGTTTCTCGACCGCGTTGAGGATCATGTCGTGCACCGCGTGCGGTTCGGTGCCGCGCAAGTCCTCGAAATACTGCTCGAGGCTGGCGCGGATGCACTCGTCGATCTGTTTCCTGCTCATGCGCGCAGCGCCGCCGTCGCGTCGTTGGCGGCACCGGCCTGCGGCAGCACGGGGTGCGCATCGGCCAGTTCGTCGAAGAAGGTCTGCACCGCACGCACCTGGGCGTCGGCAGACTCCAGCGTGTTCATCACGGCGCGAAACGCCGCGCCGCCGGGCAGGGCATGCACCGCCCAGCCGATGTGCTTGCGCGCGCTGCGCACGCCCGAAAGTTCACCATGCAGCGTGTAGTGGTCGTGCAGGTGTTCGACCAGCCAGCCGGCCACCTCGCTGGTGGCCGGTGGCGCCAACGGCTTGCCGGTGGCCAGAAAGTGCGCGATCTCGCGAAAGATCCAGGGCCGGCCCTGCGCGGCGCGGCCGATCATCAGCGCGTCAGCGCCGGTGTGCGCCAGCACGGCGCGTGCCGTCGACGGCGAATCGATGTCGCCGTTGGCCACCACCGGAATGCGCAGCGCGGCCTTCACGGCGGCCACCGTATCGTGTTCGGCCCGGCCCTTGTAGCCCTGTTCGCGCGTGCGGCCATGCAGCGTCAGCATGGCGATGCCGGCCTCCTGCGCGGCGCGTGCCAGCACCAGTGCGTTGCGTTCGCCATCGCACCAGCCGGTGCGCATCTTCAGCGTCACCGGCACGCCGCGCGCGCTGCAGGCGGCGACGACCGCATCGACGATGGCCAGCGCCAGCGGCTCGTTGCGCATCAGGGCCGAACCGGCCCAGACCTTGCATACCTTCTTGGCCGGGCAGCCCATGTTGATGTCGATGATCTGCGCGCCGCGGTCGATGTTGTAGCGTGCGGCGTCGGCCATCTCGGCCGGATCGACGCCGGCGATCTGCACCGCCACCGGGCCCGGCTCACCCTCGTGATCGGCGCGCCGCGAGGTTTTCAGCGCGGTCCACAGCGCACGTTGGCTGGTCACCATCTCGCTCACCGCATAACCCGCGCCCAGGCGCCGACAGAGCTGGCGAAAGGGCCGATCGGTGACGCCGGCCATGGGCGCGACGAAGAGTCGATTCGGCAACTCGAAGGGGCCGATGTTCATGCGGATGAGTGGGTGGTGCTGCCTAAAAAGGAGGCAGGAGTATAGCGGCGGCGGCTGGGGTGCCGACCCATAATGCAGACCAATGGAGGCCTGGATCGAATCGCTGCTGGTGGCCCTGGCCTTGCCCAAGTTCGGGCTGTCCACGGTCTTCGTCACCAGCCTGATTTCGGCCACGCTGCTGCCGCTGGGCAGCGAACCCGTGGTGTTCGGCCTGGTCAAGCTCAACCCGGGCCTGTTCTGGCCGGCGGTGCTGGTGGCCACGGCCGGCAATACGGTCGGCGGCGCCATCTCCTGGTGGATGGGCTATGGGGCCGAGCGCGCCTACGAAAGCGTGGTGCACCACAAGCCGATGCAACACCGTGCGCTGGGTTGGCTCAAGCGCTTCGGCCCCAGGGCCTGTTTGCTGAGCTGGCTGCCGGGCATCGGAGACCCGCTGTGCGCCGTGGCGGGCTGGCTGCACCTGCCGTTCTGGCCCTGCATGGCGTACATGGTGGTCGGCAAGTTCTGCCGTTACGTGTCCATGACGGCGGCGCTGCTGTGGGTGTTCCCGGGACCGATTTCGACCTGAGACACGCACAATCCCGGCCTTGCCGATGCCCCTGGAGCTGCCCTCGATGACGAGCCCCGCCACGCCTGCCTACGACGAACTGACCCACACCTTCACCCGCATGCACCACCTGGGCCATCTGCAGTCGATGGCCAACTGGGACCAGGCGGCCAACATGCCGCCCAAAGGCAACGCCGCCCGCGCCGCCGCGCTGGCCGAGATGTCGGCGCTGCTGCACCGCATGCAGACCGATCCCGCGCTGGGCCAGCGCATCGAGCAGGCGGCACAAGAGCCGCTGTCGGACCCGCAGCGCGCCAACCTGCGCGAGATCCGCCGCGGCTGGCTGGCGGCCACGGCACTGCCCGAGTCGCTGGTGCAGCGCCGTTCGCTGGCCACGTCGCGCTGCGAACACGCCTGGCGCCAGCAGCGGCCGGCCAACGACTGGGCCGGTTTCGTCGACAACTTTCGCCCGGTGCTGGCCGTGGTGCGTGAACAGGCCGCGCTGCTGGCCGAACGGGGTGCTGTCTCGCGCTATGAGGCGCTGATGGACCAGTTCGAGCCGGGGCTGCGCTGCGCCACGGTCGACCGCGTGTTCGGCCAGGTGCGCCAGTGGCTGCCCGACCTGATCCAGCGGGTCACCGAGCAGCAGCGCTCACGGACCATCATCGAGCCGACGGGTCCATTTGCGCTGGCAGCCCAGCGTGCGCTGTGCGAGCGTGTGATGCGCCGGCTCGGATTCGATTTCGATGGCGGCCGGCTCGACGTGTCGACCCACCCCTTTTGCGGTGGCGTGCCCGAGGACGTGCGCCTGACCACGCGCTTTCGCGACGATGAGTTCCTGGGTTCGCTGATGGGAACGATCCACGAGACCGGGCATGGCCGTTACGAGCAGAACCTGCCACGCGATCTGCTCGGACAACCGGTGGCCGAGGCGAGGTCGATGGCGATCCATGAAAGCCAGAGCCTGAGCTTCGAGATGCAGCTGGGCAGCCACCCGGGCTTCGTCGCGCAGCTGGCGCCACTGATCGTCGACGCCTTCGGCGCCCAGCCGGCCTTTGCGCCTGACAACCTGCAGCGGCTGCTGACCCGGGTCAAGCCGGGTCTGATTCGCGTCGACGCCGACGAGGTGACCTACGCCGCCCACATCATCCTGCGCTACGAGATCGAGCGCCCCTTGGTGGAGGGCGAGATCGAAGTCGAGGACGTGCCCGCACTGTGGGACGCCAAGATGGCAGAGCTGCTGGGCGTCGATACGCGCGGCAACTTCAGGGACGGGCCGCTGCAGGACGTGCACTGGCCCGAGGGCCTGCTCGGCTACTTCCCCTGTTATTCGCTGGGGGCCATGTACGCGGCGCAATGGTTCGCGGCCATGCGCCGTGCCCACCCCGATCTGGATGCGCGCATCGCCAGCGGCGACCTGGCGCTGGTGTTCGACTGGCTGCGCGACAACATCTGGACGCAGGCCAGCCGCTGGACCACCGATGAGCTGGCGCTGCGCGCCAGCGGCGAGGTGCTGAACCCGGCCCACTTCAAGGCGCACCTCGAGGCCCGCTACCTCGCGTGAGTGCCGGCGCCCAATGCGCCTTCCAGGTCGTCGAGCACCTCGTCCAACCGCTGCAGCGTGCGTGCACTTTGGTGGGTGCGATGGCGGCGTGTGGCCAGCAGCCGGCGATGCGGGTCGTCCAGCACCGCATGGTCGAGCGCCAGACCATGGGCGGCCAGCGTTGCCGCAACATGGCTGCGGCGTGAACGCAGATCGGCGCGCGTCTGCTGGTAGGCGTGTTCGGCCAGCTGCCGGCGCTGTGCATAGCCGAAGGTGTTGGCCAGGAACATCTCGGGATCACGGCGGTCGGGCTCGAAGACCAGGATGTCGGTCTGCGGGTGGCTGATCTGATAACCCTTCAGACCGAGTTCGAGCCGGGAGTGGATGAGCGAACGAAAGGTCTGCGTCAGCACCACCGGCAGGCCGCCGTCCACCAGGTGCGGGATCTTCTCGGCCGTGCCGCCGAAGCTGCGGTGCGGCCGGCGATCCGATGGGGCGAATGGCACCAGCGGGTTCAGGCACAGCACCAGGTCCAGCCCCATGTCGAGCAGCACGCGCGCGTGCAGCGTCTTCTTCAGCGCGCCGTCCACATACCAGCGACCGTCGATCGGCACCGGCGGAAACAGGCCCGGCAATGCGGCGCTGGCCGCCACCGCCTGTGAGATCGGCACATGGTCGAAGCCCGGTTGCCCGAACGGCGCGGCCGTGCCGCTGTCGAGGTCGGTGGCCACCAGCACCAGCTTGTGGGCGAGCTGGCGAAAATCGTTGCTGCGGCCGGGGGCGCTGAGCATGCGCCGCATCTGGGCTTCCAGCGGGGCGTGCGTGAACAGGCCGGTGGGCAGGGCACGGCCCAGGCGTTCCAGCGTGGCCAGCAAGGACCGGCGCTCGAAGGCGTAGCGCAGCGCCGCCTGCGCCACCAGCCCCGGCAGCATGGCCAGCCGGTGCGCGTATTCGGCCAGCGCCGGGCGGATGAACAGCGACGGATGCACCACGTCGTTGCGCGGGCCCTGGTTCTCGATGAAACTGGTGCACAGCTGCCGCGGCGTGATGCCGTTGGCCAGGCCCGCCGCAATGAAGCCGCCGGCCGATACGCCGACATAGGCGTCCAGATCATTCATGTCGAGGCCGTGCACCGACTCGTCCAGCGCACACAGCGCGCCGATCTCGTAGATGGCGCCCAGCGGGCCACCACCGGCCAGCGCCAGACCGACGCGAGGGGCAGGGCGCTTGCGCGTGCGGCGCGCTGCGGTGGTCATGGGTTCACCTGTGGTCAGGTCGACGACAGTGGAACGAGGGGCCGGTGGTGCGCCCCGATTCAGCCGTCAAGGTTCAGGCTGACTTGGCAGCCGACTTGCGTGCGGCGCGCTTGACTGGGGCCTTGCGGGCCGGTGCCTTCGGTGTGGCAGGCACTGCAGCCTTGGCAGTTCGGCCCGCCTTGCGTGCCACGGGGCCCGCCGAGCCTGACTTGCCCAGCCGGGCGACGGCGGCGGCCAGGTCCTCGACGCGCTGGCTCAGCGCCTCGACGTCCTTGGCCGTGGGCACGCCCAGCTTGGCCATCGCCTTGGCGGTGCGCTGCTCGAAGATCGACTCCAGCTTGTCCCAGTTGTGGCCGGCCTTGGCGGTGACGGTGCCGGCCATGGCGCTCATCTTGCCGGTCACTTCGCTGATCTTGTCCTCGGCCAGCCCCTGGGTTTTCTTCTGCAACGACATGCCTTCCTTGACCAGGGTCTCGAAGACCTTGCCGCCTTCTTCCTGCGCCTTGGAGAAGGCACCCATGCCGGCCAGCCAGATCTGCTGCGCCGAATCCTTGACGGTCTGGGCCAGGTGGCTGTCGAGCAGGCCGGCGCCGGCGCTGGACTTCTTTGCGGAAAGGCTCTTGAGCTTCTTGACCATGGGGTTCCTCGCAGGTGATGGGGGGCGCGGCAACCAAAGGCGCCAGTCGCAAGATGAAGAATATAGGGTTCACCCGCGGCGGGCGCAGCCGGAATCTCTAGTGAGACGGCTCTATGCTCGACCCGGGAAAGCGCTGCCTGCGCCGCCGTTGGCGCATGGCCAGAATCGCGGATTCACGGCACCCCACTCACCGTCCTTCGAGGAGACCGCATGCAGTATTTCGTCACCGGCGCCACCGGCTTCATCGGCAAACGTCTCGTCAAGGCCCTGCTTGCGCGCCGCGGCGCCACGGTCCACTTTCTGGTGCGTCCGGGCAGCGAGGGCAAGCTGGCCGACCTGTACGACTACTGGGGCGTGAGCAAGACGCGCGCGATCCCGGTCAGCGGCGACCTCACGGCCAAGAAGCTGGGTGTGTCCAGCGACGACATCAAGGCGCTGAAGGGCCGTGTCGACCATGTCTACCACCTGGCGGCGGTGTACGACCTGTCGGCCGACGAGGAGAGCCAGGTCAGGGTCAACATCGATGGCACGCGCAACCTGGTCGAGTTTGCCAAGGCAGTGGATGCCGGGCACCTGCACCACGTCAGCAGCATCGCGGCCGCGGGCCTCTATGAAGGCGTGTTCCGCGAGGACATGTTCGACGAGGCCGAGGGCCTGGATCACCCCTACTTCATGACCAAGCACGAGAGCGAGAAGATCGTGCGCAAGGAGTGCAAGGTGCCGTGGTCCGTGTACCGGCCTGCCATGGTGGTCGGTGATTCGCACAGTGGCGAGATGGACAAGATCGACGGCCCCTACTACTTCTTCAAGCTGATCCAGCGCATGCGCCAGATCCTGCCGCCCTGGTTTCCCAGCGTCGGCCTGGAGGGCGGCCGCGTCAACATCGTGCCGGTGGACTTCGTGGTCGCGGCACTCGACCACATCAGCCACCGCCGTGCGCTCACCAGCGGTGGCTGCTTCCACCTGGTCGACCCGGTGGGTTACCGCGTGGGCGACGTGCTTGACATCTTCAGCAAGGCCGCGCATGCGCCGAAGATGAACCTGTTCATCAACGCGGCACTGCTGGGCTTCATCCCCAAGAGCTTGAAGAAAGGGCTGATGGCGCTGGCGCCGGTACGCCGCGTGCGCGCGGCGGTGATGAAGGATCTGGGTGTGCCCGACGACATCATGACCTTCGTCAACTACCCCACGCGCTTCGATCGCCGCGCCACCGACGCTGCGCTCAAGGGCAGCGGCATCGAATGCCCCAACCTGAACGACTACGCATGGCGGTTGTGGGACTACTGGGAGCGCCACCTCGACCCGGCATTGTTCATCGACCGCAGCCTGAGGGGCGCGGTCGGCGGCAAGGTGGTGCTGATCACCGGCGGCTCGTCGGGCATCGGCTTGTCGGCGGCCTGTCGGTTTGCCGAGGCCGGCGCGGTGACCATCATCGCCGCACGGGGCGAGGACAAGCTGGCCGAGGCGGTGAAAGAGATCCGCCGCTACGTCAAGGACAAGGGCGCAAAGGAAGCCCAGGTCTTCAGCTACAGCGTCGACATCGCCGACGAGAAGGGCTGCGCAGACTTCGTCAGGACGTTGCACGAGCAGCATGGCGGCGTCGACTTCCTGATCAACAACGCCGGCCGTTCGATCCGTCGCGCCATCGAGAGCAGCTACGACCGCTTTCACGACTTCGAGCGCACGATGGCGCTCAACTACTTCGGCAGCCTGCGCATCACGATGGGCTTGCTGCCGGGCATGGTGGCCAAGAAGAAGGGCCATGTCGTCAACCTCAGCTCGATCAGCGTGCTGGTCAACGCGCCGCGCTTCTCGGCCTATGTGGCCAGCAAGGCGGCACTGGACGCCTGGACACGCTGTGCCAGCAGCGAGTTTGCCGACCAGGGCATCACCTTCACCACGGTGAACATGCCGCTGGTGCGCACACCGATGACGGCGCCGACCAAGATCTACGACAGCATGCCGCTGCTGGCACCCGAAGAGGCGGCCGACATGATCGTGCAGGCCTGCATTGACAAGCCGGTGCGTGTGGCCACGCGGCTGGGCGTGTTCGGCGAGGTGCTGCACGCGGCGGCGCCGCGCGTCACGCAGATCATCATGAACACCAGCTTCCGCATGTTCCCCGACAGCGCGGCGGCCAAGGGCGAGAAGGGCGCCAAGCCGGCGCTGTCAGCTGAGGCGATGGCGATGGCGCAGATGATGAAGGGGATCCATTTCTGAGACTGGACGGGTGACGCCGGAAGGCCGACACCCGCGCCGGTATCAGCGCGCGTCGTTGAGCTTCCAGTCGTAGTCTAGGAAGCCGATGTCGGCCTTTTGCGCCTTGATGCGCTCGCGATCTGCAGGCGCATCGGCCAGCGCGTCGGCAAAGCGTGCCAGATAGGCCGGCAGGCTGGTGATGCCGCGGTGGCCGAGGCGGAAGTCCTCGCCGTACCAGTCGAAGATCTTCGACATCTCGAGCTTGCCGTCGGCAAAACGGTTGCGCGTGCGGTCGGACAGGAAACGCAGCGCCTGCTCGTCGAGTTGCGCGTGCAGCCGTTCGGCAACGAAGGCTTCCTCGCGCAGCATCGGGCAGCCGATGCTGGCGCAGTTGACCGCGAAGTGGATGCGCGGGTCGTCGTAGCGTCCTCGTTCGCGCAGCCGGCCGTGCTCGATGTCGTCCAGCGACAGCTTGTCGCCCAGCAGCGGCACCCACTTGGGTTTCCAGGGGCTGGAAAACAGGCTGCCCAGGTCCTTGATCGAGTCCAGCTTGGGGTAGCGCGTCAGGATCAGCTCGACCGTGAAAGCGTTGTAGGCATTGATCAGGAACGCCATCTGCTGCGGCTTGCCGAACGACGCAAAGCTGCTGACCGAGACGGCCGACAGGCTGTCCAGGTAGCTCTTGAGCGCGGCGTGGTCGCTGGCCATGCCGGCATAGCGCATCTGCGACGCCTGGCCGTTGCGCAGCAGTACCACGTGCTTCTTCAGCAGCGCCGTCCAGGCGCCGTGGCTGTGGTCGAAGCCCTGTTGCGCGCGCAGCGGCAGCGCGATCGACGCTGCCAGCAGCAGCATGGCACGCCGCGGGGTGTTCATTCGTCGGCCACCTTCAGCACCAGCTTGCCGAAGTTCTCGCCGCTGAACAGCTTCAGCAGCGTGGCTGGGAAGGCCTGCACGCCGCCGGCCACCACGTCCTCGCGGCTGATCATGCGGCCGTCCTTCAGGTAGCCGGCCAGTTCGGCAATGGCCTGCGGGTAACGGTCGGCGTAGTCGAACACGACCATGCCTTCCATGCGCGCGCGGTTGACCAGCAGCGACAGGTAGTTCTTCGGTCCCTGCACCGCGCTGGTCGCGTTGTACTGGCTGATGGCGCCGCAGATCACGATGCGCGCGCCCCGCGTGATGCGGGTCAGCACGGTGTCGAGGATGTCGCCGCCCACGTTGTCGAAGTACACGTCCACGCCCTTGGGGCAAAGTTCGCGCAGGCCCTCCTTGACCTGACCGGCCTTGTAGTCGATGCAGGCGTCGAAGCCCAGTTCCTTCACCACCCAGTCGCACTTCGCCTGGCCGCCGGCAATGCCGACCACGCGGCAGCCCTTGATGCGCGCCAGCTGGCCCACCGTCTGCCCCACCGCACCGGCTGCACCCGACACCACCACGGTCTGCCCGGGTTGCGGATGGCCGACCTGCAACAACCCGAAGTAGGCCGTCATGCCGGGCATGCCCAGCACGTTCAGCCACTGCGTCAGCGTGCCCAGGCGCAGGTCGATGCGCGACAGGCCGCTCTTGCGCAGCTGCTCGGCCGGGATGTGGCAATACGCCTGCACGCCCAGCCCGCCGGCGACATGGCTGCCGATTTCGAACGCGGGGCTGTCAGATGCCACCACCACACCGACGCCGCCGGCGCGCATGACCTCGCCGATGCCCACCGGTGGGATGTAGCTCTTGCCTTCGTTCATCCAGCCGCGCATGGCCGGGTCCAGCGACAGTGCCAGCGTCTTCACCAGCACGCCGCCGGGGCCGGGCGGGGCCAGAGTTTCTTGCGTCAGCTGCCAGTTGGCGTCGGTGGGCAGGCCCACCGGCCGGCTGGCCAGGCGCACCTGGTGATTGAGGGTGTTGGCGAGGCTGGGGTTGCTCATGCTGGATCCTGGCGAAGCCCGGCAACGTGCCGAAGCGCAAGGCCGATGCTAGGCGCTACCGGGCCACGGGCCCGTCGCGCCGGCGACGTCAGGGTGCCTTGACCAGCGCGGTGACGGTGTAGTTGCCGGCGACGCGGTCGGCAGCAAAACGCACACGGTCACCGACCGCCAGCGCGTCGAGCCATTTGGTCTCGCTGACGCGAAACACCATGGTCATGGGCGGCATGTCGAGGTTCTTGATCTCGCCGTGGCGCAGCGTGATCTTGCCCTGCGCCTTGTCGATCTTGGTCACCTCGCCGTCGACCGACGGCGTCTGCGCCCACAGCAGGCTGCTGCCCAGCAGGCTGGCGGCCAGGGCCAGGTTTCGCAATGTCATGGTCGGTCCTCGGGTTGACGTCAACGCGCTTCATATCGGGGCGGGCGCACCCCTGTCAAGCCCAGGGCCGGCCGTGGCGGGCGCCGGTGCTCCGATGGGCTTTCCTACAATGAGGATGTTGCCACCGCCGCCGCACCCCATGAGCACCGCCGCCACCGACCATTCGCTGGAACACATCACCGCGCGCGACCAGGCCGAGATTCTGGCGCAGGCGCTGCCCTACATCCGCAAGTTTCATGGCAAGACGCTGGTCATCAAGTACGGTGGCAACGCGATGACCGACCCGGGGCTGCAGCAGGATTTTGCCGAGGACATCGTGCTGCTCAAGCTGGTGGGCATGAACCCGATCGTGG
>Ga0073899_10001925_pt1 | contig 18880 bp, 15 predicted proteins | sample KloWWTmetaKNB5Ph_FD_88975 | JGI IMG/M metagenome (GOLD analysis project Ga0073899, IMG submission 88975) | Active sludge microbial communities from Klosterneuburg, Austria, studying microevolution and ecology of nitrifiers - Klosterneuburg... | ecosystem: Engineered > WWTP > Aerobic digester >... | reverse complement strand
TCCCTCATGTCGCAAGTCGGCTGTGGCGGTGATGGCGAGCAAATGATGACCACCGCCAGCACCGTGCAGCCGACGACGCTCACGGGGGTCAGCGAGACGGCCACCGCCACTGGCACCGGCTCGAGCACCGGCAGCGGAGCGACGGATCCGGGCACCGGCTCGGGCACTGACAGCGAGACCGCGCCGACCACCACCTCGCCGACCAGCGGCACGACGGATGGGTCGAGCACGACGATGTCGATCGACACGACCACGTCGACCGGCACCACCACGATGACGACCGACCCGAGCGTGGGCAGCACCACCGATGAGGCGTGCGACATGATGATGGCGACGCTCAAGCCGGTCGTGCCGAACATGGTGCTGGTGCTCGACAAGTCGGGCTCGATGGTCGCCAACCCCGACGGTTACTGGGACCACGACGCCAACCCGGGCACCCCGACGATCACGCGCTGGAACAGCCTCTACCAGGTCGTCCAGTCGATCGTAAACGACTTCGACGCCAACATCAACTTCGGCGCCAACCTGTTTCCCTCAACCTCGGCGAAGAAGGCGTACGACGCCAGCGCCTGCGTCGTGAACGCCAACGTCGAGATCGCGGTCGCGCCGATGAACAAGGACGCGATCCTCAACGGCATCCCCCAGGCCGGCGACACCTCGCTGGTCGGCGGCACCCCGACGTTCTCGGGCGTCACGGCGGCCCTCAACCACCTCAAGTCGCTCGACCCCAACGTGCCACGGGCGATCCTGCTGGTCACCGACGGCGCGGCCAACTGCGCCGTCGGAGCCGTTGTTCCGGGGCTGTTTGAGACCTACGACCAGGCGCTGCACACGCTGGTCGGGGACGCCTGGACCAAGGACAACATCCCGACCTACGTGGTCGGCATCGACACCAAGAACGTCGTCAGCGGCAACACGCAGGACGGCAACCCCAACAACACCAACACCTTCGCCAAGCTCAACGAGCTCGCGGTCCAGGGCGGCAAGCCCAAGGACGACCCGGCCGAGCAGTTCTACAACGCGGTCAACCAGATCCAGCTGAAGGCCGCGCTCGACGTCATCGCCAAGGACGCCCTCAGCTGCATCATCCCGCTCGACTCGGAGCCGGCGTTCCCGGCCTTCACCAAGGTCCTGGTCGGCGGCAAGGAGGTCCCGAAGGTGATGGACTGCGCCAACGAGAACGGCTGGGTCTACAGCAACCCGATGGGCCCCTATGACGCCATCGAGCTGTGCGGCACCGCCTGCAGCGACCTCAAGATCGCCAAGCAGGCCGACGTCAAGTACTACTGCAACGCCGGCTGATCGCGCCGCCGCGTCGCCAGCTCCTCCGGCCCGCATCTGGCCCCGACAGGGACCAGCGCTGCGGGCCGGATCACGTCCACCGACCTGTCCCTCCGGTCAGGCGGCCTAGACCGCGTCCGAGACCGAGGCGAAGTGGAAGCCATCGACGACCATCGGCGGCACGACGACGACGGCGCCGTCATTGACGACCCGCTCCGGCTTCCCGAGCGCGAGCGCCTGGCGCAGCAGCGTCACCGGGCTCTCGTTGTAGCGCATGTTCTTGACCGGCCCCGCGAGCTTGCCACCCTCGATCTTGAACGTCCCGTCGCGCGTCAGCCCGGTCGCCAGGATCTGCCGCGGATCGAGCATGCGGTTGTACCAGAGCCGCGTGACCAGCACGCCGCGCTCGACCCCGCGGACCAGCTCAGCCACGCTCGCGGTGCCGCCTGCGAGGAACAGCGAGCGGGCCGCCGGCACCGGCGCTCGGCCCTGTCGTTGCGCCCAGTAGCGGGAGCTCGCCAGCGTCAGCAGCTTGCCCTGATCGATCCACACGGTCGGCTGTAGCGGCAGTCCGTCGTCGGCGAACGGCGTTGAGGGGTTGCCCGGATCCATCGGGTCGGAGCGCAGCTTGATCTGCGCGCCGAACAGCGACTCGCCGATCGCGTTGCCGCCCGCGCGCGAGAAGAAGCTGCGGCCCTCGTCGGCCGGGCGCGCGCCCAGCGAGCCGCGCAGGAAGTCGAGCAGGTCCGCGACCGCCTGCGCCTCGAGCACCACCGTGTAGGCCCCGGGCTCAAGCGCCGGGCCGCCGCCGCGCGACATCTCGGCCTTGTCGGCGGCGCGCCGGGCCACCGCGACCGCGTCGATGTCGGCGAGGCGATGCGACATCGCCCCGCCCCAGCCGCTGCCGCTGCCGTCCGGCGTGCGACAGGTCGCCGTCAGGGTCACCTCGGTCTCGGCGTGGTAGGCGAACAGGCCCGCGGATGTCCCGAGGGCCAGGCTCTGATGACCGTGCACATACATGCCCGAGGCCTCGAGCTTGCCCTCGCGCGCGACCTTGAGGACCCGCGCGACCGCGTCGACGCGCGCCTCGGGGCCGACCTTGATCACTGCGGGGTCCTCGGCGACCGGGCGCAGGTAGGTCTGCGGGCCGAGCGGCGGCATGTGTTCGGGGTCGGCGGGCGCGAGCGCGGCCAGGGCCTCGGCGCGACGGACCAGCTCGGCGACGCCGGCGGGGTCACGCGCGGTGCCCGAGACCGTCGCGCTCGAGCGGTCGCGCGTCGCGGTCACGCTGAGGTCGACGCGCTCCACCTCGCCCGAGGTCGTTGGCGCGTTGTTGGCGAAGCGCAGGTTGGCGGTGCTGCTGCTGCGGACGCGGACCGCGACGTCCTTGAGGGTCGCGGCCTTGAGTGCGGACTTGATGAGGCTCTGGGCCTCGGCGCGGGTGAGGGTCATGCGCCGCTCCCGGTGTTGAGCACGTTGACGGTGAAGCGAGCGGGCGGGCAGCCGTGGCTGACCGCGTTGCTCTGCGAGGGCTCGCCCTTGCCGTCGGAGAAGCTGCCGCCGAGGCGGTAGCTGCCGGCGCCGCCGAGCATGTCGCAGCTGTTCCAGAACTCGACGGTGTTGGCCTGATAGGCGACGTCGCGCAGCGGCCGGGTGAGCCGGCCCTTCTTGATCTCCCAGAAGAACTGGCCGCCGAACTGGAAGTTGTAGCGCTGCTGATCGATCGACCAGCTGCCGCGCCCCGAGATCAGGATGCCGTCCTCGGTGGCGTTGATCAGGTCCTCGGTGGTGTAGTTCTCCGGGCCGGGCTGGAGGCTGACGTTGGGCATCCGCGGGAAGGCGACGCTCGCGTAGCTGTCGGCGTACGAGCAGCCGCGGCTGCGCGCCTCGCCGATCTTCGGCGCGAGGTCGCGGGTCGTCTGCCAGCCGACGAAGACCCCGTCCTTGACCAGGTCCCAGCGCTGGGCCGGCACCGCCTCGTCGTCCCAGGCGGTCGACGCCAGCCCGCCGGGCTGGGTGCGGTCGGCGACCAGCTGCACGCGCTCGCTGCCGATCCGCAGCTTGCCGCGCTGCGCGGGCGTCAGGAAGCTGGTGCCCGCGAAGTTGGCCTCCCAGCCGAGCGCCCGGTCGAGCTCCGTCGAGTGGCCGATGCTCTCGTGGATCGTCAGCCACAGGTTGCTCGGCGCCAGGATCACCTGCCGCTTGCCCGGCACCACCGGCGCGGCGTGCAGCTTGCGCAGCGCCTCCTCGGCGATCTGCGGGGCCTGGCCGACGAGGTCCGCGGCGCGCACGTGCTCGAAGCCGGCGAGCATCGGCGCGACCTCGTGATCGCGGCTGGCGAAGCGGCCGCGGCGGCGATCGATCGCCGTCGCCGTCAGCCCCGGCATCACGCGGTAGAAGATCTGATGGACCCGCGAGCCCTCGCTGGTGATCAGCAGCTTCTCCTCGCGCACGCTGAGGATCGACGCGTCGACGTGCTGCACCCCCGTGACCGCCATCGCCCCGCGGGCCGCGGCCAGCAGCAGATCGACCTTCTCCGCGATCGGCACGAGGAAGGGGTCGACCTCGATCGGCGAGACCCAGGCCCCACGCACCACCCCCGTCGCCGCCAGCTCCACCGGCGCCGGCATCAGCAGCGCGCTGCGCCTGGCCATCGCCACCGCCGCGCGCGCCGCGTCCGTCACCGCCTTCACGTCGAGCCGGGACGTCGCCGCGAAGCCCCACGCGCCGTCGGCCAGCACCCGCAGCCCGAGGCCGTACTCCTCGCGCAGGCCGACGTTGCTGACGTGGTCGTCGCGCACGCTCAGCTGCTCGCGCTGCCACTGGACCAGCCGCACGTCGGCGTAGCTGGCCCCGGCCTTCTGGGCCGCGTCGACGGCCGCGCGCGCGAGGGCCTCGTCGCGCAGCAGTCGGCTCTGCGCGAGCAGGCGAGCGCCGGTGTCGGCGCTCGCGGGCGCCGAGTTGGGGGCGGGCGTCCGGGCGAGGGCGGGGCCGGCCCACGCGTCGCCGGGGCGCCACAGGAGGCCGGCGGACGCGAGCCCGGTGGCGGCGAGGAAGGAGCGGCGCGAGCTCGACATGGCGGGGCATCCTAACAAGCCGTGCGCGCGGGGGACAGCCGGGAGCGCTGGCGCATCGCGCGGAGTTTGGCCACACTGGCCCGGCCATGACCAAGACCTGCGCAATGTTCGGGATCCTCGCCGTCGCCCTTGCGACCGGCGGCTGCGACAGCAAGGCCGAGCCGGCCGCCCCCAGGACCGCCGATGCGGCCAAGCCCGCCGGCGCCGCCGCCACACCCGCGGCGGCCACGGCCGAGCCCGCCAAGCCCGCCAAGCCCGTGGACGAGCGGGTCCTCGCCGACAGCGGCCTCGGCGTCGGCGGCAAGTTCAAGCCCTTCGACATCGTCAACTGCGAGAGCGGCGAGCAGTACTGCCAGGTCTGCAAGTTTGGCGGCAGCCCGAAGATCATGGCCGTCGGCACCATCGACGACCCGGAGTTTCGCAACGACCTGCAAAACCTCGACGCCCTGGTCCAGAAGTACGGCGAGGACAAGGTCAAGGCCTTCGCGGTCGTCACCGACATCAAGGACGGCAAGTCGAGCACCCCGCTCGCCGAGCGCGAGGCGCTGATCGCCAAGATCAAGGCCCTCAAGGCCGAGCTCGGCGTCAAGCTGCCGATCGTCGTGCCGGCCGCCGAGAGCGGCGTCGCCAACAAGGAGTTCGACGACTACTACAACGTCACCAAGAGCCGCACCGTCATGTTCGCCGACGGCCGCAATTCGGTGAAGTACTCGGCCGTCGCCCCGAAGGACCTCTCGGCGCTTAACACGGCGATCCTGTCCGTCATCGGCGACGCCCCGGCCGCTCCCGCGGCCCCCGCCGCGGGCTGAGGCGCGATCCTGTCCGCGCGGACATGTCCTCATAGACATGTCCGCATAAACATATCCACATGGACAGCCTGTCCGCGACCTCGGCTCAGGGGATGAAGTACTTGCTCGCGGCCGGTGGTTCCCAGCCCGGGAGGTCGGGCAGCACCAGCATCGCGCGCCCGAGCTGCACCCCGAGCACCATCGCCAGCGGCACGATCGCCACGACGTAGCCGCGGACCGGGGAGATCGCGTGGGTGCCGGTCAGCGCCTGGGCGGCCTGATGGAAGAACAGCAGGCCGATCACCCCGAGCGCGAGCAGGTACGCCAGCCCCGGCAGGCGCCCGAGCTGCAGCGGCAGGTCGAGCACCGCGATCGCCAGCAACGCCGGCGCCAGCGCGTAGCCGGTCGCCCGCATCGTCGCCGCAATCGATCGCGGCGCCCCGCCGGTCAGCGCCAGCGCGACGTGCGTCGCCATCCCCAGCGCGAAGTACAGCAGCGGCATCCCGATCGGCACCATCAACAGCAGCCACAGCGACAGCGCCTCGCACAGCCGCGGGTCGAGCACCGCGTGCACCGGTCGCAGCAGCGTCGAGCCGCCGGGCATCAGCCACGCGCGCAGCCCGAGCGCCGCCAGCAGCCCCAGCCACAGCGGCAGCCGCAGCGCCTGCAGCAGCCGCAGCACCGCCCCGTGGGCCACCGGCTCGTGCACGTGAGCGAAGCTCGCCCGGGGCCGTCGCAGCAGCGCCCCGAGGCTGGTCCACACCCGCCAGGCGAAGCCCGGCAGCTCCGGCGGGTCGGCGACCGAGCCCTTCGCGCCCTCGGTCGGCCACTCGACCGGAAGCGCGCTCCACAACGCCCCGCCCTCGGCGAGCAGCCTGCGACCCAGCGCGTGCCGCTCGGCGCGGGTCATCGGCCGCGCTCCGGGGCCCGCGCCGGGCTCGTGTTGCGAGGGGATCGAGGCGGCCAAGGCGGCGCAGTCTACCCGAGTCCGCCGCGGTGCGCATACCCGCCGGAGCCGTGACCTGGCCACGATCTGACCCCGACGCGCCGCCACCACCGCCACGCCGACCTGTCGACACTTCCAGGCCCGAAGACTACCCTCGGGCCCATGTCGTACCGTCCTGCCCTCGCCTCCCGCGGCGCCGCCCTCTGCCTCGCGGCGCTGTGCCTCGTCGGCTGCCGCAAGAGCGAGCTGGTCGCCGACATGGACTACGACGACCCCAAGAAGGCCCTCGCGGCCATGGACGACGCCAAGCGCGACACCTGGCTGATGCCCGAGCGGGTGGTCCGCAGCCTGGGGATCGAGAACAAGGGCGGCGTGATCGCCGACATCGGCGCCGGCTCGGGTTACTTCTCACGCCGCCTCGCCGGCGAGGTCCCGGGCGGCACCGTCTACGCGGTCGACGTCGACGACGAGTTTCGCGGCTACATCGAGCACAACCGCGAGTCGTGGGGCACCCCGAACATCGAGCCGCACCTGGCCTTCTACGACGACCCGGCCCTGCCGGAGCACGGCATCGACCTGGTCTTCGTCTCCAACACCTACCCCTACCTGCGCAGCCGGGTCAGCTACTTCAAGAAGGTCCGCTCGGCGCTCAAGCCCGGCGGTCGCCTCGCGGTGATCAACTTCAAGCCCGACGCCGATGTGCCGGATAACACCGCCCCGGCGCCGCAGTTTCGCACCCCACGTGAGACGGTGATCACCGAGCTGCAACAGGCCGGCTTCGTGCTCGAGCGCGAGGAGACCTTCTTGCCGTATCAATACTTCCTCCTCTTCAAACTGGCGCCGTGATCGTCGACGGTCCGGCGCCGCCCCAGGCCCCCGTGACCGACCTCGCCGCCGCAGTCTCCCCCACGCTCCCCTCCGCCGCGCCGCCGCTGCGGGCCCAGGCCGCCGACGCCCACGCCCGCGCGCTCGGCCACCTGCGCTCGGTCCAGCAGCCGAAGGGCGCGCTGGCCGGCGAGGTGGTGTGGAACCCGATGCTGGTCTGCCAGTACGTGATCCTCTGCGAGATCCTCGGCCAGCCGATCGCGCCGGAGCGCCGGCGAAGGATCCGCCGCAGCCTCGAGCTGCAGGTCCGCTCCGACGGCGGCTGGGGCATGCACCCCGACAGCGCCTCGTGGCTGTTCCACACCACCCTCGCCTACGTCGCCCTGCGCCTGCTCGGCGCCGCGGCCGACGATCCGCTGGCCGCCGGCGCGCTGCGCTGGATCCGGGGCCACGGCGGCGTCGTCCCGATCCCGACCTGGGGCCGCGTCTGGCTGGCGATGCTCGGCATGTACCCGTGGCAGGGCGTGCAGCCGATCCTCCCGGAGATGTGGCTGCTCCCCGACGCCACGCCCGTGCACCCGCGCCGGCTCTACAATCACATGCGCCTGATCTACCTCGGGCTCTCGTACGTGTACGGCGTGCGGCTGACCGCCCCGGACTCGCCGCGCCTCGCCGCCATCCGCGACGAGCTCTACCCCGAGGGCTACGCGCGCGTCCGCTTCGCCGCGCACCGCGACGAGATCGCCGCCACCGACCTCTACGAGGCCCCCGGCGCCGGCCTGCGCGTCGCCTTCGCGGGCATGCGCGCGCTCGATCGCCTGACCCCGGGCCTGCTGCGCCGCCGCGCCCTCGCCCGCGCGATGGAGCACATCCGCTTCGAGTTCGCCAGCACCGACCACGTGTGCCTGAGCCCGGTCAACGGCCTGCTGTTCTGCCTCGCCCTCCACCACAGCGACCCGCGCCACCCCGAGCTGCCCCGCGCCTTGCAGGGCCTCGAGTACTGGGTCTGGGAGGACGACGAGGAGGGCATGCGCATCTGCGGGGCGCGCAGCGACATCTGGGACACCAGCTTCGTGCTGCAGGCGCTGGCCGAGGGCCCGGCCCTCCCCGACGCCCGCGCGATCGCCAGCGCGGCCGCGGCCTGGCTGCCGCGCGCGCAGCTGCGGGCCGACATCCCCGGCGGCGCCGAACACTACCGCGAGCCCGCCGACGGCGGCTGGGGCTTCGCCGACGAGCGTCACCCGTGGCCGGTCAGCGACTGCACCGCCGAGGCCCTCGAGGCGCTGCTGCACTGCCATCGCGACCTGGTCGAAGGGCCAGGCCTACCGGTCGAGCGCCAGCGCGCCGCGATCCGCTTCATCATGGGCCGACAGAACGACGACGGCGGCTTCGGCTCCTACGAGCCGCGGCGCGGCAGCATGGTGCTGCGCCACTTCAACCCGGCGGAGATCTACGGCAACTGCATGCTCGAGTACTCGTACAGCGAGTGCACCGCGAGCTGCGTGCGCGGGCTGGCGGTCGCCCGCGCGGCCCTCGGCGAGCGCCTCGGCGCGGCGCTGCAGCTCGAGCTCGACGGCGCGGTCGAGCGCGGGGTCGCCTTCCTGCTGCGGGCCCAGCACGCCAACGGCGGCTGGGCCGGGTTTTGGGGCGTGAACTTCACCTATGGGACCTTCTTCGCGGTGCCGGCCCTGCTCGCGGCCGGCGTCTCGCCCCACCACCCCGCGATCGCCCGGGCGATGCAGTGGCTGCTCGCCGCCCAGCGCCCGGACGGCGGCTGGGGCGAGAGCTTCGAGGGTGTGGTCCAGGACCGCGACATCGCGCTGCCGCCCGGCGAGCCGAGCCTGGTGACCCAGACCGCGTGGGCCGTGCTGACGCTGCTCGCCGCCCGGCCCGCCGACGCGCGCACGCTGCAGGCGATCGACCGCGGCGTCGCGCTCCTGGCCGCGCGCCAGACCCCCGGCGGGGCCTGGCCGGCCGAGCGGGCCAGCGGCGTGTTCTTCAACACCGCCGTGCTCGACTATCGCCTCTATCGCCAGGTGTTCCCGACCTGGGCGCTGGCTCGCTACCTCGGTCGCAGCGGCTGAGCGGCCTCGGCTGGACAGGCCGCGGCGCCTGGCCGATCCTCGTGCACACGCATGCAGCCCTCAACCGTGATCGCCGCGCTGGCCGCGGCGACCGTGCTCGCCTGCACGAGGCCCAACCCCGCCTTCGACGACAGCGACGGCGCGGCGACGGCCAGCGACGCCGGTCCGGGCACCACAGCCGCGCTCACCGGCCTCACCCAGGATCCGGTCACCAGCAGCAGCGCGTCGAGCACCGGCAGCGCCATCACCAGCAGCGGCGCCATCGAGCCCACGACCAGCAGCACCGGCGCGAGCAGCACGACGACCGCCACCACCGCCGATCTCAGCAGCACCACCGAAGCACCGCTCTGCGCGAAGATCGGCGAGCCCTGCGGCGTGTGCTGCGGCTGCGGCGTCTGTGCGGACGGGGTCTGCGCGCCCGACGACAGCCAGTGCGGGCCCTGCAGCGCGTGCCAGGAGGCCGCCTGCGTGCCCGCGCCCGCGGACACGAGCTGCACGCCGCCGGGCCCCGACACCTGCAGCAACAAGCTCTGGGGCTTGCTCGACGGCGACTGCTTCGCCACCGCTCCGCTGCTCGGCGCCTGCGACGCCCAGGGGGCCTGCAACGCGTCGCCCTGCGAGCAAGGCGAGGTGCTCGTCGACTGCGACGCGGCCTGCATCAAGGACCCGGGCGAGTGCGAGGCCGGCGAGCCCGTCGAGTTCGACGCGATGAAGCTGTGCGAGTTCGCCGGCCCGACGGCCGATTGCGGGACCCTGTGCGTCTACAACATCAACGGCAGCGCCACCTTCATCAAGAGCTGCCACGCGGGTCTCTGCCAGCAGGACCAGATGATCCCCTGCGGCAACTACACTTGCCGCGACGACCTCAAGGGCTGCCAGAGCAGCTGCAAGGACTCCAGCGACTGCCTGTTTAGCCTCGTCTGCGTCGACAAGGTGTGCAAGGCACCCTGACTGCTCAGTCGTCCTCGCCCGGGTCCTCGCCGCTCGGCCGGTCGACGCGGACGCGGACGACGTGGCGGGCGTCGGCCTCGAGCACGCGGAAGCGCAGGCCCTCCCAGAAGAACACGGAGCCGGCGACGGGGATCTGCCCGGCGAGGTGGGTGAGCAGGTCACCGACGCTGCCGACGCCCTCGACCTCCGGGAGATCGATGGCCAGCAGCTCCTCGATGCGGCTGAGGCTGTCCTGGCCGTCGACCAGGTGCGCGCCGGACTGGTCGGCCACCGTCGGGAACGGCGCGCGGTCGGTCTCGTCGAAGATCTGGCCGACGATCTGCTCGAGCACGTCCTCGAGAGTGACGACGCCGACGGTGTCACCGGCGTCGTCGACGACGATCGCCAGGTGCACGCGCTGGTCCTTGAAGCGCTGCAGCAGATCGTGCAGGCGCATGCTCTGGCTGATGAACACCGGGGGGCGGACCAGGCGGGCGATGCTGTCGCTCTCGTTGAGGCCGACCATCTGCTTGATGTGCAGGACCCCGCGGACGTTCTTCATCAGCGAGCCCTCGTGGACCGGGAACCGGCTGTGGCCCGAGCGCAGCGCGACCTCGCGGACCTGACGGACGTCCCAGGCGAGGTTGACCGCGGTGACCCGGTTCTCGGGGATCATGATGTCGCGGGCGATCTTCGCCTCGAAGCGGACGATGCCGGCGAGCAGCGCCGCCTGGTCGGAGGGGATCGAGCCCTCGCGGTGCCCGATCTTGATCATGTAGCTGATGTCGTCCGAGGTGACGCGGCTGCCGCTGCTGCCGGCGCTCGCGTCGGGGGCGGCGCGCCGGATCAGCCGGCTGGTCATGCCCGTGACGACCCAGAGCACCGGCGCCATCAGCCGGCTGAGGAACTTGAGCACCATCAGCGCCGGCAAGGTCAGGCGCTCGCTGAATTGCTTGCCCAGCGCCTTCGGCGTGATCTCGCCGAGGACCAGCAGCAGCGCGGTCGACACGAACACCGCCCCGGCGACCGCGTAGTCGCCCCACGCGGTGGGCTCGAGGTGGCGGATCGCCATCGCCGTGATCACCGCGCCCATCAGCGTGTTGGCGATGTTGTTGCCGACCAGGATCGTCGACAGCACCCGCACCGGCTCGCGCACCCAGAAGGCGATGATGCGACCCTCTCGCCCGCCCTCCTCGACCATGCGCTGGGCGCGGTGGGCGTCGAAGCTGGTGATCGCCGTCTCCGACCCCGAAAAGAACATGCTGCCGGCGAGGCACAGCAACACGATCAAAACCCCTAGGGCGTCAGCGTCGGCCATCGGGGCCAGTCCGTTTTCGCACGGACGGGCCAGGCTCGCAAGCCGCGGTCGCCTGCCCGCGTCGGTCGCCTGCCCCCCGCGTCGCCCACTGGGGCGCTAGCCGGAGAATTCGTCGGCCGCGCGCTCGCCGAGGAACCATGCCAGCGCGGCCGTACGTCGGCGCAGACTGCCCAGGCTGCACCACTCGCGCACCTGATGGAAGAACTCGCCGTAGGGCCCGAGGCCGTCGATGCAGGGCACGCCGAGGGCCACCAGCAGGTTCGCGTCGGAGCCGCCCCCCTGCAGCTTGGCCTCGCCGACCTGCAGGCCGAGCGCGGCCGCGTAGGGCTCGTAAGCCCGGCGCAGCCGCTGCGACGCGGGGATGGGCTCCATCGGCGGGCGGGTGACGCCGCCGCGCAATTCGACGCGGACGGCCCGCAGCCGCTCGGGCACATCGGCGACGCCGGCGAAGGGCTCGGCGACGAGGGCCTGCAGCGCGGCGCTGACCCGCTCCGCGTCGGCGACGGTCTCGAAGCGGGCGTCGATCTGACACGAGACCCGATCGGGCACGGTGTTCTTGGCGGTGCCGCCCTCGATCAGGCCGACGTTGAGGGTCACGCCGCGCTCATAGTCGGTCAGCGCCTCGACGCGCGGCACCATCAGGGCCAGCGCGTGGATGGCGTTGACGCCGGCGCGGTGGTCGACGCCGGCGTGGGCGGCCTTGCCGTGGACGGTGATCGTGTACACGCCGCCGCCCTTGCGGGCGGTGACGATGCGGTCCTGGGCGCGGCCCGACTCGAACACCAGGCCGGCGGTGGTGCGCGGCGCGAGCCGCTCGTAGAGCACGTGGCTGCTCGGCGATCCGACCTCCTCGTCGCTGACGATCACGACGCGCGCGCGCAGCCCGGCGTGCAGCGCGGGGGCGGCCCGCTGCAGGGCCCGCAGCGCGAAGAAGATCGAGGTGATGCCCGACTTCATGTCGAGCACGCCGGGCCCGTACGCGGCGTCGTCGCCGAGCTCGCGGCGAAACTCGAGGAAGTTCAGCGAGCGCGGGAACACCGTGTCGATGTGCCCGACCAGCGCCAGCGCGCGATCCTCGGGGCCGGTCGCTGCGGTGCTGTAGACCCGATGATCGGCGAAGCGGCCCTCGGGGTCGGGATGGCGCTGACACGCCAGCCCGAGCTCGGCGGCGAGATCGTCGACGATGTGCGCGGCGGCCTCGACGTCCGGCCGCGCGTAGGTGTGACTCGGCTGGTCGACGAGGCGACGCAGCCACGGGACCTGCAGGGCCTCGAAGTCGTCGTCGACGGCGCGCTGGAGCGCGACGCCCAGGTCCTCACGCGGCGGTGTGCTCGTCATCCGGCCCACTATATCGCAGCGAGCCGGGCAGCCGCGACCGGTGACATCATCACGGCCTACACCAGCACGGTGCCGCAGCTGCCCGGGCGCTCGGCCTCGGCCTGCAGCGCGCCCGGGCGGGCCCCGAGGATGTGCACGGCGCCGATGCCGAGCGCGATGTTCGCCAGGGCCTCCTCGACCTTGGGGATCATGCCGCCGACGATCACGCCGCTGGCGACCGCCGCCCTCGCCTCGTCGCCGGTCAGGCGGGGGATGCGGGTGCTCGGGTCGTCCTTGTCGCGCAGCACCCCCGGCACGCCGGTCATCAGGAACAGGTGGTCGACGCGCAGGGCCGCCGCGATCGCCGAGGCCACGGTGTCGGCGTTGATGTTGAACACCTCGCCGCCCTCCGGGTCGATGCCGAGGCTGTTGACCACCGGCGTGTAACCGCCGGCCCACAGGTGCAGCAGCAGCTCCGGGCGGATCTCGAGGATGTCGCCGACGAGGCCGAAGTCGATCGGCTCCGGTCCGGCGCCGGGGACCACCACGGGCGGACGACGGCGCGCCGTCACCAGCCCCGCGCTGACGCCGGAGACCCCGACCGCGCGCAGCCCCACGGCCGCGCCCGCCGCGACGACGTCGACCGAGAGCTCGCCCGCCAGCACGCACTTCATCACCTGCAGCGTCGCCGCATCGGTGACCCGTCGGCCCGCGACCTTGCGCGGCACCAGGCCGAGCCGCTCCTGCAGCGCGTTGGCCTGCGGGCCGCCGCCGTGGCACAGCACCAGCCGCCAGCCGCCAGCGTGCAGGCTCGCCACGTCGCGCAGCACGCCCGCGAGCGCGACCGCGTCGGCGACGACCTCGCCGCCGAACTTGAGCACCGCGGTCTTGGCAGGGGTCATCATGGCCACATCGCCGGGGCGTCGATGCCCTGGGTCTCGGGCAGGCCGAACATGAGGTTCATCGACTGCACGGCCTGGCCGGCGCCGCCCTTGACGAGGTTGTCGAGGGCGGTCGAGACGACCAGCTGCCGGGTGTCGCCCTCGGGCGGGCCGAGGGTCCACGACAGCTCGACGAACATGCTGCCCTTGACGGCGACGACCTCGGCCCCGACCTTGCTGCCGAGCACGCGGACGAAGGGCGCGTCGCGGTAGAACTCCGCGAACAGGGCGGCGAGCGCCGGGCCGTCGAGCGCCGCCGGCAGCGGCACGAAGGTGTTGGCGAGGATGCCGCGGACCAGCGGCGCGGACACGGGCACGAAGGCGAGGCTGAAGTTTGGGGCGTGGCCGCCGCGCTCGCAGGCGAGGCGCAGGGTCTGCTCGATCTCGGGGGTGTGCTGGTGGTTCAGGACCTTGTAGGTCTTGAGGTTGTTGGCGCGCAGCGGGTGGTGGGTGCCCGGCGAGGCGTAGGCGCCGGAGCCCGACGAGCCGGTGATCGCCACCGTGTGGACCGCGCCGGTGAGCAGGCCGCGGGCGGCCAGGGGCAGCACGCCGAGGGCGATGGTGGTGGCGAAGCAGCCCGGCGAGGCGATCTGACGGGCGCCCTGGACCGCGGCGCGGTCGAGCTCCGGCAGGCCGTAGACCCAGCTGCCGTCGAGGTACTCCGGGTGCGGATGCTCGTCGCCGTAGAAGGTCCGGTACAGGTCCTTGTCGCGCAGGCGAAAGTCGCCCGACAGATCGATGATCTTCGCCGACACCCCCGCGAGGGTCGCCCCGAGGGTCGCGCTGACCTTGTGCGGCAGGGCCAGGAACACCACGTCGACGCCCTCGGCCGCGGCCGCCGGCTCCATCTTCTCGAAGCGCAGCCCGGTCCGCCCGAGGTTGCGATGCACCGCCTCGATCGCCTCGCCGACGTGGTCGATGCTGGTGACCCGCACCAGCTCGACGCCAGGGTGCGGATGGAGCAGCCGAATGAGCTCGGCCCCGCCGTAGCCTGTGCCGCCGATGATCGCCGCGCGCACGCGCGGCCCCGGTGTGGTGCCCTGCATGGCTGGCGTTCCTACCACAGCCGGCAGGGCACGTCAGGGCACGTCGCCGGGTCTGACACGGATGTCATGGCAGGGCGCCGGCTCCAGGCGCTCGGCCCGGACATTTGCGTCATAGGCCCCGGGCTCGAAGCCGCGCCCGACAGGATGGCGTCAGTGGTTTCAACTACTTGCCAATTTGGCGCCGGAGCTGCAAAGAGGCTCCCGTCCGGTGGAAACACTGGGCCCTAAGACTGGCTTCGCTTCTTACCTCCGCCTGGCCTGACTTGCTCCTTACCCTTACTGACCTGACTTACCCCTGCCCTTACGCCTTGGCTTCCTCATTGAACCTTCGCCTGGCCTGACTTGCTCCTTGCCCTTACTGGCCTGACTTACTCCCTGCCCTTACTCGCTTGATTTGCCCTTATTTCGCCTGATCTAGTGCTTTCGCTTGGTCGGTGTCGTAGCAGCAATCGATAATCTGGGAGGAGACCCAGGGTGGCTTGGTCAGCTGTCCTGGGTTTCTCATATTAATCCCTTCGAACGATCGCGCGGCCCGGACGCCCGCCGGCGGCTCAGCCGTGCTCGTGGTCGTCGGGCTCGAGCACCTGGTCGCTCAGGCGCTCGACCTGCTCCGGCGCGGTCCGGCCCTCGAGCGCGGCGGCGAGGTCATGCCAGCCCTGCGCGTCCGGGGCCAGCGGCAGCCGCGTCGCGTCGATGATCGCGTGCGCCCGCAGCCCGCACTCGGCTCCCAGCGGCATCGCGTGCACGGCCGGGGCCCAGCCCTCGGCGCGCAGCTGCGGGGCCTCGAAGTGCAGCGGACCGGCGCAGCGCGGGCAGGCCAGCGGCGAGGGCTGCCCGCGCCACAGCGCCAGCTGCGGGTCACGACGGCGGCGGCCGTGGTCGCGGGCCCCGGACCACCAGGCCGCGTCGAAGCGGTAGACCCCGGGCAGCTCGCGCGGCAGCACGTGCTCGGCGAGCCAGGCGGCGCTCAGGTAGTAGGCCGGGGCCTGGCGCTCGTCCTGCTCGCGGGCCTCGACGAACAGCGGCGGGCGCTCGAAGTGCGGGTCGAGGTCCCAGGCGGCGGCCAGCGAGCCGCGCAGCTGCCCCGCGAGCCGCGTGAAGCGGTGGCCGACGATCACCCGCGTCATGCGATCCACGAACACCCACAGCACGTTGCCGAGCTTGCGCCACGGGTCCATCGTCAGGTCGCAGACCTTGAGCTTGTCGCAGGCGAGCGGGCCCTCGCGGCGGCGCCACAGCGACACCAGCTTGAGCTCGACGCGGTCCTCCCAGTCGAGCTGCTCGGAGCTGTCGTGCGGCTCGAGGCCGAAGTGCCACTGCAGCGCGTTGCCGAAGCGCCCGCGCGCGTGCGGAGCGGCCACCAGCGCGGCCGCCGGCGCGAGGCCCAGCCCCAGCGAGCGATCGGCCAGCGCGACCAGGTGAGCGCAGCGCCGCAGCGGCGCGTCGTCCACGGGCGGCGGATGACGCAGAGGCAGCCGCATCAGGCCCGGCCCCATGCGTCAGGCGTGGTCATCGATCGTCCAGCGGCAGGAGCAGGGCGGCGCGCGACTACTTCTTCTCCTCGGTCTTCTCCTCGGTCTTCACGGTCTTGGTCTCCGTCTTGACCGTCTTGCCGTCGACCGCCTTGCTCTCGGACTTGGTCTCCTCTTCCTTCTTCTTGCCGGGTTGCTCGGCGCAGCCGCCGAGGCTCACGAGGGACAGGCCGAGGACGAGGTTGGTCAGGAGTCGCATGGTGGCAAAAAGCTACGGTCGCGGGTCGCCGTGGTCAAGGGGGTCCGGCGCGTGCAGCGGGCTCGGCTGGCCGGCCTCGTCGACGTGGACATAGACCAGCTCGGCGGTGGTGACCTCGGCGCAGTCGCGGGCGACCGGATCCTCGGCGACCACGCGCACGCGCACGGTCAGCGAGGTCCGCCCGGTGCGCACCAGCTCCGTGTAGCAGCTGACGATGTCGCCGACGTGCACCGGGTGCTTGAAGACGACCTCGCGGATCGCCACCGTGACGACCTTGCGCGCGCCGGCCCCGTGCGCCGCGATCGCGCCAGCCTGATCGATGAGGCTGAGGATATGACCGCCGAAGATCGTGCCGTGCGCGTTGGTGTCGCGCGGCATCATCAGCACGCGGATGGCGGGGGAGCCGAGGTGATCGATCACCGCGTCACTGTCGCTCAAGGTCCTCGCGGACGCCAGCCCCGGCGCTGCCGCCGCTACGGGGCGCCGCGGCCGACGGCGCGGTAGATCGCGGCGAGGATCTCCGAGGCGTCGGCGTAGTCCGGGCAGTAGCTGAGCGCCGGGTCCTTGTCGCACAGCGCCCGGAAGCGCCGCTCCTCGCGGCTGAAGTCGTACGACAGGATCACCGGGCCGTTGAAGCCGGCGTCGCGCAGCGCCCGGAGCACGAACAGCCCCTGGTTGTCCTGCTGGAACGCGCGCGCCCGCGCGACGTCGCCGTTGAAGCGGGCCGTCAGCGCGACCAGATCGCCGAGCAGCGCCTCGTTCGGGGTCCGGTCGAAGCGCATGTCGAGGTAGACGAGGTCGGGCCGCAGGCTCGGCAGCAGGCCGCACGCGACGGTCCCGCTCTTGGCCTGCGTGTAGCGGATCCCGCGGGCGACGAAGGTCGAGAGGTTGGTCAGGTACTCGTCGCCGTCCTCGACCACCAACACCGTGATGTCTGCGCTCATGGCCCCTCCTCGACGGTAAAAAAGCGAAGCACGACCGCCTTCTGCCAGCCGGGCTCGGGCTCGACCGCGATCGAGCCGTCGTAGCGCGACAGCAGGTCGGCGGTGATGCCCATGCCGCGCTCGACGTAGCGCCCGCGCAGCATCTCGTTGCTCAGCTGCTCGCTCGAACGATCCTGGATGCGGATCGCCAGCGTGCACAGGCCGGTGATCTCGTCCATCTCGGTCACCAGCGCGACGCCGAGCGCGATCGGCCTGGCGGCGTAGAGCACGCTCGAGTGCAGCGAGTTGCGGATCACGTTGGTCAGGATGTCCTCGAGGTCGCTGCGAAACACCCGCACGCGCGCGCACTCCCCCGCGACCTGCAGCTCGGCGATCTGCAGCCCGGCGAACTGCGCCTCGGCGACCACGTGGCCGAAGACCTCGCGCACCAGCGCCGGGTCGACCTCGACGATGCACAGCGCGTGAATGACGCTGCTCAGCGACTCGAAGGCCTTGCGCCCGAGCACGTGCCCGGAGCGGACCAGGCGACGCGCCCACTCGAGCTTGACCGTCGGCTTGTCACGACTCGGGGTCCGCTGCAGCCCCTCGAGGCCCTGGAGGTCCTCGAAGGCGTCGATCATCGCGCTGAAGATCGGGTCCTTGCGGCCGAGGTTGAGGGTGACGCCGTGGCTGCGACCGACCTTCTGCAGCTCGGCCATGTAGCCGAGGAAGCGGCCGTAGATGCCGCGCTCGCGCAGCCCGCCCTCGCGTCCGGCCTGCGCCGGGGTGCCGCCGCGGTGCTCGCCGAACAGCCGGCGGGCGACGATCGCCGCCCGGACCTCGGCGTCGGGCTCGTCCATCTCGAGGGCGCGACCGACGTCGGTCAAGAAGGCGGTGTTGTGCTTCAAGATCTCGTGGCGGATGAGGCTCAGGATGCGCGCGACCTCGGGGAAGCTCTTGGGGGCCCGCGCGAGCAGCTGCGCCAGCGAGGCGCCGCGCAGCCGCCGGTACACCTGCCAGGCCGGGATCGAGAACAGCGCCAGCAGCAGCGCGCCGATCGCCAGGTAGATCCGCAGGAACACCTCGTCCATGCGCTCGCGCAGGCGGCGGGCGGCGTCCCAGTACAGCTCGTAGGGGCCCGCCGCGAGCAGGTAGCGGTCGAGCTCGTCGGAGGCCTCGAGCATGCGCAGGTCGGTCCACAGCAGCTGCGCGAGGCGGAAGCGGGCCGTCGACGAGCCGAGCTCGGCGGCGCGGCGCAGGTGGCGGGTGGCCTCGTCGGGGAGGTCGGCCTCGAGCAGCAGGCCGAGGCGCTCGTGGACCTCCATCTGGTCGGCCTGCATCGCCAGCGACTTCTCCCAGAACTCGCGGGCGTCGCCGCGACGGTCGAGGGCGTAGGCGACCTTGGCGAGCTCGTTGAGGACGATCTCCTCGTGGGGGAACTTCTTGCGGGCGCGCTCGAGCACCCGCTCGGCCTGGCGCAGGTCCTGCTCCTCGGCGACGCGCAGGTAGGCCTCGTTGATCATGCGCTGGAGCTCGGGCTCGAGGCGCTGGAGGTCGCGCGGGGGCTCGGTCAGGAACGGCGCCTCCTCGGTGGAGGGCTCGCGGTTGAGCTCGTCGCGGGCGCGGCGGGCGATCTCGCGGTCGGGGTCGTCGTCGGGGATCGGCGCGTTGAG
>Ga0073899_10001924_pt1 | contig 18887 bp, 12 predicted proteins | sample KloWWTmetaKNB5Ph_FD_88975 | JGI IMG/M metagenome (GOLD analysis project Ga0073899, IMG submission 88975) | Active sludge microbial communities from Klosterneuburg, Austria, studying microevolution and ecology of nitrifiers - Klosterneuburg... | ecosystem: Engineered > WWTP > Aerobic digester >... | reverse complement strand
CGCAGAAGCCCTCGACCCGCTCGACCAGGTCCCGGCCGTACCACGAGCGATCGAAGATGGTGATGTTGCCGCCGCGCGGCAGGTGGCGCCAGAACCGCCACAGGTACGGGTGCTGGCGCTCCTCCTCGGTGGGCGCGGCGATCGGCACGATGCGGTACATGCGCGCGTCGAGCGCGCCGGTGACGCGGCGGATGTTGCCGCCCTTGCCGGCGGCGTCGACGCCCTCGTAGACGACGACCGTCGAGATGCCGGCCTTGGCCGCCTTGCGCGCGGCCAGGTTGAGCGCGCCCTGGCACTCCTCGAGCCTGTGCTCGTAGGTCTCCTCGTCGAGGGTCTGGCCGAGGTCGAGGGTCGAGACGATCGTCCGCGGCTCGGCCGGCGGCGGCGGTGGCTGCGCGGCGGTGATCGTGGGCGCGGCGGCGATCGCGGGTGCGGCGGCGCCCGGGGCCCGCGCGGCGAGCTGCGCGCGGAGGCACGCCAGCAGGTGGCGGCCGACGGTCAGCGTCTGGTAGCGGCGGTCGTCGCCCTCGACGATCGTCCACGGCGCGGCGCCGGTCGAGGTCCGCCGCAGCGCGTGCGCCGAGATCTTGGCGAACCGGTCGTACATCTCGAAGTGCTCCCAGTCCATGTCGGTCACGCGCCACCGGGTGCGTGGATCCTTGGCCAGGCTCTTGAGCCGCTTGCGCTGCCGCTCCTTGGACAGGTGCATCCAGAACTTCACCAGGAGCGCGCCGTCGTCGACCAGCAGCCGCTCGAACGCGACCACCTCGGCGAGCTGCCGCTCCATCTCGGCCGGCTTGATGCGGCGGTAGGCGCGGTCGACGATCGGCGCCGAGTGCCAGCCGCCGAAGAAGATGCCGATCTTGCCGCGTGGCGGCAGCGCCCGCCAGAACCGCCAGTAGCGCGGTCGGCCGCGCTCCTCGTCGGTCGGCGCCCCCAGCGCGAAGGTCTCGACGTAGCGCGGGTCCATCCACTCGAGCAGCGTGTTGACCGTCTCGCCCTTGCCCGCGCCATCGACGCCGCCGATCACCACGATCACCGGGAAGTCCGCCTTGCGCAGCTCCTGCTGCGCCGCCAGCAGCTCCTCGCGCAGCGTCGCCACCTCGCGCGCGTAGGTCTCCTTGTCGACCGACTGGCCCAGCTCGGCAGCTTCGAACATGCCGTGATCGTAAGCCCGGCCGCCGGCGCTGGCGCCGCTCCACGTTGTCGCGGGGTCGTGTATCGTGGGAGCGATGTGGAAACGCCTGGCGCTCGGTGCGCTCGCGCTGATCGTCGTCGCGCTGGCGGTGCTGCTGTTGCTCGGCATCCGCGAGGGGACGCGGGCGCCGAAGCTGCCGGCGGCTGGGTCGGGGGCCGCCGCGGCGCCGATCACCGACGTGGGGCGTGGGCGCGCGCCGCCGACGGTCGAGGCGCAGCCGCCACCGGTGGCGGGTGAGGTGCCGGTGGTGCCGAGCGCGTACGTCGCGCCGACCGACCTGCCGGACCCGGCGCGGCCGCCGGCGGGCACCGCGGTGCGCGCGGCGCCCGGGACCCCGGCGCCGCCCGATCCGGCGGTCGAACCGGCGATCGCGCAGGATCCCGATCGCGGCCGGCGGCCGTGACCTCAGCGCTTCGCTGATCCCACATCGGCGGCGGCGTCGCACTCGCCGCACCCCTCGACGCGCTGCGCCGAAAAACTCGCGCGCCGCCGACGATGGATCGGTTCACCCCGCGCGTGTTACCAAGGTCGGTGGGGGACGAGTCGTGGGGTCCATTCCGTCCGCGGAGGCCTCGTGCAGCAGCGTGCGCTCGCGTTTGTCGTGTTCTTCCTCGCGGCCCTGCCGCTCGCGGCGCGCGCCGATGGCGTCGAGCCGTTCTACGGATCGTTCGGCACCGAGGTGCCGATCGACGTGCCCGAGTTCCACGCCCTCGAGCCGCGCTTGAAGCTGAGCTACGGCTCGAGCGGCGGCGACGGCTTCGTCGGCGTCGGCTGGTCGCTGTCGGGCCTGTCGATCATCGAGCGGGTCGGGCCGCGGCAGTCGACGCCGACCTACGGCGCCAGCGACGGCTTTGTGCTCGACGGCCAGGAGCTGGTCGCCGACGCGTCGCTGGGCGGTACCCACTCGACGCGCATCCAGAGCTACCAGCGGGTGCGCCGCGACGCCGCTGCCGATCGTTGGTACGTCTGGCAGAAGGACGGCACCCGCGCGACCTACGCGCCGCTGTACGGCACCGGGCTCGGCACGTTCCGCTGGGCCGTCGTCGCGATCGACGACACCCGCGGCAACAACGTCAGCTACGGCTGGTGGTGCGGCGGCGGCGACTGCTACCCCGACGCGATCACCTACAACGGCACGACCGTCCGCTTCTACCGCGAGGCGCGGCCCGACCCGATCACCTTCGCCACCGGCGCTGGGCTCGGCACCACCAGCTACCGGCTGCGCTCGATCGACGTCACCACCGGCGGCAGCCGCGTGCGCACCTATCGCCTCGGCTACGCCACCAGCGGCGCCACCCGCCGCACGATCCTGGCCAGCGTGCAGCTGTTCGGCCGCGACGCCGCTGTCGACGCTAGCGGCGCGGTGCTCAGCGGCTCGAGCATGCCGGCGATGACGATGACGCCGACCACCGGCGGCACGTCGTTCCTGGCCGGCACGTGGGGCGCGACCACGCCGCAACACGAGCGCAACGGCAGCGCGGTCGGCTGGCCGAGCGCTGGCTACTGGGCCGGCCACGGCGGCGGCCAGACCAACAACGCGCTGGGCGACTTCGATGGTGATGGCGCGACCGACATGGCGGGCTACGCCGGCGGCGGCCAGTGGCACGTGTGCCTGTCGCGCGGCACCGGCTTCAGCTGCGCGATGTGGGCCGGGCACGGCGGCGGGCAGAGCAACAACGCGCTGGGCGACTACAACGGCGACGGCGCGACCGACATGGCGGGCTACGCCGGCAACGGCCAGTGGCACGTGTGCCTGTCGACCGGCAGCGGGTTCAGCTGCGCGATGTGGGCCGGGCACGGCGGCGGCGAGAGCAACAACTTCGTCGGCGACTACAACGGCGACGGCGCCGACGACCTGAGCGGCTACGCCGGCAACGGCCAGTGGCACACCTGCCTGTCGACCGGCAGCGGGTTCAGCTGCGCGATGTGGGCTGGGCACGGCGGCGGGCAGACCAACAACGTCGTGGCCGACTTCAACGGCGACGGCGCGGATGACATGAGCGGGTACGCGGGCAGCGGCCAGTGGCACACCTGCCTCTCGACCGGCGCCGGCTTCAGCTGCGCGATGTGGGCCGGCCACGGCGGCGGGCAGACCAACAACTTCGTCGGCGACTACAACGGCGACGGCGCCGCCGACCTGAGCGGCTACGCCGGCAACGGCCAGTGGCACACCTGCCTGTCGACCGGCGGCGGGTTCAGCTGCGCGATGTACGCCGGCCACGGCGGCGGCCAGACCAACAACTTCGTCGGCGACTACAACGGCGACGGCGCCGCCGACATGGCGGGCTACGCCGGCAACGGGCAATGGCACGTCACCACCACGGCGATCGGCCAGTACCAGACCTTCGACGGCGACTTCGACGGCGACGGCCGCTCGGATCTGGCGACGGTGTCCAAGAACGGCAGCGGCGGCTGGGCCAGCTGGGTGGCGATCGAGCGCTCGACCGGCGGCGGCTTCGCGTCGACCACGTGGGCCGCGACCACGCCGGCGCACATGCGCAACGGCGGCAGCTTCCGCGACTACCGCACGTTCTCCGGCGACTTCGACGGCGACGGCAAGTCGGACCTGGCGACGGTGTCGGCCACCGGTGGCGGCGGCTGGGCCGACTGGATCGCGATCGAGCGCTCGACCGGCGGCGGGTTCGCGTCGGGCGCGTGGCCCGCGGCGACCCCAGCCCACATGCGCAACGGCGGCGCGCACAAGGACTACCAGACGATCCCCGGCGACTTCGACGGCGACGGCAAGACCGACCTGGCGACGATCTCGAAGAACGGCGGCGGCGGCTGGGCCGACTGGATCGCGATCGAGCGGTCGACCGGCGGCGGGTTCGCGTCGGCGGCGTGGCTCGCGACCACGCCGGCGCACATGCGCAACGGCGGCGCGGTCGCCGACTACGTGGTCGTACCCGGCGACTTCAACGGCGACGGCCGCACCGATCTGGCGACGGTGTCGCGCAACGGCGGCGGCGGCTGGGCCGACTGGATCGCGGTCGAGCTGTCGACCGGCGCCGGCTTCAGCTCGCGCACGTGGGCCGCGGCGACGCCGGCGCACATGCGCAACGGCGGCAGCCACAAGGACTACGTCGTCATCCCCGGCGACTTCAACGGCGACGGCCGCACCGACCTCGCCACCGTCACCAAGAACGGCGGCGGTGGCTGGGGCGACTGGATCGCGGTCGAGCTGTCGACCGGCAACGGCTTCGTGTCGCAGGCGTGGCCGGCGTCGTTGCCGGCGCACATGCGCAACGGCGGCGCGCTCGGCGACTACCAGATCACCGGCGGCGACGTGAACGGCGATGGCAAGACCGACCTGGTCACCGCGTCGCGCAACGCCGGCGGCGGCTGGGGCGACTGGATCGAGGTCGAGCAGTCGACCGGCGCCGGCTTCGCGTCGACCGCGTGGAGCACCTCGACCCCAGCCCACATGCGCAACGGCGGCGCCGCGCGGCGCTACGAGGTGTTCACGCTCGACGTCGACGGCAACGGCCTCCGCGATCTGGCGACGGTGTCGCGCGACGGCGGCGGCGGCTGGGCTGGGTGGGTGGCGATCGACCGCGCCAGCGGCGCGACGCCCGACCTGCTGGCGACCCTGACCAACGGCCTCGGCGGCACCACCGCGATCGGCTACACGCCGTCGTCGGGCTGGGCCAACACCTACCTGCCGGTCGGCATGATCGTGCCGACCGCGTCGAGCGTCACCTCGTGCGACGGCCGCGGCGCGTGCACCAGCTCGAGCTACCGCTACGACGGCGGGCTGTGGGCCGCGAGCGAGCGGCGCTTCCTCGGCTTCCGCAAGGTCACCGGCGTCGTCGACGCGCTCGGCAACTACACCGAGACCTACTACCACCAGCACGTCGGCTGCATCGCCAAGCCCGAGGTCACGTACTTCCGCGACAGCGCCGGCCGGATCTGGAGCTACTCCAGCTACGCCTACGCCGAGAACGCCGCGGCGCCGTACACCTCGCTGCTCACCGATCGCTGGGACTTCGAGTGCGACCTCGGCACCACCTGCCAGCGGGTGGTCAGCCAGCTCGCCTACGACACCTACGGCAACGCGATCGAGACCCGCGAGTGGGGCAACTACGACGCCAGCGGCGACGAGCGCACCACCGTGCGCGGCTACTACCCCAACACCGCGGCCTACGTCGTCGCGGCGCCCGCGTACGAGCAGGTCTACGCCGGCATCGGCACCGCCGGTCGCATGCTCAAGCGCGAGGTGCGCTGGTACGACGGCGCCACCGCCGAGACCACGCCGCCGACCCGCGGCGACGTCACCAGCCGTCGCTACTGGAACGATCAGACCGGCGGCTACGTCGGCGAGGCGCTGGCCTACGACGCGTGGGGTAACCTGATCCGCGAGACCGATCGCCGCGGCAACGCCCGCACCACCGAGTACGACCCGATCTACCACCGCTTCCCGACCCGCCGCTGCGACGCGCTGGGCCGGTGCCGCACCACCAGCTACGACGCGGTGATCGGCCAGGCCACCGCCGACACCGATCCCGACGGCCGCACGACGACGCGCACCTGGGACGCGTTCGGGCGCGCGGTCCGCGAGACCCGGCCCGACGGCGGCTGGGTCGAGCGGCAGTACCTGAGCTGGGGCTCGCCGACCAGCCAGCGGCTTCGCACGATCACCTCTGACGGCAGCGCCGACGGGCTGTGGGAGGACGAGTACTTCGACGGCCTCGAGCGCGCGTACCAGTGGGTGCGCGAGGGCGGCGCCACCCGGCTGCGCGAGTACTTCCAGGGCACGCGCCGGCCGTGGAAGGAGTCGGGCTGGTACGCGCCGGCCACCGAGACGCCGCGCTACACGACCAAGACCTACGACGGCGCCGGTCGGCTGATCACCGTCGCCAACCCCGACGGCACCACCGCCGACGTCGCCTACGCGATCTGTTTCAACGGTGCCGACGCCGACTTCGCCGCGCCGCGCGCGTGCAGCACGGTCTACGACGAGCTCGACCACGCCGTGCGCCGCGCCACCGACGGCCTGGGCCAGGTGGTCTTGACCTCGGAGTGGAACGCTGGCGTCGAGCAGCGCACGCGCTACGGCCGCGATCCCCTGGGCCGGCTGACCTCGATCCGCGACGCCGCCGGCAACACCGGCACCCGCACCTGGAGCTCGCTGGGCAACAAGCTCGGCGAGTGCGATCCCGACCTGGGCTGCTGGAGCTACGAGTACGACGCCGACGGCAACCGCGTCGCGCAGACCGACGCCAAGGGCCAGCGCCTAACCTTCGCCTACGACGCGGTCGGCCGGCGCGTCGCGCGCTCGCTGCCCGGCGGCGCGCAGGTGCTGTGGCGCTACGACGAGGTCGGCCGCGGCGCCACCGGCGGTGACGCGCCGACGTCGGTGACCTGGCCGACCGGCAGCGACGCGCTGGCCTACGACGCCGGCGGCCGCGTCGTCAGCTCGACCCGCTGCGTGACCGGCGGCTGCCGCACCACCGGCTGGGCCTACGACGTCGCCGGTCGCCTGCAACGCCTGACCTACGGCGACGGCGCGGTCGTGACCTACGGCTACGACGGCGCCGGCCGCCTGAGCTCGGTGCCGGGCTACGCGTCGAGCCTGCGCTACGACGCCCGCGGCCAGCTCACCGAGTTGACCTACGCCAACGGCGTGGTCCAGCGCTACGCCTACGATCAGGGCCGCGAGTGGCTGACCTCGTCGACGGTGACCGCGGCCGCCGGCGCGTCGCTGTACCACGCGAGCTACGGCTACGACGCCGCGGCGCGGGTGACGTCGATGGGCTCGACCACCGACGCCCGCGGCAACCTGTCGCTCGGCTACGACGACCTCAACCGCCTCACCACCGTCAGCGGCGGTCAGTCGGCCAGCTACGCCTACGACGCGCTCGGCAACTTCACCCGCGGCCCCGGCGGCGCCGCCTACGCCTACGCCGATCCGGCGCACCGCCACGCCGCCACCGCGACCGGCGGCGGCAGCTACGCCTACGACGCCAACGGCAACATGACCACCGGCGGCGGGCGCACCTATACCTGGGACGCCGAGAACCGCCTGGCCGCGCTGACCGGGCCCAACGGCAGCGCCAGCTACACCTACGATCCCGACGGCCAGCGCACCTCGCGCACCACCGCCGCCGGCACCACGCGGTCGTGGGGCAAGCTGCTCGACGACGGCCCCGACGGCGTCACCCGCTACGTCTACGCCGGGCCGGTGCTGCTCGCGCAGGTGCGGGGCGCCAGCGACGTCCGCTACGTCCACGCCGATCACCTCGGCTCGGTGCAGCTGATGACCGACGCCGCCGGCGCGGTGATCAAGCGCCACGACTACGCGCCCTACGGCGCGCAGCTCGCCAGCGAGGGCGCCGCCGACAACCGCCGCGGCTTCGGTGGCCACGAGACCGATCCCGAGAGCGGGCTGGTCTACATGAACGCGCGCTACTACGACCCGGCGCTGGGCCGGTTCTTGTCGGCGGACACGATGATCCCCGACCTCGCCAACCCGCAGGCGCTCAACCGCTACGCGTTCGCCTACGGCAACCCGATCGTCAACGCCGATCCCACCGGCCACGCGCCGGTGATCGCGGCGGTGGTCGCGGTGGCGACGGTGATCGCGTCGTCGGCGCCGGCCTGGGTGGTCGCGGTCGCGGTGGTCGGCGCGGCGTGCACGGTCGCCGGCTACGTCCTCAAGGACCCGACGCTGATGACGATCGGCATGGTCGCGCTCGGCTTCGCCACCGGCTACGTCGGGCCGCTGCTGGGCGGGATCGGCGGTGGCCTGCTCGGGGCCTCGGTGGCGGCGCTGACATCACCGCTCAGTCCGCTCGACCCCGGGGTCAAGCAAGCGATCGGCTGGGCCTACGCCGCGGCGTCGTTCGTCGCGGGGCAGGTGCGATCGAGCCAGGAGCTGTCGAACCTCGAGAGCGCGGCCAAGGAGACCGCGGCCAAGGAGGGCGTCGCGGCCGAGACGCTGGCCAAGTTCGAGGACCCGACCCGCGCGCAGATGTCGGCGTACGTCGCGGCCAAGGCGTCGAACACCTCGATGCAGCAGGTGCTCGAGACCGTGGCCAAGACGGACGGCGGCGCCGGCTTCGGCCTGGTCGGCCCCGGGACCGGCACGATGACGACGCTGCTCGAGAAGACCGTCGGCTGGCTGCCGTCGGTGCGCCTTCACGGCATCATCCACGACGCCTACGGCTTCATGTACAACTCGTGGAGCGTCGGGCCCGGCTACCAGTACGCCGGCTGGGAGCCGATGCCGCGCGGCATGCCGGTGTCGGGTCAGCTCACCGGCGTCTTCCGCAACACGTTCCTGCAGCCGTACGGGTTGAGCGAGATCGACGCGATGGGCCGCCTCGGCTACCACGCGCCGGCGATCGCCAAGTGAGCGCGCAAAATCGCCCCGGGAGCGCGCCCGGGGCGTCGCGCCCGCGCGCCTCGGGGCTATAGTCCGCCGGCCCCATGGCCTACCTCGTCCTCGCGCGCAAGTACCGGCCGACCACCTTCTCCGAGGTCGTCGGCCAGGAGCACGTGACGCGGACGCTGGCCAACGCGTTCGCCAGCGAGCGGGTGCACCACGCGTTCCTGTTCTGCGGGCCGCGCGGCGTCGGCAAGACCACGCTGGCGCGCATCCTGGGCAAGGCGCTCAACTGCGAGCTGGGCGTGTCGGCCGAGCCGTGCGGCAAGTGCAGCGCGTGCACCAGCATCGCCAACGGCAGCTCGGTCGACTACTACGAGATGGACGGCGCCTCGAACCGCGGCATCGACGCGATCCGCGAGCTGACCGAGGCGGTGCGCTACCAGCCGGCGGTGCTGCGCAAGAAGGTCTACGTCATCGACGAGGTCCACATGCTGACGACGGAGGCGTTCAACGCCCTCCTGAAGACGCTGGAGGAGCCGCCGCCGCACGTGACCTTCGTGCTGGCCACCACCGAGCCGCACAAGGTGCCGGTGACGATCCTGTCGCGGTGCCAGCGCTACGACTTCAAGCTGGTGCCGAGCGCCCGGCTGCACGCGCACCTGACGCGGGTGTTCGCCGCCGAGGGTCTCGACGCCGAGCCGGCGGCGCTGTCGCTGATCGTCCGCGAGTCGGGCGGCTCGGCGCGCGACGCGCTGTCGTTGTCTGATCAGGTGATCTCGTTCGTCGGGGCCAAGGCGATCAAGGAGACCGACGTCGCCGACGTGCTCGGCGTCGCCGACCGCGCCTTGACCCGCTCGATCGTCAGCGCGCTGGCCACCGGGGACGCGGCGGCGGCGCTGGCCGCGGCCGAGCGCGCCGTCGAGCGCGGCGTCGACGAGGTGCAGCTGGCGCGGGCGATCGTCCGCTACCTGCGTGACCTGGCCGTGCTGCAGGCGGCGCCGGGGGCCACGACGCTGATCGAGGGCTCCGACGACGAGCGCCGCGAGCTGGCGGCCGAGGCCGGCCAGCTCGACCGCGCGCGGGTGACCCAGATGTTCGAGCGCATGCTGCGGGCCTGCGACGATCTCGGCAAGACCATGCAGCCGCGGCTGGCGCTCGATCTCGCGCTGATCGACGTCGCGACGACGGAGCCGCTGGTGCCGCTGGGCGATCTGATCGAGCGGCTGGGCGACATGGAGCGCCGGCTCGGCGGTGGTGGTGGCGGCGGTGGTGGCGGCGGCGCCCGGACCGCGCCCAGCCGACCGGCCGCGCCGCCGGCCGCGCCGCCCCGCGGCGTGCGCACCGAGGGCACCGATCGCCCGGCGTCCCACGGCCCGCCGGCGACCACCGAGCGGGTGCCCGAGCGGATCGCCCCGCCGCCGCGCCCGGCGGCGCCGCCGCCAGCCGACATCAGCGATCGCACCACCGAGCGGGTGCCCGAGCGGATCGCGCCGCCGCCGCCCCCCAGCTCGAGCATCGTCGTCGAGACCGCCGCGGCCAGCGCCGATCCCAACGCGCGCTGGAACGCCGTGCTCGACGCGCTCGAGGCCAAGCGCCGGTTCGCGACGCTGGGTCACTACCAGCACGCGCGGGTGCTGGCCTGGAGCGCCGAGGCGATCGAGCTGGGCTTCGCCGCCGACTACGCGATGGGCGAGATGGCGCGCGAGGCCGACCAGGTCGAGGCGGTGCGCCAGACGCTGCGCGAGGTGACCGGCAAGCCGATCGCGGTGACGGTGCGGCTGTTGACGGCCGCCGAGAGCGCGGCCACGGTGGGCAAGTCCACCGTCGAGGACGCCAAGGCCAAGGCCCACGCCGAGCGGCAGCGCCGCGAGCACGAGGCCCGCAACCACCCGATGACGCGACTGGTGCTCGACACCTTCGGAGCCCAGATCAAGGAGATCAAGACCGATGTCTAACAAGATGCCCGACATGCAGGCGCTGATGCGCCAGGCCCAGCAGATGCAAGCCAAGGTGGCCAAGGCCCAGGAGGAAGTCCTGACCATGACCGCCGACGGCGCCGCCGGCGGCGGCATGGTCACCGTGACCGTCAACGGCGCCTTCGACGTCACCAAGATCAAGATCGAGAAGGACGTCGTCGACCCCAGCGACATCGGCATGCTCGAAGATCTGGTGATGTCGGCGGTCAACGCCGCCAACGCGCGCATGCGCGAGGTCACCAAGCAGCACATGAGCAAGGTCATGGGCGGCATGAACATCCCCGGCATGCCCGGGATGTTCTGAGACAAGGGGAGGGTCTTTCGCAAAGACCCTCCCCCGGCATTCGCCGGGGCCCCCACCCGAAACGGCCCGGAGCGTTCAGCGGTGCGCGGGGGGCGACCGCCGACGAGACGCGCGCAGGACCGTGGCGAGCGGCTGTCAGCGCCGGCGCCGGATCGATCGCGCGGGTCGAGCGTGGAGGTCGGCATGCGCGCTCGCCCGCTCTCGGTGCTCGTCCTCATCCTTGGCGCCTGTGCGACGAACGACGCGCGGCACGCCCGGTCGCTGGCCGCGCGCGCGGCGTGCGGCGACGACGGCGTGGCGGTGTTCGGCTTCCCGCGCCACGAGACGCAGTGCACCGACGCCGTCGCCGCGCTCGGCGACGGGTGCTACGCGGTCGGGACCCCGCAGGCGACCGCGCTGGTCGAGTGCGCGGCGGGGGCGCCCGACGGCCACGTCATGTGCCTGCAGGATCCGCGGCCGCGGCCGGCGTTGTTCGCCGGCGATCCCGCGCAGATCGACACCTGGGTGTGGCAGCGCGGCGAGCCCGCGGTCGCGAAGGTGACGATGGGCCGCTGCCGGCCGCGGTTCGCGGCGTGGACGGCGCGGCACGAGGCGCCGGTGCCGGCGCCCGAGCTGGAGGTCAGCGGCTGGTACTCGCGCGAGGGGTGGGCGCTACCTCCAGCGCCGCCGACGCGCTTCACGCCGTCGATCGATCGTGAGGCCTTGCGAGCGCTGGCGCCCAGCGGCGCGCTGGAGATCGAGGTGTGCCCGGTGGCCGCGCCGCCGGGGATCGCGGTGACCCGGGTGCCGGTGCCGCTGGCCGCGGGCCTGGCGCCGGCGGTGGTCGACGCGTTCGTGCGCTGGGGACGGCCGCTGCGGAGCTGCCGCCCCATCATCGTCACGTTCGTCGGCGCGCACCTGACCTGATCCGCGCCAGCCGCGGTTCGTGCTACGCAAGAGGTCGCGATGGCGGCCGATCCGATCCAGCGACTGGTCCGCGAGCTGGCCCGCCTGCCGGGCATCGGCGAGAAGTCGGCGACCCGGCTGGCGATGCACCTGGTGCGCTCGCCCAAGCCGCAGGTGCGCGAGCTGGCGCAGGCGCTGATCGACGCCACCGAGCAGATCGGGCTGTGCTCGACCTGCATGACGCTGACCGCCGAGGATCCCTGCCGGCTGTGCGCCGACACCCGCCGCGACAACGACGTCGTGTGCGTGGTCGCGCAGCCCTCCGACGTGATCGCGATCGAGCGCGGCGGCCACTACCGCGGCCGCTACCACGTGCTGCACGGCGTGCTGGCGCCGCTCGACGGCATCGGCCCCGACGACCTGCGCATCGCCGAGCTGGTGCGGCGGCTGGCGCCGGCCGGCGGCGCGCCGGTGCACGAGGTCATCGTCGCCACCGCGCCGACCGTCGAGGGCGAGGCCACCGCGATGTACCTGGCCCGGCTGATCAAGCCGCTGGGCGTGCGCGTCACCCGCATCGCCACCGGCCTGCCGGTCGGCGGCGACCTCGAGTACAGCGACCAGGCGACCATCGGTCGGGCCCTTGCCGGCCGCACGTCGCTGTAATCGGTGCGGCGTTCGATCCCATGCGCGGCGCGCGGCGGCTCTGGTACCGTCGGCGCGATCTGGAGGGACCGATCATGATGTCGTCGCGTCTGTTGCTTGCTCTGACCGTCGTCGGCCTCGCCGCGTGTGGCGAGGTGTCGAACCCAACCGTCGATGCGCCGGTCGACGTGCCGATCACCATCGATGCGCCAGGGCCCGACGCCCTCGACATCGACGCGCCGCCGATCGATGCCCCTGCCGGGACCCGGACGGTCACCGTGTCGAAGGCCGGCACCGGGACCGGCGCGGTGACCAGCAGCGCGGGCGGCATCAACTGTGGCGGCGTCTGCGCGGCGGCCGTGCCCGATGGCACGACGCTGACCTTGACCGCCGCGCCCGACGTCGGGACCTCGTTCGACGGCTGGGGTGGCGCGTGCGCCAGCGCCGGCACGGCGACGACCTGCACGCTGACGATCACGGCCGACGTCGCGATCTCCGCCACCTTCACCCGCCAGCGCTATCCGATCACGGTCGCGCTGGCGGGCAACGGGCTCGGGACGGTCGCGTCGAGCCCGGCCGGCATCAACTGCCCCGGCACCTGCAGCGCCACCGTCGATCACGGCACGACCATGACGTTGACCGCGACGCCATCTGGCGGCTCGACGTTCCTCGGGTGGAGCGGCGCGTGTTCGGGCACCGGGGCGTGCGTGATCACCGCGACGGCCGCCGCGTCGGTCACCGCCACGTTCGCGCAGAACCAGAGCCTCGTCGTGACGAAGGCCGGCGCTGGCACCGGCACGGTCACTTCGAGCCCGGCCGGCATCAACTGTGGTGCCGATTGCAGTGAGGCCTACGCCCCCGGGACGACCGTCACGCTGACCGCGACGCCGACGGGCGCGTCGACCTTCCAGGGTTGGTCGGGCGGGGGCTGCACCGGCACCGCCCCGACCTGCACGGTCACGGTGACTGGCGCGGTGATGGTGACGGCGACCTTCGGCGCGCCGCAGTGCACGCTGACCGTGGTCAAGGCCGGCACCGGCAGCGGCACCGTCACGTCGAGCCCGGCCGGCATCGCCTGTGGCACCGACTGCACCGAGACCGTCGCTTGCGGCACCGCGATCGCCTTGACCGCCGCCCCCGCCGGCACGGCGACCTTCGCCGGCTGGTCGGGGGCGTGCACGGGGACCGGCGCCTGCACCGCGCCGATGACCAGCGACACCACGATCACCGCGACGTTCAACGCCGCGGTGGTCACGCCGAACCTGGTGTTCGTCACCTCGACGACCCACACCGGCAACCTCGGCGGCCTGGCTGGCGCCGACGCGATCTGCCAGGCGCGCGCCTCGGCGGCCGGGCGGGCCGGGACCTATCGCGCCTGGCTGTCGACCTCGGCGACCAGCGCGATCTCGCGGCTCGGCTCGGCGAGCGGGTGGACGCTGGTCGACGGACGGCCGTTCGCCAACACCACCGCCGACCTGGCGGCGGGGCGGGTCTTCTACCCGATCACGCTCGATGAGACCGGCGCGTCGCAAGCGTTCGCCAGCGCGTGGACCGCGACGATCGGCGCCGGCACGTGGAACACCCTGGACAACGCGTGTACCAACTGGACCAGCACGACGCCGAGCGGCGTGACCGCGGGCTCGACGCTGGGGACCTCGGACAGCTGGACCGCCAACACCGGCAACCCGTGCACCGCGACCCATCACCTGTATTGCTTCGGCGTCGATCGCGCGGCGACGGTGACGGTCACCCCGGCCACCGGCCGCCGGATCTTCATGACCTCGGCCACCTGGACCCCGGGGGGAGGCATCGCGTCCGCGGACGCGGTGTGTGCCTCCGAGGCGTCGTCGGCCGGCTTGACGGGGACGTTCCGCGCGCTGCTGGCGACCACCACCGCGTCGGCGGCGTCGCGCTTCGGGACCACCGGGGCGACCTGGGTGCGTGCGGACGGCATCGCGATCACCACCACCGCCGCAGAGCTGTTCGCCGCCGCGACGAGCGCGTACCGGGTCGTTCCGAACCAGACCGCGAACGGGGCCTACGTCACCGCCAGCCCCCGCCGGTACCTGTGGTCGGGCGCGACCAGCCTGACCGCCACCGGTACGGCCGCCTCCACGTGCTCCGACTGGACGTCGACCTCGTCGACGGTCATGCCGCAGCTAGCCGAGCTGAATACGGCGACGCCGTCGAACCTGTTCGGCGGCATCGGCTACCTCACGTGCGCCACCGCGCAGCGCTTGATGTGCCTGCAGCAGTGAGCCGGCGGTGAGGGGCTCGCAGATCCGGAACTTCCGTCGCGGCGCGGGCTCGGGTACGTTCCCGGTATGCGCCTCCTGGCTGGTTCCCTGATCGTCGGGCTCCTCGCGGCGTGCAGCGATGGCGGCACCAGCCCGCCGGCGATCGACGCGCCAGGGGGCGATGGTGGCGGGGGAGGTGACGCGGCCTCAGTGGACGCGCCGGCAGGCGACGGCGGCGCGGTGGTCGACGCGGCGCCGGTCGACACCCTCGGCCCCCCCGACGGTTTCACGTTCCCCGACGGCCTGATCGGCACCGACTGCGTGATCGGCGCCGAGGTCATCGGGCCCGGACGCGTGGTGTCCAACCCGGCAGGCATCAACTGCGCGCCGGACTGCCGCGAGACCGTGGCCTGCGGGTCGGTCGTGACGTTGACCGCGCTGCCGAACCCAGGCTCGACGTTCGCGGGGTGGACGGGGACGTGCACCGGCGCCGGCGCCTGCACGCTGACCGCCAACGGGCCGCTGACCCTGGCGCTCGCGCGGTTCCAGTGAATCGCCGAGGGATCCGGACCGGGCGATAATTGCCCGGAATAGTAGAAAGAATCTCCAGGCGTCTGGTACGTTGGCCGCTGGCTGGGGCCAGGCGTCCGCCTCCCCGGCCACGTTCGACTGTACTCGACCAAAGGCCGGTAGGAGCCCAGGCGCGATGTCCAACCAACTGGTGATGTACGAAGAGGAGCTAGCGCAGATCAGCAACATCTGCGACGTGCTCCAGCGCGACTCCAACGCGAAGGCTGTCCTCGTCATCGACAAGAACGGCCAGGCGATCGCGCAGTCGGGCGAGGTCGAGCAGCTCGACGTCACGTCGCTGTCGTCGCTCACCGCGGGCAACGTGGCGGCCACGGGTGGCATCGCGTCCCTCCTCGCGGAGAAGGAGTTCGCGGGGCAGTTCCACGAGGGCGAGAAGACCAACGTCCACATCTCGATCGTCGGCGCCCGCGTGATCCTGCTGGTCCTGTTCGACGAGCGCTCGTCGCTCGGCCTGGTGCGCCTGCGCGTGCGCAAGGCCGCGGTCGAGCTGACTCACGTCCTCGAGGTCCTGGTCAAGAAGAGCGAGTCGGGCAACCAGCCGTCGGTCTTCGCCGAGATCACCGACGACGACATCGACAACCTGTTCAACGACTAGGCGCGGGGACGTATGAGCTTCATCAACTACTCGTCGCGCGAGATCAACTGCAAGATCGTCTACTACGGGCCGGGTCTGTGCGGGAAGACCACCAACCTGCAGTACATCTACAACAAGACCAACCCCGAGGCGAAAGGGAAGATGATCTCCCTCGCCACGGAGACCGACCGCACGCTGTTCTTCGACTTCCTGCCGCTGTCGCTCGGTGAGATCCGCGGCTTCAAGACCCGCTTCCACCTGTACACGGTGCCGGGCCAGGTGTTCTACGACGCCAGCCGCAAGCTGATCTTGAAGGGCGTCGACGGCGTGGTGTTCGTCGGCGACTCGCAGCTCGAGCGCATGGAAGCCAACATCGAGTCGCTCGACAACCTGCGCACCAACCTGCAGGAGCAGGGCTACGACCTCGACAAGCTCCCGTACGTCGTGCAGTTCAACAAGCGCGACCTGCCGAACTCGGCGCCGATGGAGGAGCTGCTCGAGGTGCTGAACCCGACCAAGGTCCCGCACTACGAGGCGGTCGCGACCAAGGGCGTCGGCGTGTTCGACACGCTCAAGGCGGTGGCCAAGCTGGTGCTGACCGAGCTGCGCAAGGCCGGCTGATGGCCGGGATCGATTTCGGAGGAGCCATGACCGCGATCGCGCATCCGCGTTTCCGTACGGATCTGGTGGCCGAGCCCATCGACGACGGCGGCAAGCGCTTCATCGACGTCGTCGATCCCGACAGCGGCAACGGCTTCCGCTTCTTCGAGATCGAGTACTCGCTGGCGTGCGCCATGGACGGCGCGCGCGACATCGCCGGCATCCAGCGCTGGGCCCGCGAGGAGCTGGGCCTCGAGCCGTCCGCCGCCGAGGTGGCGACGGTGATCTCGACGCTCGGCGACCTCGGCTATCTCGAGGGCGCCGCGACGACCAGCATCGCCGCCGACGAGCCCGAGCTGGCCCCCGGCGTGGTGGCCGCGCGCCCGACCGCGGCGCCGATGAGCTTCGGCGACGTCGAGCTGGGCACCGCCGGCGCCGCGCCGCCGCGCGCGGTCGAGGACCTGCCCGCGGTCGACGACTTCGAGCTGGGCACCGCCGGTGGCGTCGCCCACCAGCCGAGCGCCCCGTCGATCACCGACGGCCCCGAGCTGGGTCCGTCGGGCGACGCCCGCATGATGGAGTTCGACGCCCCGACGCCGCCGCCCGCGGCGATGCCGACCGCGACGATGCGGCCGAGCTCGCGGCCCGACGCCGAGGACGACGGGCCGACCAACCTGCCCAAGCCGCAGTCGATCGCCGACGAGGACGAGGTGTCGGTCGACCTGGCCGATCACCTCGCGGTGTCGGCCTCCGACGTCAAGGAGGCGGTGCGCGCCTCCAAGGTCATGCAGGCGGTCGACATCCCCAAGGACGTGCTCGACCAGCTCGAGGCCAGCGAGCAGGCGGCCCGCGACACCGCCGAGCGCGAGGCTGCGGCCCGCGAGGCCGCGGCGCGTGAGCAGGCCGCGCGTGAGGCCGAGGCCCGTGAGGCCGCGGCGCGTGACGCCGCCGCCCGCGACGCCGCGGCGCGCGAGGCTGCGGCGCGTGAGGCCGCCGCGCGTGAGGCCGCCAGCCAGGCGGCGCGCGAGCAGGCGGGCCGGCCGGTGGCGGATCTGCCGCAGATCCCGGTCGGCGTGTCGAAGAAGAAGCCCGGCGTCGACGCGCCCAAGGACGACGACAAGGTCGCGACCCCGGTCGAGCCGCCCAAGGCCGGCACCAGCAAGGCGCTGGTGTTCGTGCTGGTGCTGGTGCTGCTCCTGGCCGGCGCCTTCGTGGTCTGGACCAAGGTCCTGAAGAAGCCGCTGCCGTGGGAGAAGTCGGACGAGGGCCAGACCGCCGCGCCGACCAAGCCGACCCAGCCGACGCCGCCCACGCCGCCGCCGCCCCCGCCGCCCCCGCCGGCGCCCACCGCGGCGCTGACCGAGAAGCCGGGCGACGTGTCGAACGTCGTCGCCGGTCAGGTCGGCGTGATCGCGTTCGTCGCCGCCGACGGCGCGCAGGTCGCGGTCGGTGACGAGCTGCTGCGCTTCAGCGCGAGCTCGGCCGACGAGAAGAAGCTGACCGGCCTCGACAACGATCTGACCGTCCGCTACCCGAAGCAGCTCAAGGACGCGACCGCGGCGCGCGACAAGGCGCAGGCCGCCGCCAACGCCGGCGCGCAGAAGGCGGCCGAGGCCAAGATGGCCGAGGTGCAGAAGAAGATCGACGCCCGCACCGCCGAGCGCGACGCGCTGCGCGCCAAGCTCGACGGCCTGACCATCAAGGCGCCGATCGCCGGCGTGGTCAAGCTCGAGGGCAACATCGCCAAGGGCGCGCGCACCACCGCCGACCAGGCGATCGCCACCGTCACCGGCCCGGCGTCGCTGATCGCGACCTTCACCATCCCGACCGGCGGCAAGACGTACAGCCAGGACGCGTCGGTGATGGTGTCGGCCAAGGATCAGAAGGCCAACTGCACGGCGACCTCGGTCGACGGCCCCACGGTGGTCGTCACCTGTCCGCACGACGCCGGCATCGCCGCTGGCACGATGCTGACCCTCGAGTAGCGCGCGTCGGTCGCGCCGGAGCGTGCCGGGGCTGGGAAGGTGATGGGCTGCCGCGCCGCGACTTTCGCGGTAGCCTCAGCCCATGGCCAAGCTGACCGGTACGATCCAGAAGAGCGACCTCGAGGGAGGCCACTGGTTGCTCGTCACCGCCAAGGGCGAGCAGTACCAGCTCGTCGGCGCCAAGGGCGTCAAGGCCGGCCAGGAGGTCGTCGTCGAGGGCACCGTCGACCGCGGCGCGATGGGCATCGGCATGACCGGCCCGACGTTCACGGTGAAGAAGATCTCGCCGAAGAAGTAGCCAGTCGCTACGGCCGCGCGGCGCCCGGTGGATGTGCCTGGCAGCGATCGGCCCACGGCATCTCGAGCAACGACGCCGCGCCGAGATCGACGCCGCACACGTCGCAGCGGCCGTAGCGGTCGTCGTCGGCGTCGAGCCACCGGCGCCGCTGTTCGACCTGCTCGAGCGCGGCGCGCAGGATCTCCTCGGGGCGAGCCCCCGGCTTGGCGTCGAGGCCGAGCGCGCGCAGCAGCCGATCGCCGTCGGTGCCGGCCATCAGCTCGGCCAGCT
>Ga0073899_10001923_pt1 | contig 18888 bp, 13 predicted proteins | sample KloWWTmetaKNB5Ph_FD_88975 | JGI IMG/M metagenome (GOLD analysis project Ga0073899, IMG submission 88975) | Active sludge microbial communities from Klosterneuburg, Austria, studying microevolution and ecology of nitrifiers - Klosterneuburg... | ecosystem: Engineered > WWTP > Aerobic digester >... | reverse complement strand
CGAGCACGCCCGGCCACACCCACGCCCGCTCGGTCGACCGCGGCGACGCCCCCGCGTCCACCGCCCGCGCCCCTGCCGCGGCCCCGCCCATCGCGCGCTCCGTCACCTCGAACCGCGGCACCTCGATCGTCCGCTCCTCGCCGTCGCCGGCGATCGTCACGCTGGTCGTCCACGCCCGGTGCCCCGGCGCCCGCGCCGTCACCGTGTACGCGCCGCGGTCGACCGGGATCGACCGGTTCCACAGCCCGGGATCGATCGCGACGCCGTCGCGCGCCACCACCAGCCCCTCGACCCGGCTGCCCTCGGGCACGCTGATCGTCAGGTGCGGCAGCCGCCCCTCCAGCGCAGTCGCCCGCCGCTCGGCCACCGCGCGCTCGGCCTGCCGCGCCGGATCCTCGCGCGTCAGGCTCGCCACGTCGAGGAACGCCGCCCACGCCGTCGCCAGCCGCCCGCGCTTCTCCTCGCAGTCCGCCAGCTTCATCTTCGCGCCGATCGACGGCCCCACGCGATCGCTCGCCGCGAACGCCTCACACGCCTCGGCGTACCGCTTCTCGGCCATCAGCTTCATGCCGTCGCGGAACGCCGCCTCCGCCGGCGGGTTGGGCTGGGCCGCGGCGCTGGTGGCGAGCGCGAGGGCGGCGGCGATGACGCAGCGCCCGAGGCGAGGCAGAGACGATGCGGGACAGGGCGACATGGTTTCGGCGGTCGCGGGCAATGCACGTCGCGTACCGGCGCGCCTTGGACCGCGCCGCGCGCTGGGCTGCGCCGCACGTCCACGCGCGCGGACGTCGACCGAGGCCCGGTCCGCGCGATTGGATCAGCGCGGCGGCTGCGCCAGGCCTGCGCCGACGTCGGCGGGGTCGGGCGACGCCGCGAAGGCGCCGGTCGTCGCCGCGGCGATCATCTGCGCGCGGACCTCGTCGGCGATCGCCCCGCGCGCCGTCGCGCGCCACCAGCGCACCGCGATCGCCGCGACCTGCGCCGCCGCGACCGCGGTCGCGCACGGCCCAGCGCCGTCACCCCCGGGCGCGACCAGCGTCGGGAACAGGTTCGAGGTCGGGGCCACGATGAGCCCGGCCCGGTGCGCGGTCACCGCGCCCACGCCGAACACCCGCGGCAGCCGCGCGATCATCGTCGCCGGCACCAGCGCCGGGCCGCCCGGGTGATCGAGCCCGCGGCGCGAGTCGTCGCCGACGGGCGCCACGACGATCATCTCGGCGCGGCTCGCGATCACGGCCGCCAGCGCTCGGGCGTTCGCCAGCAGGTGGGCCACCGCGGTCGCCATCGCCGCCGGCGGCGCGTAGCCGCGGGCCAGCAGCCCCGCGATCGTCGTCGGCACGTCGCACGCGATCGTCACCAGCGCCACCTGCGCCCCGAGCCGCGCGGCGTCGACCAGCGCCTCCGCGAGCTGCGCGGTCGTCGCGGGTTGGTGGCCGTCGAGCACCGGCCTGCGGATGATCGTGGTGTCCGGGCCCAGCGGCGGCAGCGGCGCGTCGCCCACCACCGCGAGCGTCACGCCGGCCCCGGCCCGGGCGTCGGCGCGGGCGTCCCAGACGCCATCCGCGCCGATCGGCGGCGCGCCCGCCGCGAGGTCGCGCACCGCCATCACCGGCGCGACCGCGATCACCCGCGGATCGTGCTCGAGCTCTACCAGCTCGTGGCCCGTGAGCTGGGCCGCCTCGATCTCCCCCTCGCGCTTGACCACCAGGCAATCGACGATCATGGCCGGCAGCGCTGCAAGGACAGGGCCGCGCGGGCGCGTCCACTCCAGCGGACACCGCCGACGCCCCGGTCCGGAATCGTGGACGTGCCCGCCTTGCCGCCGATCGACAGGCTGCGGCATGGTTCCCGCATGGTCTCGGGGTGCGACGACGGCGACACGATGCAGACCTATTACCGCCAGCTGCTCGAGCTGGGCGCGAGCGGGGAGCTGGCGCCGCTGCTCGAGCGCGCGCTCGCGGTGATCGTCGAGGCCACCGGCGCGCGCATCGCGTACCTCGAGCTGTACGCAGATCGCGCCGGTGAGCCCGCGTTCTGGCGCGCCCACGGCGCCGCCGGCGACGCGGTCGCGGCGATCCGCGCCGACATCTCGCGCGGGATCATCGCGTCGACGCTGGCGTCGGGCGAGCTGGTCGACACGCCCTCGGCCAAGGACGACCCGCGCTTCGCCGAGCGCGGCAGCGTGCGGCGCAACGAGATCGACGCGGTGCTGTGCGCGCCGGTCGGCACGCCGCCGATCGGCGTCGTCTACGTGCAGGGCCGCGCCGACGGCGCGAGCTTCGACGCGCGTCACCGCGATTGCGCCGCGTTGTTCGCGCAGCAGCTGGCGCTGGTGGCCGAGCGCGTGCGCGGCGTGCGCGCGCCCGGCGACGACGTCGACCACACCGCCGACGTGCGGCGCCGCTTCGTCAGCCCGCGGCTGATCGGCAAGAGCCGCGCGCTGGCACGCGTCTTGAGTGAGGCCGCCAGCATGGCCCCGCTCGACGTCGGCGTGCTGATCACCGGGCCGTCCGGGACCGGCAAGTCCGAGCTGGCGCGGGCGATCCACGCCAACAGCCGCCGGGCCGGCGGCCCGTTCGTCGCGGTCAACTGCGCCGCCATCCCCGCCAACCTCGTCGAGAGCGAGCTGTTCGGCGTCGAGCGCGGCGCGCACTCGACCGCGACCCAGCGCACGGTCGGCAAGGTCGGCGCCGCCCGCGGCGGCACGCTGTTCCTCGACGAGGTCGGCGAGCTGCCGTTCGACGCGCAGGCCAAGCTGCTGCAACTGCTGCAGGACCGGCAGTACTACCCGGTCGGCTCCGCGCAGCTGGTCACGGCCGACGTGCGCATCATCGCCGCGACCAACGTCGACCTGCGCGATCGCGTCGACAAGCAGACGTTCCGCGCCGACCTCTACTACCGGCTCAACGTCGTGACGATCGAGATGCCGGGCCTGGCCGATCGCCGCGACGACCTGCCCGACCTGGCGCGCCACCTGTGCCGCGACGCCTGCGCGCGCCACGGCCTACCCACGCTCGAGCTCCCGCGCGCCACGCTGGCCGCGCTCGGCGACGAGCCGTGGCCTGGCCAGATCCGCGAGCTGGCCAACGCGCTGGAGGCCGGCGCCATCCGCGCCGCCGCCGACGGCGCCACCGCGCTGCGCCCGCCGCACGTCTTCCCGACGCGGCCCACCAGCGACGACGAACCCGACTACCGCGAGGCCACGCGCCGCTTCCAGCGCCGCTTCGTCCTCGACGTCCTGACCGACTGCGACTGGGACGTCCCGACCGCGATCGCGCGCCTCGGCATCGCCCGCTCGCACCTCTACAACCTGATCGCGGCCTTCGAGCTGAAGCGCCCGCGATCCTGATCGCGCGCGCGAGCGCGCCGTGCATGGAAGGTGATCATGGCGAACTACAAGCTGTTCAATGGTGTCGGCGCAGCCGTCACGGCGCCCGTCGGGTTCACGGCGGACGTCGACCTGATCTTCGACATGGGCCAACCGCCGCACCGCGCGTCGATCGACCTGACGCAGACTCCGACACGGGACTACGCCAAGGCGACGATCGAAGACACGGGCGTGTATGACACTGGCAAGCCCATCACGACGACCGGAAACCACTACAGGGAGCACCCGGCGTTTCCGGTGACCACGGTCGTGCCAGGGAGCACCGAGCAACACGGTGCCCTGTATCTCGAAGAAGCCGAGTTCGCGACACGCGCTGCGGCGGCCGGCGGCGCTGGGCGCTGGCCAGATGGCTACGGCTACAAGAGCCATGGCGCCTATCAATTCCAGGCGATGGTCTACGACGACAAGGTCCGCGCGCCGATCCAGCGCCGCTACCACGGCTTCCACGCGCGCGTCGTCAGCGTCGTCGGAACGGTGTACACACTCGACGTGGCGTCCTTCCACAAGTCGACGCCCACGACCCTGACGACGTCGTTCGTGCGCGTCGACGTGGACATCGACCAGCTGGATCAGTGCACCAAGGACCTCTGCACGCTCCAGCCGATCGCGGGCTCGGAGGGGTGCATCTTCTTGGCGATCGCGTTTTGCGCCAAGACGAACGCGGCGGGCGGCGCGATCCTCCGCGGCCCGAAGCTGCCGCCGCAAGGATGAGCCTCACGGTCGGGCGCTGACCGCGCACCGAAACCCGATGTGGTACATGGTCGTGTTCGGGGCGCGCGGGTTGTCGATGGCCAGGAAGTCGACGAGCCAGTCGGGCTCGGTCTCCGCCCAGTTCCCGCCTCGGACGATCGCGAGCCCGCGCGGGTCGTCGGCGGTCGTCCACTCGCTGACGTTGCCGGCCAGGTCGAGGTGGCCGTAGGGCCCGACGTCGCCGGGCATGGCGCCGGTGGCGATCGGCGCGCCGAAGCGGAGGCGATCGGCAACCTCCGGCGGCTTGAGGTTCGCCAGCGCGTCCGCGCGCGGCGGTCCCCACGGCAGGTTACGGCGCGGATACGGGTTCGGTCGGCCAACGATCGTCGCGCCGCCGCGCATGGCCTTCTGCCACTCCAGGCTCGACGGCAACCGCTTGCCGGCCATCGCGCACAGCATCGCGGCGTCGCGGCGGGCGATGGCCGTGATCGGCCACGGCGGCTCGCTGCCCTGATAGAGCTGATCGGAGTCGGGATACAGCGGCAACGCGTAGCCCGCCGCGACCAGCGCCGCTCCCATCGCCTTCGCGAAGCCGTTCGGCACCTCCGTCCGGTCGAGTGCGTACCCCGCCAGGATCGTCTGGCGCTCGGGCTGCCCCTTGTCGCGCGCCACCTCCGACGGCGGCTCGCCCACGCCGCCCGCGATGAACGGCCCCGCCTCGACCTCGATCATGCCCGCGCGCGTGCCCTCGCAGGTCGGCACGCGGAGGTCGAGCGGCATCGGCGCCGCGCCGCTCCGGTAGCCCGTCAAGCGGCGGATCGGCACGATCGCCGGCGTACACGGCCGGCCCGCGCGATCGACGCGGTCGATCACCAGGACGGCTGGGCCGCCGCGCGCGGTGACCAGCTCGGCGCCGACAGCCCCGGCCGGCGCCGTCTGCGGCCGGCGCGCGAGATCGCTTGGCGCGAACGGCGGGCCTGGCCGCGCGTCGTCAGCAGGATCGGGCCGCACCAGCGTCCAGGTGAAGCGCGCGGCCGTGGTGTCGGTGGCGGTCAGCGTCACTGGATCCCAGTCGAACGCGCGGATCACCAGCAGGCTCCGGCCGAGATCGCGGTCGCGCACCGCGAGCTGGCGACGGCGCAGGTCCCGCTCGGCTTGCCAGCGCACGGCCAGGAAGCCGACCACGCCGAGCGCGACGAGCGTGGTCGCCACCAGCGCGACCCGGCGTCGCCGGACCGCCCGCCGCGACGTGGCGACCAGCCAGGTGGCCGCGCGGGGTGGCACGCTGGGGCGCGACGCCCACTCCTGATCGAGCGCGGCGAGATCGGCGGCGGCGAGGTGCGGCACGATCTGGCGCAGCTCGGCGGCGGTGAGCAGCTCGAGGCCATCCGCGCCTGGGTGGCGCAGGTGATCGCGGATGCGCTCGAGCGCGTAGGTGCGGGCCGAGTCGGTCTCGACCATCCACCGCTCGACCTGCGCGACCAGGCTGTCGTGGGCCAGGTCCCACACCGGCTCGCCGTCCGCGCCCGCGGTCGCGACCACCACCCCGCGCTCGCGCAGATCGTGCAGCGTCGCGATCACGTCGGTCGCGACGACGGCGTCGTCGGGGCGCGCCACCCGCGCCACCAGCTCGCGCTCGGCGCGCGCCACCCGCAGGTGGCCGGTCGAGACCAACGCGCCGAGGAGCGCGCGCGCGATCGCGGTGCGGTTCGGGCTCAGCTCGTCCTCGAGCACGTGGCGCAGGTGCTCGCGGAGGATCGTCGCCAGCCCGCCGAGGCGATCGTACAGCGCGCGGTCGAGCGGGCCGTCGCCGCGCGCGTCGTAGAGCACGCTGCCGGCGAGCTGCAGGTGCGGCGGGTACACCGCCGGCGCGTCGCCCCAGCCCAGCTCCGCCGCGAGCCCGGCCGCCGCGGCGGTCAGGTCCGCGATCAGCACATCGAGCAGCGCCGGCGCGATCGCGACCTGGCGCGCGGCGAGGGTCTGCTCGAACACCGCGCGGGCGATGGCGGGCGTCAGCGGCCCGAGCCGCACCAGCGGCAACCCGGGCGCCAGTCGCTGCGCGCGATCGAGCAGCCGCGCCAGGTACTCCTCGCGGACGCTCCACACCACCGCCACCGGCGCGTCGCGCGGCCAGCGCGGCAGGTCGAGGCGTTCGAGCACCGCGGCCCCGCGGCTGGCGTCGTGCGCGTCGGTCAGCGCGGCCTCGATCTGATCGATCAGCAGCACCAGCCGCCGCGGCGTGGCGGCGACGCGCTCGGCGAGCACCTCGGGCAACGGGCGGCCGGGCGCACCCAGGAGCGCCGCGACGTCGACCTCGACGCCGGCGCGGCACGCGACGTAGACGACCTCGATGTCGAGCGCGCGCAGCCGCGGGATCAGGCCGGCGCGGAGCAACGACGTCTTGCCGGTGCCCGAGGGCGCGACGTACGCCACCGCGGCGCGGAACAGCACCTGCTCGAGCAGTCGCTCGATCTCGGCGGCGCGGCCGTGGAAGTCGCCGCGGTCGTCCTCGCCGAACGGCGCGGCCATGCGGAACGGCGGCCGCGCTGGCGCCGCGATCGCGCGGTCGACGCCCAGCGCCGCGGCCAGCGCGCCGGCGTCGGCGAACCGCTTCGCCGGGTCGGGGTCGAGCGCGCGGGTCAGGGCCGCGCGCTGGGCCCCCGGGGGCAGCGTCGCCAGCGCGGCGCGGTGATCGATGAGCGCGGCGGGCCCGGCGAGCATGCGCACCAGCACCAGCGCCGCCGCGAAGACATCGGTGCGCGGCGTGATTGGATCGCCGACGAGGACCTCGGGGGTCAGGTAGCCGCGGGTGCCCCCGGCCGCCGCGCCGCCGCCGCGCAGGCGGGCCATGCCGAAGTCGATCAGCACGGCGCGCGCCGGCGGGCCGTGCGCGACCAGCACGTTGTCGGGGGAGACGTCGCCGTGGACCACGCCGACCGCGTGCGCCGCCGCCAGCGCGCCGACCAGCTGGCGGCCGAGCTCATGCGCGACCCCGGGCGCCAGGGGCCCGTCACCGATGGTGGCCGTCAGCGTCGCGCCGGTCACCAGCTCCATCGCGAGGAACGGCCGGCCGTCAGCCGTGGTGTCGGCGTGGAGCACGCGGACCACGCCGGGGTGATCGACCCGCGCCAGCGCCTGGACCTCGGTGACGAACGCCTGCGCGTCGGCCAGCGCGCGCGGCTCGAGCAGCTTGAGCGCGACCTCGCGGCCGGTCAGCGCCTGCCGCGCGCGATACACCACGCCGAATCGGCCGCGACCCAGCTCGGCGCCGAGCCGGAAGCCGCCGGGCAGCTCGGCGTCCGCGCCGGCGTCCGCGCCGTGGCCGCCGCGCAGCCTCACCAGCGCCTGCGCGTCGGTCGCCGGATGGACGGCGGCGGTCGCGCGGGCGCCCAGCGTCGCGGCCAGGCTGCGGGGCGTCACCGCGCCGGTCCCGGGGTCGATCGCCGCGTGCTCGATCGCGTCGACCAACGCGGCCAGCGCGGCGGCCGGCGCGTCGACGTCGACCGCGACCACGTGGGCCGCGTGCCCGGCCCCCAGCGCGTCGAGCGCGGCCCGCGCGTCGGCCGCGCTGCCAGTGGTGATCAGGATCAGCGCGGTGGGCACGACCTCGGCCCGGCGCAACCGCAGGCCGATCCACTCGAGCGGCACCGACGCGTCCTCGCGGAAGCCGCCCAGCTCGGGCGCGCACACCAGCGCCAGCCCCTCGACCGTGCGGGTCAGCGGCGCGGCGATGATGATCAGCCGCTGCGCCGCCGCGCGCCCGAACAGCGCGTCGAGCTCGCGCCGCACGTTGCCGCGGCTCGGCGCGTCGCGGTCGCCGCCGTGGGGGGCGAGCCGCCGCAGGCGCCATGCGGTCGCCGACGCCAGCAGCACCGACGCCAGGCGAGTGAGGTGCGCCAGGCGCGGATCGTCCTCGCCGCCAGCGCCGGGATCGTAGCCGGCCACGAACAGCGCGTCGCCGACCGGCGCGTCGGGGCGGACCGTTCCCACGGCGCGACGCTATCACTGCCGACGCGCGCGTGCAGCGGCCGGCGGTGGGCCGCGCGCTGTCCGGGTTTGTCCGGGAGTGGCCGGATTCCGGACGAATGTCCGGGACACCGGACAGCGCGCGCGAGGCGGGACGCGGGGTTGCGCGAGGCACGCGGCCTGCAATCGCGCTCGGGCGGAGGCGAACGATGGCGAGCTATCACATGCGAACGGACATGCGGACGGGCGAGATGGTGTTCATCGGCAAGAGCGGACGCGAGATCAGCGGCCGCGACCTGGCGGTGATCGACGCGCGGGCCAAGGCCGGCGACGTCGCGGCGCAGGCGGTGCGGCGCGACCTGGACTTCGGGATCGACGACGAGGGGCTGCCGGTCGGCGCCGCGGCGGCGCAGGCGCTCCTCGCGCAGCAGATCCACGACTGCCCCGAGTGCCAGGCGGCGCGGGCGCGCGGCGAGGTCGGGTACACGCTGGGCGCCGACCAGCTGCGCGCGCTCGCGCAGGCGGCGCGCCACGGCGACTACCCGAGCCGGGAGACCCGGCGGCGCAAGATCCTCAAGGTCGATCGGCGGCGCAAGATCGCGCGGGCGGCGCGGGCGGCGAACCGGTAGGGGGCGACGATGCGCGACTACATCCTGGAGTGTGACGCGGCGACCGGCGCGACCTACGTCGCCGGCAAGGACGGGCGGCTGTACCCCGAGGCGCGGGTGGCGGCGGCCGAGGCGGCCGCGCCCGACGACGATGACGCGCTGGCGCTGCTCGTCGCGGTCGACTTCGGTCGCCACGCCGACGGCGCGGCGCGCACCGCGAGCGAGGCCCGGGCGGCGATCGAGGCGTGGCGCCTGGCGTGGCTGCGCGGCGAGTTCGACCGGCTCGATGCGGTCGACGACGCGCGCTGTGATCGCCGGGCGAGCACGGTGATCAGCCCGGCCCACCCGGCGGTCACCGCGCAGTACGGGATCGCGCCGGGCACGACGCCGTGCGACGTCGTCGCGGTGCTCGACGCGGCGCTCGCGGCCGGCCTCGGCGAGGCGCGGCCATGAGGCGGGCGTTCAACCTGCAGCGGGATCCCGACAGCGGCGAGCTGTTCGCGATCGGCAAGAGCGACCGACCGTACGCGTTCGACGAGGTGCGCGCGCTGGAGCAGGCCGCGGAGGCGGGGGACGCCCGCGCGATCGCCGCGCTGATCGACGTCGACCTGGAGCGCGACCGCCACGGCGCGCCGCTGTCGCCGGAGGCGTTGGCGCTGGCGAAGAAGCGCGCCCGCGCGGCGGGCTGGCCGCCGCGGGCGTCGGCGTTCAGGCGCAAGCGCGCCTGGGAGCGGGTCCAGGCCGCGCGGCGGCGGTGGCGCGAGCTCGTCGCCGCGCCGCGCTGGCGGTCAGGGTGGCGGATCGCTGGAGGTGTGGTCGTGGACGACCTTCCAGCCGTCGGGGGTCCGGGCCAGCGCGACCGAGAACACCCCGCGGCCGGCGACGGGCGTCTCGGTGAGCTCCCAGCGGCCGAGCACGATCGCGCCGTCGGCGCCCAGCGGCTGGACGCCGAGGATCTCGAAGCCGAGCTTGCCCATCGTCGATGGATCGCTGCCGTACCGGGCGCGGTACTTGGCGAAGGTCTCGTCCCAGCCGTGGCGGATGTTGCCGCCGGACGTGAACACCAGCGCGGGTGAGCGCTGGTAGCCGGCCATGTACCCGGCGAGGTCGCCGCGGTTCCACGCGTCCTGCTGCGCGGCCAGCACGGCGCGCACCGCGGCGTCATCGGCCGCAGCGAAGCGCGGCGCAGGCGCAGGCGTCGGGTGGGCGCACGCGAGCGGGGTGGCCAGCGCGACCGCCGCGACCGCCGCGAGCGTCACCGCGCGCACGTCGATCACGGGCAAGCTCCCGCCGGGCCGCCGAAGTCGTACGGGAACGCGTGGCTGGTCACGACGATCTGCCGGACCTCCGCGCAGCGCGTGAGCCCGTCGGCCACGAAGAACCCGTCGAGGAAGTCGACCAGGTCGACGCCGGCCTCACCCGCCGCGCGCAGCGCCGCGGTGCGCAGGTAGGTCGGCTGCACGCCCTCGACGCGCAGGTGATCGCCGGCCAGCGGGTCGTCGTCGGTCGCCGAGGCGTCGCCCAGGTCCCACAGGACCTCGGTGGTCATGTTCTCGGCCACGTCCTGGCCGATGTCGCCCGCGGGCTGCGGGGCCCGGGTCACCGTCACCTCGCCGTTGTAGCCCCAGCCGCCGCCGGCGTTGGAGTCGCCGTAGAACGGGATCTGCTTGACGGCCATCGCCCAGTAGGTCGCGAAGCCCTCCGACCACGCCAGGTTAGGATCGGTCGGCGAGCCGTCGTGCGAACCGCCGGGGCTGTCGGTGCGGCCGACCACGTGCTCGAAGAAGTGACCGATCTCGTGGAGGATGACCGTGTCGTCGTAGCCGTCGTCGTCGTTGGCCGAGCCGAGCAGGTGGATCGTGCGGTCGCCGCTGTAGTACGTGCCGTCGGTCGAGCCCTTCTCCCAGACCGCGGTCAACCGCTGCGGCGTGATCCCGAGGCCGACGCGGACCGCGTCGTGGGAGAGCACGGCCATGTCGAACACGTTGAAGGCCTCGGCCTCCCCCGACGCCTCGGTGATCAGCAGGTCGGCGGCGGTGGCGTCGCGCGCGAACGCCGGCCCGCCGAAGCCGTGGACCTGGCGATCGCGCCGCACCACCTGGATCGGCCGCTCGGCGCTCGCGTTCATCGCCGCCGCCAGCAGGTGCACCGGCCCCGGAACGCCGGCCGGCACCTCGAGCGCATAGCGCCCGTTGTCGCCGGTGGTGGTGGTCGCGAGCACCGCGCCGTCGACGTCGGCGATCAGGCTGATCGAGATCGCCCGGGCCGCGCGCAGCTCGATGGTCGTCGCCAGCCGACCGTTGGCCTGCTGGCGGCGATCCTCGTAGGCCACCAGGCCGGCCAGCGTGTGGCCCGCGACGTCGCCCGCGTCGATCGCGACCGCGGCGTCGATCGCGGCCGGCTCGTCGGAGCCACCGCAGGCCGCGCCGACCAGCAGGCCCGCGGCGAGCAACCGGCGCGCGCCGCCGATCGCGGCCGACCGCCGCGCGCTCACGGGCAGCGACCGCCGGGGCCGCCGAAGTCGTACGGGAAGGTGTGGTTGGTCACGACGATCTGCCGGACCGCCGCGCAGTGGTCGAGGCCGTCGGCCACGAAGAACCCGTCGAGGAAGTCGACGAGATCGACGCCCGGCTCACCGACGTTCCGCAGCGCGGCGGTCCGCAGGTACATCGGCTGCACGTTCAGCACGCGCAGGTGGTCGCCGGCGAGCTGGTCGTCGTCGCCCGAGGCCGCGTCGCCCAGGTCCCACAGCACCTCGGTGGTCAGGTTCTCGCCGACGTCCTGGCCGATGTCGCCGGCCGGCTGCGGCGCGCGCGTCAGCGCGGTGTCGGCGTTGTAGCCCCAGCCACCGCCCGAGTTGGAGTCGCCGTAGAACGGCACGTCCTTGATCGCCATCGCCCAGTAGGTCGAGAAGCCCTCGGACCACGCCAGGTTGGGGTCGGTCGGCGAGCCGTCGTGGCCACCGCCCGGGCTGTCGCTGCGGCCGATGGTGTCCTCGAAGAAGTGGCCGATCTCGTGGAGGATCACGGTGTCGTCGTAGCCGTCGTCGTCGCTGGCCGCGCCCAGGAGGTGCACGGTGGCGTCGCCGCTGTAGTAAGTGCCGTCGTTGGAGCCCCGCTCCCAGATCAGCGTGATCGGGGTGGGCGTCAGCGCCAGGCGGGCCGTCACCGCGTCGTGCGACAGCACCGCCATGTCGAACACGTTGAACGCCTCGGCCTCGCCCGACGCGTCGGTGATCAGCAGGTCGACGTCGGTGCCGTCCTTGAAGGTGAACGCCTCGCCGCCGACGCCGTGCACCTGGCGATCGCGACGCACCACCTGGATCGGCCGCTCGGGGCTCATGTTCATGGCCGCGGCCAAGAGGTGCACCGGCTCGGTCGGCTCGACCAGCGGCTCGACGAACTCGATCGTGTAGCGGCCCTCGTCGTCGGTGGTGACCGTGGTCAGCACCGCGCCGTCGGCCTCGTTGATCAGGCTGAGGGTGACGCCCCGCGCCGGCATCGGCACCAGCTCGGTCGCGAGCCGACCGTTGGTCTGCTGCGCGCGGTCCTCGTACGAGATGGTCCCGCTCAGGCTCGGCGGCCCGTCGCTGCCGCCGCACGCCGCGGCCGCCATCAGCGCCGCGCCCATCCAGCGGCGGATCACTGGCGCACCTCGGCCACGCTCACGCCGTTGATCTGCCGCACGGTCACCGGCAGCGGCTTCGCGGCGGGCGCCGGCGCGCCGACGCGGACGATCACGCTCTGGCTGCGCCCGGCGACCCGGGCGGTCACGACGACGTCCTTGCCGGCCGCCGCGTCGAGCTTGACCGGCGCCACCAGGTGGCGCGCGTCCCGTGCGGCCGTCGCGCCGAACCGCGTGGCCTGGCCGTCGATCTCGATCGTCACGGCGTCGACCGCGCGGGTCGGCGCCGCGTCGACCACCACGCGCCAGCCGGACGCCGTGCGCTCGGCCTTGGCGGTCAAGCTCACCGGCGCCGAGGGTTTGCCGCGGTGGCGGCGCTCAGCCGTCGCGTCGGTGGCCACGAGGGCCAGGGACGCAGCGATCGCGACACAATAGACGAGGGTGCGCATGAGCCATCGAGGCTAGCGCAGCGCCGACCGCCGCGTCGATGCTCGGTCGCTCACAGCGTCGCCCACCGCACGCCTCGCCCGCCGCCGCCGCCGCCCACCTCACCAGGAATCACTCAGGATCTCGGTGGGTTGCCCCAGCGCGCCCACTCCCTGCGCGGTCGGCCCCGAATCCAGAGCGATCCCAGCTACCTGGGCCCCCGGAGCCTGTCCCCTCAGAGCGACGGGCGGACGCCCATCTCCTCGAGGACGTTGTCGGCGCCGTCGACGGCGTCCATGATCCACATCATGTAGCGGGCGTCGACGATGATGGTGCGGGTGGTGGTGTAGTCGAAGACGACGTCGGAGGCGACGCCCTCGATGTTGCCGTCGAAGGCCAGGCCGACGAGCTCGCCCTTGCTGTTGAGGGCGGGCGATCCGGAGTTGCCGCCGGTGATGTCGAGGTCGGCGATGAAGTCGACCGGGAGGTCGCCGAGCGCCTGGTCGGCGTAGGGGCCGTAGTTCTTGGCCTTGATGCCGGCCAGCACCTTGGCCGGCGCGTCGAACGGCTCCTCGCCCTTGTCCTTGGCGAGGATCTCGGTGGCCTTGGTGAACGGCAGGCCGCCCGAGGCGAACGGCTTGATCGTGCCGTAGGTGATGCGCAGGGTCGAGTTGGCGTCGGGCGCGACGAAGCCGCCCAGCGCCTCGATCATCGCCTTGGCGTACATCGGCGCGACCAGCAGGTAGTCGCCGGCCTTCTGGTCGGCCTCGGCCTCCTTGGCCTTGACCGTCGGCCACAGCGCGACCGCCAGCTTGATGTACGGATCCTTCGAGGCCTTGAGGCTCTTGGGCGTCGCGTTCTTCAGGAGGTCGATGCGCGTCGCCTCGTCCTCGAGCTTGGTGCCCGCGTACAGCGCGTCGAGGCGCGCGTCGATCAGCTTGGCGTCGATCTTGGCGTCGGCCTTGACCCCCAGCATGGTCGCCAGCCACGGCCGCTCGGCCGCCGGCAGCGACGCCGCCTTGGTCAGCGCCAGCTTGAAGAACATCCGGTCGAGCGTCGCGTCGAACTGCCGCACGAACTGCTTCTGCCCGCCCTCGATGCGCGGCATGTCGCGCTCCTGGAAGCCGGGCTTGCGCTCGGCGTCGGCCTTGGTCCGCTCCTCGGCGAGGCGCACGAACAACAGCGCGTTGCGCAGGTGCGCCGACCCGCCGACCGCGTTGCCCCACGCGAAGTCGGCGGCCGCGGTCTTGCGGTCCGCCGCCATCATCGTCTCGAGCTTGTCGATCGCCGCCTTCGAGGTCTCGTTGCCGGGCTGCGCGGCCCACGCCTTGACCTTGTCGTCGGTGGCCTTCTTGCGCGCGAGGATGTCGCCCTTCTGCAGGCCGGCCAGCACGCCCGAGGTCTTCTCGAGGCCGTTCTGCACGCCCTGCTTGGCGACGCCGGCCTTGATCTTGGTGGCCGCCGCCGCGTCGCTCTTGAGCACGCCCTCGAGCAGGTCGTAGCGCGCCTGCAGGTACTCGATCGTGTTCGGGTAGCGCCACGCGACGTCGAAGTCGACCTCCGACGCGGTGGTCACGCGCGACGTGCGGCCCGGGTAGCCGGTCACCATCACGTAGTCGTCCTGGGCCTGGCCGTCCTGGTCGACCTTGAGCCAGTGCTTGGGCTGGAACGGCACGTTGTCCGGCGAGAAGTCGGCTGGCTTGCCGTCCTTGCCGACGTAGGCGCGGAAGAACGAGAAGTCGCCGGTGTGGCGCGGCCACGCCCAGTTGTCGATCTCGCCGCCGTAGTTGCCGACCGAGCGCGCCGGCACGTACACCAGCCGCACGTCGCGGATCTCGAGGTACTCGATCAGCTGGTACTCGGCGCCGCGGAAGAAGCTCGAGACGTCGCAGCGGATGCCGGGGCGGTCCTTCTCGCACGCCGCCAGCGCGGCCTTGGTCCGCTTCTCGACCTCCTTCTTGCGCGCGGTCGCGTCCTTGATCGCGTCGAGGCCGCCGGTGATGGCGGCGGTGATGTCGGTGAACGCCTGCGCGACCAGCACCTTCTGGGTCGGGCCCGCCGGCAGCTCGTCGCCCTTGGCCTTGGCGAGGAAGCCGTCCTCGACGTAGTTGTGCTCGGGGGTGGCGTTGAACTGCAGCGCGCCCTGGACGCAGTGGTGGTTGGTGACCACGAGGCCCTGCGGCGAGACGAACGACGCCGTGCAGCCGCCGAGCGAGACCACCGCGTTGAGCGGCGCGGCCAGCGGGTTGGCCAGGTCGGCCGCCGGGATCGACACGCCCATCGCCTGCAGCGCGGCCGCGTGCACCGGGTGGTTCATCTGCCGCGGCATCCACATGCCGCCGGGGTTGGCGAACGCGTGGCGCGCCGCCGCGGTCGGATCGACGACCGGCGTCCCATCGACGGGCCGATCGTGATCGACCTTGTCGTCGCCGCCGCCGCCGCCCGCCGTCGTCACCGGGGTCTTCTTGCCGCCGCCGCCGCAGGCCGCGGCGAGCAGGAGGCCACACATCAGGTGGTTGCGCTTCATGCCTGGCGGCATAGCAGAAAACCTCGACGGCGGCCCACATTCTCGACGCTGACAGCTGCTCGCCGCGGTCGACACGACTCGGCGCGACACCTGCGACGGGTGCGTCAGGATCCGGCGCCCGCCGGCACGCCGCGTCAATCGTCGGCGAGGAAGCTGGCGAAGAACGAGCGGACCTCGGTGGTCGGCACCTTCTCGCGGGCGATCTCGGCCAGGTCCTTCACCTCGAGCAGCTCCTCGGGGATCTCGAGCAAGAACCGCGACGGCGTGCGGGTCAGCGGCCGGCCGCGCGACGTGCGCTGGCACGCGCGCGTCAGGTACAGCTTGCGCTGCGCGCGGGTGATGCCGACGTACGCCAGCCGCCGCTCCTCGCTGACGTCGCTGGCGTGATCGCCGTCGAGCGCGTCGGTGGCCTGCGGGTTGAGCGTGCGCGCGTGCGGCAGGAGCTCCTCCTCGAGGCCGACCAGGAACACGATCGGGAACTCCAGGCCCTTCGAGCCGTGCAGCGTGGTCATGATGACCTTGTCGCCGGCCTGCTCGGCCTCGTCGGCCGACTCGAGCGACAGCCGCCGCAGGAAGTCGGCCAGCGCCTTGGGCCCCGGCGCCTTGGCCGCGAACTTGCCCAGCGAGCCGAGCAGGCTCTCGACGTTGTCGATGCGCCGCTGCGCCGCCGCCGCGCTGGGCGCCGCCTCGCGCAGGTCGTCGTACAGCGCGATGTCCTCGATCAGCTGCTTGGCCGCGCCGACGGTGTCGCCGCGCAAGAGCCCGGCCGCGACCCGATCGATGATCGTGAGCAGCCCGGCGATCGAGGTGCGGGTGCCGGGCCGGATGTCGCCGTCGCCGCGGAAGGTCGAGGCGGCGCTCGCCGGCGTCGCCACCGCCATCCGCACCTCCTCGTCGGCGTCCTCGCCGCGCGCCGCCGCCGCCTCGCGCCGCAGCCGTGCCCGCTCGTAGGGATCGTCGTCGTCGTCGTCGCCGCCGTCGTCGGTGATGTCGACCGGCAACGCCACCTGGGCCGCGCCGCCCAGCACCCGCAGCGCGTCGAGCAGGCTGGCGTGCTGCGCGTGGGCGGCCTTGATGATGCGATCGAGCGTGGTCGGCCCGATGCCGCGCGCCGGGTAGTTGACGATCCGCCGCAGCGACAGCTCGTCGCGCGGGTTGAGCGCGACCCGCAGGTACGCGATCACGTCCTTCACCTCCTTGCGCTCGAAGAACTCCTGGCCGCCGTACATCGCGTAGGGCACGCCGAGCTGGCGCAGCTCCTCCTCGAGCCCCTTGGCCTGGATGTTCGAGCGGTACAGGATCGCCATGTCCTGCCACTTGCGCCCGGCCTCCTTGAGCCGCCGCAGCTCCTCGGCCACCCACTTCGACTCGGTCTCGACGTCGGGCGCCACCGCGTGGGTGATGACCTCGCCGGCGCCGTGCTCGCTCCACAGCGTCTTGCCGTGGCGATCCTTGTTGTTGGCGATCACCGCGTTGGCGGCGTCGAGGATCGTCTTCGACGAGCGGTAGTTCTGCTCGAGCTTGACCGTGGTCGCGCCGGCGAACGCGTCGGCGAAGCCGAGGATGTTGCCGGGGTCGGCGCCGCGCCACGCGTAGATCGACTGGTCGTCGTCGCCGACGACGGTCAGGTTGTGGTGGCGCGCCACCAGCTCGCGCACCAGGTTGACCTGGGCCTTGTTGGTGTCCTGGTACTCGTCGACCAGCACGAAGCGGAACCGGGTCTGCCAGCGCTCGCGCACCTCGCGATCGCGCGCCATCAGCCGCACCGGCTCGACGATCAGGTCGTCGAAGTCGAACGCGGCGTAGCTGCGCAGCGCGGCCTGGTAGCGCGGGTACACCACCGCGGTGATGTGGTCGTACTCGTCGGCGTCGCGCGGCTGGTACGCCTCGGGGTCGACGAACGCATTCTTGGCCAACGAGATCCGCGACAGGATCGCCTTGACGTCGTAGCGGCGCTCGCCGTCGCCGGTGAAGTCCTTGACCTCGCGCATCACCTCGCGCACGACGCCGAGCTGATCCGACGCGTCGTAGACCGCGAAGCCGCCGGGGTAGCCCAGCGCCTTGCGCTCGGCGCGCAGGATGCGCAGCCCGAGCGCGTGGAACGTGCCCATCGTCAGCTTGCTGGCCAGCTTGTGATCGCCCAGCAGGTGCGCGATGCGCTCGCGCATCTCCTCGGCGGCCTTGTTGGTGAACGTGAGCGCGGCGATCGCGTCGGCGGGGATGCCGAGGTCGAGCAGGTGCGCGATGCGGTAGGTGATGACGCGGGTCTTGCCCGAGCCGGCGCCGGCCAGCACCAGGAGCGGCCCGCCGCCGTGGATCACCGCCGCGCGCTGCGGCGGGTTCAGCTTGCTGGTATCGACGGCCACCGGGGGCTCACGCTACGGATCGCGCGGCCCGGGGTCAACCGTCGTCGTGACGCGATCGCTACTCGACCTCCACCGGCGTCGCGTGGATCGCGATCCCCAGCGACAGGTGATCGGGCTCCCCGTCGAGACCGCCGCGGCGGTAGGACGCGTCGGCCTCGGTCGGCTCGCCGAGATCGAGGTCGACGGACGTCAAGGTGTCGAACACGGCCCGCAGCTCGGGCGTCGAGATCGCGCCGTCGTGATCGGCGTCCATGTCGCGCCAGAACGCGCCGGTGCCGGTCGCGCCGATCGCGTCCGTGGCGTAGGCGCGCAGCGGCTCGATCGCGGCGTCGCTGAAGGGCCCCAGGCCGAAGCCCACCTTGCCGGCGAGCCCGCCGTCGGCCTCGAACCACAGCTCGGTCGCGAACGCGAAGCCGATCTGCCACGCGTCGGTCGCGAGGTCGCCGCGGCCGTCGGTCAAGAACCCGATCGGCACGCGCGCGGTGCCGAAGGCGGTCGCGACCCGCGCGCCGCGGGTGCCGACGGCGGGGATGCCGAACAGGTCCACAAGCTCGCGCACGCCGTCGCCATCGCGGTCGGCGCCGCGGCCGAGGCGGGTGCGGACCTCGTCGCCGTCGGGGCAGGTGCCGACCTGGAGCATCCAGTCGAGCCGGCCGGCCGCGAGGTGGCCCGCGATCGCCGGGTTCACGTCCCAGCTCTCGCTGATCCCCTTCAACGACCCGTGGGTGGTGCCGAGCTGGTTGTCGATCCCGCCGTTGGGGTCACCCGCCCGCTGGTCCAGGTCGAGGCCGAACAGGGTCGCCTCGGCCGCCGACACCGGCAGCGTGACCGCGTCGAGCCGGAAGTTTCGCCAGGTCATCGTGCACGCCGGATCGGCCAGGCCCGGCGGCAGGGACGGGTCCTCCGAGGCGGTGCAGGCGGCCAGCGCCGACGTCAACAAGACGGGAACGACCATCTTCATGCGTCGAGCTGGAGCAAGTCGCGCGCCAGCGGCTCGACCGGTTCGTCAGGGCGATCGGCGTGTGGATCGGTGCGGGAATCTGACTAGTTTTCAACGCCCTGCGTCCATCGACCGGACGCCTGGCCGGCACGATCGGGCAAGCTCGCCTCGGTTTTGGACACCTGCAGGCCCGCCGACCATCGCCGGCCCGGCCTGCTACGATGCCGCCGATGGACCCCGAGGCGCGCTACCAGGCGTACGTCGCCGAGCTCGAGCGCGACTACCGGCTGCGCATCGTCAAGAAGCCCGACTCGTGGCTGCACCGGGCCATCCACAAGGCGCTGATCGTCGTG
>Ga0073899_10001922_pt1 | contig 18891 bp, 13 predicted proteins | sample KloWWTmetaKNB5Ph_FD_88975 | JGI IMG/M metagenome (GOLD analysis project Ga0073899, IMG submission 88975) | Active sludge microbial communities from Klosterneuburg, Austria, studying microevolution and ecology of nitrifiers - Klosterneuburg... | ecosystem: Engineered > WWTP > Aerobic digester >... | reverse complement strand
TTCTCTTCCTCGTCTACGCGAAGGCGTCTTGCCGCCGACTTTTACGAGGCGAGAATAGCACGCGGGGACGTGGGTGGGTTGTTCAGGGAAGTTCTGGCTCCAGCCGAGCTGCTCCCGCCGATCGGGAATACAGCGCCAGGGACGCGGTTACGACTGCGCCGATCGCTCCGAACGCCAGCCACGGGATAGCGTGTCGCCCCAGCTCGGAAGCCAGGTCAAACAGCCAGCCGCCGAGAAGTTGGCCGGCTGAGCCGCCGATGGCAACGGAGAGCGCGCTGAATCCGAAGTAGCTTGCAAGAAGGCCATCGCCTGCCTTTGACGCGATCCCCGCCACGCTCGTGTTCATGACGGGCTCGACGAGCACGCGGGCGACGGCTAACAGTGCGACACTGGCGAGAATGGTCGCCAGTCCGCCGCCGAGACCGATCGTAAGAAGCGCTACGCCGAGGAGCGCGACACCAGACGTGATGATCTGGAGCGATCCGAGTCGTCGCGACGCGTACTTGATCAGTGGAAACTGCAAACCGATGGCGACGAGTGAGTTGACCAGGTAGATCAACCCCAGTGTGTTCGTCGTGCCGGTCAGGCGCAGGGTCTCGAGCGGAACCGTGATGTAGAGTTGCGTATTGAGCAGGTAATAGCCGCACATAATGATGCTGAAGACGACAAACGTGCGGTCTCGTGTAACGATTCCGATCGTCTTGAAAAGCCCCGGCGGCCGGACAATCCCGATGCTCGACCGGATACCTGGCGGGATCAGCAGCATTGTGCTCGTCGCGCCGACGATATACACGGCCGCCGCGACGACACATACCATCGCGAAGCTGGTGCGGATCAGAAGAGCTCCGAGCAGTGGCCCGAGTGCCAGGCCGACATTCGAGGCCAGCGACCACATCGCGAATCCGTGAGTCCGATGATTCGATGGAACCAGCCTCGCCATCAGGGACCGGGCGCTCACCTCAAAGAATGCGCCCCCTAACGCGGCAACGAACGATGCGAGCAGCAGTCGCGGAAGATCGGTGGCGATCACGAACAGACCGAAGCCGGCCGAGCGGATCAACATGCCAATCGCCAAAACAGGACGATATCCGATCCGTTCGGCCAGCGAACCGGTGACGAGCATCAAGCCCTGCTGAGAGAACTGACGCACTGCCAGCGCGAGCCCGACCATCGCCGCGGTGAAGCCGAGCGACTCGGTGTAGTAGACCGAGACGAGCGGAATCAGCATGAAAAAGCCGAAGCTCATGACGAATGCTGTCAGAAGCATTGACCAGATGGCGATCGGCATCCCAAAGACGGGTCGCTGCCCGATATGATCGAGGTCAATTTCGGTGGCAAGCCGCATTCGCTAGTCTCCGCAAGGCCGTTGAACACGGCTCGTCATCGGAAATGTCGATCGGTATCCGTCAGCGTGGCTCCGTCGAAATCCCGGTTACGGGCGGAATCGACGAACGAATCCTGAGCCAGCCATCTGCGAACTGGACCCATCGAGTCTCAGCCGCATCGATCGCGGCCGGCCCCTCGCCAGTGACGTACTGTAAAGCCTCGTCGACGATGATGTCGCCTGCGGGTGTCGCAATCGTTACCGGAACGTAGCGGCCGGCCACTCCGCGAATGAAGTTGTACGCGGCGCGCGCCGACAGGGTGGTATCAATGACGAAGTCACCCGCTGTTGGCCATGTCTGGTACGTCGCGCGAGTTTCGTCCTGCGCGGTAGGGAACAAGGCGTTCGTCGCCAGACCCGCGATCGTCTCGACGAGGAGTGCCCCGCCAGCGGTGGCGAGCAGATCGTTGAGCTCCGACTCGGTCGTGCCATCGGGATACTCCAGGTCCCGCTGGAGATAGATCGGGCCAGCGTCCATCTGGACGTCGAGCGCGTGAACAGTCACCGCAGCCTGTCCGTCGCCACGCCGGAGTGTCCAGAAGAGCGGATCTGGGCCACGGCCGGCCGGCAGGCGGCTCGGGTGGACATTCAGGGCGCCCAGCCTGGCGATCGCAGCCGTTTGCGGCGGGATGCGGGTCGGATAGCACGCGACGGCAATGACGTCGGGCGCGAGCGACGATACCAGTTGCCGGGTAGACGCCGAGCCGGTGCGCCCGATGTGGAACAACGGTGCTCGCACATGACTCGGTCCGGAGCCAGCCATCGGAAGCAGCGTGCGTGGTTGGGCCACCTCGACTGGCGCCATCCGGTCGTCTGGTCCGGGGACCAACAGCCCGACGATGTTCACCCCGCTTCGAGCACACGTCTCGACGACGATGCGAGTGAAATCACAGGGCAGACCAAAGAAGACTACACGGAGGGGCGGAGGAGTTACCGCCATGGGTGATAGAGTATTGGCGAAGTCCGACGAAATCTCGCGTCGATTCATATACTGGAAATCTCCGCGCTGGCTTGGAGGACGCGATGCCCCGAATGGTAATGTGTGTGAAGCTTGGTCGAGAGTTGCGTGCGCTCGAAGCACCGCCATTCCCCGGCGAGCTTGGCCTGCGCATCTTTGAGAACGTTTCCGAAGAAGGCTACCGCCTCTGGACTCAGCACGCGACGATCATGATCAATCATTATGGGCTGCACCCCGCTGATCCCGACACTCGCAAGCTTCTTCGCCGGGAGATGGAGGAGTTCTTCTTCGGTGAGAACGCCCAGGTGCCGGAAGGCTGGGTTGCTCCCGGCGCTGGCGCTCCATCGAAGGGCGCAGCTCCGCGCAAGAAATAGCGATCAACGCGCCACGACGGGCGTCGGGCTCGCGATTGACACGATGGGGTCGATCTGGATCCGCAATTGGCGGTGGGACTCGCGCAAGGTTGCCTCGACGGCAGATGGCGATTCCCCACGGGCGAAAATGAATCCCAGATAGCTGGATCCCTCCGGCAGCGGAACGATTGGGTAGTTCACCGGAGCCGTGATTTCGATGCCGGTGATACCGACCACGGCGCGAGCCGCGTCGATGCCGTCGACCTCACGCAGGAGCCCTTTTGCCGGGATCGGAATCATCATTACGCCGACAGCGTTTCCGGTGCGATCGAACGACGGGATCGCCATTCCGACCGCGTGCCGGAGGATGATCTCTTCCAGACTCATTCCAGCGCCAAATGAGAGGATCGTAGAACATAGACCGCCGATCGACCGGCCGGCCACTTCAATGAGCCATGCCCCGCGGTCATTGATCCGAAGCTCTGCGTGGATCGGGCCGTGGCGCAGGCCGAGCGCCGCCGCCGCGTCCGCTGTCTCACGAGCGATTGCGCCCAGAATCTCCGGAGCATGACCGGACGGCGTGACGTAGATCGTCTCCTCGAAATATGGCCCGATGAGAGGATCGGGCTTATCGAAGATCGCCAGGATGTGCAAATCCCCGTCCGTCAGCAATCCCTCGACCGCCACCTCGTCACCGGGGAGGTATTCTTCGATCAGAATCTGAGGATCGCCCCCATCCGTGACCTCATCCAATGCAATCGCGGCGGTTCGGGTGAAGGCTGCGACGAAACTGTCCGTGTCGTCGGCACGGATAACCCCTCGACTGCCAGAGAGCCGTATCGGCTTCACGACACACGGATACTCCAGCGTTTCAGCGATGGTCCGTGGATCACCGGAAACGGGATGAACGCCGAACCAGGGGCTTCTGACCCCGGCGTTTGCGAGCATATTCCGCATGATGAGCTTGTCTCTGGCCGCGGCTGCTGCGTCGGGGGAGTTATGGGCGAACCCAAGCTCTCGAGCGCCGAGCGCCGCCAACTCCGTCGCAGCGTCATCGACCGATAGCACAGCGTCGACGGCTCGCTCCCGAGCAAGCCGGACGACATCCGGGAAGGCCTGTTCGATATTCGCGAAGCTGACGGCAAGGTCCTGGTGCCAATACTCGCGGAGAAGTTCGGGCATGTCCGTCACCGAGACGACTTCGACGCCGACATCGGCTGCAGCCTTGAGAAACGCCCCCGCTCGGTACGTTGATGGCGACATCAGTAGCATCACGCGTGGGGAATGAGCTCGATCTTCATGCATGGGTCACCCTGCTCCGTCAGCGACGCGAGAATCAGTCTGCCGAGAGTGTACCCTCGTTTCCACCGACTTTGACATTACCGAGGAACGAGTCGACAATCGGACGGCAATGGCGGCGCCGCACAGTGGCCCGTCCAACATCGGGAGTGTGAGTGGGCGTTATCAAGGAGGACTCAATGGACCCGAAGCTGATCGAATCGGTACGTTGGCGTGAGATTGGGCCTCACCGTGGCGGTCGAGTCGTCGCGGTGGCTGGCCATCCGACTGAGATAGGAACGTTCTACTTCGGCGCGTGCGCGGGTGGTGTCTGGAAGACGACGAGCGGTGGCGCATACTGGGAGAACGTCTCAGATGGCTACTTCGGGACATCGGCGATTGGCGCGATCGCTGTCCCCGTTTCCGACCCGAACGTGATCTACGTCGGCACCGGCGAGTCTGAAATCCGCAGCAATGTCTCGCACGGGGATGGCGTCTACAAGTCGACCGATGGTGGTCGTTCGTGGGTGAACCTGGGCCTGAAGGACACGCGACACATCGGAGACATTGAGGTCCATCCGACGAACTCTGATCTTGTCTACGTAGCGGCGCTCGGTCACGCCTGGGGTCCGAATGAGGAACGTGGTGTCTTCCGTTCGAAGGATGGCGGCAAGAACTGGGAGCGCGTGCTCTATAAGAGCGACCAGGCCGGCTGTCACGACATCGCCATGGACGCTTCCAACCCACGGGTGCTCTTCGCGGCGATCTGGCAGGCACAACGACACCCACATACGCTGGCGAGCGGCGGCGAGGATAGCGGCATCTGGCGTTCAATGGATGGCGGAGATACCTGGGAGGACGTTACTCGACATCCGGGTCTGCCAGAGGACGCCGTGCTCGGCAAGATCGGCGTTACGATCTCCCCGGCGCAGGCTGGACGTGTCTGGGCGCTGATTGAAGCGGAAAACGGCGGGCTCTTCCGATCGGATGACTACGGGGATACCTGGACGAGACTCACCGAGAACATGGATCTGCGTCGCCGGCCCTGGTACTACATGCACGTCTTCGCCGATCCGTCCGACGCTGACACGATCTGGGTGCTGAACGTCAATTGTTGGAAATCGACTGACGGCGGCAAGACCTTCGACCAGATCCCCACGCCACATGGCGATAATCACGGACTCTGGATCGACCCGGAGAATTCAAGCCGGATCATCGAAGGAAATGACGGGGGCGCTTGCGTCAGCTTCGACGGGGGCCGGCACTGGTCGACGATCCTCAATCAGCCAACCGCGCAGTTCTATCACGTCACCACCGATAACCAGACGCCCTACAACATCTACGGATCGCAGCAAGATAACTGGGCGATGAAGCTGCCGAGTGTGGGGCATGAGGGCGCGATCACCTGGACCAACTATGTCGAGCCGGGCGGTGGCGAGTCAGGCTATATCGCAGTCAGCCGAAAAGCGCCGCACCGCGTCTTTGCTGGAGGCATCGGCACCGGGCTGGGCAACGGCCGAATGCTTGCCTGGAATCCTCTGAGCGGCCACAAGCGCAACGTCACAGTCTGGCCCGAGGTGGTCGGATTCGGGGCCGGCGCGGCGGCCATGAAGTACCGATTTCAGTGGACGTTCCCGATTGAATTCTCTCCTCATGACCCAGACGTGCTCTATGCGTGCTCGAACCATGTCCACAAGTCAACTGACGAGGGTGAGACCTGGGAGGTCATCAGCCCGGATCTGACGACGAACAACCCCGAGCTGCTCGGGTCTTCAGGCGGTCCGATCACCGCTGACAACTCCGGCGCGGAGGTTCATTGCACGATCTTCGCGTTCGTCGAATCTCCGATCGAAGCCGGTGTGCTCTGGGCTGGATCGGACGACGGAGTCGTCCATATCTCCCGTGACGCCGGCAAGACATGGAACAACGTCACACCAGATGGCCTTGAGAAGCCCGCGATGGTTTCGATCATCGAGGCATCGACGTTCAATGCCGGGACGGCGTATGTGACGGCGACGCGGTACAAGGTGGACGACCTGAAGCCGTATATCTTCAGGACGTCTGATTACGGCGCGTCGTGGCAACTTGTGACGGACGGCATCCCAGCGGATGAGTTCACCCGGGTTGTGCGCGAGGATCCGAGCCGCGAGGGACTGCTGTACTGCGGCACCGAGGTGGGTCTGCACGTTTCGTTCGATCGGGGTGACAACTGGCAGCCGTTCCAGTCCAACCTGCCGGTTGCGCCGATCCACGACCTGACGATCAAGAATGACGATCTGATCGCTGCGACCCACGGCCGCTCCTTCTGGCTGCTCGACGACCTGTCACCCCTTCACCACGCTGAGCAGGGCATGGAGGACCAGGACGTTGTGCTGTTCAAGCCGCGCGACACGACGCGCTACCGGGTATATGGGCGAGCGTTCGGCCGTACGCCGAACGTTACAAACTACAAGATGACTGGCCCGGTGACTGTTGCGTACCGGCCGACCGAAGCCCCGAGCGGCGCTCCAGAAGAGTCGTTCCTCGATGCCGGCGCAAACCCGCCCGACGGCGTGATCGTGCACTACTACCTCAAGAACAAGCCATCGAGCGACATGAGGCTGGATATCCTGGATGCCGAAGGGAACGTTGTTCGCTCGTACTCCAGCGTCGCAGACGAGAAGCCGAAGCTGCTGACTCAGCCAGGGAGCCACCAGATCGTCTGGGACATGCGCGGCGCCAAGCCGACAGCTCTCGAAGACGCGGGAGCGCAAGACCGATTTGCCCAGATGATGGAATCGGCCGTTGCGCCGCGAGTCGTTGGCGGCACGTATCAGGCCCGACTGACCGTTGACGGGAATGAGTTGACGGAGAGCTTCCGCGTCTTGCCGGACCCACGGATCGACGCCGACGATCGCGCGCTCGCCGAACAGTTCGAGCTGAAGTCGGCGATTCGCGATGAGGTCTCGCGCATCCACGAGGCACTGAACCAGTTGCGATCCGTCCGTGGCCAGCTGAACGCATGGTCAGATCGCGCCGGAAAGGATGACGCCAACAAGGGTATCTACGAGCAGGCGGCCAAGCTCAAGGCTGATCTCGACGCAATCGAGGCAACCCTGCTCAGTGTGAATGCCAGCAAGCCACGCCCCGGCGCGTCTGCCATCCGGGAGAAGCTGGTGTCGCTCAGCATCATGATTGACGAATCTGATGATCGCCCTACTCAGGGTGGGCGGGATGTCTACGCAATGCTTGCAGACCAGGTCGAGACAACGACCGCACAGCTGCGTCGAGCGCTCTTCGATGATATCGCCGCGTTGAACAAGAAGATCTCGAGTTCGGCGTTGCCGCCGATCGTCGGGTAGCCGCTCGACCCGATTCGCGAATACTCGTCAGGCCGGCCCAACCGGGCCGGCCTGACGCACGCTGGCCGCACGGTAGGGTGACTGGCCCAGCGGTGAGACAATTGGACGACGCATCACGGCGGTCGTGAATGCGGGCATGACTGAGATGACTGAAATGGTGTGGGGGTACTGATGGGGGTGGGGGAGGAATCCGCGAGCTTGCTGGAAGGCGAGCTTCAACGGATCTATCGACGCACGCTCGGCGTCGTCGCGGCATCGCAGATTCTCGCGGGCCTCGGAATCGCCGCGGGTGTGACGGTCAGCGCGCTTCTGGCTCAGGACATGCTTGGGTCGACCGGGTTGGCAGGCCTTCCGTCTGCGTTCTTCACGCTGGGAGCGGCCATCGCGGCGTTTGCGATCGGTCGCCTCTCGCAGCGGTCGGGGCGACGAATCGGGTTGAGCGTCGGGTATCTGGTCGGCGCAGTTGGTGGAATCGGGATCATCGCAGCGGCGGTGACCGGCAGCATTGTGCTTCTCTTTCTGTCACTGATCTTCTATGGCTCAGGGATGGCGACGAACCTTCAGGCGCGATACGCCGGGACAGATCTCGCTCGTCCCGAACGTCGCGGGCAGGCGGTGAGCACGATCCTGGTCGCGACGACATTCGGCGCGGTGGCGGGGCCGAACCTCAGTGGAGTGCTGGGTGACCTCGGTAAGTCAGTGAATATTCCTGAGTTGGCCGGCCCATTTCTGATGTCCGTCGTCGCGTTCGGTCTGGCGGCGGCAATCCTGTTCTTCTTTCTCCGGCCCGACCCGCTCCTGTCAGCCCGCCGATTCGAGTCGATTGTCGCGCCGCGCGTCGGCGGCGCATTCGACAGCGTCGCCGCAGTCGACCGCCGGCTGCTCGCCTTCGGGGCCAGTGTGATGGCCGTGACCCAGATCATCATGGTCGCGATTATGACGATGACGCCGGTCCATATGCGCGCCCACCATCATGGCCTGAGCGCGACAGGGATGGTTATCGCGGTTCACATTGCGGGGATGTACCTTCCATCGCCACTGAGCGGGTATCTGCTCGATCGACTTGGTCGAACGCCGATTATCATTGCGGCGGTCGTTATCCTGCCGATTTCCGGGTTGATCGCAGCGTTCGCGCCCACCGGCTCGGTGGCGACGCTGGCGGTTGCGCTAGGGTTGCTTGGCGTTGGCTGGAACCTTGGGTTTGTCGCTGGCACTGCGATGATTACCGATGCAACCCCGCTGGCCCACCGCGCATCGACGCAAGGATCGGTCGACGTCGTTGTCTCGCTGTCCGGGGCCGGCGCTGGTGTGATGAGCGGTGTCATGGTCGCCACGACGAGCTACGCCACGCTGTCGATCGTTGGCGGGGTATTGGCGCTTGCCCTGATCCCGATCATTGTTATGTCCCAGACGCACGCGCGCCGCGCCGAAGAGGGGCATGCCGTCGCCTGAGCGCGCGGCCGGCCCGTGGGCGAGGGTGTTGCCGGAGTCGCCGCCTGATCAGGCCAGAAATCCGAGCATGTCCTGAATCAGCACCTGCACGCCGACGCCCGCGATGCCGATGAGCACGATTGACCCGGTGACCCAGACAAGCCGTCTGGTCAACCCTCTGTCGCCCGACAGGCGAGAGAACAGCAGCTGGTTTACGATCAGACTCGTTAGTGTCGTCAGCACGACGCCGGTGCCCGCGACGCTAGCGGAAATCGCCCCGGCGTTCTGCAGCCTGGCGGCCGAGGCAACTGAGCTGGCACTTGACACAAGTCCGCCAATGACGCTGACGACATAGAATCCCGCAGATCCAAGCGCGCGCTCTGCCAGCGTGCCGGCCACCTGGAGTACGAGAAAGAGAAGCCCGAACTGCAGTACCGACCGTAGCGAAAATGGTGAGTCCGGCGGGACGAGGTGCGCCTCCTCATCCGTCGCTGATGGGCCACCACGGTAGTACGCTGCGATGGCGCAGACTGCAATCATGAGTCCGAACGAAACCGCCGCCCCAGCGAACGCAGCAGGCGCGAGGAGTAGAAGCAGCCCGGCGTTGCGGAGGACTGTCGCGATCGTTGCGAGAATCACTCCGTGGAACGTGGCGCGAGCGTATCGCTGGCTGCCATCATGGGTGCGGCTGGCTAGTTCGGTGATCGCAACCTTGCTGTTGACGAGGCCGGCCAGGAATCCGGCGAGTGCTATACCCTTCGCTCCGTACAGTTTCAGCAAGACATAATCTATGAAGCCGATCGTCGCGATCAACACGACGGCTACCCATGCCGCCCGCGCGTCGATCAACCCCCAACGGTCGAGAGCGCCGGATGGCAGGGCCGGGTAGATGACGAACGCAAGGACGCCGAGAAGGATTGCGGCACGGAGCTCGGTCTCGGTCAGCGTGGCGCTCAACCCTCGGAGCCGCTCCTTCACCGCGAGCAACCCGACCGTCGCGACGGCAACTGCTGTTGGCGTCAGGGTATGACCCTGTCCTGCCAGCACGCCGACAAATCCGGTGACGATGAACGCGGACGAAGTCGTCAACTCGATCCGGCGTTCGGTGACCATGGTGTGCCAGTTGAAGATCACGACCTGAAGGGCAAGAAACCCCAGCCCGAACAACGCATAGCTGACGCCAAGCAATCCGCCAAGCCCGCCGATAAGCGCGGCGAAGCCGAATGTGCGAATCCCGGCTTCCTTGTCACGCCGTTCGCGTTCGAGGCCAACGAACAGTCCCAGAGCGATTGCCAGACCGAGGCGCTCCAGCACCGGGAGATACGGCCATAAGGATGACTGGCTGATACTCCGCGACTGGCTGAGCAGTAATCGCAGCGCCTGGCCATCAATTCCGATTGATAATCCGCCGAGTGTTGACATATACCCCCTTGAGGTCACTGCCAGAGGGTGTTGATTACCACCAATGAATGCGTTGGTCAATCCAGTTGTCGAGCAGAGCGACGCAAACAGGTTGAGCTGGGAGGGTTCCGATGGCTGGGGGGACACGCGGAGGAATGTGGCGGACACGCACGGAGGTGGCTGAAAATGACGAAGCCGAGAGTAGTAACTCTCGGCTCACAGGGCGGAAGCGACGGGATTCGAACCCGCGATCTCAGCCTTGACAGGGCTGCATGTTAGGCCGCTACACCACGCCTCCACAGCACCGGAAGGATACACGGGCTTCGAACAGGGTGTCAAGGTTGACGCGGTCCTATGGCTTGCGTGTCAGCAGGATGCTCCCTCCGCGCGCGGCCGATCGCGCGTGCGAGGATATGGAGCTCGTCTGATCCGAGCACACGAACACCGAGAGACACGACGGCGAACGATGCCGCTGCCGCGGCGGCGCCGGCCACGGACCCAACGGTGCTTGCGATGATGAGGCCTGTCAAAAGAGCCACGGCGCCAGCGACGGTTGGCCGCCAGAGCCGGATTAGATCGTCCTGCCGCAAGGGCATCGCCGTCCGGCGGGTCGCGACGAGAAGCGCGAGGAAGATCACGAGCTCGGTGGCGACCGTGACGCCCGCGGCTGCCCGCGCGCCATATCGCGGGACTAATAGCAGATTCGCCACGAGATTAAACACGACCGCCGCGGTGAAGACTGGCACGATGCGCCGCTGTTCGTTCATCGCGATGAGAACATACTGGACGATGCCGTTCAGGAACGACAATGGCGCGAACAGGATCAGGATCTGAAGCAAGATAGCCGCCTCGGGCAGGTAGTCTCGGCCCGCGAGAATCCGGATCGCCAGGTCTGCGCCGCCCGACACAACTGCGACGATGCACCAGGCGAGCCAGACCAGTAAGTAGATTGCGAGACGCTGCACTCGTCGAAGCTGGACAATATCCCCGCTTCGCACCGCGAGAGCCGGGAAGACCGCTAGCGTGACGTATGAGGGGATAATTGTGACCAGGTTGATCAGCTTGTACGCGGCGTCGTAGAGGCCCAGCGCCCGGTCGCCTCGGAACGACTGGACGATGAAGACGTCCACGCGAAAGAACAGGTTGACCAGCAGTGCGCCGGCCAGGAGTGGCCAGCTTTCACGAGCGAGCTCGATGATCGTTCGGCGATCGAGCCGCCACGAGATGGGCGTCACGACGATCAATCGATACGCTCGCGCATAGAGCGCTGCGGACGCGATCGCCGCGACGATCGCGGCGACAGCGACGCCCACGACCTCGAGTCGTGAGGCGGCAAGCAGGATGACGAGCGGCGCGCGCGCGACACTGACCGTCACGTTGAGCCAGGCTGCGACTGTCATTCGCTCGAGGCCATTGAGGACGGAGTTCACTGCCTCGGTGAAGCTGCTTGGGACGATCGACACGAGGAGCAGCAGTGCAGCCAGCACGGTGTCGCCGGCCAGATCGCCGGACCTGTAGCCGATCGCCAGATAACCGCCTGCCAACAGCGACGCCCCGGTCAGGACGACGAGCCTCATCAGCGTTGTCGCGCCTGTAATACGGCCGGCTGCTGCCGGGTCGCGCGCGACATCACGGGTTGCAAGAAGGCTGAGACCGAAATCGGAGATCGTCTTGACATACAGCCAGACGATCACGGCCAGCGCGTAGCGTCCGTTTCCGGCTGGGCCGAGCAATCGAAGGAGGACGATCGCGACCGCCAGGTCGATCATTCTGACGACCAGCTGCGAGGCTATCGGGACAGCGCTGTTGCGGGTGATTCTGCGGACGATGTCCTCGTTGGCGGTAGCCCGCGCCCCGGGCGCCAGGCCGATCGTCCAGCCGCCAACGATCAGCGCGGCAAGAGCCACAGCGACTCCCACTACGATGGTGACGGGGTTAGCCAGTAGCGCGATCATCGGCTACCGGAGCCAGAGCAGAATCAGGATTGTCGCGCACATTGTCAGCAAGACGAAGTAGAACACGCCCGCAATAAGCAGAATCGACAGCTTCGCGTGTCGATCCCAAAAGGCTTGTGCTGACGGGTCGGTCCGCCGTAGCTCGTTCTGGGCTGGCTCGTTTCCGCTCACCTTCCGCCGCGCTTCGCTTGCTCATAGACTCGCCGCGTCTGTTCCGCCGTGTTCCGCCAACTATAGCCCGCCACTCGCGCGAGACCTCGTGACCGGAGGTCGGCCGGCAGATCAGTATCCTCCAGCAGCGCAGAAATCTGATCGGCGATCGCAATTTCATCTGCCGGGTCTGCGAAACTGGCGGCATCGCCGGCAGCTTCGCGAAGCGCGGGAATGTCACCCGCAACGACGGGCAGACCATAGGACATCGCCTCCAGTATCGGCAGGCCGAACCCCTCATACAAGGAGGGATAGACGAAGATCGTCGAACTGGCGTACGCTTGTGCCAGGTCCAAATCTCCGGCGTTTGGAAGCCAGCGTACCCACCCCTCAGCCTCGGCCGACCCGATCGCTTCGACGATCTCCGCAGAACGCCAGCCTGCCCTGCCGACGATGAGCAACTCGGCATCTCGCACGCGGTCGCGGACGAGGCGCATGGCTGCGAGCACGCCGAGATGATTCTTTCGTGGCTCGATTGTTCCGACCATCAGAACGGTCGCCCGCTCGCTCGCAGGCTCGATTGTGGCAACCGGCGGTCGCCTTACCCCATTCGGAATCGCGACGACGCGATCCCGAGTCTCGGGATAGGCATCGACGAGATCCGCGGCGACGGATGCTGACACGGCAATGATCCGTTGGCTGCGAGCGAGTGTTCTCGGCACCGCGGATGTGAGATAGCGGACGAGCCTCGGCTCTCCCAACTCGGGGACACGAAGATAGGAGAGGTCATGAACGGTCGTAACGATCGGTTGCCGTGATGGCGGGGCCACAAAATCGGTGGCATGAAAGACCTCGAAAGGGCGAGTGAACGACTCGACCGGAATCGGGATGCGAAGCCGTTGCCAGGCGATGGTGGTGGCGCGATATCCGCCGGGGATTCGCCGGAGCTCCCGCATCGCCCCCGGCGGCAGTTGATCCATGACTGCCCGTGCGGCGGATGGGTTGGCAGCACAGACAACCTGAACGTCATCATTTGCATTGAGGCTGACCAGCTCGCGCAAGAGCTCGCGGCTGTACCGACCAACACCCGCGGACTGCGTTGCGGCCGCGGTGGCGTCGTAGGCGATCCGCATGACGCTACTTACGCTTCGTGACCAGGTAGAGCAATCCACCGATGAGAATGACACTGTAACTGGCGATCGCGCGGTCGATGATCGCCACGGCAGTCGCCTGGGCCGCAGTCATGCCGAAGAGCTTCACGGCGAGGACCGTCCCGCCCTCGACGAACCCCATGCCGGCCGGCGTGAACGGAATCGTTGTCAGCAAGCTCGCGAGTAACGCCACGAAGATCGCCGCTGAGAATGAGAGATTCACGCCGATGGCCTGCGCGCCAAAGTACACACGGACTCCCTCGAGAATCCAGACGACGACCGTCAGGCTGGCCACTGCCAGGAATCCCGTCCTCGAGAACGACGTAACGATTCCCTCTGCGAGTGTCAGGTAACTATTGCGGAACCGACGTGGCACGAGTCGCTGCAGATGATGACTGGCTGTCATTAGAGCAAGGAGTCCGCCGAGGCCGATCAGGACCAGCACCGCGCCGACGATGAACCACGGCCGAAGGGACACGGGGATGCTTCCGTGGAACACGAACAACGCCGAGAGCATCATGATCATGACGAGCGCGACAACATCGAGCAAACGTTCAGCGAAGATCGTGCCGAGCGTCCGGCTGAATGACGGCCCGGCGTGCTTCTTCAGGAGATACCCGCGGTAGGCGTCACCAAGCTTGGCCGGCACCACACAGTTCGCGAACCAGCCCAGGAGATAGATTTCGGTGAGCCCCTGGAGGTTGGGGATCGCGTATCCCTTGTCCTCGCTGATGCCCGCGTTCAACAACAGCCTTCGCCATCGTGCAGCGCGAAAAGGGAACGACCCGTAATACGCGGCAAAGGCCAGGAATAGAAGGGCCGGATTCGCGGTACGGATCTGACTCCACACATCGCCGATGTTGATATGCATCTGCGTGAAAATGAAGTAGATCAGAGCGAACGCGACGACGAACGAGATGATCGTCTGCGGCGAACGCAGGCGCTCGCCAATGGACGGGGGGCGCGCCGCAGCGGCCGCCAGATCCGTCTCGAGCGTAAGTGCTGCAGATGAGCTCTGCTGATCGTCGGCGATCGATGCATCGTACGTCATCGTGGCGAGTATTCCACGTCAGTCGATTTCATGGACATCGGCCACATCCGGATCGCTACGCCGCCACATTCGATGGGCGACGACCGACATCGCCCAGGTGACGCTAATGAGGATCCCGAGATTCAACACGTGCAGATTCTCGAACACATTGTGAACGTAGACCGCCGTCATCGTGCCTGCCGATCCCAATGCCACAAATCGTGCCATTGCATCGGTAGAGCGCAGAGCGACGATCACGGCGAGCACGAGGAAGCCTGTCGCCGTCGTCAGGTATGCGATCAGCCCGATTATTCCGGTCTCTGCGAGGGTGTGGATATAGTAGTTATGGGCGTGTCCCTGGGAGAAGCGGAACTCGGTCCGGACGAAGTAGTCGGGGTATCGGGCATTGAAGTTTCCGATCCCGACACCTGTTAGCGGGTGATCCTCGAACATGTGCCACCCCGCCTGCCAGTGGGCCATCCGTTCGACGACGGCGAAGTTGTCCGGAGTGATGGGGATGGAGGATGCGTCGAACGGTCGTGCCTCGTCGGCGATCGATGCCAGCCGGCCAGTCAACGTGGTTGGCGCGACTGTCATCACGACCAGACCGAGCACCAGCACGGCGGCGGGCGCCAGTGCTAGCGCAATGACGATCCGGCGACGTAAAGCCAGTAACCCGGATATTCCAAGCCCCGCCGCAACCCCGACCCAAGCGCCACGTGAGAAGCTGATCAGTACCCCGAGCAACATCACGCCGGCCGATCCGCCGAGGACGACTGCGAGCGCGACGGCGCGCGCCAGCTCCCAACGCTCGCTGCGGCTTGCCGCAAACCCTCCCAAGCGCGCCTCGCGATAGCGGCGGGCCCGACTCCATGACACTGTCAGCATGTAGACGCCCAGCCAGAGAGCAGGAAAGAGCGAAATCTCCAGATAGCCCGCGAAGGAGTTTGGCCTTCCGAATGACCCGTAGGCGCGAGAGATCGATCCGGCTACCGCGAAGCTTGCTGGCCCGAATCCGATCAGCCCAAGAACGGTGCCGGCCATTGCCTCGAGCGCCCCGACGAGCGCGATAACCAGAATGAAAAGGATCAGCCTCCGACGAGGGCTGTCTGCCAGGAACTGCATGGCGAGCATGAAAGCAATGAGTGCGATGACCCATCGGAAGACTTCCGCGCCACTTGCGCGTGGGTCGCGGGCGACAGGGATTGTTGCGATCATCCAGACGATGAGAACGAGGAACGGGATCATCAGACGCGTTCCTCGGACTGGCTCGCGCTGGACCAGCAGCGCCGCTGCCCAGGTAGCAAGCGCAATGATCAACGCAGCGCGGGTCGCCGTTAACCCGGCTACTGCGCCGATTTGCTGGATCGGCACGCTGGCGACCAGCAGCGCCACTCCAAGCCAGGGATGACGGAGCGAGATCGCGGCAAGCAACAGGATTCCGGCGACGATCGGCATGAGCAGCGGAGAGATCCAGGCGCTGGCAACGACGAGGAGGCTTGCGCCGGCGCCGACTATCAACGTCGGCCGCTCGATCGGGCGCTGAAACAGCACACTCGCCGAGATCATCGAATTAGCCCGTGACGCGCTCGACCGACCGGAAATAATCGACCGTCTGTCGAAGGCCCACGTTTAGTCCGACCTCCGGCTGCCATCCAAGTAGCCGGATTGCCTTCGAAATGTCGGGTCGCCGGCGCTCGGGATCATCCTGCCGGGCGGGCTCGTAGCGAACGCCTGCGTCGGAGCCGCAAAGGCGGGTGATGAGCGTGGCGATTTCCATGACGGTCCGTTCGTCGGGATTTCCGAGATTGATTACCTCTCCCGTCGTGCCGGGCGTATCCATCGCCAGCCGTAGGCCACGCACGAGGTCGGACACGTAGCACAGCGATCGAGTCTGGGATCCATCACCGAATACGACAACTGGCTGGCGTTCTTCCGCGAGTGAGATGAAGCTTGGGATGACTCGTCCGTCGTCGGGATCGGTGCGCGGCCCGTAGGTGTTGAAGATCCGAACGATTCGCGCGTCGAACCCCCACTGACGGACGAACTCCATCGTGATCGACTCGCCGAAGCGCTTGCTCTCGTCGTAGCAGGAGCGGGGACCAACCGGGTTGACGTTACCGAAGTAATCCTCGGTCTGTGGGTGGACAGCCGGGTTTCCGTACGCTTCGCTCGTCGAGGTGAAGAGGAATGATGCGCCAGCGCGCTGCGCGAGCCGGAGCACATTCAACGTCCCGACGGAGTTCACCAGATGCGTCTCGATCGGGTGGCGCATATAGCCGACCGGGCTGGCCGGGCTGGCCATGTGGAAGACCTGATCGACGCCATCGACTTCAATCGGCTCGATCACGTCATGCTCGATCACGGTTAACCGTGGATGGTTCACGAGGTCTCGCAGGTTCAGCCACCGGCCGGTAATGAAGTTGTCGAGGATGATGACTTCATGACCGTCGTTGAGCAGGCCCTCGCACAGATGGGAACCGATGAAGCCAGCTCCTCCGGTCACGACTACTCGCATCGTTGGCTGAATCCTCTCCGTCTGCCGGGTCGGCACGTCCGAACGCGAGCCAGCCGAGCACCCATGCGCTCATCGCCAGATCGTGGGCGAAGTAAGCATTATCCACCAGTCCGTGGACGACAACCGCAACAAGCCCGACGCCGGCCGCCAGGGGAACCATGTCACCCATGCCGGAACCGGCTGTAAAGCGCCACCCCGCGCGGAGACAGGCGATCGCTGCCAGTATGGCGAAGGCGAGGCCGATTATACCGAGGCGTACCCAGAAATCGAGGATGAAGTTGTGCGCATGTGCGGTGAACCGCTCGCTCCAGGCGACTGGATTCACATAGCGTGGCAGGTATGCGTACAAGAACTGGTCGTTGCCGTACCCCCGGATCGGCCGATCCGCGATCATCCGCAATGCTGAGTCCCAGATTGCCAGGCGGAGTGAGCCGCTGCCGCCAGAGAACAGGTCGAGCATACGCTCGCGGGCGACGATCAGCAGACCAGTAAGGCCGAGAGCGCCAGCGGCGTAGCCCGTCGCCCGCAACCGAGGTGGCGCGTGCCAGAGTATGAGTAGACCAGCGACGCCAGCCGCCATGATCGCTCCGCGAGAGAACGTTGCGACAGTGGCCAGACCAATGACGACCACGACCGGTGTCAGCCATCGGCGTGCGCGACCGTCGAGAGCCCACCAGGCAGCCGCGAAGGCGAGCGCGCGCGCCTGATAGATCGCCAGCGAATTCGGGTGTTGATACGGTCCGGCGATGCGATGCGTTCCCTCGACAACGACGCCGCCGCCGGTTATCAGGTCGCCGATCCCTTGCATGCTGGCGAGTGTCGCTCCGGCTAGCAGCGCAAGCCCGACCAGTCTCGCGTGACGGCGCGCCGTAAGCGTGAGAACGCCGATCAGGATCAGCGGCTCGGCCAACGTCCACCGCCACTCACGCAGGGTCTCGGCGCGATGCAGTGGATCATATGGCCAGATCGCGAGGACCAGACCAACAATCGTGACGATGAGGGCCACGATCACCAGCGGCGATCGAAAGGTATCTCTCAACGACGTGAGGGTTCCCCGACGACCGGGACGATCAAGCACGAGCGATCCTGCTGTGCGTACGCCGACCCCGACCGCGGCTGCCACCAGAAGGAGCTCCGACGCAGGGACTACCGCCTGTCCGAGTGATAACGGGTGATAGAACCACGGCAGAGTGGCAATCGAAGCAGCCGCAAGACCGACCGGGGAGATCACCGCAGCGACCATCGCAACGAGCACGATTGCGACAATCGCGAAGGCGGGCGCGTTCACGATACCTGCCCCCGCGACTGAGATCATCGCGCCGAGCGCGACAATGACATCCCGGTGGAGTGGCGGCCGCGAGCTATCGGTCAAACACACGTGGATGTCCGTCCGCCGCGCGGTGTGGCCGGCGCGTTTCGCGCTCGCGGATAGCGTGGATGCTTGCGAGGGAGCGTTCGGTCAACGCAGCGGTCGCGACGAGGAGGAAGACGAGGACCGCCAACCGAACAACCGGGGCTGGTGTTGCGTGGCCTGTGACCACGAAGCCAGACACCGACACACTCTGGCCTTTGGCTTCGTCAATTGCAGTCCTCAGGACGAGGTGGTGTCGCGCGGCGGGTAGGCCGCTTGCAAGCTGTATGGTCGTGTCCTCTGCCTGCCGATACTTCAGGTTTCGGGAAACAGTTGGCTCCGTGGTGGGGTTGTCATTCGGCGGGTCGATCCAGGCCAGCAGCTGGCCAGCGTCGGGGGATGTCAATGCTTGGACAAACAGGTTCGTCCCGACGAACTCGATCGAGATCGTTGCGTCAGTGGTCGTTCGGGCGTATTGCGCCGTTCCGACGGTCGAGAGAATCCAGTCCCCTTGAGTTGTAATACCGGGCGCAGTGACACTCGTGAAACCCTCGGGTAATGGCGATCCGGGAAGGTTCAGCCCGGTGAGT
>Ga0073899_10001920_pt1 | contig 18896 bp, 18 predicted proteins | sample KloWWTmetaKNB5Ph_FD_88975 | JGI IMG/M metagenome (GOLD analysis project Ga0073899, IMG submission 88975) | Active sludge microbial communities from Klosterneuburg, Austria, studying microevolution and ecology of nitrifiers - Klosterneuburg... | ecosystem: Engineered > WWTP > Aerobic digester >... | reverse complement strand
CTGGGCTTCACGGTGCTGCCGCTCGCGCAGGACGGGGGCTGGTACGTCGGCAACGGCCTCATGCTGCTGGCACCGTCCGCGCTGTTCATCGTCGCGCTGCTGATCTGGGCGCTGCGGACGTGGATGCCCGAACTGCAGGAAAAGGACTGACGGCGCGATGGAACACTTCGCCAACCTGTTCGTGCGGGCGGTCTTCCTCGAGAACATGGCGCTCGCGTTCTTCCTCGGCATGTGCTCGTTCCTCGCGTGCTCGAAGAAGGTGAGACCGCGCTGGGGCTGGGGGTGGCCGTCGTGTTCGTGCAGGTGCCGGCCGACGTGACCTATCAGGTCGGCGCCACCGTCGGCGTCGGCACCGGCGATCCGGAGCCGGTCAGGGTCGCGGCCGGCGAGGTGACGATCAAGCTGTCGCGGCGGGTCGCCGGCTACCGCCCGCTCGAGACCAAGGTGACCGTGGCGGCCGGCGACACCGTCAACGTCGAGGGCGACCCGCCGATGCTGTGGGGGCGCGACGGCCGGGTGTTCGTGTGGATCTACGACCACGTCTTCGGCCCGGCCAACGCCACCTTGTTCGCGCTCTTGGCCTTCTTCGTCGCCTCGGCGGCGTTCCGCGCGTTCCGGGCCCGCAACGCCGAGGCCGCGCTGCTGCTGGGCGCGGCGATCTTCATGATGCTGGGCCGCGCGCCGCTGGGCCGCGCCATCTCCGACGTGCTGCCCGATCTGGCGCAGTGGCTGCTCGACGTGCCGTCCAACGGCGGCCGCCGCGCGATCATGATGGGGGCGGCGATCGGCGCCATCGCCACCGGCCTGCGGGTCATCCTCGGGCTCGAGCGCTCGCACCTGGGGAACGACTGATGGCCGCCGCCCGCGAACACTGGAGCGAGCGCCTGCAGCGCTTCGACCGCCGCTGGATCTTCCTGGTGATGGCGGTGGCGGTGGTGGTGCCGCTGTTCTGGCCGCTGGGGCTGCCGGCCAAGCCCGACGCGATGACCAAGGCCGCGTACAACGCGGTCGAGGCGCTGCCGACCTGCGAGCTCACGCCGGGCACCCACCAGCCGGCGCCGGGCTCGCCGCGCTGCCCCCGGGTGTTCATCTCGCTCGACCTGGATCCGGCGTCGACGCCGGAGATCGAGCCGTTCTATCGCGCGGTGGTGCTGCACCTGAAGCGCAAGCACGCGCAGCTGGTGATCGCGACCACCTGGTACCAGGCGCCGCCGCTGGTCGAGCGCTACCTGCGCGAGACCATCGACGTCGCGATCGCGCCCGCGGGCACCGACGGGTACGCCGGCGCGCCCGACCGGGCCTACGAGAAGAACGTCGACTACGTCAACCTCGGCTTCCGCGACGGCAAGGGCGCCATCATCCAGCAGTTCGGCACCGACCTGCGCAGCGCCTTCGACGGCCGCGCCGACGACGGCACGCCGCTCGACCGCATCCCGATGATGCAGGGCCTCAACAAGCTGAAGGACTTCGATCTGATCGTGCTGGTCAGCGCCGGCTCGCCGGGCGCCAAGGAGTACGTGCAGTTCGTCGGCACCCGCGAGAAGCTGCCGATGATCGCCGCGTGCACCGCGGTGTCGACCACCGACCTGGCGCCGTACTTCCAGACCGGGCAGCTGGTCGGGCTGGTCGGCGGCATGGCCGGCTCGGCCGGCTACGAGGACCTGGTCGGCAAGCCCGGGGCCGGCACCGCCGGCGCCGACGTGCTCAACATCGCCAACCTGGTGGTGATCGCGGCGATCATCTTCGGCAACGTGGTGTTCTTCGCCGGGCGCGCCCACCGGCGCCGGGGAGGTCGCCCGTGACCGCGCTGCCGTGGATCGACATCGTCGGCTACTGGGTCGGCATCTTCATCACGTTCTGCTGCCTGTCGTTCCTGTACAAGGACAACCCGTTCTACAAGCTGATCGAGCACCTCTTCATCGGGGTGTCGGTCGGCTACCTGATCGTCCTGCAGTACGGCGAGAACATCGAGCCCAAGGTGGTCGACGCGATCTTCGGCGGCGGCGTCCACGGCGCGTGGCTGCTGCTGCGCGTGGTCGCGCTGGTGCTGGTGGTGATGATGTTCGCCAAGGTGCTGCAGCCGCGCTGGGCGTGGCTGGGCCGCTACCCGCTGGCGTTCGTCGTCGCGTTCTACGCCGGCCTGCAGGTCAACGCGGTCGCGCAGTCCGAGCTGGGCGAGCAGATCAAGTTCTCGGCGGGCTCGATCGACGCGCCCAAGGTCGACCTCAACCACGCCGAGCCCGAGGCGCTGACCGCGCTGCCGGGCAGCTCGCCGGCGGTCGCCAAGAAGTGGCTCGCCGAGCGCGCCCAGCGGCCGTTCGCCAGCCTCGACGACGCCGCCACCCGGCCCAGCCTGACGCCGCTCGAGCGCGGCGACCTGGCGGCGGCCCGCGGCTCGCTGGTCGGCCTGGACGCCAAGGCCGCGGTCGAGGCCGGGCACCACGACGGCTTCGGCATCGTCTCGAACCTGTTGCTCCTGGCCGGCCTCTTGGCGTCGCTGGTGTACTTCTACTTCTCGGTCGCCCACCGCGGCCCGATCGGCGGCATCTCGCGGTTCGGCGTGTGGACGCTGATGATCGGCTTCGGCGCCAGCTTCGGCCTGACCGTCCAGGGGCGCATCTCGCTGGCCATCGGCCGCGCCTACGACGTGCTGGGGCGCACGCTGGCGCCGCAGGACGCCGCCCGGGTCCACGGCCCGCTGGTGTCGCTGGTGTCGATCGGACTCATCACCGCCGGCATCGTGATCTGGGAGCGGCGGAACCGGGATCGTGGTGACGGACCTGGCGCCGACGGCCAGAGCTGATAGGTTCCACGGCGCGTGTCCTACGAACTGCAGATCGGCTGGCGCTACCTGTACGCCGGCCACCGCGAGCCGGGGTTGATCGTGGGCTTCTTGCTGTCGCTGCTGGTGGCGGCGATCGGCCTGGGCCTGGTGCTGACCCTGGGATCGGGCCACGCGATCGGCGTGGTGCTGCTGCTGATCGGGCTGGTGTCGGCGGCGGTGTTCGGGCTCTTGACGACGCTGTCGGTGTCGAGCGCGGTGGCCGTGCTGGGCGTCGTGCTGGGGGTGGCGGCGCTGACCGTCGTCTTGTCGGTGACCACCGGCTTCCAGGATCAGTTCCGCGACAAGGTGCTGGGCGTCAACGCCCACGTCATCATCATGAAGAGCTCCACCGACTTCGCGGAGTACCGCGACGTCATGGACACCGCGCGCAACATCGATCGCGACGTGGTCGCGGTGCAGCCGTTCAACTTCCTCGAGCTGCTGGCCACCACCGGCCGGGGCCGGATCTCGGGCGTCGCGGTCAAGGGCGTCGACCCCGAGCTGGTGTCGCAGGTGCTCGACCTCGAGAAGCACATGATCGCGGGCAGCCTGGACAGCCTCAAGCTCAAGTCGAGCGACACCGTCCTGCCCAACATCATCGTCGGCAAGGAGCTGGCGCGGAAGCTGCGGATCGGCGTCGGCGATCAGGTCACGATCGTCGTGCCGCTGTCGAACATCGACTTCGAGACCTGGCGCAGCAAGGCCACCGCGCCCAAGACCCGCCGGTTCCAGGTGTCGGGCATCTTCTACAGCGGCTTCGAGGAGTACGACCGCCGGCTGATGTACACCAGCCTGGTCGAGACCCAGGTGCTGCTCGAGCGCGGCGACCGGGTCATGGGCGTCGAGCTGAAGGTCAAGGACGTCGATCGCGCCGCGGCGATCGCGGCCAAGCTGCGCAAGGAGCTGGGCGAGCCGCCGTTCCAGGTGCAGGACTGGTACGAGCTCAACCACAACCTGTTCAAGGCGCTGACCACGCAGAAGCTGGTGCTGCTGATCGTGCTGACGCTGATCATCGCGGTGGCGACGGTCAACCTGGTGTCGGCGCTGACGATGATGGTCACCGACAAGGTGCGGGAGATCGCGATCCTCAAGTCGATGGGCGCGCCGTCGCAGGGCATCGGCGTGGCGTTCGTGGTCGTGGGCGGCGCGATCGGCGTGCTGGGCACCGTGGTCGGGATCGGGCTCGGCGTCGCGACCTGCGTCGTCGTGCGCGGCTACGGCTACCGGCTCGATCCGAAGGTCTACCTGATCGATCGCCTGCCAATCAGCATGCGGCCGTCGGAGATCCTGCTGGTCGCCGGCATCACGATGGCGCTGTGCCTGGTGGCGACCTTGATCCCGACGTTCAAGGCGGCGAGCCTGCGGCCGGTGGTCGGGCTGCGCCACGACTGACTGGGAAGGTTTGTCGACAAACCTTCCCCCGCGGGGTCATGCCCCCGCGGGGCCCCCATCCGATACGCGAGAGCGTTCAGCGTGGGTTGGGGGGGGCGCGTGGGCGCGCGGCCCCCACCCGAAACGCGTCGGTCAGGCGCCGAAGAGGCGGAGCAGGGCGACGGGGGCGATGGCGCCGCGGCGCTGGAGCTCGGCGACGACGGCGGCGTGCTCGGCGGCGCCGGCGGTGCCGCCGACCAGCGTGGCGACCCGGGCGCGCGCGGCCAGCGCGAACCCAGCCATGCCGGCGGCGGTGGCGGCGCGGCCGGCCTCGACGTAGGCGGCGCGGGCGCGGGCCGGCTCGGCGCGCAGCTCGGCCAGGTGGCCGCGGGCCAGCGCGGTGAGCGGCGCGGCCCAGTCGGCGCCTTCGCGCTCGACGCGCTGCACGCAGTCGTGCGCGACCCGCAGGCGCGCGGCGCGATCGTGCGGCTCGGCGGCGGCCGCCGCCAGCGCGGCGCGGGCGTGCAGCAGATCGGCCTCGACGCGCGTCAGCTGCAAGCCGATCAGCGGTGAGCGCCACAGCCGCGGCCAGGCGGCGTCGATCGTGGCCAGCGCCCGCGCCGCGTCGCCGCGGTACAGGTCGACCTTGGCCGTGGCGACGGCGCGGAAGTAGTGGTGCAGGTGGAACTCGTCGTCGTCGGTGCGGTGGTCGAAGCCGGCCTCGGCCATCGCCAGCGCGTCGGCCGGGCGATCGACGATCAGCCAGTACAGGTTGCCGCGGCCGGTGCGCAGCCCGCCCAGCGCGTGGACGTCGCCCAGCTCCTCGGCCTCGGCCAGCTGCCGCGGGATCGAGGCGATCAGCCCGGCGAGGTCGCCGAGGTACCAGCGGGCGGCGGGCTGGAAGAACTGCACCAGGTTGAGCGCCCAGCGCACGCCGACGTAGTCGCGCTGCTGGGCCTCGGCCGCGCGCAGCCGGCGGTCGGCCTCGCGCCAGCGCCCGGTGAGCGCGGCGGCCACGCCGGCCCCGCCCTCGAGCAGCGCGGCCAGCTCGGGGCGGCCGAGCTCGTCGCACAGCGCCCGCGCCGCGGCCTCGACCGCCGCGGTGGCGGTCGCGGACTTGGTGCCGCCGTGGGCGGTGTGCGCGATCTCGATGCACAGCTCCCGCGCCACCCGCTCGGGATCGCCGAGCGCGCGCGCCGCGTCGAGCAGGTGCAGCTGCGGCACGCGCGCCAGCGCCGGGTTGACGTAGGCCAGGCCGGCGGTCAGCGACCACAGCGTGTCGACCACCGCGCGCTCGCGATCGGTGACCTGCTCGGGCGTGCGGCGGGTGAAGCCGAAGCCGCGGACCCGGCGGGCCAGCCCCTCGGCCAGGAGCTTGGCCGCCCCGGCGGTGCGGCCGAGCGTGACGCCGGCGCCCAGCTCGTCGCACAGCGCCTGCGCGTCGGCCAGGCCGCGCCGCAGGTCGCCGCTGCGCAGCGCGTACTCGATCTGCATCCGGCGCAGCGCGATGGCCTCGGCCGGCGTGGCGTCGGGCAGCGCCGCCGCCAGCGTCGCCAGCGCGGCCTCGATGCGCCCGACGTTGGCGTGGCACTCGGCCTGCCGCCGGCGCAGCGCGACCCGGTGCGCGGGCGTCGCCGCGCCGGCCAGCGCGACCTCGTACATCGCCGCGGCGTGGCGGAACGCAAGGCTGGCCTCGGCGGCCAGCGCGGCGCGCTCGGCGTGCGGCGCGGCCCGGGCGGGCTCGCCGGCGGCGCGCCAGTGGGCGACCAGCTCGTCGAGCGGCGGCGCTGGCAGCCGCTCCAGCTCGGCCGCGAGCCGGGCGTGCAGCGCGGCGGCGGCGGCGGCCGGCAGCGCCGCCAGCGCCGCGGCGCGGATGCGATCGTGGTAGGGTTCGACGTACCACTCGCCGTGGGCCCTGCCGCCCACCAGCAGCCGCTCGCTGCACAGCCGGGTCAGCGCGGCCAGCCCGTCGCCCAGCCCAGCGGCGGCGATCGCGAACGGCAGCGGCCGGGCGGCCACCGCGGCGAGCGCCAGCAGCCCGCGGGCGTCGTCGTCGAGCGCGGCCAGCCGGCGGGCCAGCACCTGCTCGAGGCTGGCCGGCGCGGCGGCGGCGTCGGCGGCGCGGTGGCGGGCCAGCTCGACCAGCAGGAACGGCGTGCCGGCGGCCGCGTCGTCGAGCGCCGCGTCGTCGGCGCCGATCGCCGCGCGCAGCGCGTGGGCCGCGGCGCGATCGAGCGGGCCCACCGCGAGGTCGCGGACGACGATCGGCGAGCGGCCGCTGGGCTGGGCGACGTCGGTCAGGCGCACCGTCGGCGTGCCGGCGTCGTTCGGCAGCGCGGCGGCCGGCGTGTCGAGCGGCCGCGACGACAGCACGAACAACGCGCCGGTCCCGACGAAGTAGCGCACCAGCTCGCCGAGCAGGCCGGCGGTGTCGGCGTTGCTCCACTGCATGTCGTCGAGGAACACCACCGGCAGGCGATCGCCGGCCAGGCGCTGGATCAGCTCGGCGCACGCGGTCACGGCGCGGCGCCGCAGCTCGGCCGGATCGGCCGGCACCCGCCCCAGCGCTCGCGCGGTGGCGACCGCCTGGACCCGCGCCAGCGCCGGGAACAGCCGCGCCAGCGCCGCGACGTCGCGCGGCATCGACGCCGCCGCGCGCTCGGCCGGCATCGCCGCCAGCGCGTTGGCCAGGGCGTCGACCATGGTCTCGATGGCCGGGTAGGGCACGGTCTCGCGCTGGTGGCAGCGGCCGGTCAGCACCAGCGCCGCGCCCGGCTCGAGGCTGGCCAGGTAGTGGCGCACCAGCGCGGTCTTGCCGATGCCCGAGGCGCCGGTCAGCGCGACCACGACGCTGTCGCCGTCGCGCGCGGTCGCGAACGCCGCCGCCAGCGCGCCCAGCTCGGCGGCGCGACCGACGAACGGCGGCGCCGCGGTGCGCTCGGCCACCGCGCGGGTGGCCGAGGTCGGCTGGCGGCCCAGCGCGGCCAGCAGCACCGCGCCGTCGCCGCGGCGCGCCGGGCTGCGATCGAGCAGCCGCATGCAGGCGGCGTCGAGCTCGGGCGGCACGGTCGGCACCAGCGCCCGCGGCGGCGGCGGATCCTCGGCGACCCGGCGCGCCATCACCTGATCGCGGGTGCCGCGGAACGGGCGCACGCCGGTGAGCGCCTCGTACAGCATGACGCCGACGCTGTACCAGTCGGCGGCGGAGGTCAGCGGCTGATCGAGCACCTGCTCGGGCGACATGTAGCCGGGCGTGCCGACCGCCGAGGCCTCGTGGGTGCGCTCGGGATCGCCGCCGTGGCGGACGTCGCCGCTGATCAGCCCGAAGTCGAGCACGACCACCCGGCCCGCGGCGGTGACCAGCACGTTCGACGGCTTGAGATCGCGGTGGACCTTGCCGGTGGCGTGGATCGCGGCCACCGCGTCGGCGAGCTGGAAGAAGCGATCGCGCACGCGCTCGAGCTCGGCCGGGCGGGGCTCGCTCGGCGGCGGCGCGGTGTCGCCGCGGCCGGCGGCGCTGCCCAGGCGCAGGCCGAGGTGCTCGTGGATCGGCACCCCGGCGACCAGCTCCATCGTGAACCACGGCGGATCGTTGGTGAGGAACAGCTCGTAGAGCCGCACCAGGTTGGGGTGGACGACGTCGCGCAGCGTGCGGAACTCGCGCTTGAAGCGGAAGAGGGCGGTGGTGTCGTGGTCGGCGCTCAGCACCTTCAGCGCCACCTCGCGGCCCAGCACCATGTCGAGCGCGCGGTAGACCGTGCCGTGGGCGCCCTGGCCGAGCCGGCCGAGCACGAAGAAGCGATCGGGCGCCTCCCACGCCGGGCTGGCCGGGGCGCGCTGCGGCTCGGAACCGTCCCCCCGGCTCGGCATCGTCGCGCGATAGTACCGCGGGCGCGAGCGCGAGCGCCGGCTGCGGCCGCCGATCAGTCGCCGGGCGCGGCGATCGCCTCGGCGCCGACCACCGCCAGCGACACGTCGCGCAGCGCCGCGGTGGCGGTGATGATCATCGCGGTGCCGTCGATGTGGGCGGCCAGATCGGCGCGCAGCGCGCCGGCGGCGTCGGCGGTGACCGCGACCGCGAACCGGGTGCGCGGCGCCTTGCGCAGGCCGAGCGGCACGTGGTCACCGTCGGCGTCGACCAGCGACCAGTCGAGGATCAGGTCGGCCTGGCCGGTGCCGACCAGCGCGTCGGCCGGGAGCTCGTCGGGCAGCGCCACCGCGAGCTGGGTGCCGAGGCGCAGCACCAGGTCGGTGAAGCGCACCGGGCGCTCGGCGATCATGCCGGCTGGCAGCGTGACGTCGGCCAGCGGCAGCGTCAGGTCCTCGACCAGGAGGTAGCCGTCGGCGGTGGTGCGCACGACGATCTGGCCGCCGGTGATGGTCGGTGCGATCGCCAGCGCGTGGCCGCTGGCCACCGCGGTGGCGTCGAGGTCGCTGGCGGTGGTCACCGCCAGCTGGGCGCGATCGGCGAGGCGGTCCACCAGCGGGACCGGGGCGCCCGCGGGATCGAAGCCGCACGCGGCGGTGACGGCGATCGCGGCGGCGGTGGTGGCGAGGTGCAGGTTCATGGCCCCAGTCGTAGTCACCGCGGCGCGCCCGGCAACCGCCCGGCTCGACGTGAATTCGCATCTTATTGACTTCGGGTCAATAAAACATGAAAATAGTTTCATGAATCGCGGTCGCCGCGGACTCACCCAAGGCCCCTTCGTAGCGGCGCGTACGAAGTACACCCCGGGCGTTGGCCGCCACCGGCGATCCGATCGCGCGCCGCCGCGATCGACACGCCGGCGCGCTGGCCCTACTGTGCGCCGCCGTGATCGCGTCCTGCTTCGGTGAGCCGCTGGCCGCGCCCGTGCGCGCGCGCACCGGCACGCTGCGCGCCGCGACCGTCGCCGCGACCTGGCGGCGGTTCGCGCCGGTGGCGCCGCGGATCGGCCTGACCCGGCTGGCCGAGCTGACCGGGCTCGACGCGCTCGGCGTGCCCGTGTGGGCGGCGATCCGGCCGATGGGGCGGTCGCTGTCGTCGGCGCAGGGCAAGGGCGTGACGTCGCTCGCGGCCAAGGTGTCGGCGCTGATGGAGAGCATCGAGACCTGGCACGCCGAGCAGCGCCGGCCCGATCGGCTGGCCAGCGCGCGCGCGCTGGGCGCCGCGACCATCGCGCGGGCCCAGGCGCTGCCGCGCCACCCGCGGCGGTTCGCCCTCGACGCGACGCGGCCGTAGGTGCGCGGCGTCGCGCTGCCCAGCGGCCGCCCGGCGTGGATCCCGTGGGAGGCGGTGACGCTCGACACCGTCGCCGCCGCCGCCGCGCCGCCGCTGTTCGACGTGTCGTCCAACGGCCTGGCCTCGGGCAACACGCTGGGCGAGGCGATCGTCCACGGCCTGAGCGAGGTGATCGAGCGCGACGCCGAGGCCACCTGGCGGCTCACCGGCCACGATCGCCGGGTCGTGCTCGACACGATCGCCGATCGCAGCGTGCGCGGGCTGATCGAGCGCGTCACCGGCGCCGGCGCGCGGCTGTGGCTGTGGGACCTGACGTCCGACGTCGGCGTGCCGGTGTTCGGCTGCGGGCTGATGCACGATCCGGCCGAGCCGACCTGGCGCGCGGTTGGCTTCTACCAGGGCTTCGGCTGTCACCTCGATCCGATCATCGCGATGGCCCGGGCCATCACCGAGGCGGCGCAGACCCGGATGACCTACATCGCCGGCGCGCGCGACGACTTCTTCCCCCACGACTACCGCCGCGCCACCGATCGCGCCGTGCTGCGCCGGATCTGGCGGCGCTACGCGGCGCCGCCCGACGAGTCGATCGACGCCCGCGACTACCCGCGCCCGCGGATCGCCGACCTCGGCGACGCGCTGGCGACGCTGGTCGATGCGCTCGCCGCCGCCGGCAGCCCCGAGGTGCTGGTCGCCGATCTGCGGCAGCCGGGCCTCGGCGTGCCGGTGGTCAAGGTGCTGGTGCCGGGCCGCGCGACCGCCCTCGAGGGGCTGGGCTGATGGCGCGGCGCGACGGCGGCACGATCGTGTTCCTCGGCCCCAGCCTGCCGGCGGCCGAGGCGCGGGCGCGGCTGCCCGACGCCGAGCTTGCGCCGCCGGTGGCGGTGCTCGACGTGGCGCGCCTGCTGCGGCGCCGGCGGCCGGCGCGGCTGGCCATCATCGACGGCTACTTCGAGCGGATGGCCGCGGTGTGGCACAAGGAGCTGTTGCTCGCGCTCGAGCTCGGCGTCGAGGTGTGGGGCGCGGCGTCGATGGGCGCGCTGCGCGCCGCCGAGCTCGATGGCCACGGCATGCGCGGCGTCGGGGCGATCTACCAGGCCTACCGGCGCGGCCGGCTGACCAGCGACGCCGAGGTGGCGGTGGCGCACCTGCCGGCCGAGGGCGGCTACCTGGCGGTGTCGGTGCCGCTGGTCAACGTCCGCGCGCAGGTCGCGCGGGCCCGGGCCGCGCGGATGCTCGACGCGGCGACCGCGCGGGCGACGATCGCGGCCGCCGCCGCGGTGCCCTACTGGGATCGCACCTGGGACGCCGTGGACGCCGCGCTGCCGGCCCCGACCCGGGCGCGGTTCGCGGCGTGGCGCGCCGCGCACCCGTTCGATCAGAAGGCCGCCGACGCGCGCGCGCTGCTCGACGCGCTGGCGGCGACGCCGCCGACCGCGCCGCGGGCGACGCCGGTGCCGCGGACCTGGGCGTTCACGCAGCTCCTGGCGCTCGCCGCGCGGCGGCGCTGAACGCTCCCGCTACAGCTCGATGCCGGCGGCCAGGCACGCGCGCTTGACCTGCGCCTTGAGCCGCGGCTTCGAGACGCTGCGCAGCGCGGCCTTGGCGGCGCCGAGGTCCTGGTTCTGGCAGTAGGCCTCGGCGCGGATCGCGAACAGCACCTGCGCGCTCGGGAACTTGTTGAGCGCGGCCCGCGTGACCTGCAGCGCCGTGTCGGGGTCGCCGGCGCGCAGCGCGGCGCGGGCCTCGACCGCCGCGGCCCGGACGTCGGGCGGGTCGGCGTCGTCGTCGGCGGGCGCGCCCCCGCCAGCGTCGAGGCGCGGCGCGGGCGGGCGGGCGTCGGTGGGGCGGGCGGCGCGGGCGTCGGTGGGCGGCGCGGCGTCGGCCGGCGCGGCGCCGGCGTCGTCGAGCTCCGTCGGCGGCACCGCGAGCGCGGCGTCGCTGGTGGGCGTCGTCGGCGCGGCGTCGATCGGCGCGCTGGCCACCGCCCCGGCGTCGACCGCGGTGGCCGGCGCGGGCGTGGTCGGCTTGCCGCCACCGCCGCCGCCGATCACCACCACCGCGGCCACCGCCGCGCCGGCCAGCACCACGACCGCGGCGACGATCACGCCGGTGCGCTTCTTCGGCGGCGCCGCCAGCGCCGGGGCCGAGGCCACGGTCTGGGCCGAGGCCACCGGCCCGGCCTTGAGCGCCTCGCGGGCCTGGCTGGCCAGCGCGCTGCCGTGATCTCCCGAGCCGACGGTCTGCGCGAACGCGTCCTGGGTGCTCTGCTTGGTCGGCGTGGCCGGCGTCACCGCCGGCCGCACGTTGGTCGGGATCGGCGCGCGGCCGGTGGCCAGCGGCGATCCGGTCAGCGCCTCGACGAACGCCGCGACGTCGGGCCAGCGCTCCTCGGGCTTCTTGGCCAGCGCGCGGTCGACCGCGGCCGCGGCCGCCGCCGGCACCGCCGGCGCCAGGCTCGCCACCGTCGGCGCCGGGTCGAACACCACCTTGAACACCACCTCGGGGATGGTCGCGCCGCCGAACGCCGCCTGGCCGGTCAGCATCTCGAACACCACCGCGCCCAGCGCGAACACGTCGGTGCGGCCGTCGACCTGATCGTGGCGGCCGGTCGCTTGCTCGGGCGCCATGTACTGCGGCGTGCCCAGCATCTGGGTGTCCTGGGTCTTCACCGTGTTCGAGCCGTGGATCTTCGAGATGCCGAAGTCGAGCACCTTGGCCCGCGGCGGGCCCTCGTCCTGGGGGATCAGGAAGATGTTGGCCGGCTTGAGATCGCGGTGGACGATGCCCTCGCGGTGAGCCGCGGCCAGCGCCGCGCCGACCTGGCGGATGATCGGCGCGACCTCGTCGAGCGTCATCGGCCCGCGCCGCAGCCGGTCGGCCAGCGACTCGCCGACCAGGAGCTCGAGCACCAGGTAGGGCGTGCCGTCGGGCAGCTGGTTCCAGTCGTGGACCTCGACGATGTTGGGGTGGCCGAGCCGCGACGCGATCTCCGCCTCGCGCCGGAACCGCGCCAGCGACTCGGCGTCGGCCACGTCGGGGTGCAGGACCTTGATCGCCACCTTCTTGCCCGGCAGCCGGGCGTGGCTGGCCACGAACACCGCGCCCATCCCGCCGCGCCCCAGCAGCCCCTCGACCGTGTAGGTCTCCGCGATCACGGAGCCCACATCGAGGGCGTGCGTCGGTGAATGCGCCATCGCCCGGCATCGTATAATGCCCGGACCATGCGCGCAGCCCCTGTCGCCCTCGTCGTGATCGCTACCCTGGCGCCGTGGGGCGCCGCCGACGCCCGGCCCAAGAAGAAGAAGGCCTCGGAGCTGGTCGACATCAGCGCCGCCCGGGCCCAGCTCAAGGTGCTGACCGACAGCGACGGCGCCATCTACGTGATGGACAGCGGCTACCGCGACGACACGATGGTGTTCTACGGCGACAAGAAGGTGCTGCACCGCCAGCGCATCATCGGCGGCGGCGCCAACGGCCCGGCGTTCAGCTTCCGGTTCTGGGCGCCGCGCGTCGATCACCGCACCGACATCGGCCGCAAGGACAACGGCGACTTCTTCGTGTCGTGCGGCGACCAGGAGGAGATCTTGAAGCCGGTGGCCGACGGCGACGCCCGGGCGGTGCTGGACAAGGCGGCGTTCAAGACCGCGATGTGGAAGCACCAGGGCCACGTGCTGGCCCGCGACGACAGCGGCACCTACTACTACGTCGATCGGCTGCGCGACGAGGAGGGCGGCAAGGGCTACCGGATCTTCGTCGGCCCGGCCGGCGCGATGAAGCAGCAGGTCATGAAGAACGTGGTGTCGGACTCGGTCGGCGAGATCTTCTCGACCAAGAACGGCCAGCTCCGGCTGGTGACCTCGAACTCCGAGACCACCTGGATCAAGGGCAACGTCAAGAGCTCGCTCACGCCGGTGCCGGTCGAGGACAACATCCGCCTGGTCTACGGCGACCTCGGCGTCTACCCGGCGGGCCTCGGCACGCCGTGCGACGATCTCTAGCGCGCGTCCCCTTGGAATCGGCGGCGGCGGCGCCGCGTTGGATCGCCATGCGACCACGCGGCCTCGCGGTGCTCCTGGTGACGGTGGCGTGCCACGGCGGCGGCCCGGCGCGGCCCCTCGCCAACACCCCGCCGGCGCCGCCGCCGACCGGCGCGTTCATGGCCGGGTTGTTCGGGGGCGACCGCACGTTGATCTACGACGTCACCCAGGAGGCGTCGTTCTTCGACGATCAGGATCCGGCCGCCGACGCCAGCGGCGTCGTCAAGACCGCGTCGACCGACCCGGTGACCTGCCACCTCGCGGTCGCGACCCTCGGCCGCTACCGCACCGCGACGATCGCCTGCGACGACGGCGCGGCCGCCACCAGCGGCGCCCGGGTGCTCGACGAGCTCGAGCGCACCTACGCCACCGATGGCGCGCAGCTGTGGCGGCTGGAGGGTGGCGAGCTGCCGACGACGGTCGCCGACCTCGAGGCCGCGCTGCCCGATGCGCCCGACCTGGTGGCCGGCCAGCCGTCGGTCGAGCAGGGCGGCTACGACGACACCAGCGACGACGACGACGGCGACGGGAACCCCGACGATGGCGAGGACGACGCGCGGTTCGGCACCGTGCACCGGGTCACCGCCACCACCGACGGCTGGTGCGTCGAGGACGAGGGCTGGGGCGGCGACGAGGGCGGCGCCAGCTGGTGCGTGTCGGCCGCCCGCGGCGTCACCGCCGTCACCTGGTACTTCGCCGGCGGCTCGTCCCAGGATCAGCGCGCCGAGCTGCGCGCGCCGTGACTACGCGTCGCCGCCGTCGCCGAGCAGGCCGCCGAGCTCGCTGGCCGCGCCGCCGCTGCCGAGCTGGCGCAGGGCGTCGAGGTGGTGCAGCAAGAGCGCGCGGTTGTCGCCGACCGACAGGTTCTGCAGCTCGAGCGCGCCGATGCGGTCCTCGGGCGTGAACGCCGGCTCCTCGACCCGCTCCATCGACAGCTTGTCGGGCGCGTAGGCCATGTAGTCGGCGCGGGTGTCGAGCAGCGTGTAGTCGTCGCCGCGGCGCAGCTCGACGGTGACCGCACCGGTGACCGCCGGCGCCACCCAGCGGGCCAGGCCGTCCTTGAGCAGGCAGGCCTCGGGGTCGTACCACCGGCCCTCGTACAAGAGCCGGCCGAGGCGGCGGCCCAAGGTCGCGTACAGCTCCATCGTGTTCTCGTTGTGGATCGCCGACAGCAGGCGCTCGTAGCCGAGGTGGATGAGCGCCATGCCCGGCGCCTCGTAGCAGCCGCGGCTCTTGGCGTCGATCACCCGGTTCTCGATCTGGTCGCTCATGCCCAGGCCGTGGCGGCCGCCGATCCGGTTGGCCTCCATGAACAGCTCGACCCGCGACGCGAAGCGCTGGCCGTTGATCGAGGTCGGCACGCCCTGCTCGAAGCCCAGCGTGATCTCCTCGGCGGCGATCGCCTGATCGGCGCGCCACGGCGCGACGCCCATGATCGGGTTGACGATCCGCATGCCGGTGTCGAGCCGCTCGAGGTCCTTGGCCTCGTGGGTCGCGCCCAGCAGGTTGGCGTCGGTCGAGTAGGCCTTCTCGACGCCCATCTTGTACGGCTTGCCGATCCGGTTCAGGTACTCGGACATCTCGGTGCGCCCGCCGAACGCGCGCACGAACGCGCCGTCGAGCCACGGCTTGTAGATCTTCAGCGTCGGATCGACCAGCACGCCGTAGCGGTAGAAGCGCTGGATGTCGTTGCCCTTGTGCGTCGAGCCGTCGCCGAAGACGTGGACGTCGTCGGCCATCATCGCGCGCACGATCGCGGTGGTCGTGACCGCGCGGCCCAGCGGCGTGGTGTTGAAGTACGCCTTGCCGGCGGTGCGCAGGTGGAACGCGCCGCACTGGATCGCGATCAGGCCCTCGCGGACCAGCGCGTCGCGGCAGTCGAGCAGGCGCGCCGCCCGGGCGCCGTGGTCGAGCGCGATCGGCGGGATGTCGGCCGGGTTGGCCTCGTCGGGCTGGGCCAGGTCGGCGGTGTAGGCGTAGACCTCCTGGCCTTGCTCGGCCAGCCACGCCACGGCGCAGCGGGTGTCGAGGCCACCGGAGAACGCGATGCCCAGGCGCGTGCCGGCGGGCGGCAGCGAGCGATAGATACGGCTCATGGCGCGGGCGTATCACGATCGGCGGGCGCCAGTCGTCGCTGCCAGAAGCCGACGTCGTGCCACGCGTCGAACTTCCAGCCGACCTCGCGGAACACGCCGACCGGGGTGAACCCGGCGCGCTCGAACAGCGCCACCGAGGCCGGGTTGGGCAGCGCGATGCCGGCGACCGCCAGGTGGAAGTCGGCGGCGGCGAGCCGCGCGATCAGCGCGGCGATCAGCGCCCGGCCGACGCCGCGCCCGGTGTGGTCGGGCGCCAGGTACACGCCCAGCTCCGCCGACCGATCGTAGGCGGCGCGGGCGCGGAAGCGGTCGCTCTTGGCGTACCCGATCACCGCCGCGTCGTCGTCGGTGGCCACCAGCCAGGCGTGGCGGTCGCGCGCCGCCCACGCCGCGGTCAGCTCGGCGACGGTCGGCGGCTGGTAGCCGAAGTGGATCGCGGTGTGCTCGACGTAGTACGCGGTGATGGCGGCGATGGCCGGCAGGTCGGCGGCGGTGGCGTCGCGCAGCATGCGCCGACGATGGCACGCCGCGCGGCCGCGTGGCAGGGTGGTCGCGTGGACCCCGCCCCGTGCCCGCACCGCGACCGCGTCGACGGCGTCTGCGCCGCCTGCGGGCACTGCGAGCACGACGTGATCCTCAACGGCGCGTGCCTGGCCTGCGGCTCCACCGCGCTCGATCCGGTGGCGCGCTCGCCGCGGCCCGAGCTGGTGCCGGCCGACGCGCTGGTGCGGCGGCGGCCGGGGTGAGCTGCGCCGGCCGCGGTGGTGCGCTGGCCGACCGTCGTGACGCCGGGCGTGCGTCGGCGCTTGTGAGGTCGCGGGCGCGGGTGTATGCAGCCGACCGATGAGAGCCTTGGCCTACCTCGCCATGATCGCGGTGGCTGCGTGCGGCGGCGCGCCGGCGGGCAGCGGGGACGACATCCTGCTGATCGATTCGCGCGGCGCCGGGAGCGACGGCGCCGGTGGCGGCGACGGCGGCGTGCCGATCGACGGGCCGAGCAACGGCGCGCCGGCGTTGCGCCACTGCACCGGGCGCGCGTTCACGCCGACGCCGGCCGCCGGGTTCGCGACGGTCGGCGGCACGCTGGTCGCGCTGGGCGGCGCCGCCAACCACGGCGGCGAGGACATCGTGACGCCGCCGGGCACGCCGGTGTCGGCGCGGGCCCGCTTCACCTACGGCACCACCGCGACCGCGCTCGATCAGGAGCCGGTGGCGGTGTGGCTCGACGACTGCAACGGCTGGCACGCGCTGGGCACGCACACCACCGCGGCCGGTCAGCTCGACGTGCCGGTCGACGTCACGCTGGCGCCGGGCATCTACGAGGCGCGGTTCGAGGTGCTGGGCGACGCCACCGTCACCGTCAGCTACCTGTGGATCCTGCCGACCGGCAGCCACATCGCGGTCACCGACATCGACGGCACGCTCACCACCAGCGACACCGAGCTGTTCGTGCAGATCCTGCTCAACAGCTACGTCCCGACCGCGTACCCGAGCGCCGCCGAGCTGACCACCGCCCACGCCGCCAAGCGCCACGTCGTCGCGTACATCACGGGCCGGCCGACGTTCCTCGCGATCGCCAGCCGGCAGTGGCTGGCCGACCTCGGCTTCGCGCCCGGGCCGCTGCACCTGACCACCACCACCGCCGAGGGCCTGCCGACCAACACCGGCGTCGGCGACTACAAGAAGGCGTGGCTCGCGTCGCTCACGGCCAAGGGCTACGTGCTCGATCTGGCCTACGGCAACGCCACCACCGACATCTACGCCTACGAGGGCGCGGGCATCGCCGACGGCAAGCAGTGGATCATCGGCACCAACGCCGGCATGAACGGCACCAACGCGGTGATGGACAGCTGGGCGGCGCGGGTGGCGGAGGTGCAGGCGATGCCGGTGGTCGTGCAGCCGTTCATGCCGTGAGCGCCTGCGCCAGCTGACCGCCGCGGCGCGCGCGGTCGGTCCGGCTCACAGATCGATCGCGTCGAGGTCGGCGTCGGCGAAGGCGCGCGGGGGTGACGGCGACGCGGTCAACGCGGTCGACGCGGTCGGCGGGCTCGACGGCGCTGGCGTGCGGGCCGCGGCCTGGCACAGCGAACAGCTCGCGGGCAGGTGCGGCGCGTCCTTGCGGTGCAGGTCGAGCACCGCGCGCGACAGCTGGGCCAGCTCGCGGCGCACCTCGCGGCGGCGGCCGGCCACTCGCTCGATGCGCATGTCGTCGTAGCCGGTGGTCTGGTGCCGCATCCACGCGATCACCGCGGCGGCGGCGCGCTCGTCGATGCTGATCCGCTGGGTGCGCGCGACGGTGCCACTGCCGACCGGCGTGGCGTGGGCCGCGACCCGTGCCGCCACCGCGTCGCCCAGCGCCGCCCAGCGGGGCGCGAACCGCAGGAACGCCCGCACCTCCTGCTCGAACGACACCGCGTACGCGGCCTGCGCGCGATCGCGGCGATCGCGATCGCTGGCGCGCCGGCGCGCGTAGCCCTCGGTCGCTCGCTCGGCCTCGATCGCCACCCGGGCCGCGTCGATGTGCGCGCGCGGCGCCCACAGCCCGCGGGAGAACTGCTTGCGCCCGCGCTGCTCGAGCACCGCCCACGACGGGCCGGCGGCCTTGACCCGGCGGGTCAGCCCGGCGTCGCCCGGCGGCAAGCAGGCCCAGTCGGCCGGCGGGCTCAGGCGGCGGCCGTCGGAGTGGACGAACACCCGCGGGTCGGCGGTCGGTGCGAGGACGAGCGATTCCGGCATCGGCGGGCGCGACCATGCCGCAGGGGGGCCGGTGCCGGCGAGCGCGCGCCTGGCGAAATCGTCGACGGCGGCGCGCGGGGATCGTCAGCGCCGCTATTCGGCGGGGGGCGGCTGGCCCGGGGCCAGCTCGGGGCACTCGCCGCGGTAGAGCGCCCACTCCTCGCAGGTCTGCTCGCCCTTGGTGCAGTAGCCGGCCTGGCCGCCGGCCTCGTCGCGGATCTCGAGCGTGCCGCCGATCTCGACGCAGTAGGTGGACGCGGGGTTGGCCAGCTGCGTGGTGGTCGGCGCCGGCGTCGCGGGGCCGGGCGCCGGCGCGGCGGGCTTGCCGGGACCTCCGCAGGCGGTGGTGAGGATCCCGAGGGCCAGGGCGACGCGGATGGCGGTGCGCTGCATCGCCGGCAGTCTACCGGAGCACCGGTCGACGCGCCGGGAGTCTCGCGTCCTGGTGGGTCCTGGTGGGAGGCTCGGCGGGGACCCGGCCCCGCCGAGGGAGGTTCGGTGACGAACCTCCTGCAACTCAGTGCTGGTTGTCGAACTTGATGCCCAGCTCGACCTCGTCGATCGCCTGCTTGAGCAGCACGATCGCCTTGGCGCGGTGGCCGCCCTTGTCG
>Ga0073899_10001919_pt1 | contig 18896 bp, 21 predicted proteins | sample KloWWTmetaKNB5Ph_FD_88975 | JGI IMG/M metagenome (GOLD analysis project Ga0073899, IMG submission 88975) | Active sludge microbial communities from Klosterneuburg, Austria, studying microevolution and ecology of nitrifiers - Klosterneuburg... | ecosystem: Engineered > WWTP > Aerobic digester >... | reverse complement strand
CATGCGCTGCTCGATGATGCGGTCTACGCCGAAAAAGCGGCAAAAATCAGTGAGCTGTGCCGCGATCCCTCGGAAGTCATCGCCGCTGAGCGTCAGCACATGCTTGTCCTGCTGGCTGAAGTAAAAACCGAGCGCGGCAATCTGGCCTTCCATTCACCTTGCACGCTGCAGCATGGCCTAAAAATCCGTGGCATTATTGAACAGTTTTTGAGCTCTGCTGGTTACGTTCTTTTGCCTGTGGCCGATGCTCACCTGTGCTGCGGTTCCGCCGGGACGTATTCCGTTTTGCAGCCCGAATTGTCGGGTCGTTTGCGTGAAAACAAGCTGGCTGCCTTGAGCGCCGTTGCGCCGCGCTTGATTGCGACAGCGAATATTGGTTGTCTGACGCATTTGCAGGCGGGTAGCGTGTTGCCGGTAAAACACTGGATTGAATTGATTGATGAGGCTTTGCGATGAATGGCACGCCCACCACGCCATTGGCGAACTGGGCGTGCATGCTGCACGCAGCATGGTGGCCATCCTGCAACTGGCCATTGAAATCTATTATCGCGGCCAGCGGGTGCCGAATCCGGAGTGGGGTCAGATCAAGGGTGATGTGCTGCTCAAATTGGGGCTCAACGAAGATGGATTGCCCGAGTTCGTCGATGTCATCCTTGAGCGCTTTCACGACACCGTCGCTTAGCCAAAGCCTGTGCAGCCGAGTGTTTCGCCACAGTGTCACGTGCCCACTAGGGCTTTCGTGATAATCTTTCGTCCTCTTAAGGGGAATGGATGGCGATAACAGTTGACGCCTGCGCGGCGCAGCACCAGGGAGACCGCAAGGAGCAGCAGGATCGGGTCGCCATCTTCCCGCATGCCCGGCGAAAAGGGGTCGCACTGGCCGTCGTTGCCGATGGCATGGGTGGGCATACCGGTGGCGCGTTAGCCGCTGCCCAGGTCATCCATACGACAAAAACCAATCTTGATCACTTTTCTCCGGCCGAAGAAAGTGCCAAGTGCCTGCTCGAAAACAGCCTGTGGGAAGCGCATACGATGATCAAGGCATCGCGCTTCATGAACGAAAAAGACCCGCACAGCACAGCGGTCATGTTGCTGCTGTTGCCCGGAAGGGTTAGCTGGGCACACTGCGGTGACAGTCGTCTATACCACTTTCGCGGCAAGGCGCTGCTTAGCCGGACAGTCGATCATTCCTATGTCGAACATCTGATTGCCAGTGGGCGGATTACCGCCGAGCAGGCGCTGACGCACCCGAACCGGAACGTGCTGCTGACTTCGCTGGGCGGTCAGGACGAGCCGAAAATGGCTTTTTCGGAAACCGATGATCTGCTCGCCGGCGATGCCTTCGTGCTTTGTTCGGATGGCGTCTGGGCCTATTTTTCAGATGCCGAACTGGCGACACTGGTTGCTGGAAATTCGGCCCGTGATGCCTGCGAAATCCTCATCGACATGGCGCGCCAGCGGGCCAACGGAAGTGGCGACAACCTTTCGCTGGCCATCATCAAGCTGCTCGAGGCACCATCGAATAAACCTGCACCACCCACCGGTTTTATGGCGCGAGCCAGGATCTAAAGCCGCCCGGCAATAAAAACGGCGCCATCAAGGCGCCGTTTGCATTTGGTCAGTGGAAAGCGCCCGCTTACTTGCGGCCCAGACCACCCAGCAGCGCAGCAACGACCCGCTTCGGCTTGTGCGGGTCAATCGGTGCAGGGGCTTTCGGCGAATTCGGTACTTCACCACGCGGCCGATTTTCTTCGTAAGGTTTGCGGAAATCGAAACCGTCGGCGGCCACCATGTTTGAGCGCCGGGGGGCGCGCTGCTGTGCTACCGGCGCTCTCGGCGGCGGCGTCTTGGTCGGTGCTGCGGTGGACGCTGCCGGGGGGCGTTTTTTCTTGTTGCCCGGGGGGTATTCGTATTCCGCTTCCGGCTCGAAACCGATAACCTCGACCTGCTCGATCGGTCGCTTGATCAGTTTTTCGATATCGACCAGATAACCGACTTCGTGGGCGCTGACCAGCGAAATGGCGATCCCCAGCTTGCCGGCACGCCCGGTGCGGCCGATGCGGTGCACGTAGTCTTCCGGCGTGTGCGGCAGCTCATAGTTGATGACGTGCGGCAGATCGTCGATATCCAGACCGCGCGCCGCCACGTCGGTGGCAATCAGCGCAATCGTCGTGCCATTCTTGAAGTCATCGAGCGCCTTGATGCGCTCAAGCTGGCTCTTGTCGCCGTGAATGGCGTCTGCCCGGATGCCGGCCCGCTGTAATTCGCGGGTCAGCCGCGAGCAGCCCTGCTTGGTGCGCATGAACACCAGGCACTGGTTGATCTCACTGGATTTCAGCAGCTTGATCAGCAGATTGCGCTTGCCGAATTCGGACACCGGATGGACGCGGTGGGTAATGTTTTCAGACACCTGATTGCGGCGGGCGACTTCGATCAGCACCGGCGACTTGAGCATGTTGTCGGCCAGGCGCTTGATTTCTTCGGAGAAGGTCGCCGAGAACAGCAGGCTTTGCCGTTGTTGCGGCAGCATGTTGAGAATGCGCGTGACGTCCGGCACGAAGCCCATGTCGAGCATGCGGTCGGCTTCGTCGAGGACCAGCGCCTGGACCGAGCCAAAGCTGACGCTCTTGTTTTCGACGTGGTCGAGCAGGCGGCCCGGCGTGGCGACGAGAATTTCGACGCCCTTTTTCAGTTCGGCGATCTGCGGCCGGATATCGACACCACCGTAGGCGCACATGGCGCGCAGGTGGGTGTGCTTGCTGTAGGATTTGACTGACTCGAAAACCTGCAGCGCCAGTTCGCGCGTCGGCGCCAGAATCAGGGCGCGTACTGGATGCTTGGCCGGCGACGGGCTGCTGCTGGCGAAGGGCAGGATGCGTTGCAGAATGGGTAGCGTGAAAGCGGCGGTTTTGCCGGTGCCGGTCTGGGCGCCACCCATGATGTCCTTGCCGCTGATAATCAGCGGAATGGCCTGGGCTTGGATGGGGGTTGGTTTGGTGTAACCCTCGTCGAGTACAGCGCGCAACAGTTCAGGCGCCAGACCGAGGTCGGCAAAGGTGATTTCGGGTGCGGTATCGGCAGGGGTTGCCGCCGCCGGGGTGCTGGCTGCGTCGCCAGCTAACGTATTGATTTCAGACATGGGTGTCGATTATACGCTTTCAGGGCCTGGCAATTACAAACTGCCGACCAGTTCTTCCAGGCGCTGGCGGCTGATGGGTTTGACTGGAATGTCGTCAAGGCCTGCGGCGAGGAAACGCACGTAATCTTCCGGGAAGGCATACGCGGTGTAGGCGAGGATGTACATTTCGAGTTTCTTGAGCAGCGCGCTGGCGAGCAGGCGATTGGTCGGGTGGTCGTCAGTTTTCTCAGGCCGAAAAAGAAAATGACCAAAGAGCGGGAGCCGCCGTATTCGGAAAGGGCATTCCAGCCGTCGCATTGGGGGGCAAAGTTGAGACAAGGGCAGTCAAGCGCCATGCCGCCCGCCTTGACCGAAATTTCACCGCCGAGTTGCTGTGCCGCATGCCAGGCAAGCAACAGTAGCGGTATTGCCTTGATCAGCACAAAGGGAGTGATCAGCTTGCCCCGGATGCAGCTGAAAAAAGGCGTGAAGCTTCATCTCACTTCCTTGTGAAGTGCTGCCATCCTTAGTGCTTTGCTTCGCTCTTTTCGGTGCCTTTGGGCTGTTCAGTCGCCGTCTCCGGTTTTGATGCATTGCTTTCGGCAGATTCGTCCATGGCGATTCTTTTTCTTTTCTTGCCAGGCCCTTCCGGGGGTGGCAACTGGGGCACGATCGTCTCGATCTTGTTTTCCCGCATGTAGGCGTCCATCTCGCGCCAGCCTTCAAAAACGCCGGCCTTGGGCAGCCAGGTATAAATCGCATAACAGTCTTCGATGGCGCGTCCGGAGTGCCGGCAGGCGCTACCCACCGCCTTGCCTTCGGCTTCCAGCCGGGCTTCCTTTTTCCCGGTATCTTCCAGACCGAGTTTTTGACTGACCTGATCGCAGCCGGCGAGCGCCAGTACGGCAAGGAAAATAAAGGAATGGCGTGTATTCATGGCACAATTTTCGCACAATTAAGGCCAAAGTTGGCGTGCGTCCCGGTGCTTGCCGGGCGTTATAATTGCCTCATTTTTGATCTTACGGAGTGCTCATGTCCCATCGATTTCACCCCTTGGTTGCAGCGATCAGTTTGGGGCTGGCCTTCTCAGCCCAAGCGGCCAAGCCCGCCAAACCGGCAGCGACGCCGGCTGCGGCCGTTGAATTTGAGCTGGCGCACAATCTCGGGCCATCCGGTGAGGAAAGCCTCCAGGCGGTTGTCGATCGTTTCAACAAGGAATCCAGTGGCAAGTTGAAACTGGTTCGTCTGGAAAAAGGTGACAAGCCAGCCGGGCTGAATCTGTTTCACCGCTACGACATGAGCGAGGTGTTGAGCCAGCAGAAGCGGTTTGTGCCACTCCATGAAATGATGAGAAAAGCCGGCCAGCCGATGAAGGAAGCCGATTTTTCCGGTGACATCAAGGCAAATGTCGTCGATGCCAAGGGCCGCTTGGTTGCGCTACCGGTTCTCTATTCGACGCCCGTGCTGTTTTACAACAAAAATGCTTTCCGCAAGGCCAAGCTGGATCCGGAGCAGCCGCCGAAAACCTGGTTCGAAATGCAGGGCATGCTCGACAAGTTGCAGGAAGCGGGTTATTCCTGCCCTTACACGACTTCATGGCCGGTTTGGGTGCACGTCGACAATGTGAGCGCCATTTCCGGCGTGCCGGCGATGAGCGACAAGGGGCAACTGACCTTCAACGGCCTGCCCCAGGTCAAGCATATTGCGATGATGGCAACTTGGACCAAGGCCGGTTATTTCCGCCTCTTCGGTCGTCGTAATGAGGCAAGCGCCAAATTCAACGATGGCGAGTGCGCGATGATTTCAACCGACTCACGCGAGGCCAGCGATTTCCGCGAAGCCAAGGGGGTTGAACTCGGCGTCACGCAACTGCCTTACCACGATGATGTTTACGGTGGTCGTCAGCCGTCGCTGGCTAACGGTGTCTCGTTATGGGTGGGTGCCGGTCGTTCGCCGGCCGAATACAAGCAGGCGGCGAAGTTTGTTTCTTTCCTGCTCTCACCGGAAATGCAGGTCGAAATGGTCCGTATCTATGGCGGCCTCCCCCTCACCGCAGCCGCTCGGGCAGCCTCCAGCAGCAAGCTTCTGCAGGATAGCGACAAGACCCTGCAGGTTGCTTATGCCTCGCTGAAGGGAACCAGTAGCAAGTCGGCCGCGCGCGTTTCGGATGTTGACCCGGTACGCATCATCACCAACGAGGAACTGGAAGCGGTTTGGACCGACAAGAAGCCGGCCAAGGCAGCGCTCGATACCTCGGTTAGCCGCGGTAATGCGGCACTCGGCGCCACCCCGTCGCTGAAGAAGGCGCAACCCTTCTGATGCAATTGCCGCTGCCGCGCTGGCTTGCTCACCGCGGCGGCGGTTCGCTCGCCCCTGAAAATACCCTGGCCGGAATTCGCCTCGCGGCACGGCTGGGGTACAAGGCGGTTGAGTTTGATGTGATGCTCAGTGGCGACGGCACGCCCGTGCTGATCCACGATGAAACCCTTGAACGGACAACCAATGGCACAGGTCGCGTCGGCGATACGTCCGACTCAGTCCTTTTCGCGCTGGATGCCGGGCAGAGCGAATTGATCCCCCGTTTTACCGAAGCTGCCGCCCTGTGCCGCGAGCTTGGCTTGCTGGCCAATGTCGAAATCAAGGCATCTACTGGTCAGGAAATTGAAACAGCCCAGTGCGTTGCCAAACTGACCGCCGAGTTATGGCACGGCGCACCTGTGCCGCCGCTGATTTCCTCGTTTTCGCTGGTGGCGCTGGAGATTGCACGCGATCTGGCGCCGACCATTGCGCGGGGTGTCTTGTTCGAAGCCGTGCCGGCCGACTGGCTGGCTGAAATCAGGTGGCTGCAAGCCTTTTCCCTGCATTGCGATGCCGATCTGTTGCCTGACGATGTGCTGGCCGAGGCGCGCGCCAAGGCCATTCCGGTACTGTGTTACACGGTCAACACCGAAAATAGGGCAAAAATGCTTTTTGCCCGTGGCGTCAGCGCTCTCTTTACCGATCGTCTTGATCTTTTTGCACCCGAAACAACTGCTTACAAAGCCTTGCATTTGGGCGACTGATTTTTGCCGCGTTTTACTTTTCAATGGCGTCCAGGGAATCAACCCGGCATTGAGGAGAAAAACATGAAGCAAATCAAGACGATTGCAGTCCTATGCATCCTGCTGCCGGTGGCGGCCTTTGCCCAGGCCATTACGCCGCGTGTCGACCAGCGTCAAGCCAATCAGCAGGCGCGTATCGAACAGGGCGTGAATTCCGGCAGTCTGACGCCGCGGGAGGCAATGCGCCTTGAGCGGGGCCAGCAGCATGTGGCGAATATGGCGTTGCGTGCCAAGTCTGACGGGGTGGTGACGCGTCAGGAGAGGGGGCGCTTGCATCATGCCCAGGAGGTGCAGAGCCAGCGGATATATAGCCAAAAGCACGATCGCCAGCACGATTACAACCGTAACGGCCGAGTCGACCGGCTGGCCAGTCGTTACTGAGCGTAAGGTGTTGCCGACAGAACCCGCCGCCCGGCGGGTTTTTCTTTTAAAATTGCCGATCTCGAATTTACCGCCTTTGAGGCCGTCAGCACATGAAAAGCTCTGAAATCCGCCAGCAGTTTCTCGACTTCTTCGCCTCCAAGGGCCATCAGATCGTAGCTTCTTCGTCGCTGGTGCCGCACGAAGATCCGACCCTGTTATTTACCAACGCCGGGATGAACCAGTTCAAGGACGTTTTCCTCGGTTTCGACAAGCGCCCCTACACCCGGGCGACGACTTCGCAGAAATGCGTCCGGGCCGGCGGCAAGCACAACGACCTCGAAAACGTCGGTTACACGGCGCGCCATCACACCTTCTTCGAAATGCTCGGCAATTTCAGTTTCGGTGACTACTTCAAGCGTGACGCGATCAAGTACGCCTGGGAACTGCTGACGGAAGTTTACAAACTGCCCAAGGACAAGCTGACGGTTACCGTCTATGCCGAGGATGACGAGGCCTACGACATCTGGACCAAGGAAATCGGTGTGCCGGCCGAGCGCGTCATTCGCATCGGCGACAACAAGGGCGCCCGCTACGCTTCCGACAATTTCTGGATGATGGGCGATACCGGCCCCTGCGGCCCGTGCACCGAAATCTTCTACGACCACGGTGAACAGCACTGGGGTGGCCCGCCAGGATCACCGGATGAAGACGGCGACCGTTTCATCGAAATCTGGAACAACGTCTTCATGCAGTTCAACCGCGATGAAGCCGGCGTCATGCATCCGCTGCCCAAACCCAGCGTCGATACCGGCATGGGTCTGGAGCGGGTTTCGGCAGTGTTGCAGGGCGTCCATGCCAATTATGAGATTGACCTGTTTCAGGTATTGCTGAAGGCTGCGGCGCGGGAAACTTCCGCTGTCGACATGGATTCACCGTCGCTGAAAGTGCTGGCCGATCATATTCGCGCCTGCTCCTTCCTGTTGGCCGATGGCGTTATTCCCGGCAACGAAGGCCGCGGTTACGTGCTGCGCCGGATCATCCGCCGCGCCATTCGCCACGGCTACAAACTGGGTGCCCGTGCGGCCTTCTTCCACAAGATGGTGCCGGATCTGGTCGCCGAAATGGGCATGGCCTATCCGGAACTGGCGCAGCATCAAACGCGCATCATGGCGACCTTGAAGCAGGAGGAAGATCGTTTCTTCGAAACCATCGAACACGGCATGGCGATTGTCGAAACCGAACTGGCAGCGCTGACCACCGCCGGCAACGCCGTTTTCAATGGCAACACCGCGTTCAAGCTGCACGATACTTACGGTTTCCCGCTCGACCTGACCCAGGACATTTGCCGCGAACAGAAAATCACCGTCGACGCCGCTGCCTTCGATGCGGCGATGGCTCGTCAGAAGGAACAGGCGCGTGCCGCCGGCAAATTCAAGATGGCGGCCAACCTTGAGTACAACGGCCCGGCCACCGCCTTCCACGGTTACGACGGGCTGGAGTTCAAGGGCAACGTCCTGGCGCTCTACAAGGACGGTGCTGCGGTCAACCAGCTAAATGAGGGCGAAATGGGTGTCGTCGTGCTCGACAACACGCCGTTCTACGCTGAATCCGGCGGCCAAATCGGCGATTGCGGCGTGCTGCAATCGGTGCATGGCATTTTCGCGGTCGAGGACACGCAAAAAATCCAGGCCACCGTGTTTGGTCACCATGGCGTCGTCAAGACCGGGGTGATTACGGTCGGCAACGGCGTCACCGCCAAGGTCGATGTACTGGCCCGCATGCGTACGATGCGCAACCACTCAGCGACCCATTTGCTGCACAAGGCCCTGCGCGAGGTGCTCGGTGACCATGTTCAGCAGAAGGGCTCGCAGGTCGATCCGGACAAGACCCGCTTCGACTTCGTGCATAGCCAGCCGATGACCGACGAAGAAATCCGTCGTGTCGAAAATATCGTCAATGCCGAAATTCTGGCCAATACGGCTAATGAGTGCCGTGTTCTACCGATTGCCGAAGCGCAGAAACTGGGCGCCATGATGCTGTTTGGCGAAAAATACGGTGAAAGCGTGCGCGTTCTCGATATTGGTTCCTCGCGCGAACTTTGCGGTGGCACGCACGTCAGCCGGACCGGCGACATTGGGCTGTTCAGCATCACCGCTGAAGGTGGCGTAGCGGCCGGCGTGCGCCGTGTCGAAGCAGTCACCGGCGACAATGCGCTGACTTACATGCAGGGCATGGAAACGGCGCTTGGCGGTGTGGCGGGGACACTGAAGGTGTTGCCGAAGGATGTGCCGGCCCGTGTTGCTGCCGTCCTCGAACAGGTGCGCAAACTGGAGCGTGAACTGGCGGCGCTGAAGGGCAAGCTGGCCTCGGCGCAGGGCGACGACATGCTCGCGCAGGCAGTCGAGATCAAGGGCACCAAGGTGCTGGCGGCGAATCTGCAAGGTGCCGATTTGACGGCCCTGCGCGACACCATGGACAAGCTGAAGGACAAACTGAAGACAGCCGCCATCGTGCTGGCCTCGGTGGTGGATGGCAAGGTGACCTTGATTGCCGGGGTCACGGCTGATCTGACCGGCAAGGTCAAGGCGGGCGATCTGGTCAATATGGTGGCCCAGCAAGTCGGCGGCAAGGGTGGAGGTCGCCCGGACATGGCACAGGCCGGTGGGACGCAGCCGGAAAATCTGGCTGCGGCGCTGGCTTCGGTCACGACCTGGGTTGAAGGCAAACTTTGAACCGCTGGCTGATTTTTCTGGCTATTTCGCTGTCGACCGCAGCAATGGCTGATCCGGCGCCAGTGGTGCTGGATCGCACGCCGCTGGAGGCGCTGACGGTCAACGGTGAAAAGGTGCGCCTGTTCCCCAATGGTCGCTGGGAGTTCGTCGACGCCGACAAAGCTGCGGCGGCACAGAAACTCGCCGCCGACTACCCCGAGAACAAGACTCGCCCGATCGAAGCCCAGGGCGGGCTGTTCGGCGGCTTTGGCCGCGTCATCATGCCCGGCGACAAGGATTACAACCGGGGTTCGATGAACCCGAAGCTGCACTGATCCGCGTGGCCGACTATCGCTTTTGTCCACAGTGTGGCGCCGCCCTTGGTGTGCGCGATGAGGGCGGGCGGGCGCGTCTGGCCTGCACCTCGGCAGACTGTGGTTTCGTGTTGTGGGACAACCCGGTACCGGTCGTTGCGGCGCTGGTTGAGTCCGAGGGTCGGGTGGTGCTGGCGCGCAATGTGGCGTGGCCGGAAAAGCACTTCGGTCTGATCACCGGCTATCTTGAGCGCGACGAGACGCCAGAGGCGGCGGTGGTCCGCGAAGTTGCCGAGGAACTCGGCCTTGCGGCGCAGTCAGCCACGTTAATCGGCCTCTACAATTTCGCAGCGAAAAACCAGTTGCTCATCGCCTATCACGTGCTGGCCAGCGGCCGGATTGTCCTCAATGAGGAACTGGCTGAATTCAAGCTGATTGAGCCGGCCAGCCTGAAAGCTTGGGAATTTGGTACCGGCCTTGCCGTTCGCGACTGGCTGGCGAACCGGTCAGCGCAGTAGTCGCCCGGATTGGGGTGGCGAGTCCGTTTCGCGGATCACTTCGCCCTCAATGATGTAGCCGTCGGTTGCAGTTTGCCGGCCTTGCTCGCGCATCTGCTTCCGGATCGCCCGGGTTTTCCACCACAGCCAGCCCCAAAGCATCACGCCGCCAATGGCAACGACGGTCAGGGCGACCAGCGAAAACATGAAGGCAAGGACGAGAAAGGCAGCGCCCAGCACCAGGGTCAGTAATTTGCCGAGCAAGGTCTGCGGTTGGGTGTTGAAACGGGCGTAGCGCTGGGAGAATTTCATCTGCTCTTCGGTCGTCATTGAATTTCTGTCAGTCTTTCATGAGAAATATTGAGGCTTGATTCTGGCAGGAAACGGGCGGGTCAGTCTGTGCGCCGAATGTCACCATTTTGTAACAGGCTGTCTGGGTTGCTCCTGCTTGTTTGCCGATTTCTCTGCTCAGGTTCAGACGGAGCGTGTCGCCGAGTTGCCCGTGCCGTTGCGGCACAGGCTTCGGTAAGCGAAAAGCTGCTGTTCCCGGTCCTGGATGGCCTGGCGCCTGAGAAGTCAAACCTCAGCAGCTTGTTCGCCCGCCCGCTTGGTCAGAAGGGTAGTTGAATGCCCGGCCAGACCGCCGTCAGGGCTTGGCGGAAATTGGCCTGGATACGTTCGAGGGCGGCGGTATTGTCGGCTTCGAAACGCAGGACGACTACTGGCGTGGTGTTGGAAGGGCGAGCCAGGCCAAAACCGTCGGCATATTCGACACGCACGCCGTCTATGGTAATGATCTCCTCGGCACCCTCGAACTTGCCTTCGGCCTTTAGCTTGTCGATCAGCGTGAAGGGTTCGCCTTCCGCCATCTTGATGTTGAGTTCCGGGGTCGACGGCGAATTCGGCAGATTTTTCAGCAACGGATTGCCATCGGCGGCACGCGACAGGATTTCGAGCAGGCGGGCGCCGGTGTACAGGCCGTCGTCGAAACCGTACCAGCGTTCCTTGAAGAAGGTGTGGCCGGACATCTCGCCGGCCAGCGGGGCGCCGGTTTCGCGGAGCTTGGCCTTGACCAGCGCATGGCCGGTGTTCCACATCAGTGGCACGCCGCCGTGTTGGCGAATCCACGGGGCAAGCAGGCGGGTGCATTTGACGTCGTAAATCACCGTGCCGCCCGGTACGCGCGACAGCACGTCGGCGGCAAACAGCATCAGCTGGCGGTCCGGGAAGATGATTTCGCCGTCCTTGGTGACCACGCCAAGGCGGTCGCCGTCGCCGTCGAAGGCGATACCGAGTTCGGCATCGGTTTCCTTCAGGGCGCGGATGACGTCGGCCAGATTTTCCGGTTTGGACGGGTCCGGGTGATGGTTCGGGAAATCGCCATCCACTTCACAGAATAAAGGCACGATCTCGCAGCCGAGTCGCTTGAACAGTTCCGGGGCAATCGCGCCCGCGACGCCATTGCCGCAGTCCATGACAATCTTCATTGGCCGCGCCAGCTTGACGTCGCCGACGATTTTTTCAACGTAGGCCGCCAGGACATCGGCGCTGCGCCGTTCGCCCTTGCCATGCTTCAGGTTGCCGGCCTCGATGCGCTTCTTCAGGTCCTGAATCGCTTCCAGTGCCAACGTGTTGCCACCGATCACCATTTTCAGGCCGTTGTAATCCGGCGGATTGTGGCTGCCGGTGACCGAGACGCAGGAGTGGCAGCCCAGTTCATAGGCGGCGAAGTAGGTAACCGGAGTTGGCACGCAGCCGACATCGATGGCGTCACAGCCGGCGGCGCAGATGCCGTCCATCAGTGCGCCAGACAATTCCGGGCCGGACAGGCGGCCATCGCGACCGACGGCAATGGCGGACTGGCCTTGCTCAATGGCCAGCGAGCCGAGAGCGTGGCCGACCTCGCGAACGACATCGGCGGTCAGGGATTTGTCGACGATCCCACGGATGTCGTAGGCCTTGAAAATTTCTGCAGGAAGTTGGCTCATGATGTTTGCTTATGACGTTTCAAGAAGGAAGAAGTGTAAGAGCCTTTGCGGCAGCCAGTCCAGATTGCCCGGAAATTTGCCGCTGACGAAGCCGACGTGACCGCCGCTGGCTGGTTGTTCGAGACGTACCGAGGGGCTGACCTCGGCCGCCGTCGGCAGGTGGCTGGCCGGCAAAAATGGATCGTTTTTCGGGTTGACCGCAAGCGTCGGTATGGTGATCGATTTCAGCCAGGGTTTGGCCGAGGCGCGCCGCCAGTAGTCGTCGGCACCGGCAAAACCGTGGATCGGCGCGGTAACGGCGTCGTCGAATTGGTAAAGATTGATCGCCTGCAGCATTTTTGCCTCGTCGAAAAGGCCGGGGAACTGGCGCAGGCGGGTGCTTGAAACGGCTTTCAGCGTTTTCAGGAAGTGTTGCGTGTAAACGCGGTTGAAGCCGTGAGCCAGATGGTGGCCGCAGGCGGCGAGGTCGAGCGGGGCGCACATGGCGACGACGCCGGTGACTTGTTCGGCCGCGGCGCTGCCGCGTTCGCCAGCCCATTTGAGCAGGGCGTTGCCGCCGAGTGATACGCCAGCGGCGTGAAGTGGACGGCCCCCGTTGGTGGCTTGCAGGCGGCGCAGGATCCAGTCGATTTCATCGGAATCACCGGAGTGATAGGCCCGTGGCCGGCGATTCATTTCTCCCGAGCAGCCGCGAAAATGCGGCAGGATCAGACGCCAGCCCGCTTTCTTGCAGGCATGTGCGGTGGATAGGGCGTAATGGCTGCGGGCGCTGCCTTCAAGGCCGTGGAAGAGGACCAGAAGCGGCGCATCGGGCGGGCCGTCGAGGTGGTCTACGTCGATGAAATCGCCATCCGGCGTGGCCCAGCGTTCGCGCCGCAATTTGATCGGGCCAGGTTTGATCAACAGGGGCCAGAGGGTTTGGGCGTGGCCGCCGGGCAACCAGGCCGGTGCGTGGTAGGCGCGGTTGGCGGTTTTCAATGCAACGTGTGCGGGACGGTAGCGTCGGCCATCGCCTGATGGCTGTCATCGGCCGCCGAGGCATGCCGGTTGACCAGGCGCCAGCCGTGGGCGCCGCGGGCATAGACGTGGGTGACGTGCAGCGGGCCGTGCGGGCTGGGGTCGTCGCCGACAAACAAGATTTCGGTCAGGTGGTGAATGGCCAGGATCGAGCCCTGCCAACGGGCGACCGTTTCGGCCTGCATGCGAATGCGAGCGGTGGTAAAAATGCTGCGCCAGCTTTCACGGATCGGCGTGATGCCGATCAGGCGGACGCCGGTCGGATGGACGCAGAGCGTTTCTTCATCTTCTGCCCAGAGCTGGATCAGCAGGTCGGCATCACCTTTGGCGATGGCGTCGTAAAAGGTCTGCTCGACATCTTCCGGCGAGGCAAAGGTGGTCGTTTTGCTCATCAGGCGATCCGTTTCAGGGCAGCGGCGAGTACTCGTTCCGGCATGAGTTTGTTCAGGCAGTCGAGGTGGCCGAGCGGACATTTGCGCTTGAAGCAGGGGCTGCAATCGAGATTGAGGCTGAGAATATCGGCTTGATCGGAGAGCGGCGGGGTGAAACCGGGCGATGACGAGCCATACAAGGTTACCAGCGGGCGATCGAGCGCGGCGGCGACATGCATCAGGCCGGAATCGTTGCAGACGACCAGTTCGGCCATCGCCAGCAAGTCCACTGCCTGGCCGAGCGAGGTGGCGCCGCACAGGTTGCGGCAGAGGCCGGGGGCGCGTTGCAAAATTTCCTCGGCAACGGCGTGATCCTTGGGCGAGCCGAACAGCCAGATGGCACAGCCGCGTTCGGCGAGTTTTTTCGCCAGGGCGGCGAAGTGGGCGCTTGGCCAGCGTTTGGCCGGGCCGTATTCGGCACCGGGGCAGAAGGCAACCAGGCGCGCCGGGCGTTCAAGGCCTAGCTCGGCCAGCGTTATTTCCTGATCGGCTGCGGTCGACCTGATTTTTGGGTAAGAAATGGGCTTCGGCAAGGCTGCGCCGGGGGCTTCGGCCAGTTGCGCGAAACGCTCGACCATCAGCGGCAGAGCGGCTTTGTCGAGGTTGTGACGAACATTGATCAGGCCATAGCGTGATTCGCCGGTGAAACCAATGCGTCGTGGAATGCCGGCCATGAAAGGCACCAGCGCTGATTTCAGCGAGTTGGGCAGGACATAGACGGCGTCGTAGTTGCGTGCCGCGAGCTCGCGGGCCAGCCGCCAGCGGGGCTTGAGCGAGAGCTGGCCGTGGCCAAAGGGGCTGTCCAGGACCTCGCTGATTTCGCCCATGCGCTGCAATACTGGGGCAACCCAGCGCGGGGCCAGGGCGTCGAGCTGCAAACCGGGAAAGCGGGCATGCAGCCGGGCAAACATCGGCTGTGCCATGATGGCGTCGCCAATCCAGGAGGGGGCGACGATGAGAGCCTTCATGAGGGCGAGTTGTTAGTAGTTAGTCGCGAGTCGCTAGCAACTAATGACTAACTACTAGCGATTATCAGTGATGCCCCTTGGGCGCCTCGCCCTTGAAGACATACTTGGCGCTGCAATACGGGCACACCACTTCGCCGGTTTTCAGCACATCGAGGAAAACCCGCGGGTGCTGGCTCCATAGTGCCGAACCCGGTTGCGGGCAGTGCAGCGGCAGGTCGTGGGCGGTGACTTCTACGGTCATGTTGTCGGACATGTCTTGTTCTCCCTGAGCTTCTTAGATATAGGCCAGCCAGCTGTCGTGCTGGTCGGAACGGCCATAAACCACATCGAAATACTTGGCCTGGATCTGGGCAGTGATCGGGCCGCGGCGGCCGATGCCGATCTGGCGGCCATCCAGCTCGCGGATCGGCGTGACTTCGGCGGCGGTGCCGGTGAAGAAGGCTTCGTCGCAGCAATACACTTCATCGCGGGTGATGCGCTTTTCCTGCACCGAGAGACCGAGTTCATCGGCGATCTGCAGCACGGTGGCGCGGGTGATGCCTTCCAGGCAGGAGGTCAGGTCCGGCGTGTACAGCTTGCCCTGCTTGACGATGAACAGGTTCTCGCCAGCGCCTTCGGCGACATAGCCTTCGGGGTCGAGCAGCATGGCTTCGTCGTAACCTTCATTGGTCACTTCGTTATTGGCCAGGATGGAATTGATGTAGTGGCCGGAAGCCTTGGCGCGCACCATGGAAATGTTCACGTGGTGGCGGGTATAGCTCGATACCTTGACGCAGATGCCGCGCTCCATGCCTTCTTCACCCAAATAAGCACCCCACGGCCAGGCGGCGATGGCGACGTGGACCTTGGCACCTTTGGGCGACACGCCCATCTTTTCCGAGCCGTAGAAGGCAATCGGACGCAGATAACCGGATTCGAGATTATTGGCGCGCAACACTTCCTTGTGGGCTTCGTTGATGGTTGCCTTGTCGAAAGGCATGGCCATCTGGAAGATGTGGGCGGAGTTGAAGAGGCGGTCGGTATGCTCTTCCAGGCGAAAGATCGCGGTGCCACGTTCGGTTTTATAGGCACGGACGCCCTCGAAGACACTCATGCCGTAATGCAGCGAGTGGGTAAGGACGTGGGTGGTGGCTTCGCGCCAGGGCACAAGCTTGCCGTCTTGCCAAATAAATCCGTCGCGGTCCGACATCGACATGGTCATTTCTCCGTGTAGCGCGTATCAAAGCGCACAATTCTAGCCGAATTCAGACGTTAAAATAACGGTTTTGCCGATTGAGCTTTGCCATGATCTGGAAACCCAATGTCACCGTTGCTGCAGTCGTCATGCGGGACGGCAAATTTCTGCTGGTCGAGGAAGAGACCGAGGCTGGCCTGGCGTTCAATCAGCCGGCCGGCCACCTTGAGGACGGCGAGTCGCTGATCGACGCAGTCATTCGCGAGACGCTGGAAGAGACGGCCTATCACTTCAAGCCGACCTACCTGATCGGCGTTTATAACTGGAAGCATCCGACCAAGGACGTGACTTACCTGCGCTTCGCCTTCGGTGGTGAATTGCGTGGCTTTGAGGCCGGGCGCGCGCTGGACGAGGGCATTGTCGCCGCTCACTGGCTGACTTTTGATGAGCTCAAGACGACGCAGGCGCGGCATCGCAGCCCGCTGATTCTGCGTTGCATTGAGGATCAGATGGCCGGCAAATCCAGCCCGCTTGATTTGCTGGTGCATTACGACTGATGCGTTGCTGGCTGGCTGCCTTATGTTTGGCCATGTCTCTGGCTGCTGTCGCTGATGAAACGGTGGCCATTTGTCACGGTTACGGTTGTTTGGCGCGGGATGAAATCCGTTACAGCGAAGCTCGTCTCGGTGAAATTGGCCGACTGATGCATGCTGCGGTCAACGCTAAAGAAGAGCGAAAAATGCTCGCCGAGGCCATTGGCCAGCTTTACGCTTGGGCCGGTGAGCAATCGGTGATCAGAAATGACCGCGGCGGCAATTTCGCTGATGACGGTCCGGGAAAAATGGATTGCATTGATCATTCAATGTCGACAACGCGACTGCTCAAAGTCCTTGAGGCGCGCGGTGATCTGCGTTGGCATCGCGTGCTGGAAATCGATGTGCGGCACTGGGTTTTTGTCTTTCCGGCGCACTATTCGGCGGTGATCGAAGAAATACGGGAGGGCGAAGCCGGGCGCTTCGTCGTCGATAGCTGGTTTGTTGATAATGGACAACCAGCGGTGATTTTGCCGCTGGCCGAATGGAAGAAGGGGGCTGGGCCCGATGTCTGAAAAAACGGTGGTGGTCGGCTTGTCCGGCGGGGTCGATTCGTCGGTGGCGGCTTTGCTGCTGAAGCGTCAGGGCTGGAAAGTGATCGGCCTGTTCATGAAAAACTGGGAAGACGACGATACCGACGAATACTGCTCGTCGCGCCAGGATCTGATCGACGTGATGAGCGTTGCCGACCGCATCGGCATCGATGTCGAGGTGGTCAATTTTGCCGCCGAATACCGTGAACGGGTTTTCGTCGAGTTTCTGCGCGAATATCAGGCCGGGCGGACGCCGAATCCGGACATCCTGTGCAACTCCGAAATCAAGTTCAAGGCCTTTCTCGACCACGCCCTGCAGCTCGGCGCCGATAAAATCGCCACCGGTCACTACGCCGGCGTGCGTGAATTCAACGGCGAGTTTCAGTTGCTGAAGGCCGAGGATGGAACCAAGGACCAGAGCTATTTCCTCTACCGGCTGAATCAGGCGCAGTTGTCGAAGACCTTGTTCCCGCTGGCCGATATGTACAAGCGTGAGGTGCGCAAGATCGCCGAGGCGGAAGGGCTGCATGTGGCGGCCAAGAAGGATTCGACCGGCATCTGCTTCATCGGCGAGCGGCCGTTCAAGGACTTTCTCAGTCGCTATCTGCCGCCCAGAAAGGGTGAAATTCGCCGCCTGGATGACGGCAAGGTGATCGGTGAGCACGATGGCCTGATGTTCCACACGCTGGGCCAGCGCAAGGGCCTGCACATCGGTGGCCTGAAGGAAAAAGGCCACCCGGGCGGCGGCGATCACGATGCCTGGTTTGTGGCCGGCAAGGATATGGAAAAGAACGTGCTTTATGTCGTCCAGGGTCACGATCACCCGGCCTTGCTCAAGGGCTCACTGGAGGCCGAGCAGCTTTCCTGGATTTCTGGCCGTGATCCCCATACGCACTGGGTTTATACCGCCAAACCGCGCTATCGCACGGCCGACCAGCCCTGTGAAATTGAACGAGTGGACGCCGAAAGCTGCATGATCAATTTCGCCGAGCCGCAATGGGCAGTGACGCCGGGACAGTCGGTGGTTTTGTACGAAAGCCGGGTTTGCCTGGGCGGTGGAGTGATCCGCTAAGCACGATCAGGCTTCGCTGCTAAGCCCTTGCTTGCAACTCCAATACTCATTTGCTTGACTCAACTATGCATTAAGGCATAAGGGTATATGATTGCACCAAGGAGAGAATGGAGTGCCGCATCGTTAAACACCTCCAGACAAAAGAGAAAATATGAGCAGTCAGGCATCCGGGGAATGTATCCGCATTGGACAATCCTCCGCAGATAATTCAAGCGATGCCGTTGAGGAATTTTTTCAGGCAGTGCAGCAAGAACGGTCGGCGTTGGTGGTTTTTTTCTGTTCTCCGAAATACGACCTTGATGTCCTGGCCCGTGAGTTGAACCGTCGCTTCGCAGGGGTGCCCGTCATTGGCTGCACCACTGCCGGTGAAATCGGGCCGGCTGGCTATCTTTCTGGCAGCCTCTCCGGTTTCAGCCTGCCGGCAGCCAGCTTTACCGTCGCCACCGACCTGCTCTGCGATTTGCAGAACTTCGAGATCGGCCAGGGCCGAGCCCTTGCCCAAAGGCTGCGGCAAGAAATCGAAGGCAATTCGCCGGAAAGCAAGGTCAGCAATAGCTTTGCTTTCCTCATGATCGACGGCTTGTCGATCCGTGAAGAGGCGGTGGCACGCGCCATCCAGAGCGCGCTCGGCAGAATTCCATTATTCGGCGGCTCGGCTGGCGACGACCTGAAATTCGAGCGCACCAGGGTCTTTCATCAGGGGGGCTTTCACACGGATGCGGCGTTGCTCGCCGTGATCAATACCTCACTGCCATTCCAGGTCTTCAAGACCCAGCATTTCGTCAGCGAGGCAGAGCGTCTGGTCGTCACCGAGGCCGATGCCGCGAACCGCATCGTGCGCGAGATCAACGGTCTGCCAGCGGCGGAGGAATATGCCCGGCTGGTCGGCACCGATTTCGCACACCTCAACCCGGCGCATTTCGCATCTTCACCGGTGGTGGTGGTGATTGACGGCACCGACTATGTTCGCTCGATCCAGAAGGTCAATCCGGATGGCAGCCTGACCTTGTTCAGTG
>Ga0073899_10001918_pt1 | contig 18909 bp, 18 predicted proteins | sample KloWWTmetaKNB5Ph_FD_88975 | JGI IMG/M metagenome (GOLD analysis project Ga0073899, IMG submission 88975) | Active sludge microbial communities from Klosterneuburg, Austria, studying microevolution and ecology of nitrifiers - Klosterneuburg... | ecosystem: Engineered > WWTP > Aerobic digester >... | reverse complement strand
CCACGTCGAGCACGCGTCTAGACCGGCAGTCCATCGACAAGGCTGGTGAGCCGGTGGTGGTCAATACCCATGGCCGGCACGATCCCTGTGTGGGCATTCGCGCGACTCCGATCGCCGAGTCCATGCTGGCCATCGTGCTGATGGATCACGCCCTGCGGCATCGAGCCCAGAACGCCGATGTGGTGTGCACGACACCAAAAATTGCAGGTCTGGCTCCGCAAGGGCTGCAGGCGGTGCCTTCACCCCGGTCCAGGAGTTGATCGCAGTCAACTTTTCCCGTGCTGTAGCGGCGTAGAGTGGATTCACGAACTTTCGAAATCCAATGACAACGCGGGAGATGACTGCATGGAGCAACACGATCTGAACCACGAACTTCCTGAGTATCGCGAGCAGATTCACGCCTTGAAGATGTCCAACGGGCACTTTGCACGGCTTTTCGATGAGTACCACGATGTCAATCGGCACGTAGTCCGCGTGGAGGTTCATGCCGAGACTGCTACCGACTTTGAGCTTGAAGACCTCAAGAAACGCCGGCTCAAGCTCAAGGACGAGCTTTACGAAATGCTGAAGGGCGCGGCCGTCAACTGATTTTCCGACGGACGTCTGCAATGAGAAGAGCGCTTTCGGGCGCTCTTTTTCATGAGCCGGGTAGAATCGCGCCGATGATTCCCTATTGGCGCCTGTCCGGCTATTACTTCTTCTACTTCGCTTTCATTGGCGCCTTTTCACCCTATTTCGGCCTGTATCTGCAGTCCATAGGCAGCTCCGCTGCGCAGATTGCCCTGCTGATGTCTCTGATGTCGGTGATGCGCATGCTGGCGCCGACCCTGTGGGGCTGGCTGGCCGATCGGCTGGGCGTCCGGACACCCATCGTGCGTCTGTCGGCATTTCTGTCGGTGATCGGCTTTGCCGGCTTCCTGGTGACGGACGCATATATTGGCTTGTTTCTGAGTATGGCCTTTCTCTCTTTCTTCTGGAGCGCTGCGCTGCCGCTGGTGGAGACGCTGACCTTTGCCCATCTGAGTGGTCAGGCCAGCCGCTACGGCAACATCCGCGTGTGGGGATCGGTGGGTTTCGTGATCGCTGTTCTCGCCCTGGGCTATCTGCTGGACGGCTTGCCGGTGAGGGCCTTGCTCTGGATCACCTTGGCCTTGCTCGGTGGCATCTTTGTGTGTGCCATGCTGATTCCTGAAGCGGGCAGGCCCGTCGCGCCGCAGCGGCCGGTGGCGCTGGCCGAGATTCTCCGCCGACCCGAGGTGGGCGGCTTGCTGGCGGCGTGCTTCTTCATGTCGGCTGCCCATGGCGCCCTCTACGTCTTCTACTCGCTGCATCTGGTTGCCCATGGTTATAGCAAGTCGCTGGTCGGCTGGATGTGGACCCTCGGCGTCGTGGCGGAGATTGCCGTGTTCATGGGAATGCCCCAGCTTCTCAAGGCCTTCTCCCTGCGGGGCCTGCTGATCTTCAGCTTTGCCGCCGCCGTGCTGCGTTTCGTCCTGATCGGCTGGGGGGCGGAGTCGGTGGCCGTGCTCGTGTTTGCCCAGGTTCTCCACGGCGCAACCTTCGGCGCCTACCATGCGGCCGCGGTGGCTGCGGTGAACCACTGGTTTGGCGCCCAGCATCAGGCCCGGGGGCAGGCCTTGTACGGGAGCATCTCCTTTGGAGCCGGGGGCATGATTGGCGGGCTTGTCAGCGGCTACACTTGGGAGTCCGTTGGTCCTGAATGGACCTACTCGCTGGGCTCGCTGTTTGCCCTTGTGGGCTTGCTGGTCTTGCTGGGATGGTGGAAGGATGAGGGGCCTGCCCAGGCGGGCGCCCGTTGAAGTGTGTGCAATCGGAAAGAGATATGAGCTCAGGATTCAGCTGGATGCGGGGAATGGCCCCGGTGATCATGGCAACGGCTGTTGTCAGTGCCTGCCAGACGGTGAACACCACCCATACCGGGGCGGTAGGTATCGAGCGCAAGCAGATGATGATGGTGTCGTCCGGTGAGATGGACAAGGCCTCATCCCAGACTTACCAGAAGATTCTCCAGCAGGCGGGGCAGAAGAATGCCCTGAACCGGGACAAGGAGCAGGTGGCCAGGGTGCGCGCCGTGGCGAGCCGGCTGATACCCACTACCGGCGCCTTCCGTCCGGATGCCCCCCAGTGGCGCTGGGAGGTGAATGTTCTCACCTCGCCCGAGCTCAATGCCTGGTGCATGGCCGGCGGAAAGATTGCGTTCTACTCCGGAATTATCGAGAAGCTTCAGTTAAGCGATGATGAGATCGCCGCGATCATGGGGCACGAGATCGCCCACGCCCTCAGGGAGCACGCCCGCGAGCGGGCGTCCCAGGCGATGGTGACCAACATCGGAGTGAGTGTGCTCGGTGCGGCGCTGGGGGTCGGGCAGGTGGGCACGGATCTGATCGGATCCGTTGCCAAGGTGACCTTCGAGCTGCCCAACAGCCGCGAGCACGAGATCGAGGCCGACCGCATCGGCGTTGAACTGGCGGCCCGAGGAGGGTATGACCCGCGCGCCGCGATCACCCTGTGGCAGAAGATGGGCAAGGCCAACAGCGGGCAGCCGCCGCAATGGCTGTCCACTCACCCTTCCAGCGAGAGCCGGCAGCAGGATCTCGCCCAGTACGCAGCCCGTGTGATGCCGCTCTACGAGCAAGCTACTCAGCACACGAAGCCTGTGAAATAATTAAGGTTTTTCCGCCCCTACCAGTCCTTCGCCCATGCAAGCGCAAACGCTTTACGAAAAACTGTGGTCGAGCCACGTGGTGCACGTCGAAGATGATGGCACTGCGCTGATCTACATTGACCGTCATCTCGTTCACGAAGTCACCAGTCCGCAAGCCTTCGAAGGCCTGAAGCTGGCTGGCCGCAAGCCTTGGCGTGTCGATTCCATCGTTGCGACGGCAGACCACAATACGCCTACCGATCACTGGGAAATGGGTATCCAGGATCCGGTTTCCCGTCAGCAGGTGGAAACCCTCGACAGCAACATCCGCGAAGTCGGCGCCCTGGCCTACTTCCCGTTCAAGGATGAGCGGCAGGGCATCGTGCACGTCATCGGGCCCGAGAACGGCGCCACCCTGCCGGGCATGACCGTGGTCTGTGGTGACTCCCATACCTCCACCCATGGCGCTTTCGCCTGTCTGGCCCACGGCATCGGTACCTCCGAGGTCGAGCACGTGATGGCCACCCAGTGCCTGCTGCAGAAGAAGTCGAAGACCATGCTGGTGCGGGTCGATGGGCAGCTGGGCGCCGGTGTGACGGCAAAGGACGTGGTGCTTGCCATCATCGGCCGCATCGGCACGGCCGGCGGCACGGGCTACGCCATCGAGTTCGGTGGCAGTGCGATTCGCAGCCTGTCCATGGAAGGGCGCATGACGATCTGCAACATGGCCATCGAGGCAGGCGCCCGTGCTGGCCTGGTTGCCGTGGATGACCAGACCGTGGCCTATCTAAAGGGTCGTCCCTTCTCGCCCAGTGGCGACCAGTGGGACCGGGCTGTCGCCTACTGGCGCACCCTGCATTCCGATGACGGCGCCGTCTTTGATGCAGTGGTCGAGCTCGATGCCGCCGCAATCAAGCCCCAGGTCACCTGGGGGACGTCCCCCGAGATGGTTGCTGCCATTGACGGCAGCGTGCCCGACCCGGCCCTTGAGAAGGACCCTGTCAAGCGTGAAGGCATGGAGCGGGCGCTCCAGTACATGGGTCTCAACCCACGTACGCCGATCAATGCAATCACCATCGACAAGGTCTTCATCGGCTCCTGTACCAACTCGCGTATCGAGGATCTGCGTGCCGCGGCTTTTGTGGCCCGCGGGCGTCACAAGGCCGACAACGTCAAACTGGCCCTGGTGGTGCCGGGCTCCGGTCTGGTCAAACGCCAGGCCGAGGCGGAAGGCCTCGACAAGATCTTCATCGCTGCGGGCTTCGAGTGGCGTGAGCCGGGTTGCTCCATGTGTCTTGCCATGAACGCCGACCGGCTCGAGCCGGGTGAGCGTTGTGCGTCCACATCGAATCGCAACTTCGAAGGGCGTCAGGGCGCTGGTGGACGCACGCACCTGGTCAGTCCGGCCATGGCTGCCGCTGCGGCGATCGCCGGCCGGTTTGCCGATGTGCGCGAGCTCGCCTGAGCTGAAGGTTGCTCGCATGCGTACTCAACTGCATAGATTGACGGCCATGGCCGGTGTGTTTGTGTTGCTGACCCTGACGGGTTGCAACACCGTCCAGGGGCTGGGCAAGGATATTGAAAAGGGTGGCGAAGCCATCCAGAAGGTAGCCAAGTAAATGAATCCCTTCCGTAAACTCGATGGTCTGGTGGCGCCGATGGATCGCGCCAACGTCGACACCGACGCGATCATCCCCAAGCAGTTCCTCAAGTCGATCAAGCGCAGCGGCTTTGGCCCCAACCTTTTCGATGAATGGCGTTATCTGGACGTCGGGCAACCAGGCCAGGACAACTCCGGTCGTCCCCGGAACCCCGATTTCGTGCTCAACCAGGCGCGTTATCAGGGTGCCCAGATCCTGCTGACCCGGGACAACTTTGGTTGCGGCAGCTCCCGGGAGCACGCGCCCTGGGCCCTCAGGGACTTCGGCTTCCGCGTCATCATCGGGCCGAGCTTTGCCGACATCTTCTTCAACAACTGCTTCAAGAACGGCCTGCTGCCGATCAAGCTTGATGCTGCCGAGGTCGATGCCCTGTTCGCCCAGTGTCTTGGTGCAAGCGGCTACCGTCTGAGCGTGGATCTCGAAACTCTGACCATCACGCGTCCTGACGGCAAGGTGATCCCGTTCAACGTTGACGCCTTCCGTCGCGAATGCCTGCTAAATGGCTGGGACGACATCGGTCTGACCCTGCGCCACGCCGACAGGATCCGTGAGTTCGAGGCCCGTCGTCGCATAGAGCAGCCCTGGCTGTTTGCCTGATTGCCTGCCAGCCCGAGGGCTGGCGTCATCCAACCAAAACAGAAAGACATAATGAAGATCTGCGTTCTGCCGGGAGACGGCATCGGCCCCGAAATCATGGAGCAGGCCCTGCGCGTGCTCGACGCCCTGCGCGGCGACGGTTTCAACTTTGAAGCTGAAACCGCCTTGATCGGCGGCTGTGCCGTAGATGCTACGGGCACCCCCTATCCGGAAGCCACCAGCAAGCTTGCCAAGGCTGCAGATGCGATCCTGCTCGGCGCCGTCGGTGGCCCGCAGTGGGACGACCTGCCCCGCGAGCAGCGTCCCGAGCGTGGCCTGCTGGCCATCCGCAAGGAACTGAACCTGTTTGCCAATCTGCGCCCTGCCATCCTCTACCCCGAGCTGGCCAACGCCTCCACCCTGAAGCCGGAAGTGGTCGCAGGCCTGGACATCCTGATCGTCCGCGAGCTGACCGGTGACATCTACTTCGGCCAGCCCCGCGGTATTCGCGAGGAAGGTGGCGAGCGCGTCGGCTTCAACACCATGGTGTACGCCGAGTCCGAGATCCGCCGTATCGGCAAGGTTGCCTTCGAGGCGGCCCGCAAGCGCGGCAAGAAACTGTGCTCGGTAGACAAAATGAACGTTCTCGAGTGCACCCAGTTGTGGCGTGACGTGATGATCGAACTGTCGGCCGACTACCCGGATGTCGAGTTGTCCCACATGCTGGTGGATAACGCTGCCATGCAGCTGGTGCGTGCACCGAAGCAGTTTGATGTGATGGTGACCGGAAACATGTTCGGTGACATCCTTTCCGACGAAGCTTCCATGCTGACGGGGTCCATCGGCATGCTGCCGTCTGCATCGCTGGACGCCAACAACAAGGGTCTCTACGAGCCCAGTCACGGTTCTGCGCCCGACATTGCCGGCAAAGGCGTGGCCAACCCGCTGGCCACCATCCTGTCGGCGGCGATGATGCTGCGCTATACCTTCAATCTTGAGGCGCCCGCCGTGCGCATCGAGAACGCCGTCAAGAAAGTCCTGGCTGCGGGCTATCGTACCGGTGACATCTACGAAGCCGGCACCCGCCGTGTTGGCACCAGGGAAATGGGCGACGCGGTTATCGCTGCGCTGTAAGTATTCAATAAAAACACATCAAGTCTGATCGGGGATCAAAATGAAGAGAGTAGGTCTGGTTGGCTGGCGTGGCATGGTTGGTTCCGTGCTGATGCAGCGCATGCGCGAAGAGAACGACTTTGCACTGATCGAGCCGGTGTTCTTCACCACCTCCAACCCGGGGGGCAAGGCACCCAACTTCGGCAAGGAAGCGCCTGCCCTGAAGGATGCCAAGGACATCGATGAGCTCAAGTCGATGGACATCGTCATCACTTGCCAGGGTGGTGATTACACCAACGAGGTGTACCCCAAGCTGCGCGCTGCCGGCTGGAATGGTCACTGGATCGACGCTGCCTCCTCCCTGCGGATGGACCCCAAGGCTGTGATCATCCTTGATCCGGTCAACCTCAACGTCATCAAGGACTCCCTCGCCAAGGGCGGCCGTGACTGGATCGGCGGCAACTGCACTGTGTCCCTGATGCTGATGGCCCTGGGTGGCCTGTTCCAGCGTGACCTGGTTGAGTGGGCGACCTCCATGACCTACCAGGCTGCGTCCGGTGCCGGTGCCCAGAACATGCGCGAACTGCTGTCCCAGATGGGCGAGCTCAACCGCTCCGTCAAGGAATTGCTGGACGATCCCGCTTCCGCGATTCTCGACATCGATCGCGAAGTCGCCGGCACCATGCGTGACGATGCCTTCCCGGCGTCCAACTTTGGCGTGCCCCTGGCGGGCTCCCTGATCCCCTGGATCGACAAGGATCTGGGTAATGGTCAGTCGAAGGAAGAGTGGAAGGGCGGTGTCGAAACCAACAAGATCCTGGGCCGCGGTGAAGGCTTCGGTTCGCCGGCAGTGCCCATTGACGGCCTGTGCGTGCGTATCGGCGCCATGCGCTGTCACAGCCAGGCACTGACCCTGAAGCTGCGCAAGGACATCCCGATCGACGAAATCGAGGGCATGCTTGCCACCGCCAACGACTGGGTCAAGGTTGTCCCCAATCAGCGCGACGTCACCATGCGCGACCTGACCCCGACGGCCGTCACCGGTACGCTGACGGTTCCCGTTGGCCGCCTGCGCAAGCTCGCCATGGGTGGTGAGTATCTGTCAGCCTTCACCGTGGGTGACCAACTTCTGTGGGGGGCTGCGGAGCCTCTGCGCCGCATGTTGCGAGTCCTTCTCGAGGACTGATCCAAAAAGGCGGCCTCGGCCGCTTTTTTTCTATGGTGGCGGGTGTGAGGCAACTTCAAACATGGCTTGAACTTGCCTCACCAAACCCATGATGTTATGTTCATCAGCAACTCGATTTCGACGACAAGCCTTCGTGCATAAGAACCTCGTGAAAAGCCGGCTCAAACGCACCCTGATCGCGGCATCCATCGGCGCCCTGTCTCTGGGCGCAAATGCCGCTGGCCTCGGACGCATCACTGTTCTCAGCGGCCTTGGACAGCCTCTTCGCGCCGAAGTGGACATATCCGCCACGCTTGAAGAACTTCAGAACATGACAGCAAGGTTGGCCTCTGCTGAAGCATTTCGGCAGGCCGGCATTGATTTCGCGCCGTCGGTCAGCGGTTTGCGCATGTCCATTGAGCGGCGGGGAGGCGGAGCAGTGGTTAGGGTGACGAGCGATCGTCCGATCAACGAGCCGTTCGTGGATATGCTGGTTGAACTGAACTGGTCTGCCGGTCGCTTGATCCGTGAATACACGTTCCTGCTTGATCCACCGGATCTGGGCTCCGCACGTGCGGCAGCGCCCGTAGCGTCTCCTGAAATGCGACCTGGGGTTTCTGGCGGTGCTTATGCTGCTCAGCCCAGGCGCCAGCCTGTAGCCCGGGTTGCCCGTCCTGCCGCTGCTCCTGCTGCTGGAGCGGGGCGTACGTATATGGTGCAGCCCGGCGATACCCTGAATCGTATTGCTGCTGAGACCCGCCCTGAAGGTGTGTCGATGGAGCAGATGCTCTTGGCCCTGTTCCAGGGTAATCGGTCGGCTTTTGATGCGGACAACATGAACCGCTTGCAGGCCGGCAAGATTCTTCGCATCCCTGATGCAGATAGCGCCCGCCAGCTCGCCGGCGATGGGTCAAAGCAGCAGGTCGTTGCCCACTCTTCCGATTTTGGTCGTTACCGGCAGAAGCTTGCGGAGCAGGCAGCCGGCATGCCTGCCAAGGAGGCGCCGGTTCAGCAGGGGAGTAGTGGCCGGATCGGTGCCAAGGTGGAAGACCGGGCTCCAGCCGCAGCAGGGGCTACGGACCAGTTGAAGGTTTCGAAGAGTGACGAAGGTCTCAAGTCGGGCTCTGCACCGGGTGGAGAAAAATCAGTTGCCCGTTTGCAGGCTCTTGAAGAAGATCTCGTTTCCAGGGATAAGGCGCTGCGCGAGGCCAACACCCGTCTGGCCGAGCTGGAGAAAAGTATCAAGGAGCTGCAGCGTCTGGTGGAGCTGAAGAGTCAGGGCATGGCGCAGGCTCAGTCTGACGCGCCCCGGGTCGATGCACCGGTTGTCCCTCCGCCCGTCGCTGAGGTGCCGCCGCCGGCTCCCGCTACCGCTGCGGAGGCGCCCAATGCGCCCGAGCCGATTGCCGAAGCCAAGCCGGTACCGCAGCCCGAGTCCAAGCCTGTCCCACCTGAGCCTCCTAAAGCGCCGCTGGCGCAAGCTACTGCCCCGGAAGACATGTCCTTGCTGCTTGGCGGCGGCGGCATCCTGGCCTTGTTGCTTGGCTGGGGTGGCTACAAGATCTATCAGCGCCGAAACGTGGGAGGGGCGCCCACGACGACTCCTGCACTCTCCGAGTTTGGCGATGGTGCGAATTCGGTGTTTGGCAGTGCGGGCGGTCAAAGTGTCGATACGGGTAGTACAAGCCAGATTCAGACCGATTTCAGCCAGTCTGGCTTGTCATCGATCGATACGGATGAAGGTGTCGACCCCGTGGCTGAGGCCGATGTCTATATGGCTTACGGGCGTGATGCCCAGGCGGAGGAGATTCTCCTCGACGCTCTCAAGACTGATCCAGGTCGTACAGGTGTTCATCTCAAGCTGCTCGAGATCTACGCTCAGCGGAAAAACCTGAAGCAGTTCGAGACGACGGCCACCGAGCTCTATTCCTTGACGGGGGGCAATGGTCCGGATTGGGAGAAAGCGGCTTCGCTTGGTAGAAAGTTCGATCCGGATAGCCCGCTTTATCGTATTCCTGCGCCTGGCTCAGCCCCGATAGCGCCGCCGGTCAGGCCGGTCGCTGCGTCTGCCCTTGCGACGGCTGCGATTGCTGCCGGGGAAACTGGCTTTGTTCAGGCCGGGCAGTCGCGCCCAGGGGCGCGAGAGCCCATACCTGGTCAAGCGGATTTCATCGCGACGCCAACGGCTTCCGATGATCCCCTTGAGTCGCCTTCGCAGCTGAAGGACACTTGGGCATTGCCGGGTGAGCTCAATCAGTACGCCAGCCTGGAGGATATTGAACGGGCGGCTTCGCCAACACCTGCTACTACGCTGACTCCGAACATTCCCGATACCTCGGTTCTCGATTTCGATCTCGATCTCGCTGCGGATACTCATGCGTCAACATCCACAGTTGCGGCCTCTCAGGCAGGTGGGGGGCTTAGTGGTGGGCTCGATTTCGATCTTGGGCTCGACATGGACACCTCCGCCGTACCCGCCACTGCAGGGGCGACGCTGGTTGCCGGCGATGCGCTGGCGCGCAGGTTCGAGGAGACCTCGACGCGCCCTCAACGGGTTTCCGAGGATTTCAGCCTTCCCGATCCCAGCGACCTCGATTTCGAGATCAGTTCCGAGTTTGGGGAAAGGCAGGTGTCTCCAGGGGCAGATGCCACGGTAGATGTCGATTTGACCGCCACCCTTTCCGATGATGCACTCAGGTTGCCTCTGGATACGGCCACGGTCGATCTGGAGAAAACGAGCTTCGACAGCAGTTTGCTCGATTTTGATTTCGAACTGGACGAAAAATCAGATGCAAGCCCATCTCCTGCGAGGTCTTTCCCATCGTCGGCTGCCAACCTGAGTGATATTGATCTTGAGCTCAATACGCCGACTTCCACACGGATTGAGATGCCTGATCCTGGGCCGCCCACGGAGCCGCCTCTTGATCTAGACCTGCAGCAAGAGGTTGCGACGAAGCTGGAACTCGCTCGGGCCTATGAAGAAATGGGTGATAAGGACGGCGCGCGGGAGTTGGTTGAAGAGGTGCTGCGCGAGGGGACCGGTCGTCAGAAGGACGAAGCGCAGGCCATCCTGGCGCGTCTCTCCTGATTTCTTCGAGGAAGGTATCCGCAACGAAAGATGTCTTCGTTTCATCCGGCCACCCGCCTGACTGCCTGGGCTGGATTGGTCGTGCTGGTGCAATTGGCCCGAGGCCCCTTACTGTGGGGTTTCGGGCTTTTCATTGGGGTCATGGCCTTGGCCTTTGCCGCCCGACGCTCGCGGTTGCTGGTCCGTAGAATCCGATATCTGCTCTTGGTGTCACTGGTGCTTTTCGCCTTCTTCACCCCGGGTGAGCTTGCCTTGCCGGGGCTGGGGCCGGCCAGCCCAAGTATCGAGGGCCTGCGACTTGCCGTGGCCCAGGGCCTGAGATTGCTCGCTGTTGTGATGCTGGCTGCACTTCTGCTCGAGTACACGGATGAGGCTGCGCTGGTATCGGGAATGCTGATTCTGTCCCGTCCCCTTTCCCTGCTCGGCATGTCCTCCGAGCGACTGGCGGTGCGCCTGCTGTTGGTCTTTCGCTACGTTGAAAAGTCGCCCGCAGGTGGCTGGAAAAGCCTGCTTGCCGAGGATGTGGGCCTTGAAGAGGGAGGGGTTGCACTGCGGCATGCCGCCTTGCAGTGGCAGGACTGGATGGTCATTGGCGTAGTCGTGCTGTTGGGGGTGGGAGGGGTGTTCTGGTGAGGGTGGCAATTGGGGTTGAGTACGCAGGCAATGCATTCGAAGGCTGGCAAACCCAGCCTCACGGGAGAACTGTTCAGGATGCGCTCGAGGGAGCCCTGGCAATCATTGCCCAGGAGCCCATCAAGCTTGTCTGCGCTGGCCGGACAGATACCGGTGTGCACGCTACGACGCAGGTTGCCCACTTCGATACGACGGTGGAACGTCCGCTCGAAGCTTGGGTGCGCGGCGTCAACAGTCACGCTCCTGCGAGTGTCGGCGTCTTGTGGGCTGTGCTAGTGGATGACGAGTTTCATGCCCGCTTCAGTGCCGAGTCCCGGCGCTATCGCTATGTGCTGCTGAATCGACGAGTTAGGCCCGGAATGCTTGAAGGCCGTGTCGGCTGGACGCATGGGCCTTTGGATGATGGGGTCATGAACGAAGCGGCGCAGTGCCTTATCGGTGAGCACGACTTCACCTCATTTCGGGCAGCTCAGTGCCAGGCAAAATCTCCGGTACGCGCCATGCACTCAGTTTCGGTGAAGCGCTGGGGTGATGTGGTGGTGTTCGATTTTCACGCCAATGCATTCCTTCATCACATGATTCGCAATCTTGTGGGGTCCCTGGTGCATGTCGGCAAGGGGCGGCGTCCGGTGGCATGGATGGCGGAGTTGCTGGCGGCCCGCAAGCGTAGTCTGGCGGCGCCGACGTTTGCGCCTGACGGTCTCTATCTTTGTGGTGTGGAGTATCCGCAGCGGTGGCCGCTACCCGGTGGCGGGCGTATCATCGCGCCTCCGCAACTCCTTATTCCGTGATCGCCGTGCATCGCACCCGAATCAAGATCTGCGGCCTGACCCGAGAGGATGATGTTCTCGCGGCCGTGAATGCCGGAGCGGACGCCATCGGCTTCGTCTTCTACCCCCCAAGCCCGCGTTATGTAAGTCCAGCAAGAGCGGCGGAGCTTGCACGTCTGCTGCCGCCCTTTGTCACCGCGGTCGGCCTGTTCGTGAATCCGTCCCGGGAGGAGGTCGCTCAGGTTCGGGATCTCGTGCCTTTGCAATTGTTGCAGTTCCATGGCGACGAGACGGAACCGGATTGTCTCGGTCACGGTCTGCCCTACATCAAGGCGGCACGGATGCGGCCGGGGCTCGATCTGTTAAAATACGCGGCTTCCTTTGCGGGCGCCCAGGGATTGCTCCTCGATGCCTTTGTCGAAGGCTATGGTGGTGGTGGCGAGACGTTTGACTGGTCACTGATTCCTTCCGTGTTGCCCTTGCCCTTGATCTTGTCCGGTGGCCTGCATGCAGGCAATGTCTCCGAGGCAGTGAGGCGCGTCCGGCCCTGGGCGGTGGACGTGTCCAGCGGCGTTGAAGCTGCCAAGGGAGTTAAGGATGCCGCCCGTATCACCGAGTTTGTTGCCGGAGTTCGAAATGCACATGGCTGATGCCCCTTATGATCTTCCCGACGCGCGCGGTCACTTTGGTCCCTACGGCGGTATCTTCGTCGCGGAAACCCTGATCCCTGCACTGACCGAACTGCGCGAAGCCTACGAAGAAGCGCAGCGAGATCCGGCGTTCGTGGCCGAGTTTGAATACGAGCTCAAGCACTATGTCGGGCGCCCCAGCCCCATCTATCACGCAAAGCGCTGGTCCGAGCTCCTCGGCGGCGCCCAGATTTATCTCAAGCGTGAAGACTTGAACCATACCGGCGCCCACAAGGTGAACAACTGCATCGGTCAGGCCATGCTCGCCCGTCGCATGGGCAAGCCGCGGGTGATCGCCGAGACTGGCGCAGGCCAGCACGGCGTGGCGACCGCGACCGTGGCGGCCCGCTACGGGATGGAGTGCGTGGTCTACATGGGTTCGGAAGACGTTCGTCGTCAGGCGGCCAACGTTTATCGCATGAAGCTTCTTGGCGCGACTGTCGTGCCGGTCGAGAGCGGTTCGAAAACGCTCAAGGATGCTCTCAACGAGGCCATGCGTGACTGGGTTACCAACATCAACGATACCTTCTACATCATCGGCACGGTGGCAGGCCCGCACCCTTACCCCATGATGGTCCGGGACTTTCAGGCAGTGATCGGCAAGGAGTGCATCGAGCAGATGCCCGACATGACCGGTCGTCAGCCGGATTACGTGATTGCCTGTGTGGGCGGGGGCTCCAACGCGATGGGGATCTTTCATCCCTACATTGGTCATGGGGATGTGCGCCTGATTGGCGTAGAGGCCGCAGGCAGTGGTATCGAGACGGGGCAGCATGCCGCTTCCCTGTCAGCCGGCCGGCCTGGTGTCTTGCACGGCAACCGTACTTACCTGCTGCAGGACGAGGATGGCCAGATCATCGAGACCCACTCGATCTCGGCGGGTCTCGACTACCCCGGCGTGGGCCCCGAGCATGCGTGGCTGAAGGACATCCAGCGTGCTGAATACGTGGGGATCACCGATGCCGAGGCGCTCCAGGCCTTCCATAACCTGTGCCGCTTCGAGGGCATCATTCCGGCGCTGGAGTCGTCCCATGCGCTGGCCTATGCCGCCAAGCTCGCCCCGACCCTCCCGAAGGACAAGGTCCTGCTGGTGAATTTGTCCGGTCGCGGCGACAAGGACATGCATACCGTTGCCGAGAAGTCCGGCATCCAATTCTGATTTTCGTGGCCCTGGCCGGGACGTCCGGGCAGGGCCACTGACCATTGATACTCATCCATGTCCAGAATTCAACAGACTTTCAAGCGGCTGGAGAGCGAAGGGCGCAAGGCGCTCATTCCCTTCATCACCGCTGGCGATCCCGCACCCGAAATGACCCTGCCGCTGATGCAGGCGCTTGTGGCGGGAGGTGCGGACATTATCGAGCTCGGCGTACCGTTTTCCGACCCCATGGCGGATGGACCTACCATCCAGCGTGCTTCCGAACGTGCCTTGGCTGCCGGCATGAGCATGCGCAAGGTGCTGGATATCGTCCGCAGTTTCCGGGCGACCGGCGATCAGACACCTATCGTGCTGATGGGGTACGCCAATCCCATTGAGGCCATGGGGGTCGAGCGCTTTGCCAAGGCGACTGCTGAAGCCGGTGCTGATGGTGTGCTGGTGGTGGATTATCCGCCCGAGGAGTGCCGAGGTTTTGCTGAAACCTGCAAGTCGTCGGGTCTGGATCCGGTCTTCCTGTTGGCGCCCACGTCCACCGAGCAGCGCTTTGATGACGTGGCTGCGGTAGGCAGCGGCTACATCTATTACGTCTCCCTCAAGGGTGTTACCGGTTCAGCTACTCTCGATCTGGATGAGGTGGCCCGTCGAATTCCGGCGATTCGTCAACGGGTCGGCATGCCTGTCGGAGTCGGTTTCGGCATCCGCGACGGAGCGACTGCGGCAAAAATTGCCGCCCTGGCCGATGCCGTGGTAATCGGCAGCCGTATCATCGAAGAGATCGAAAGCAGCACGCGTGAAGACGCGCCTGCCAAAGTGCAGGCATTCACACGGGGCATTCGGGACGCCATTGACGCAGCAGGAGTGCGCGCATGAGCTGGCTGAAAAAACTGCTGCCCCCAAAGATCAAGCGCGAGACGCCGTCTGCCCGGAAGTCCATTCCGGAAGGCTTGTGGAGCAAATGCCCGGCCTGCGAAGCGGTGCTGTACCGATCGGATCTGGAGAGCAACCTCAACGTCTGTCCCAAGTGCGGGCATCATCAGCGTATCCGTGCACGTCAGCGCATTGATTTTCTGCTTGATCCGGAGGGGCGTTTCGAGATCGGCGCCGAGGTCGTCCCAGTTGATCCCCTGAAGTTCAAGGACTCCAAGCGTTACCCTGATCGCCTGGCTGCCGCCAATGAAGACACCGGGGAAGCGGATGCGCTGGTGGTGGTGCAAGGGGCGATCAAGACCGTACCGGTCATCGTCGCCTGCTTTGAGTTCGAGTTTCTGGGCGGCTCGATGGGCTCGGTGGTTGGCGAGCGTTTCGTGCGTGGCGTCAAGGCTGCGCTTGAACAGCGCCTGCCATTCATCTGCGTGACCGCGACAGGTGGAGCGCGGATGCAGGAAGGGCTGTTTTCGCTGATGCAGATGGCCAAGACCACGGCGGCGATTACCCGCCTCGCCGAGCGCCGGTTGCCCTTCATCACACTTCTGACAGATCCCACCATGGGTGGCGTTTCGGCCAGCTTCGCTTTCATGGGGGATCTGGTGATTGGTGAGCCGGGTGCCCTGATCGGCTTTGCCGGACCGCGTGTGATCGAACAGACCGTCCGGGAGACCCTCCCTGCAGGCTTTCAGCGTTCCGAGTTCCTGCTTGAGAAGGGGGCGCTGGACATGATCATCGATCGGCGCGAGTTGCGTGACAGGCTGTCGGAGCTCATCACGCTGCTGACCCGCCAGGCCTCCGTCGCGACTGCGTCCTGATATGCAGTTGCCTGAATCTCTTGATGGTTGGCTAGGCCTGCTGGAGGCGCGCCACGGTCAGTCCATCCAGCTCGGGTTGGACAGGGTGCGCGCTGTCCGTGACGCCCTGCAGCTTCCCCAGACTTGCCCGGTTTTCACGGTGGGCGGCACAAATGGAAAAGGGTCCACCTGTGCCATGCTTGAGGCCGTGCTGCTGGCTGCAGGATATCGGGTGGGCGTCTATACCTCGCCCCATTTGTTGCACTATAACGAGCGGGTTCGCATCGATGGTCGTGATGTTTCCGACAGCGTGCTCGTTGATGCCTTTGGGGATGTCGAGCGTGCGCGGGGCGAAATCCCCCTGACCTATTTTGAGCATGGGACGCTGGCTGCCTGGGTCGCCTTCTCTCGTGCCGGGCTCGATGCTGTCATCCTTGAGGTAGGTCTGGGCGGACGCCTTGATGCGGTCAATGTGTTCGAGCCCGATTGTGCCATCGTGACCAGCGTGGCCATGGATCACATGGACTACCTTGGCGATACCCGTGAGGCGATCGGTTTTGAAAAGGCCGGGATTTTCCGCAGCGGCTGTCCGGCAATCTGCAGTGACCCCATGCCGCCGGCGTCCCTGATTGAGCACGCAGAAGCCATCGGCGCAAAGCTGTGGGTCAGTGGACGCGATTTCGGTTTTTCCGGTGATCAGAATCAGTGGGCCTTCTGGACTGCTGGCGGTAGCCGACGGGGCGGTCTGGCCTATCCGTCACTGCGTGGCACCAATCAGTTGCTCAATGCGGCGGCGGTGATGGCGGCCTGTGAGGCTGTACGCGACATTCTTCCCGTCCCGATGCAGGCTGTTCGGCAGGGGTTCATGCTGGTCGAGCTCCCCGGGCGCTTCCAGGTCTTGCCAGGTCGTCCCACAGTAGTGCTCGATGTTGCCCACAACCCTCAGGCTGCCGGCGTGCTCAACGAGAACCTCGCCAGCATGGGTTTCTTTCCGGAAACTTGGGCCGTGATAGGGATGCTTGCCGACAAGGATGTGGCCGGGGTGGTCCGCTTGCTGAGGGATCGCGTCGATCATTGGGTGGTTGCCAGTTTGCCAGGCCCCAGGGGCCTGGACGCTCAAGGCCTCGCGGTGATTCTCCGGGAATGCGGTGTCGGCGGCGACATTTCGGAGTGTGCTTCGCCACAGGAGGCCTACGCGCTGGCGCGTGGGCAGGCTGCTGAGGGTGATAGAATTGTAGTCTTTGGCTCATTCCTGACCGTGGCAGACGTGCTCGCCGCCCGGAAGGCCCCGTAATTGGTATAGCAGCAAGATGGCGGACAACGATTCCCAGGTCGACCTCAAAAAGCGCGCCCGCAGGCGCCTTGTCGGATCCGCAGCGCTCGCCCTCGCTGCTGCCATCGTTCTACCGATGGTGATGGATCACGAGCCTCGCACGCCCTTGCAGGACGTCCAGATCCGCATTCCCGGACAGGAGGGGAGTAACTTCACCTCCCGGGTGATCACCGGAAAGGGGCCGGCGCCGAGCCAGCCCGTCGCAGGCGCAGTCGCAGAGGAAACCGCACCTCCCTTAGTGGATGACGTTGCTCGTCGCAAGCCCGAGCTTGAGTCGGACAGCCCGGTGTTCAAGCCCGGCGAGGAACTCATTCCGCCTCCGCGCAAGACGGATCAACCCAAGGCCGAGGCCCGGGCTGAAGCGCCGCCCAAGCCGGATCCCAAGCTCGAAGTCGCAAAGCTTAAGGAGAAAGAGCGGGAGAAGGAACGTGAGCGGGAGAAGGAAAGGGAAAAGGAAAAGGCTCAGGCAGAGGCTGCGCGCGCCAAGGCCCTGCTTGCGGGCACTACCCCCAAGGCAAGTGGCCCGGAGAGCCCCCATGTGGTCTCGCTTGGCGCTTACCGTGAAGCGGGCAATGTTTCCATACTCCGTGCCAAGCTTAAGGCTGAAGGCTATTCTTCCTACACGGAGGTCCTCGGGGATAAGGTGCGTGTTCGGGCCGGTCCTTTTCCGAACAAGGCTGCTGCCGACAAGGCCGCTGCACGGATCAGCAAGGTCCTCGGCGTTCCTGCGTCCGTGGCGGCGAAACCCTGAAGTCTGACTCTTGAACGGACTTGATTACGCCCTTTTGGGCCTGCTGGGGCTGTCGGCTGCGCTGGGTTTCTGGCGCGGCCTGCTTTCCGAGATCGTGGCGCTGGGGGCCTGGATACTGGCTTTCGTGATGGCCAGGGCTTTCGTGGCGGACGTTCAGCCGTATACGGCCAACTGGGTCTCGGAGCCTTTGCTCCAGGGCGTCGCCGCTTTTCTGCTGGTGTTCGTCAGCATCTTGATCGTGGTTGCGCTTGTGCGCTGGTTGTTGAGCGAACTGATTCGCGCTGCTGGCCTGGGTGTTGCGGACCGCTTCCTGGGGGCTTGTTTTGGCCTGTTGCGTGGGGGTGTGATCATTTTTGCAGTGGCCTTGCTCGTCGGCGTCGGCGGCTTTGCCAAGGAGGCGTGGTGGCAGGCGGCCCAGTTGTCGGCCCCGCTCGAAACCGCCGTGATGGCTTCCAGACCGTGGCTCCCCGAGCTTCTGGCAAATAGACTTAGATACCGATAGGTGGTTTGAAATGTGTGGGATTCTGGGCGTAGTAGCGACGACACCCGTCAATCAGCTTCTTTATGACGGTCTGCAGGTGCTTCAGCACCGGGGGCAGGATGCGGCTGGCATTGCCACTGCGGAAGGTGGAAAATTTCACATGCACAAGGCTTCAGGCCTTGTTCGTGATGTATTCCGCACCCGTAACATGCGCGACCTGCCGGGCAACTGGGGGATTGCGCATGTTCGTTACCCGACCGCCGGTTCGGCATCGGCTGCTGCCGAGGCGCAACCCTTCTATGTGAATTCGCCCTTCGGATTGATGTTGGCCCACAACGGCAATCTCACCAATTCCGAAGAGCTCAAGCGGGAGATGTTTCTTTCCGACCTGCGTCACATCAACACCAATTCCGATTCGGAAGTGCTGCTGAACGTGCTCGCCCACGAACTGCAGGCCGCGGCGAAGAGTTTCCGTCTGGACGAGGAAACCGTTTTCACGGCAGTTGCAGGTGTCCACCGCCGTTGCCGCGGTGCTTACGCCACGGTGGCCATGATCTCCGGTACCGGTCTGCTGGCCTTCCGCGACCCCTATGGGATCCGTCCGCTGGTTATCGGACGCAACGATACGCCCAAGGGCACCGAATGGCTGGTGGCCTCGGAGAGCGTGGCCCTCGATGTGATGGGCTTCAAGCTGGTCCGTGACGTGGCGCCGGGCGAGGCGATCCTCATCGATACGGAAGGTCGTTTCCACAGCCGTCAGTGTGCAGGCCATACGGTCCACGCGCCCTGCATGTTCGAGTTCGTTTATCTTGCCCGCCCCGATTCGTTGATCGACGGGATATCGGTATACGACGCACGAATCAAGATGGGGGAGTTTCTGGCCCGCAAGCTGCGTTCCACGATGCCGCACCTGAAGGTGGACGTAGTCATTCCCATCCCCGATTCCAGCCGCCCGTCGGCCATGGAGATGGCCCATCAGCTGAACGTTCCGTATCGTGAGGGCTTCGTAAAGAACCGCTACATCGGCCGTACTTTCATCATGCCGGGGCAGGCGATCCGGCGGAAATCAGTGCGCCAGAAGCTGAACACGATCCATCAGGAGTT
>Ga0073899_10001917_pt1 | contig 18910 bp, 17 predicted proteins | sample KloWWTmetaKNB5Ph_FD_88975 | JGI IMG/M metagenome (GOLD analysis project Ga0073899, IMG submission 88975) | Active sludge microbial communities from Klosterneuburg, Austria, studying microevolution and ecology of nitrifiers - Klosterneuburg... | ecosystem: Engineered > WWTP > Aerobic digester >... | reverse complement strand
GTCGCCGCGATGGTCGAGGTCAACTGCGAGACCGACTTCGTCGCGCGCAACGAGGACTTCCAGGCGCTCGCCAAGACGCTTGCCGTCCACGCGCTGGCGCACTCGCCGGTCGGCGTCACCCTCGAGGGGTACCTCGCCGAGCCGATGAACGGCACCACCGTCGAAGAGGTGGTCAAGTTGGCCTCTGGCAAGACCGGCGAAGCCGTCTCGATCAAGCGCGTGGCCAAGTTCGGCGGCGCGGTCGGCGAGTACCGGCACTTCAACGGCCAGGTCGGCGTGCTCGTCGAGCTCGCCGGGGTGACCGGTGAGGCCGCCGTGGCGATGGCGCGCGAAGTCGCGCTGCACATCGCCTCCGCCGACCCGATCGCCGTGAGCACCAGCGACATCCCCGCCGAGCTGCTCGAGCGCGAGCGGCGCATCGCCGAGGAGCAGGTCGCCGCCGAGGGGAAGCCCGAGGCCATTCGCGGCAAGATCGTCGATGGCAAGGTCGCCAAGTTCGCGTCCGACCGCGCCCTGCTCGAGCAGCCGTTCATCAAGGACGAGTCGGTCAAGGTCGGCGCGATGGTTGCCCGCCTTGCCGGGGCGTCGGTGGTGCGGTTCGCCCGCTTCAAGGTCGGCGAGGCGGTCTGAGATGGCACTCGCCTATCGCCGGGCCCTCCTGAAGCTCTCTGGCGAGGCACTCGCTGGCGGGAAGGGCGGTGGCCTCGACTATCAGGTGGTCGAGGCACTCGCCGCGGAGATCCAGAAGGTGCACGCGATGGGCGTGCACCTCGGCCTGGTGGTGGGTGGCGGCAACATCGTCCGCGGCGCGATGGCGAGTCGTGAAGGACTCGATCGCGTCTCGGCCGATTACATGGGCATGCTCGCGACGGTGATCAACGCCCTCGCGCTGCAGAACGTCCTCGAGGGGCTCGGTGTCGAGACCCGCGTCATGACGGCCATTCGGATGGAATCACTCGCCGAGCCCTACATCCGCCGGCGCATGATGCGGCACTTCGAAAAGAATCGCCTGGTGATCTTCGCCGGCGGCACCGGCAATCCGTACTTCTCGACCGACACCGCGGCGGTGCTGCGCGCGCTCGAGATGGACGCGGAAGTGGTGCTGAAGGCGACCAACGTCGACGGCGTCTACACCGCCGATCCGCGCACCGACCCGACCGCCACGTTGCTGCCGGAGATCACCTTCCAGGATGCGCTGGTGAACGGCTACGCCGTGATGGACGCCAACGCGTTCGGACTCTGCCAGGCCAACAACCTCCCCATTGTCGTCCTCAACATCAATCAGCCCGACACCATTGCACGCGTGCTCCATGGTGACCGGGTCGGGACCCTCGTCCGATGACCATCCCCGAGATCGTCAAGGCTGCCCGCGAAGGCATGCAGAAGGCCGTCGAGAACACCCGTCGCGAGTTGAGCGGCATCAGGTCGGGGAAGGCGACCACCAACCTCCTCGACACCGTCCGCGTCGAAGCCTATGGCTCGGCGGTACCGCTGAACCAGGTGGCGATGGTGACGGCGCCCGAGCCGCGGATGCTGGTGGTGCAGCCGTTCGACAAGAGCATGGCGATCGCCATCGACAAGGCGATCCGCGACGCCAACCTCGGCCTCAATCCGCAGAGCCAGGGCACCGTCATCCGCGTGCCGCTCCCGATGTTGTCGGAAGAGCGTCGCAAGGAGCTGGTGAAGATCTGCTCGCGGCTCACCGAGGAGGGGCGGGTGGCGGTCCGTCAGGCGCGCACCGACGCGATGACCAAGATCAAGAAGGTCGAGAAGGTCCCCGAGGACGAGAAGACCCGCGGCGAGAAGGAAGTGCAGAAGCACACCGACGAGGCGAGCAAGCAGGTGGACGAACTCCTCAAGGCGAAGGAAGCCGAGATCCTCGCGGTGTGAGCACCGTCGTCCCGACGCTCCTGGATCAGCTGCGCCTCCACGGCGCGATTCCCCGGCACGTCGCCATCATCATGGATGGCAACGGGCGGTGGGCGCAGGAACGCGGCCTGAGTCGGCCAGCGGGCCACCAGGCCGGGATGCGTTCGGTGCGCGAGGCCGTCGAAGGCTGTCTCGCCGCCGGCGTCGAGGTCCTGACGCTCTTCGCCTTCTCGCAGGAAAACTGGCAGCGCCCCCCCGCCGAAATCGACGCCCTGATGACCTTGCTCGAGGAGTACATCGCCCAGGAAGCGGCGGAACTCCGGGCCGAGGGCGTGAGCGTGCGGATGCTGGGCGACCTCGACCGACTCTCCCCCTCGGCGCGCGCCGCGGTGGACCAGATCGAGGCCGCCACGGCCGGCGGCACCCGCCTCGCCCTCAACATCTGCATCTCCTATTCGGCGCGTGCCGAGCTGGTGCGGGCCATGCGCCGCCTCGCCGAGCGCGTGCAGGCGGGCGAGCTCGCGCCGGAGGCCATCGAGGAGGCGCACGTGGCCGCCGAGCTCTACACGGCTGAATGGCCCGACCCCGACCTGATCATTCGCACGTCGGGCGAGATGCGCGTCTCGAACTTCCTCCTCTGGCAGATGGCCTACGCCGAGCTGCACGTGACGCCGGTGCTCTGGCCCGACTTTACCCGCAACACGCTCTATGCGGCGCTGCTCGACTTCCAGGGACGCGACCGCCGCTTCGGACGCGTGAGCGCCTGAGGCACACCATGGACGCCAATCTGGTTCGTCGCATCGCCTTCGCGGCCGTCGCCATACCCGTGGCCGTCGGACTCGTGTGGCTCGGTGGCTGGCCGCTGGCCGCGCTGGTCGCGCTGATCGGCGTGCTCGGCACGCGCGAGCTCTTCGACATCGCCGCGAAGCAGGGCATCCTCGCCTTCCGCGGCACGGGATTGGCCGCGGCGGCGATCGGTCCGTTGCTGGTCTATCACGTCATCGCCGATGAGCCCGCGCGCGTCCTCTTCGCGGCGAACTGGATGTTTGTCGCGGCGGCGTTCATGCTGCTGCTCCTCTTCGAGGCGCTCCGACTTCGCGCCCCGAGCGAGCGGCCCCTCGGCGCCGTCGCCGTCACCGCGTTCGGCGTGCTCTACGCCGGCATGCTCCCGACCTTCCTGCTCGGCATCCGCCATGGCGCGTGGCCCGAGCGCTCGTGGGCCGGTGCCACGCTGGTGCTCTTCCCATTGGTGGTGACGTGGGTCTGCGATACCGCGGCGATGTTCGGTGGGCGCGCCTTCGGCGGCCCGAAGCTCGCGCCCACCATCTCGCCGGGGAAGACGCGGTCGGGTGGCCTCGCGGGTCTGGTCGGTGGCGCGGCGGTGGCGCCCCTCTTTGCCCTCTGGCTGCTCCCCAAGGTGGGCATCACCATCGGGGTGCTTCCTGCCGTTGCGGTGGCCGTGGTGCTCGCGACGGTGGGGCAGCTGGGTGATCTCGCCGAGTCGCTCTTCAAGCGCGAGGCGGGGGTCAAGGATTCGTCCACGCTCATCCCCGGGCACGGCGGCGTCCTCGATCGCTTCGACTCGCTCTACGTGATCCTGCCGACCGCGGCGCTCTGCTATCGCGTGCTGGGGCTGATCTGACGGGCGCCGACGCTGGCCGCCCGCGCGGCATTGCCCTCCTCGGGTCCACGGGCTCGATCGGTGAGAGCACCCTCCGCGTCCTGAAACGCCACCCGAACGACTTCCGTCTGGTGGCGCTCGTGACGGGGTCCAACGCCACGGGCCTCTCGGCCCAGGCGGCCGAGTGGCGGCCTGCCTATGCCGGCGTGGTGAACGGCCGCGAGACGCATCCCTGGGCCACCGGTGCGCAGTGCCTCGTCGAGGCCGCGACGCATCCCGACGTCGATATCGTCGTGAATGCCGTGGTGGGGGCCGCGGGCCTCGATGCCACGCTGGCGGCGCTTCGCGCCGGCAAGCGCGTGGCACTCGCCAACAAGGAGACGCTGGTGATGGCGGGGCCGCTCGTCGCCGAGGCGGCGGCGGCCGGGGGCGGGGAACTGGTGCCGGTGGATTCCGAGCACAGCGCCGTGCTGCAGTGCGTGGTCAGCCAGGGTGCCGCGCCGTCGCGACTGATCCTCACGGCCTCGGGCGGACCGTTCCGTACCTGGGAGCACGAAGCGATCACCAACGCGACGGTGAACCAGGCGCTGAATCACCCGACGTGGAGCATGGGGGCCAAGATTTCCGTTGATTCGGCGACCCTGGCCAACAAGGCGCTCGAGTTGATCGAGGCGCACTTCCTCTTCGGCCTCGGGTATGACGTGCTGGAGGCGGTGGTGCATCCGCAGAGCATCATCCACGCGTTCGTCGAATTTCCCGACGGCAGTGTGCTGGCGCAGGTTGGTTTTCCGTCCATGGAAGTGCCGATCCTCTACGCCCTGACGCACCCGACGCGGCTCGCCGACAGCGGCGTGCGTCGCTTCGATCCGGTGGCCGCAGGGCCACTCACCTTCGAGCCGGTGCGGCGCGAGGCCTTCCGCGCGTTCGGGCTCGGCATTGACGCGGGGCGTGCCGGTGGCACCGCGCCCGCAGTCTTCAACGCAGCAAACGAGGTGGCGGTGGCAGCGTTCCTTGATGGTCGGATCACCTTCGGTGGCATTGCCGACGTGATTGATGGCGTGCTGGCGCGTCACGCCGTGGAGCCGGTCTCCTCGGTCGAGACGGTGCGTGGTGCCGATGCCAAAGCGCGGCGCCTCGCGGTGGAGGCCATCTCGTGAGCGGCTTCCTCTTCACGGTCGCCGTGCTCTTCGTGGTGCTCGGCGTGCTGATCTTCATTCACGAGTTCGGCCACTACTGGGCCGCCAAGCGATTCGGCGTCTGGGTGCATCGCTTCTCGGTCGGCATGGGGAAGCCCGTCAAGGCACTCTCCTTCCAGCGTGGCGAGACCGAGTGGGCCATCTCCTGGCTGCCGCTCGGCGGCTATGTGAAGATGGCCTCCTCCGAGGAGGATCCCTCGTCGTCGGTGCTCGAGGGCGGGCACTCCGCCGACGTCCCCGCCGACCGGGTCTTCGAGGCCAAGCCGGTCTGGCAGCGGATGATCATCATCCTCGCGGGCGTCACGCTGAACGCGCTCTTCGCGTGGGTGATCTTCACCGGGCTCGCGTGGAAGAACGGCCGTCAGTTCGATCCGACCACCACCATCGGCCGCGTGGACGCGGCGATGCTGCCTCCGGAAGCCGCGGAACTCGCGACGGTTCCTGCGGGCACGCGGATCACCGCGGTGGATGGCGAGCCGGTGGATTCGTGGGACGAGATCCGCGAGCGGATCGCGACGGGTGATCGGAACGAGATCGGCCTCACCTTCGAGGGCCGCGCACCGATCGTGATCTCGCTGCATCGCGATGCACTGGCGGAGCGTGGCAAGGTGGCGATCGCCATCGAGCCGCAGCAACGCGCCGTCATCGGCGCACTGTCGCCAAGCTATCCGGCGGAGCGTGCCGGGCTGCAGCCGGGCGACTCGATCGTCGCCATCAACGGCCAGCCGATCGCCCAGTGGTACGACGCCGTTGGCCTGATCAAGGCCTCGGGCGGCACCGAGCTGCGCCTCGATCTCGTCCGCGACGGCGCGCCGCTCACCGTGGCGGTGGTGCCCAAGCTCGAGCGCGAGTTCCCGTCGGACACGTCCTCCGCGATGATCGGCCGAATCGGTGCCTCGCCGTTGCGGCCCTTCCAGACCGAGTCGCTCGGCTTTGTCGGCGCACTGCGCGTCGGGACCGAACTCACCATCTCATCGGCTGGTGCGATCGTGCGCACCTTCCGCGGCCTGGCCACGCGCAAGGTGGCGACCACCGAAATCGGCGGGCCGATCATGATCGGGCAGATGGCGGCCCAGCAGGCCCGGGCGGGGATCGAGCCGTTGCTCGCCTTCATGGCGCTCATCTCGATGAACCTGGCGGTCGTCAACCTGCTGCCGATTCCGGTGCTGGACGGCGGGGCCTTCCTGATTCTGCTCGCCGAGGGAATCATTCGGCGTCCGCTCCCGACTCGGGTGCGCGAGGTCATCTCGCTGGTGGGTCTCGGCATGATCCTGTTGATCATGTTCGTCGCCTTCAAGAACGACATCATGCGGTTGCTCGGCCAGTAATTCTCCCGGAGAGGCCGACATGCTCGAGCCACTCATCACCGCCCCCCGCGACGGGTTGGAGGCCGCGACCCGTCTCGGCATCGCCGCCCTCCTCGGGCTGGCCGTCGGCATCGAGCGACAGTGGTCGGGGCACGCCTCCGGCCCGACCGCTCGATTCGCCGGGCTGCGCACCTTCCTGATTCTTGGCATCGGCGGCGGTCTCGCCGGCATCCTGTCGGCCGTCGACCGCCCGATCGAGTCCGCGGTGCTGCTCGGCGGCGCGGTCACGCTGGTCATCGCGGCTTTCGTGGTGACCATGCGTCGCCCGGAGGCCGAGGTGGACGGCACCACCGAGGCGGCGGCGCTGGTGGTGCTCGGCCTCGCCCTCGTCGCCGGAATGGGGCAGCTCGCCCTGGCCAGCGGAGCAGTGGCTGTCGTCGTCCTGGTGCTGGGCGAGAAGCAACGACTGCACGGGATGGTGGCCAAGGTGGGCGCGGCGGAACTCCAGGCGGCGGCTCGCTTCGCGGTGATGGCGCTGGTCATCCTGCCCGTGCTCCCCACCACGCCGCTGCCGTTCGGCGGCGACATCTCGCCCCGCAGTCTGTGGATGCTGGTGCTGCTCTTCTCGGCGATCAACTTCGCGGGCTACCTCGCCCGTCAGGCGGTCGGTGCCAACCGAGGCTACGGCATCACGGGGGTGCTCGGCGGGCTCATCTCCTCCACGCTGATCACGCTCCAGTTCTCCCGGAAGAGCCGCGAGGAGCCGCAGCACGCGGCCGCACTCGCGTTCGGCACCGTGGCCGCCTGCACCGTCCTTCCGGTGCGCATCATCGGCGTGCTGATGGTGCTCTCGGCGACGGTGGCGCAGGCGGCCCTGCCATTCCTGATCCCGCCCATCATGGTCGGTGGGGTGATCCTGCTGCTCGCCTTCCGGCGACGGCACGAGGGAGGCGCCACGGCCGGTGATGCCGCCGTGGAGCGCTCGCCACTCCACGTGGTGGCCTCCATCCGGATGGCACTGCTCTTCTGGGTCGCCCTCGTGGCGCTCGGCTATGTCCAGGCGCGCTTCGGGACCACCGGCGTCTACACCTCCGCCGTGCTCCTTGGCCTGACCGACATGGACGCCCTGACGGTGGCGATGGCCCGCCTGGGGAACGGCGGAGACATGTCCGCCATTGCGGCGACGGGCGTGGCTGTCGGGGTGCTCTCCAACACCGCCTTCAAGCTCACGCTTGGCCTGGTCCTCGGGAGCCCGGGGTATCGCCGGTGGCTGCTCGTCGGGCTGGCGGCGCTGGGCGGGGCGGTGGGGGTGGGGTGGCTGGTTTGACGGCGAATGGCGAGCAGCGAACGGCGAACCGCGAACCGCGAGGGGTGAGCGGGGGCGTTGCACTGCGAAACGCTGTTCGCCGTTCGCAGTTCGCTGTTCGCCGTCCCTTGCCATGGGGACCAGACTTCCAGTATATTCCGTGGCTATCCAGAATCTCCTAAGTGTAAGCGCAGCATGACTCAGCGTAGGGAACAGCATGATTGAAAAGCAGCCTGTCATCGAGCAGCACCGTCAGCACGAGACCGACACCGGATCTTCCAAGGTCCAGGTGGCTCTGCTCACGACGCGCATCAACCATCTCACCGAGCACTTCCGCACCCACAAGAAGGACCATCATGGTCGTCGTGGGCTGTTGAAGATGGTGGGCACGCGTCGCCGGTTGCTCAACTACATGAAGAGCCGCGATCTCTCTGCCTACCGTTCCCTGATCGCTGAACTCGGACTCCGGAACTGACCGGGGAATGATGCTGCATGGGCGTCCCACGTGAGCACCGTGGGACGCTTTTTCGTATTGGCGTGCTCATTGACGTGAAGGAATGAAAGTGCATCGCATTGAAACGCAGTTCGCGGGTCGCCCGCTGGTCATCGAGACCGGCCGCCTCGCCAAGCAGGCCGCCGGGTCGGTCCTCGTGCAGTATGGCGAGACCACCGTGCTGGCCGCCGTGACGGTCTCACCGAACGTCACCCACCTCCCGTTCTTCCCGCTGACCGTCGAGTACAAGGAGAAGACCTACGCCGCGGGCAAGATCCCGGGTGGGTTCCTCAAGCGCGAAGGTCGCCCGTCGGACGACGAGATCCTCAACTGCCGGATCATCGACCGCTCGATCCGGCCGCTCTTCCCGGAAGGCTTCCGCCACGAAGTGCAGGTGTTCGTGACGGTGCTCTCGACCGACCAGCAGAATGAGTCGGACGTGATCGGCGTGCTGGCCGCCTCGGCCGCGCTCGCGATCTCGGAGATCCCCTGGAACGGCCCGATCGCCGCGGCGCGCGTCGGCAAGGTCGAGAACAACTGGATCCTGAACCCGACCTTCCAGCAGCTCGAGTTCTCGTCGATGGACCTCGTGGTCGCCGGCCTGAAGGACTCGGTCATGATGGTCGAGGGTGGCGCGCTCGAAGTCAGCGAGGCGGAAGTCCTCGACGGCCTCAAGGTCGCGCAGCTCGGCATCGTGGAGCAGGTCAAGCTGATCAACGACCTCGTCAAGAAGGTCGGCAAGACCAAGATGGCGTGGGTCGCCCCCGAGAAGGACGCGGAGCTGGTCAAGGCCGTGAAGGGCGCCGCCGAGAAGGCGATGGCCAAGGCGATGAACGCCAAGGACAAGGCCGGCCGTGCGGCGGGCGTCTCCACCGTGCGCAAGGAGGCCCAGGCTGCCCTCGCCGAGAAGTTCCCGGAGCGCGCCAAGGAAATCGCCAACGAGCTCGAGGACATCGAGTATCACGCGATGCGCGCGCAGATCCTCGACAAGGGCGAGCGCATTGACGGTCGCGACCTCGAGACGATCCGCCCGATCACGCCGGAAGTCGGCGTCGTCCCGCGCGTGCACGGCACCGCCGTCTTCACCCGTGGCGAGACCCAGGCGTTCGTCGCCGTGACCCTCGGCACTGCCGAGGACGAGCAGCGCATCGACTCGATCGAGGTCCCGGGCGAGTCGAAGAAGTCGTTCATGCTCCACTACAACTTCCCGCCGTACTCGACCGGTGAAGTCCGTCCGCTCCGCGGCACGTCGCGCCGCGAGATCGGCCACGGCGCGCTGGCCGAGCGGGCGATCCATCCGCTGCTCCCGGCCACCGCGGACTTCCCGTACACCGTCCGCATCGTCTCGGAGATCCTCGAGTCCAACGGCTCGTCGTCGATGGCGTCGGTCTGCGGCAGCTCGCTGGCGCTCATGGATGCCGGTGTGCCGCTCAAGGCCGCCTGCGCCGGTGTCGCGATGGGCCTGATCAAGGAAGGGAAGAAGGTCGCCGTCCTGACCGACATCCTGGGCACCGAAGACCACCTCGGCGACATGGACTTCAAGGTCGCGGGCACCGAGGCGGGCATCACCTCGATCCAGATGGACATCAAGATCGAGGGCCTCTCGCTCGCGATCATGGAGACCGCGCTGGAGCAGGCCCGCAAGGGTCGCCTCCACATCCTCGGCGAGATGAACAAGGTCATCTCGACGCACCGCGCCGAGATGTCGCCGTGGGCGCCGCGGATCTTCACCATCCAGATTCGCCCGGACAAGATCGGCGACGTGATCGGCCCCAAGGGCAAGACGATCCGCGGCATCCAGGAAGCCTCGGGCGCCAAGGTCAACATCGACGACACCGGCCTGGTCACCATCGCCGCCGTTGGCGCCGAGGCGGGCGAGAAGGCGCGCGAGATGGTCATGGCCATCACCGCGGAGCCGGAAGTCGGCAAGATCTACGAGGGCCCGGTCAAGAGCACGACCGCGTTCGGCGCCTTCATCGAGATCATGCCCGGCGTCGAAGGCTTGCTGCACATTTCCGAGATCGACCACAAGCGGGTCGAGAAGACGGAAGACGTCCTGAAGAAGGGCGACATCGTGCAGGTCAAGCTGTTGGAAGTGGATGAGCGCGGCCGCATGAAGCTGTCGCGGAAGGCGCTCCTTCCGAAGGAGTGAGGAACCCGTCGGTGCGTACCGTCCAGCTTGACGAAGCGCTCTTTCGCACCGACCTGCCCAACGGCCTCGTGGTCGTCACCGAACGCCTCCCCGGTGTTCGGTCGGCGGCCGCGGGGATCTGGGTTCGCACGGCCAGCGGGCACGAGACGCCCGCGAAGATGGGCGTCTCGCACCTGCTGGAGCACATGGTCTTCAAGGGAACCGAGCGGCGCAGCGCGCGCGAGATTGCTCTCGCGCTCGAGGTCCGCGGCGGTTCCCTCGATGCATATACCTCCCGCGATCACACCTCGTACCAGGCACACGTGCTCGACGCCGACCTGCCGTTGGCGATCGACGTGCTCACCGACCTGGTGCGCCGTCCGTTGCTGCGCGACAGCGACCTCGCCCTCGAGCGCAACGTGGTCCTCGAGGAGTTGAACGGCGTCAAGGACACCCCCGACGACCTCGTCTTCGAGCTCTTCGGCGAGACCATCTGGCCCGGTCATCCCTACGGCTACTCGATCCTCGGCACGGCCGAGACCGTCGGGGCGCTGCAGACCACCGACCTCCGTGCGGTGCATGAGGCGGGCTACTATCCCGGCAACGCGGTCATCGCGGTGGCGGGCAATGTCACGCACGAGCAGGTGCTGGGGCTGCTCGAACAGGAAGGCTGGTTCGAGGGGACGGCACGCGAGGCGCGGCCCACGGTGGTGCCGGTGCCCGCGGTGCGCGGCGTGCACCGGGTGGAGCACGACGACCTGCAGCAGGTGCACGTCGTGATGGGGACCGACACCGTCGGCTCCGCCGATCCGCGCCGCTGGGGCCTCGCCCTGCTGACCACGGCCCTCGGCGGCGGGATGTCGAGCCGCCTCTTCCAGCGGGTCCGGGAAGAACTCGGGCTCTGCTACGCCATCTCCGCCTGGCACACGCACTACCGTGCCACGGGCGTCTTCGGCGTCTATGTTGGTACCCAGCCGTCCACGGCCGATGAAGCCGTCGCGGCGATCGAAACCGAGCTGACGCGCATCGCGTCGGAGGGGCTGCCGGCGGACGAGTTCGCCGACGCCAAGAGCCAGCTGCAGGGGCAGGTGATGCTGGCGCTCGAGAGCACGTCGAGCCGGATGCATCGGCTCGCCGCGCATGTGCTGCAGGAAGAACCCTACCGTCCGCTCGACGAGGTCCTTGGCCTCATTGCGGGCGTCACGCGCGAGGAATCGGCAGCCCTGGCGGCCGAATTCCTCACCCCGACGCGGATGAGCAGTGTCCGCCTCGGCCCACGTCATTGACCTTCACGGAAGCGAGCGGATCATGCTGATCGGCGTACCGAAGGAAATCAAGACCAACGAGAATCGTGTCGGCCTCGTGCCGGCTGGCGTCGAAGCGCTGGTGCGCGAAGGCCACCAGGTGCAGGTCGAGACCGGGGCCGGCATCGGCAGCGGCTTCAGCGACGAGAACTACGTGGCCGCCGGTGCGACGATCGCGCCGAGTGCCGACGCGACGTGGGCCAACGCCGACATGATCATCAAGGTCAAGGAGCCGATCGCGGTCGAGTGGCCGCGGATGCGTCCGGGCCTGGTGATGTACACCTACTTCCACTTTGCCGCCGACGAGCCGCTGACGCGCGCGGTGATGAAGTCAGGCGCCATCGCCATCGCCTACGAGACGGTGCAGCTGCCGGGCGGACAGCTGCCCCTGCTCACGCCGATGTCGGAAGTCGCCGGCCGCCTCGCGGTGCAGGAAGGCGCCAAGTACAACGAGAAGCTCTTCGGCGGACGCGGCGTGCTGCTCGGCGGCGTGCCGGGCGTCAAGCCGGCCAAGGTGGTGATCATCGGTGGCGGCGTGGTCGGCATCAACTCAGCCAAGATGGCTGCCGGCCTTGGTGCGGACGTGACCATCCTCGATACGTCGCTCGACCGCCTTCGCTATCTCGATGATGTGTTGCCGGCCAACGTGGACACGGTCTTCTCGAATCGCCACAACATCCTCGACGCGGTGAAGGACGCCGACCTGATCATCGGCGCCGTGCTCATCCCGGGGAAGAAGGCGCCGCACCTGATCACCAAGGAAGACCTCAAGGGGATTCCCGACGGCTGCGTGATCGTGGACGTGGCGGTTGACCAGGGCGGCTGCGTCGAGACCATCAAGCCGACCACGCACGAGAACCCGACCTACTTCGTCGAGGGCGTGCTCCACTACGCCGTGGCGAACATGCCGGGCGCCGTGCCGCGCACCTCCACGCTGGCATTGACCAACGCCACGTTGCCCTACGCGATCAAGCTCGCCAACCTCGGCTGGAAGGACGCCTGCCGTCAGGACGGCGCGCTCAAGCTCGGCCTGAACGTGGTGGACGGGAAGATCGTCTATCCGGGCGTGGCCGAAGCGTTCGGCCTCGAGTGCACGGCCGTTGACGCCGTCCTCTAGTCCCGGCGCGCCCATCGAACTCCTCGTCGTGCGATTGCCGCACGGCGAGGGGTTGCCGCTTCCGGGCCGGGCGACCGCCGGCGCGGCCGGAATGGACATTGTCTCGGCAGTGGACGTGACCATCGCACCGGGCGCGCGCGGATTGGTGCCGACCGGATTGTCAGTGGCGGTACCCGAAGGGTATGAGCTGCAGTTGCGGCCGCGCTCCGGTCTCGCGCTCAAGCACGGCATCACGTTGCCCAACACGCCGGCCACCATCGATTCCGATTATCGCGGCGAGCTGCAGGTGATCCTGATCAACCTCGGCGATGCCCCCTTCGTGATCGCGCGCGGCGACCGGATTGCGCAGGCACTGGTGCAGCGGGTGGAGCCGGTGGTGTTCCGCGAGGTGGCCGAGCTGCCGCCGAGCGGACGCGGGGCGGGGGGATTCGGGAGTACGGGGCGCTGACTCCGCCGCGGCTGGGTGCCATCGGTTCCGGTCGCCTGAGCCACCGAAGTTTAAGTGACCTCTTCACCGAAACGCGTGATATGAATCGCGCGCACGTACCATCCGATCCGATTCCGTAGTGCCTGCAATTCATACTGCTCAACCTGAGAACTACCGAGCCGCCGAGAGTGCACAATCAGGTTCGCCTTCCCGCCAGTGTGAAGTGTAAGGCTGACCAGTCGAAGGACTCGATAGTCCCCATGACCGAATCTGGATCCCGGCTCGTCACATCCGGCACGCGACTGGATCGAATCCACGACACCGTGCTCTCCGAGAAGTTGCGCGCGTAGCTCGGGCGAAATTAAGGCGGCGATGGCCGGCTCGCAGACTTCTACCTTCGGGCGCTCTCCAGTCGCGCGGAAGCGAGTCGCCAGTGCCTCGACGATTGCCGCCATAGGCCGCGGAGTCTCCGGGCGCTGAGCTCCGAGGCCAAGCGCGCCGGAGCCAATTACAGCCACAAGCGACAGTAGTTGGCAGGAGTTCGCGGTGATCATGGTACGTACACTTCTGTGCCAAGCACGATGCAGGATTTGTTCGGGTCACGGCTTTCAATGGTCCGGAAATACGGGGAAGTGTAAATCGGGTTTTCGGTACCTTCAGGTACCTCCAAGTGGGGCTGACGAGTCACCGCATGAACCGCCTCGTGGAGGAGGAATCGGAGAACCGCGCGGTTGGCCGTTCCGGGGGTCGTCGACTTCAAAAAGCGTTGAACGTAGTAGGGCTCGATATGCACCTTGCCGTACCCATTCGGGTCAGGGTATGCGGTCGTTCCGACGTGCTTCATCCTCGGATAGCCAAGATCATCCATGACTATGGTCCCGTCGGGATTCTTGAGGGGACTGTTTTCCGTCCCCATAAAAAGCAGTGTATCTGCTGCCATCAGGATATTGAAGTACGCCTGGACCTCACTGCATTCCCTCCGCGCGAGTGTATCAGGGATCTCCTCCAGGGGCCGGAGGTAATTGCGGCTCCCACGGAGCGAGTCAAGGACGTGCGGTTTGAATTTCTTGTAGCAGTAGTATGGGTCACTAGGATGTTCCCGAACAAAACATTCAGCCACTGTCAGTGAATCCGTCGCCACCGAGTCCGGATTTGCCACAGCTGGCGGCAAGTTTGCTACGATTCCCCCACCACCGCCGCCATCAGTCAGCCATGGGTCAGGAAACTCTGGAACATCGACCGGCACCCTAATCTCGATGTAACTCGGAATGAACCTACAGGTTCCTTCGTGCCAGATGATCTCCTCGGACACCAATTCACCATTCGCGTATTGTCGGATAACTGTTCGATCGCAGTACTCCCTCGTCCCTAGGTACACACGAATCGTCGTGTAACCAGCACTCGCGTTTGCGCCGGACAGCATGGATCGGCTGGCTTCCGCGAATCGCTGGATGCCAAGCCTGACGGAATCTCCCGGTGCTTGGTCACAGTTGAACGTCGCGACCTCACCGCCAGGAATAGGTATACCGATTGTGGCCTTCGTTGGAGGCCCAAGGTGCTTCGTGCATCCTGCCGCGATCATGAACAATTCGGGATTTTGAGCGGAACGCCCGGACTGCCTGATGGACCGGTACCCCGGGTCGGCAGGGCCGGTCACCGGATCGGTGGTACAAGCACCAAGGAGCGTGATCGTCATAAACGCGACGATTCCTAAGAAGGGGGTTGCTACGCGTGACGGGTATTTCATATCGGGCCACTAGGCATGGGGGAGGGGTCGCGTAGGTCGGCGACAGCGCGACTGTACTGGAAGCGAAGTATGGAAGGGTAGTCGGCGTTGTCAACACTCGTCACCTTCGGAGTTCCCTGCCTCTCCTATTGATCTTCCATATATTCTGGGTACTAGTCACCGCGAAGTCCGTCTATCGGGGCGCCGTCTACCTCCACCATCACGCCTCACCCCTAAGGACTAATTGAGTATCATTCCAAGCGATGCTCGCTGTAGGCGTAGGCTTCCCCGTCAAGGACACAGTTCGTAACTAGACTCTCACGCCGCGATGGGTCTTGGCAAAAAGGTGCAGGGCGGCACATCGCCAAGACTGTCATGTGGCCGCTCCGTGTTGTAGCCGTCCAGCCATTCGTCCGTCACCTGCCGGACCTCCGCCAGCGACGTGAAGACCCAGGCATTGAGGACTTCGTCGCGGTACGTCTTGTTGAAGCGTTCGATGAAGGCGTTCTGGTTCGGCTTGCCCGGTTGGATGTGATGGAGCACGACGCCCTGGGCTTCGCACCACTGCACGAGTGCCTCGGCGATGAATTCCGGCCCGTTGTCGACCCGCAGCATGGCCGGGGTGCCGTGCATCGCCACCAGTTGTTCCAGCACCCGGACCACGCGGACACTCGGCAGCGACGTACTGATCTCGATCACCAGCGCCTCCCGATTGCCCTCGTCCAGCACGTTCAGGGTCCGATAGCAGCGCCCGTCGTAGAGCGTGTCGCCCATGAAATCGAGCGCCCACGTCTGATTCAGGACCGCCGGGGCCACCAGCGCCAGCCGCGGCCGCGTGAGCACCCGCTTCTTCCGTCGCCGCGGCCGATTGAGTCGCAAGGCGCAATACACGCGGTAGATCCGCTTCCAGTTCCAGTCATGCCCCAGGTGCCGCAAGCGCCGGCGATACTTCCAGAAGCCCCAGCCGGGCCGTCGGGCCACGAGGGCGAGCAGCGCGTCGATCACCGGCTGGTCGCGGGCGGCACGGTCGGGGAGTGGGCGGTACCACGCCGTCCGCGAGAGTCGGGCGATCCGGCAGGCGTGCACGACCGACAGGCCGTGCTCCTGGACCAGCAGCGCCGCGACGACCCGTCGCGCAGACGGCCCTACAGTTTTCGGCTGAGCACGTCCTTGATCGCGGTGTTCTCGAGGGCGAGCTCCGCGTACATCCGCTTGAGCTTGGCGTTCTCCTGCTCCAGCTCCTTGAGGCGACGCAGCTCGGGCACCGACGTCCCGCCGTACTTCGCCTTCCAGCTGAAATAGGTCGGGCGGCTGATCCCGTGCTTCCGCAGGACTTCGGCTACGGGGAGGCCCGCTTCGGCTTCCTGCAGCACGGCCACAATCTGGGCTTCGGTGAACTTCGACTTCCTCATATCCCCTCCGGTGGGCGACGAGAAAGTCTAACTTACGGTGTGTCCCCGGGGGGGAAGCCTACGTAGGCGCGATCTCGGTTCGCGCGTATAAGGTGCAGCCTGCGGCATCCTTCGGGGTGCCGTTTCGCGCTCCGGGGGTCGGTTGTGGATCGGTTGATGGTCGGGCCGTAGCGTCTGCACTCGCGTGATGCAGTCCACCCGAGTCCCCGAGGCGCCGATGCTCCCCTACGCACGTCCCACCCGTTTGGCCGCCGCGTTGATCCTGACCACGTGGCTGGCCGCTTGTCACTCCGACCCCATCACCACGCCCTGGCCACCCGATGCACCCGGCTACAGATCCGTGAACGTGCAGGACGAGGCCGCGCTCGGCGTCACCGCTTCAGGAATGATGGCCGAGATCGGCTGCCGGCCCCTCAGGGGAACCCCTGACTCCTCCACCATCGCGTTGCGACTCGTTCCGCCCCGCGTGACGGCCTTCCAATGTCGCGGGGTGCCAGCTGAACGGATCCGGGCGGCGGCCCGCGCGGTTCGGCAACTGGTGCTGGCCAACCCCCGCTGGGCGTCGCTCGAATCCGAGGCGGGTGACGGCGGTGGTGGCTCTGGGTACTATGTCTACGACCACATGGAATGCATCTGGCACGCCGCGGCCCCCCCGGAATACGGCGAGCGGATCAACGCCGATGGCGATTTCGAGGTCTACGTGCTGGTCGAGGCGCAATTGGGGCGTTGCGACTGGATGGCGATCTTCCGCTACGAGGCACCTGGGGGCGACGCCGATCCGGGCACAGGCACGGAAACACTCCCGCCCGGGCCAACCACCGCCCCGGATACCTGCCGTTCGAGTCGAGATGCCTACCTCGGTCTTCTTGAACAGAAATGGATCCAGGATTCCCTGAATGCGGTCTTGCTGGAATCGATCGCCACCGACACCGAAATCGCCGGGCGCATTCTCCGCGATCCGTGGACTGGTCGCCTCTACTTCCAACGGGGCATGATGGATCCTGCGGGGACGGACAACTGCCGATTCACGATGCTCCCCGCGACTGGTTTGCCTGGCGAGGTGATTGCGAAATGGCACACGCATCCGAATGCTGACAATGCCATCGTGACCTGTCGTATATCGGGCAAGCTTGGACGAATCAACACCGCGTCAAACGGTGGTGGCTCGCCGGAGGACTGGGAGACGGTCAACGGCAGCGGCATCCGCATGTACACCATCGATCCGGACCGCATGTACCGACTTGATCCTGGACTCCATTCAAGCGCGCGCATATCCAATCCGAACCGCTGGACACGTGTCCCGAACGGCTGTGCCATCCCCCTCTCGGAGTGACCGCGATGACGTACGCAACGCTTTCCACCTTGGGCCTCCTCCTGGTTTTCGGTCCGATGACGGTACTTGTGCAACGGTCAACCCCGCCCGAAGCCCTGGGTGTCGCCGAGTGCGCCGATTCCGCCAGCAGCTTCGCTTGTGGCTTCGTGGCGTTCGTGAGGCAGGTCGTCACGAACCCCGAGTTCGCCGCCAATCGAGAGAGCCTGTACCTTGCCCGGGTCCCGGCGAGCGAACTTGTGCTCGTCACGGACAACGCGCTCTGCGTACGCATCGGAAAGGCGCTCGAACGCGAATTCAAGCAGCCCACCGCTGCCCGTATCTTCGCGGTTCGGGTGGGCGCGGCGATTTGGGCTGAGGACTCCACGATCACAGCCGGTGAATTCGGCGCAGGAATAGTCTTTGACTCCGCCCTCACGAAGGTGCTCTCCAGGTCCTTACGCTAACGAACGTGGAGGCAGCGGGTACCAAGACGGCGCACCGCGAGGACCTCCCCGCAGTGCGCCGTTTCTCCGTTCGTACAACCTACGACTTACGACTCGGCGGCATGACCCTTCGCGAACGCTCAGGGCAGGTTTCCGCGGCTGATGGGATTCCTCTCACGACTCAGGACTCACGCCTCACTTCTCAAGGCACATCATTCCAATTGATGATCGCATTGAACACCATCCCGAACTCCCCGTGGTTCTGCCAGCGGTAGATCGGGTTGTTCGCAAAGAGCACCACGCGCCCCTTGCCGTTGTTGGCCCCCGGAATGTCCACCGCGAAGGGCCGCCCCTTGAGCACATCCGCGCCGGTCATCAGTCCTGACAGCACGGCCGCGTCACCCCCCACATAGCGACCCAGGATGTTGCCTTGGTCGGCGACGCCCACTCGAAGCGCCGGGCCGCCCACGTACTTGAGCGGCAGCGTCTTCCCGGCGAAGCCGTAGAACACCGGGTGCTCCGGCTTGACAATCTCGCCTTCGACCAGCGGCCGCTGCGCGGTGAGGCCGGTGAGCGCCTCGGTGTCAACGGTGCGCGCCCAGCCGAAATCGATCGGCAGCCGCATCGCATCGCCGCTGGCGATGAGCGTGCCGCCCTGCGCCAGGAACTCGGCGAAGGCGTCCACGCCCGGCTGTCCGAAGCCGCCGGTCATGTCGTCGGTCTCGCCGTACATGCCGAGGAACTGATACTTGTCGCTCTTCTTGTAGGGGACCGGCGTGGTGCCCTTGGCCTGCATCACCGTGGTCTTGCTCAGGTTCTGCTGGGCCACGAGGATCACGTCGTACTTGTCGCGCAACTTCCCGGCAACGACCTGCTCCTTGTAGATCAGGTCGAAGGGAATGCCGAAATTGTCGAAGGTGAGCCGGTACCAGCCGAGCGACTGGGTGCTGCCCCACTGCGAGTAGATGGCGACACGCGGCGGGTCGGCGTCGTGCGACGGGGCGGCAGGCAGCTCCTTGAGCGCCGTGGCGGTGAGGCCGAAGCGCTGTACGGCCTCCCGCAGACGCGGGCTCGCCGAGCTGTCGGTCACCAGGAAGGTGCCGGCCGGATACTCCACGTCATCCACGGTGAACGGCTTCTCGGTCACCTGCATCTTCACGTCGCGCAGCGCGTAGCGGAAGGCGACCATGTTGTTGGAACCAAAATGCGCCACGGCGATCGCCGCCGTGCCGTTGCCCTTGGTGGT
>Ga0073899_10001915_pt1 | contig 18921 bp, 18 predicted proteins | sample KloWWTmetaKNB5Ph_FD_88975 | JGI IMG/M metagenome (GOLD analysis project Ga0073899, IMG submission 88975) | Active sludge microbial communities from Klosterneuburg, Austria, studying microevolution and ecology of nitrifiers - Klosterneuburg... | ecosystem: Engineered > WWTP > Aerobic digester >... | reverse complement strand
GAAGTGGCTCAAGGAGCTGCCAAGCAGCATCCGATAGGTCATGCCGTCTTGCGCTTTCGATCATTGGATTACCCAGAAGCAACAAAACGTCTAGTTTATACCGTCTCGTGACGACACTGCCTAGTAACTAATCCGGCATCTGTTTCAATCGCTCGCGCAAGGTCTCTCCGGCGAGAATCGACAGGCCAAGTGAACGTGCCACCGTGTCATTGACGCCAACCGAGAAATCGCGCGGTGTCTGGTAGCGCATCACCGGCCGTCCCTGGCTGAGACTCCAGGCGATTTCGGCGACTTGCCGCGCCAGCTGTGCGGGTGTCGAATATAGTGAGACCAGTGCCCCCGCCTGCTTGTAGGCCTCGGAATACGCTACGACGGGAATCCCCACACGGTAAGTCGTCAGTAGCAGGGGTTGCACAGTGTTCCGGTTATGGACGCGTGCATCGGGCAATGCGAGCAGGACATCACTTTGACTGAGCAGATGATCCAGTCGCAAAATGAAGGTTGCGTCATCAAGAATCCATGCGGCAGAGATGCTCAGGTTTCTTTCAGCGGCGAGCCTTTCAAGATTTTTCAACTGTCCGCCCGTCGCCTCACTGAACAATACGCCAACCCGCTGGCGCTGCGGCAGCGCCAGTCGGATAAGATTCAGATAACGTGCCAGTGGCTGATCGAGAAGAACAGCATAGATATCACGCCCCGCCCGTGATGGCTGTCCGGCAACGACCTCATCCAGGCCGGTGCGCGTCAGCATGACGGCAATCACCTGTCGTGCCATCGTCCGGTTCAGCACATGGGACAACGCCTGCGCACCGACTGCAATCGCAAGTTCTCCCGTACTCGCCGGCGTATCGCCCGGCAAGGTCTTCTGTCCGATTGACACACTGACCATCGCTGCTTCGGAGAACCCTGCCTGACGCAATTCATCGAGCAGCTTCTGATTCATCTCCCGGCCTGTTGCGCTGTCATCTGCAAATACGACAACGCGCGGCGCAGCGTTGGCAAACGTCACGCCCAGCAACAACCCGGCAAGGAGAATAAATCGTTTAATAAGCAATCGTCATCTGAAGAAAGGAGATTCGTCGCTCGATGTTGAGCATGTCGTAATCGTGATGATTACCCAGAGCATTGCGCGTCACCAGCGCCACATCTACGTTTTGCGCGCCCCAGCGGTAACGCTTGGCCAGCCGCAGGTCAAGTGTCTCGTAGGCAGGCAGTTCGCCAGGAGATCTCTGCCAGTACATGTTGCCAACCATGTAATACGCGGCACTAAAGGAAATGTCCCGGGGAAGACTCTGACTGAATAGCAGACTGCGTGAATGCGCCGGCGCGCTGTTCTGCGTATCTGGCATATCTGAATCGATACGGATGTAGGCCGTATTGGCGTCAATCCGCGCGCCCGACCAGGGATGCCAACGAGCGCTCAATTCAAGCCCTTGTTCATGAACGCCCTGCGAAGAGTTGTAATAATCAAATGCAGTATTATTGAGAAGCGCCATGACCGGACGGTTTTTCGATCCATCAATCAGTTTGCTGACCTGGTCATTGAACAGGCGCATGTCGCCGGAAAATTTCCATTGAGGAATATCCATCACATAGCCGATCTCACGCGACAATATTTTTTCGTCCTCAAGATTGGCGGAACTCAGGAAGGTGATTTTCAACGGGAGGCCGTGCGTGAATGGCGCAAGTATCGGCGGCGGATCATATGTCTGGTTGGTGTATTCCTCGAACAAAGTCGGGGCACGATTAGCCCGGGATACGCCGAAGCGCAAGGTATGCCCTGGAAACAGGTTGTACGTCGCAGCCAGGCGTGGCGAGAAAGACTCGCCGGTCATCGAATTGCGCTCGAACATCACGCCACCATTCACACCGAGTTTGTCGAAAGGATGCCATTCAATGTTGCCAAACAATCTGGACAACTCGTTATTCTTCAATTTGTCGTCATGAAAGAACGCGTTGGACTGCACGCTCTCGTCGCGCCATTGCCCTCCCCAAACCATACGCAACGATTCACCGAGCTTGTGCAATTGCTGAAATTCGATATCGTCGCGTTTCAGATCGTAGTTGTAGTTGATCCCATATGGAATCGGCGGAAAATTTGGTAAACGCAGGAAGAAATTATCTACCTCGCGTGGATTCTGTTCGTGATGGGAAGCCTGAACCCAGAATTCATCGTCCGCACTTTGCGCATGTGTCCAGCGCATTTGCAGGGTGGATTGTGAAATATCCCGCGGATGTGGGGTGCCAACATCGCCGGCACTGATGTCGAAATAACCAGCAGACTCCATTCCACGGCTGGCGCGCATCTGAAAGGACAGCGCATCAACAGGGTTAAGCTGATAGTGCGCGCGCAGATTCGCCAGGGTGATGCGCGAGTTGTCTGGAATAGTGGTGAATCTATCGTCATTTCTCTGTCCCAGAGAAATGCGATAGCGCCAGTCATCACCATGCTGCGCCACTCGCGCCACGACATCGCGGATACCGCTCTCACCGACGTTGAGCGTAGCCTGCACATGCGGTTCAGTGGCCGGATCCCGGGTGATGATGTTGATGACCGCAAGGAAGGCGTTGGCGCCGTAGCTGGCGGCGTTTGGCCCCCGCACAACTTCGATGCGTTCTATATCCTGGATGAATACCGGCAATTCGGCCCATTCGACGCCGCCATACAACGGGCTGTAGACCGATACACCATCCACCAGAACCTGCATGCGCCGCGCATAGGCATCAGACAGCCCGTGATACGCAGCTACTGGGAAACTACCTCTGTAATAGCCCACGTAAAAACCGGGGACCAGGCGCAACAGATCAACGATTTGCCGGGCGCCGGAAGCAACGATCATCTCATGATCGATCACGCTCACCGCTGAAGGTGCTTCCGCGGCCGATTGCTTGAGCCGGGATGCCGTCAGTACCAGGGGCAGATTCTCGAAGTAATCGGCGGGCACACTGCCATTTTCGGCAATTGCCGGGGATGCCGTCAGAGTTGTCAGCAACAGACCACAATATATACACATCTTTCCAGCCATCATCGTTCTCCATTGCAAGGAAACAAATATTCGCTACCGGCCAACTTATGCACAAAAGATGGCCGGGAACATTTCAACACTATGTAAAATTCATTCAAATATCAAGAACAATGTCATCACGTGCCTTGCCGCAATTTCTCGAAAAAGCAGACGGCGGCGGCAGCAGCCACATTCAGTGATTCGCTACCGGCGGCCATCGGAATACTCACCCGGCGATCGGCGGCGGATTCGAGAAGCGGGGAAATGCCACGCCCTTCACTGCCGAACAACCATGCGACCTCACCGCGAAGATCTGTATCGTACAGGGACGCTGCATCATGCGCAGTGGCGGCCACCTTCAGGCCGGCGAATACAGCCATGACACCGGCGAGGTCGGCCTGCTCACGGATATGCAGATCAAAATGGGCACCCTGCGCCGCCCTCAATACCCGAGGGGTCCACGCACCGGCGCAACCTGAACCAAGAAATACATCGGTGATGCCTGCGGCTGCCGCACTGCGCAATATCGAGCCGACATTGCCGGCATCCTGCAGTGCATCGAGCAGAACACAGGAGCCAACAATTCCACCGGAAATTTCCGGAATACAGATTTCGGCAAGAATCCCCGGCGGCGTTGCCAGCCCACTCAATGTATTGAACAGGTTGTCACGCAACAACAACGTCTCCACATCAGGTAGTGATGAACAAAGTGCCTGAATTTCCGCCTGTGCCACACCGTGTTCACTGACGATCAATCGCACCGGCATGCCAAGTTTATCGCGATAGGCGGCAATAATGTGCGCACCTTCGATCATCGCCCTTCCCTGCCGTCGCTGTTCACGCGAATCTGCTGCCAGAGCCTTCAATGCCTTGTAGCCTGGATTGTCGCGGGAAACGATTTGCTTCACGATAAGCGCTCTGCGAGGATGCGGCGCACCGGAGCAAAGCTGCGTCGATGAATGATCGCAACACCATGCGCACGCAACGCCGCAAGATGTGCCGCCGTTGGATAGCCCTTGTGACGATCCAGGCCATATTGTGGATAGACAGCGTGCAAGCGCAGCAATTCGGCATCGCGGGCGGTCTTGGCAAGAATCGAGGCAGCGGCGATGGCCGGTTCGGATGCGTCGCCCCTGACGATGGCCCGTGCCGGTATGGCGACTGCTGGACAATACAGGCCATCGACAAGAATCAATCCCGGTGCCGGCTGCAATGCCTCGACAGCCCGGCGCATCGCCAGAAGACTTGCCTGAAGGATGTTGATGGCATCGATCTCCTCGACGCTGCTGCTGGCGATGGCCCAGGCCAGCGCTCGCTCCATGATCGCCGCAGCCAGATAGTCACGCTTCTTTTCGGAAAGTTTTTTTGAATCGGCCAGGCCATCGATGGGACGTGCTGGATCGAGAATCACGGCGGCTGCATACACGGGGCCGGCCAGCGGTCCCCGGCCGGCTTCATCGACACCGGCGATCAAAACATTCATGCACCGCGCCTTTTTGATGTCAGCAGCGGCAGGATCGCCGCAACAGCCTTCTCCACGGTGTTCTGCCGCAATTGCCTGTGCATGCCCGTGAACAAGTCATACAGGCGCGCACGAATTGTCTGGTCACTAACCAGGTTGCCCAACGCCTGCGCAAGATTTTCCGGCGTTGCTTCGTCCTGAAGAAATTCAGGTACGGCAAAACATGTCGAAAGAATATTTGGCAAACCGACCCAGGGTTGATATTTCATATACCGCATCATCCGCCACGACCATGGCGACATCTGGTAGGTGACGACCATCGGCTTTTTGAATAGCGCCACTTCCAGGGTTGCCGTGCCGCTCGCCACCAGCACTGCATCGGCGGCGGCCATGGCATCGTGCGCATGGCCGAAGAGTATCGTCAGCGGTAACTCCTGGGCACCGTTCTGCCAGAGTGCATTCTCGAACTGTATACGTGTTTCGCGGGATACCAGCGGCACCAAAAAATGCGCCTTGGGAAAGCGTTGATGCAGCAGGCTGGCCGTCTGGATGAAGGTTTTCGCCATGTAATGCAGTTCGGACTGGCGGCTTCTCGGCAACAGGGCAAAAATTATTGCCTCCTGATCCAGATTCAGACGTTCGCGCATTGCCCGCTGATCCGCATCAAAAGGAATGATGTCGGCCAGCGGATGGCCAACATACGTCGCCGCGACGCCTTGAGCTTCATACAATGCAGGTTCGAAGGGAAACAGGCAGAGAATGTGATCGACAGATTTGGCAATGTGCCGGATACGACCGCCGCGCCACGCCCAGACCGAGGGGCTGACGAAATGAACGCTGGGAATGCCCGCCGCCTTGAGCCGCGCTTCCAGCCACAAATTAAAATCCGGCGCGTCGACGCCGATAAAAATATCAGGCGGATCGGCCAGCAGACGCTTCAGCAGGCGGCGGCGGATGCTGGTGATTTCCCGGTAGTTGCGCAAGACTTCGACATAGCCGCGTACCGCAAGCTTCTCCGCCGGCCAGTCGGCAGAGAAACCGACAGCCTGCATTTTCGGGCCACCGATTCCAGAAAACCGCGCATTGGGAAAGGACTGCTTGATCGCATCGATCAAATGGCTGGCCAGCAGGTCGCCCGATGCCTCTCCCGCCACCATGGCGATGCGCAGTACGCCGGACATGGCTTAACGAATAATGCCGCGTCCTGCGACCGCCAGAAAATCGGCCAGCGGTTGCAGTTGCGGCGTCGCGGCGCATTCGGCGGCAATCGTCGCCTGTGCCTCGACCAACGAGAGGTTGGATACATAGAGCGTCTTGTAAGCGCGCTTGATCGCCAGGATCGCTGCGGACGAGTAGCCACGTCGCTTGAGGCCTTCGCTGTTGGTGCCATGTGGCTTAGCAGTATTGCCGGCGGCTGTGACGAAAGGCGGCAGATCCTGCAGAAGAATTGTCCCCATCGCCGTAATGCTGTGAGCACCGATCCGCACGAACTGATGCACGACGGTAAAACCGCCAAGAATCGCACAGTCACCCACCTGCACATGTCCAGCAAGCTGGGCGTTGTTGGCAAAGATGGTGTGATTGCCAACCTGGCAGTCGTGCGCCAAATGTGCATACGCCATAATCCAGTTGTCATTACCGAGGCGTGTCACACCGACATCCTGAGCCGTTCCGCAATTCAGCGTGCAAAACTCGCGAATGGTATTGCGATCGCCGATTTCAAGGCAGGTCGGTTCGCCGGCATATTTCTTGTCCTGGGGCGCTGCGCCGATCGACGAGAACTGGAATATCCGGTTGTCGCGACCGATGCGCGTATGGCCATCAATCACCACATGCGGACCGATGTGCGTGCCGTCGCCAATTTCAACGTGTTCGCCGACGATCGAATAGGCACCAATATCAACTCCCACGCCAATTCTGGCGCCGGCATGGACAATGGCAGTCGGATGAATCGTGGCGGCAGTCATTAGATACCACGCATGGTGCACATCAATTCGGCCTCGGCTGCAATCTGACCGTCCACCAGCGCCTTCGCGGCGAACTTCCAGATACTGCGTTTGAAGAATGTGATGGAAACTTCCAGCCTCAATTGATCGCCGGGGCAGACCGGTTTCTTGAAGCGGGCGCCATCGATGCCGACAAAATAATATACGGTGTTCGCGTCACTCTTCTGATCAAGGGTCTTGAACGACAGAATCGCCGCCGCCTGAGCCATTGCTTCGATAATCAGCACGCCGGGCATCACCGGCTGGTGCGGATAATGGCCGGGGAAAAATGGTTCGTTGATGCTGACGTTCTTGAGCGCCACGATACGCTCGCCGGGTACACACTCGATCACGCGGTCCACCAGCAGCATGGGAAAACGATGTGGCAGATGGTCGAGGATCTGATTGATATCCATTGCATTCAATTTTTTTTCTCCAGCGCCGCCAAGCGCGTTTCGAGGGTACGTATTTTATCGCCCATCGCATCGAGATGACGCAGCCGTGCGAAATTTTTCAGCCATTCCGCGTGTTCAAGAAATGGGATCGTCCCTGTATAAGTTCCCGCCTTTTGAATGGACTTGGCCACCAGGGTGCCAGCGGAAATATTCACGTCGTCGGCAATCGTCAGATGCCCGAGAATCACTGCACCGCCGCCGACCGTACAACGACGGCCGATCTGCGCACTACCGGCAATCCCGACGCAACCGGCCAGCGCGCTATGCGCACCGATCTTCACGTTATGCCCAACCTGGATCAGGTTGTCGAGTTTGACACCCTCCTCGATCAGCGTATCTTCGAGCGCACCGCGATCGATGCAGGTATTGGCACCGATCTCGACATCATCGCCGATGACAACACCACCAATCTGCGGGATTTTCAACCACTGGGAAGCCGCCTCACCTTCACGCTGTCGCGCAAAACCGAAGCCATCGGCGCCGATCACCGCACCGGAGTGGATGATGACGCGAGTGCCAATGCTGCACCCGGCATAAATCGTGACATTGGCATGCAGCAGCGTATTGCCGCCAATTGTCGAACCATTACCGATCACGCAACCGGGACCGATGCGTGTCCCTTCGCCGATCCGCACATCAGCGCCGATACGGGCGCCGGCAGCAACACTGACACTGGCTGGCAATACCGAATCCACCGTGGCATCTGGATGAATGCCGGGGCTGGCTGACGCGACGGGATTCAGCCATTGCGCGAGGTGCGCATAGTAACTGTAGGGATCGCTGCTGACAATGCAGGTTACCGGGCAATCGACAACGGCATCGGCCGTCAGAATCACCGCACCGGCGCGGGTTGCAGCAAGCTGATCGCGATAGTGCGGATTGGCAAGAAAACTGATTTCGTCAGGGCCGGCATGCGCCAGCGTGGCGATCTGGCGAATCGTCCGGCTGCCGTCACCCGTCAGTTCACCGCCAAGGCGTGCAACAATTTCGTCGAGACGGATCGGCTCCACGGCGACCGGGGTCTTTTTCTACTCGCCCTACTTGCTCTCTTCGCCGAGTATTTTGATGATCTTGTCGGTCAGGTCGATGCGCGGACTGGCATATACCGCCTCCTGAAGAATCAGATCATATTTCTCGGTTTCGGCGATACCCTTGATCACCTTATTGACGCGCTCAAAGATTTTCGCCATCTCTTCGTTCTGACGCATATTGAGGTCTTCCTTGAACTCACGCTGCCTGCGCTGGAAATCGCGATTGAGATCGGCAAATTCGCGTTCCTTGGTGTGACGATCGCTCTCGGCCATGGTCACCGAATTCTTCTCCAGGCCTTCCTGAAGCGACTGCAACTGTTTTGCCATCTTCTGCAATTCGAGGTCACGCTTTGAAAAATCACCTTCGATTTTTTTCTTGGCCTTGGTTGCCTGGGGCGCTTCGGCAAGAACGCGCTGGCTATTCACAAAACCAATCTTGAGCTCTGCTGCGCTCGATATACCAGCTGCCGACAGGCAGGCAACCAGCAACAGGGGAGCAAAAATATTTTTCAACATGATTCTCCTGAATCTTGAAATTAGAACGTCGTACCCATCTGGAATTGCAGGCGCTGAATTTTGTCGCCTGCCTTCTGTTTCAGCGGATGAGCGAAGCTGAATTTGAGCGGGCCCATCGGCGAAGACCAAGCCAGAGACACGCCTGCACTATAGCGCAAGTCGCCTAAGCTCATCTTCTGGTCATGTCCCCAAACCTGTCCGGCATCAAAGAAAGCGCCCAGACGCATGGATTTGTCGAGCCCGGAGCCTGGCATCGGGAAAAGCATTTCGGCATTGCCGACGATGCGACGGTTACCACCGAGACTGCTGGTATTGCCATATATGTCGGTGATAATCGGGCCCAGCGATCCGCTGTCGTAGCCGCGTACCGAGCCGATGCCGCCAGCATAGAAATTCTTGAAGAATGGCAAGGGGCGGCCACCGTAGCCGTTGGCATAACCAAACTCGCCATTCAGCAACAGGGTAGCCCTGCGCCACCAGGGCACAGGAATGAAATGCTGATGCTGATAGGTTGCCCGGTAGTAGTGCAGCGTACCCATATCCCCCGTCGGCAAACCAACTTCGCCGACCAGCCGGTTCGAGTAACCCTTGGTTGGATAAAGACGGCTGTCGATGGTTTCCTTGACCCAGCCGAGCGAAGCCAGCGTCGTGGTATTCGTTGAACCGAAATCATTGACATATTTCTGGTACAGCATCGGGCTGGTCGAATACATGAACAACTTGGTCGAATCAAGCGACAGACCAAGGCTGATGTAATCGTCCTCGGCAATCGGTACGCCATAACGCACACCGCCCCCCATGGAGGAACTACCGTAACTGCCGATCGTGACCAGCGATGCCGTGTCTGTCTTGCGATGATAAATATCGAAGCCGCGACTCACACCGTCGATCGTGTAATACGGGTCCGTATAGGAGAATGAGTAGACCTTGTTCGATTTACTGGTATTGATCTGCACACCGACGGTCTTGCCGCTGCCGAACAGATTCTGCTGCTGCACAGAGCCGGACAGCACAAGTTTTTCGGAGCTTGAAAAACCGGCGCCGACCATGATGTTGCCGGTCGGTTTTTCCTTGACGTTGACATTGACATCCATCTGATCGGTGGTGCCAGGAACGGCCGGCGTCTCCAGCGTCACCTCATCGAAATGCCCAAGCCGGTCGATGCGCGTACGCGACTTGTTGATCTTGTCGCCGTCATACCAGCTTGCCTCGACCTGGCGCATTTCACGGCGAATCACTTCATCGCGGGTACGCGTATTGCCGCTGATATTGACCTGTCGTACATAGACGCGGTGACCAGGATCAATGAAGATGGTGAAGGCGACCTGACGCTTGTCCTTGTCGAGTTCGGGTGCGGCATTCACATTGGCGAAGGCGTAGCCGTCGTTGCCGAGCCGCTCGCTGATCTGTTTGGTCGATTCGGTCACCTTCTCGCGTGAGAAGGTCTCGCCCGGCTTGAGAACAATCAGCTTGCGCAATTCATCCTCCGGCAACAGCATGTCGCCAGCCAGCTTGACGGAGGATACGGTGTACATATGGCCTTCGTTGATATTCACCGTAATGTAGATGCTTTGCTTGTCGGGTGTAATCGAGACCTGCGTGGAATCGATATTGAATTCGAGATAACCGCGATTCAGGTAGTAGGAGCGCAGATTTTCCAGATCGCCCGAAAGCTTCTGCTTTGAATACTGATCGTTCTTCGTGTACCAGGTCATCCAGCCGGACGTACGCAACTCAAAGAGTTCAAGAAGCTCTTTTTCCGGAATGGTCGAAGCGCCGACAATGTTGATTTGTTTGATCTTGGCAATATCGCCCTCGACGATATTGAAATTGACACCGACACGATTACGCTCCAGCGGCGTTACCGTCGTTGTGATATCGACCGCATAGTAGCCGCGCGACAGGTACTGACGCTTGAGCTCCTGCTCGGCCTTGTCGACCAGCGCACGATCGAAGATTCGCGACTCGGCCAAGCCGACTTCGCGCAGCCCCTTGAGAATCTGATCCTTCTCAAAAGCCTTCAAGCCGACGAATGCAACCGAGGCAATTGCCGGTCTTTCATCGATCAGTACCACCAGCACGCCACCTTCGATTTCCAGGCGCACATCCTTGAAAAACCCGGTGGCATACAGCGCCTTGACGGCTTGTGTCGCCTTGTCGCCGTTCATGGTATCGCCGACCTTGACGGGCAGATAACTGAATACCGTGCCGGCTTCAGTACGCTGGATACCCTCGACGCGAATATCCTTGACGACGAATGGATCAAAGGCAGAAGCCGACGACGCGAACAATGCGGCGACCAGCCCGGCAATCAGGTTTTTATTCATGCATCTATCCGGAAACAAGACGATTGATGTCGTTATAAAAGGCGAATGCCATCAGCATCATCAGCAGAGCCAGGCCGATTTGCTGGCCGATTTCCATGATCCGCCCGGAGAGCGGACCGCCTTTGACAACCTCGGCAACATAATACAGCAAATGTCCGCCATCCAATATTGGAATCGGCAGCAGATTGAGCACACCAAGGCTGATGCTGATCAGTGCCATGAATGTCAGATAAGACACCCAGCCATGCTGAGCCGATTGTCCGGCATAGTCGGCGATGGTCACCGGCCCGCTGAGATTCTTCAGGGAAACTTCGCCGACAATCATGCGGCCGATCATCCGCAAGGTGAATAGCGCCGTCTCGCTGGTCTGCCGCGTCGCCTTACCAAAGGCCGTCAACGGGTCGTAGCTCCGCACGATAAACATCGTCTCGCGCAGTGCCGGATCGTCCTGCACCGTGATTCCGAGGCGACCGACAGCAACGCCCTTGCCATCCATCCCATCCCTGATTTCTGTCGGCGTTGCCTGCAAATCCAGCACAGCACCGGCGCGGTGTAGTTCGAACTGCAATGGAACACCCGGCGACTTGCGAATAATTGTCACCACATCATTCCATGATGAGATCGCCTTCCCGTCAATCGCGACAAACTCGTCTCCGGCACGGATACCAGCCTGTGCGGCAGCCGAACCGGGCGTTATCTCACCGGCAATCGGCTTCAAAGATGGATGAAACAATTTCAGTCCAAGATGACCGGGCAGATCGCCTTCCAGATCGGCCTCCGTAATGTCACGCGTATCGAGATTGCGAAAACTGATTTCCTGTTGCGGATTGATGACTTCAAGGACAACCGGTGCATGATCGAGGACCACTTGGGCGAGTTCCCAACGCAGTTCCTGCCAGGTGACCACCGGCTTGCCGTTGAAGCTGCGAACAGTCTCACCATCCTGGATGCCGGCAGCGGCAGCGGCGGTCGCCGCGGGAGGCACGGCCAGCACCGGGCGCAGTTCCTCGCTGCCATGCATGAAGAGCAGCCAGTAGAGAAGAACCGCCAACAGCAGATTCGCCAGCGGGCCGGCCACCACCACCAGCATGCGCCGCCAGACTGACAGGCGATTGAAGGCGCGCGGCAAATCCTGTGGTTCAACCGGGCCTTCGCCCTCATCGAGCATTTTCACGTAACCGCCCAGTGGAAAGACACAGATCGCCCACTCGGTGCCGTCAGCACCGAAACGCCGCACCAGCAGAGTACGTCCAAAGCCGACCGAGAAACGCAATACCTTGACGCCACACAGGCGCGCGACGACAAAATGTCCGAATTCGTGCACCACGATCAGCACACCCAGCGCCAGAATGAAGGCACCAAAATAAAAGGCGAGATGTCCGATCATGTTATTGCCATTTCATTCGGCATGAATGAGCGCCTCGGCCATATGGCGCGCCTCGGCATCGGCCGCCATGACCGCAGCCAGATCGGGCAACGACGACACGGGAATCCGTTCGAGTACGGCGGCAATGATTTCTGCAATCCGCAGGAACGGCAGGCGCCCGGCGAGAAAGGCTGCCACCGCCATTTCGTTCGCCGCATTCAGCAGCGTCGGCGCGCTACCGGCGGCGCGTAACGCGTGATAGGCCAGCGGCAAGCAGGGAAAACGCTGCCCATCGGGTGGCTCGAAAGTCATCTGGCCAACGGCGAACAGGTCGAGTGCAGACACCCCCGCTTCGATACGCTCGGGATAGGCCAGGGCATGTGCGATCGGTGTGCGCATATCGGGGTTACCGAGCTGCGCCAGCACCGATCCATCGACGTATTCGACCAGCGAATGAATCACGCTCTGCGGATGAATGACAACTTCAATTTTCTCGGCCGGCGCATTGAACAGCCAGTGCGCCTCGATGACTTCGAGCCCCTTGTTCATCATGGTTGCCGAATCGACGGAAATCTTGCGGCCCATGACCCAGTTCGGATGGGCGCATGCCTGCTCCGGCGTCACCCTTGCCAGTTGCTCCAGCGGCGTGGTGCGAAACGGTCCACCCGAAGCAGTCAGCAGAATGCGCCGGACACCGCTGCCGGGTAACGATCCAGCATAATCGGCGGGCAGCGATTGAAAAATTGCATTGTGCTCGCTGTCGATCGGCAGCAGCGTTGCCCCGGCGCGGCGCACTTCGGCCATGAACAGATCACCGGCCATCACCAGCGCTTCCTTGTTGGCCAGCAGCACGCGCTTGCCGGCGCGCACCGCCGCAAGTGTTGGCGCCAGACCGGCCGCACCGACGATCGCCGCCATGACGGTATCGACCTCTTCATGCGCGGCAACTTCTGCCAGCGCAGCAGCCCCCGACATGACCTTGGTGAAGCAGCCAGCCGCGGTGAGTTCTTCGTTAAGGCGCGCCGCATCGCCGGCCGAGGCAACCACGGCAAAGCGCGGACAATACTTCAGGCATAACTGCGCCAATTCGTCGACGCGACCATGTGCCGTCAGGGCAAATATTTCAAAGCGCTCCGGGTGGCGCGCAACGACGTCGAGCGTACTGAGGCCGATCGAGCCGGTAGCTCCGAGAATAGTCAGACGCTGCAAGGTTTGTTGGCGCATGTCAGACAAACAGGACAGTGGCCAGAGCGACCAGCGGCAAGGTCGAAGTCAGGCTGTCGATGCGGTCGAGCACACCACCATGTCCCGGCAGCAGCATGCTACTGTCCTTGACGCCGGCTTGCCGCTTGACCAGAGATTCAAACAGATCGCCGAGAATGCTGACGACCGTCAGCAGCAGCAGACCGAACAGCACGAACAGGATCTGGCTAACGGTGAAGGAAGCCAGCCGCCCTGTCGCACTGCCGACGGCAAGGCCATAGATCAGCACGCCGGCAACGGCGCCGAACGCGCCTTCCCAGGTCTTCCCCGGGCTGATGGTGATGGCGAGTTTGTGCTTGCCGAATGCGCGTCCGGCAGCATATGCAGCAATATCAGCGACCCACACCAGCGCCATTGCCGCCAGCAAAAGCCAGGGGCTACGCGCCTGCAACGTCACCATGGCGGCCCAGCCGGGAATCAGCAGCAGCCAGCCGATCAGGAAGCCAACCACATTCGCACGCAGTGTCCAGCGACGGACGAACCAGAGCGGCACCAGCAGCAGCCAGAATCCCAGAGCCAGCCACCAGAACGTCATCAGCAATTCGCCAGGCATGCCGGACAGGTACAAGGCAGCGCAGGGCAGACAGATCAACGCGCCATACACCCAGCGCGGCATCGCGCTCATCCTGAGCAGACCGGCCCACTCCCAGGCAGCGATGGCAATCATGGCGGTAAACAACAGTGTGCTGCCGCCGGGCGGCAACAGGAACAACCCGGCAAGCAGGCCGGTGGCGAGAAACAGCGCGGTGACGATTCGTGTCTTAAGCATCCTGGCCCGGCGGCGGTGTTTCCCGTCCGGCCATCAACTGCTCGCTGGTGCGGCCAAAGCGCCGCTCGCGGTTTTGATAGGAAAAAATCGCTGCATCGAGTGCAGCCGCATCGAAGTCCGGCCAGAACATATCCGTGAAATAAAACTCGCAGTACGCAAGTTGCCAGAGCAGAAAATTACTGATGCGCTGTTCGCCGCCGGTGCGGATGAACAGATCCGGCTCCGGCGCATACGCCATCGACAGATATGGCGCCAGATCGGCTTCACTGAAATCGCTGCACTTGTCGGGTTGCGCCGCCAGCATGCGCTCGACGGCCTGCAGGATATCCCAGCGCCCACCATAGTTGGCGGCGATGGTCAATGTCATACGGGTATTCTCGGCGGTCAACGCCTCACAGCGGCAAATCATGTCGGAAAGCTGCGCATCGAAACGCGAGCGATCGCCGATTATCCGCGGACGTATGCCGTTTTCATGCATCTTGTGCACCTCGTTCTCCAGGGCACTCATGAACAGGCTCATCAAAAAGGAAATTTCCTCGGGTGGACGGCGCCAGTTCTCGGAACTGAAGGCAAACAGCGTCAGATGCTCGATGCCGCGCGCGATGCAGGCCTTGATCACCGTGCGCACCGCTTCGACACCACTCTTGTGGCCGGCAACCCGCGGCAGAAAGCGTTTCTTGGCCCAGCGACCGTTGCCGTCCATGATGATGGCAACATGACGCGGAACATCGCCAGTCGGTGGAACGGTCTGGGTGGAACTGGAGAACAGACTCACGCGGTCACCCCTGTGAAGTTACGCCGCAGAAAAAGCAGCAACGGCTCAAACAGCCAGCAAGTCCTTTTCCTTGTCGCCGAGGAGCTTGTCGATCTCGACAACAAAGCGGTCGGTGAGTTTCTGGATTTCGTCCTGAATGCGTCGCTCGTCATCCTCGGAGGCTTCCTTCTTCTTCAACGCCTCCTTGAGATATGCGTTGGCATCACGGCGCTGATTGCGCACCGCCACCTTGGCATTCTCGCCTTCCTGCTTGACGACCTTGATCAACTCACGGCGCCGCTCCTCGGTCAACATCGGCATCGGCACACGAATCACATCGCCCTGAGTTGCGGGATTCAAGCCGAGATCGGCGTCGCGGATGGCCTTCTCAACCTTGGCAACCAACGGTTTTTCCCAGGGCTGCACGCCGATGGTGCGTGAGTCGATCAACGTGACATTGGCGACCTGGGTGATCGGCACCATTGATCCGTAGTAATCGACCTGGACATGATCGAGGATGCCGGTGTGGGCGCGACCAGTGCGGATCTTGGCCAGATCATGCTTGAGTGCGTCGATCGACTTGAGCATTTTCTGCTCGGTCAGTTTCCTGAGTTCGGCGGTCACAATCATTCTGAGCTCCTAAAACTTCAACATTCCCTCAACTATGCACCATGGTGCCTTCGTTTTCACCGAGCACCACGCGCTTCAGCGCACCTTCCTTGAAAATCGAGAAGACGACGATCGGTAGGTTCTGGTCACGGCACAGCGCCAGCGCAGTCGCATCCATGACCTTCAGATTGCGATTGATGGCTTCGTCGAAGCTGATACGCTCGTAGCGCTGGGCCTTGGTGTCCTTGAGAGGATCAGCCGTGTAAATACCGTCAACCTTGGTTGCCTTCATGACGATTTCGGCGCCGATTTCCGAGCCGCGCAGCGCCGCTGCGGTATCGGTGGTGAAAAACGGATTGCCGGTGCCAGCGGCGAAAACGAGAACCTTGCCTTCTTCGAGATAGCGGATCGCTTTGCCGCGAATGTACGGCTCGACGTCCTGCTCCACGTTCAGCGCCGACTGCACACGGGCGTTGATACCCGCCTGACGCATCGCATCGGCCAGTGCCATGGCATTGATCACCGTGGCAAGCATACCCATGTAATCGGCCGTCGCGCGGTCCATGCCGGTTGAAGCACCAGCGACACCACGAAAGATATTGCCGCCGCCAATCACCACGCCGATTTCGACGCCGAGCGCGGCCACCGAGCCAATCTCGGCAACGATGCGCCCAAGCGTTTCCCGATTGATGCCATAAGCATCGTCGCCCATCAGCGCCTCGCCCGACAGCTTGACGAGGATGCGTTTGTAGCAGCTTTTTTGCACGGCACTCATGCAGGGTTCCCCGAAAGGATTATTTCGCTGCGGCTGCGGCGGCCTGTGCAGCTTGGGCAGCAACCTCGGCGGCAAAATCGTTGACCTTCTTCTCGATGCCTTCGCCGACGATGTAGAGCACGAAGCTCGCCACCGATGCGCCCTTGCTCTTCAGCAACTGCTCGATGGTCTGCTTGCCGTCCTCGGCCTTGACGAACACCTGGCCGAGCAGCGTGACTTCCTTCAGGTACTTTTGTACCGTACCTTCGGCAATTTTCTCCAGCATTTCTTCCGGCTTGCCGGCTTCGCGTGCCTTCTCGATGGCGATGCGCCGCTCGGTATCAAGCAGTTCGGCCGACACCCCCTTCGGGTCGAGCGACTTCGGCTTGGACGCAGCGATATGCATCGCCAGATCCCTGGCAAGTTGCTCATCGCCACCAACAACGTCGATCAGTACGCCGATCTTGCTGCCGCCATGGATGTAGCTGGTCAGCTTGCCTTGCGGTGCGATGCGCACGAAGCGGCGCATCGTCAGGTTCTCGCCGATCTTGCCGATCAGCGCGGTGCGTGTCGCCTCAACCGTCTCGTTGCCGATCTTCAGTGCCGAGAGCGCGGCGACATCCGCCGGATTGGCGGTTGCGACAAGTTGCGCGAGATTTTTCGTGAGTGCCAGAAAATCGTCATTCTTGGCGACGAAGTCGGTCTCGCAATTGACTTCAATGATCGCGCCGAGCTTGCCGTCGGCAGCAATGTGCAGACCGACCACCCCTTCCGCTGTAACTCGCGCGGAGGCCTTGCTGGCCTTGCTGCCAAGTTTGACGCGGAGGACTTCCTCGGCCTTGTCGAGATCGCCGCCGGCTTCCGTCAGCGCTCTTTTGCATTCCATCATCGGCGCGTCGGTCTTCTCGCGCAGTTCCTTGACCATGCTTGCGGTAATTTCCGCCATTGCTTTACTCCAGATTCAAAATCGTTTTACTGACATTACGACAGCGCAGGATGCGACCGACGGGGAAGCAGCGTCGCATCCCCCTGTCAGTCACCTTGAAATCGTCAGGCGGCTTCTTCCTCGATCTCGACGAATTCGTCGCCACCGGCAATTTCCTGTTCCAGTTCGGTCAGCGACTGACTGCGACCTTCGAGCACGGCATCGGCAACGCCGCGCGCATACAGGCGAATCGCCCGGCTCGAATCGTCGTTGCCGGGAATCACATAACTGACGCCATCCGGAGAGTGGTTGGTATCGACGACGCCGACCACCGGGATACCGAGCTTGCTGGCTTCGGTAATGGCAATCTTGTGGAAACCGACATCGATGACGAAAATCGCATCGGGCAAGCCGGGCATGTCCTTGATGCCGCCCATGCTCTTCTGTAATTTTTCGAGTTCGCGACGCGCTGTCAGCGCTTCCTTCTTGCTCATTTTGTCGAAAGAGCCATCCTGCATCATCTGCTCGAGGTCCTTGAGGCGCTTGATCGACAGCTTGACCGTCTTGAAGTTGGTCAGCATGCCGCCGAGCCAGCGCTCATCGACATACGGCATACCGGCGCGGCGCGCTTCCTCGGCAACGATCTCGCGTGCCTGGCGCTTGGTGCCAACAAACAGCACGGTGCCCTTTTTGGCTGACAGCTTGCGCACGAAAGCCAGCGCCTCCAGATACTTGGCAAGCGTATTTTCCAGATTGATAATGTGGATCTTGTTACGGTGGCCAAAAATATACGGGGCCATCTTGGGGTTCCAGAAGCGTGTCTGGTGACCGAAATGGACACCCGCCTCCAGCATTTCACGCATGCTTGTAGACATCTTAGAATCTCCGAATAGGGTTAATACCGCCGCCTGGCCGTGCTGCTTCCGGTATTGGAAGCCACCCTTTCGGCGCCAGGCGTGTGGATTTTTTACTGCATTTTTTACTGCATTTTTTACGACATCTTTTGCCATGGCTGGCCGGCAAAAAACCCAGGGAAAGAATCAACCCCATCGCGACCAGACACAACAAGCGCCGGATTATAGCGGGTTTTTATCTGTTTCTTCAAGCGATTTGCAGCCAATTTGCAGCCATTTGCCCGGCCAACAGGTAGAATTTCCATATTGACATCTCCCGTACAGACCCATGAGCATCGGCATCAAAACACCTGAAGACATCGAAAAAATGCGCATTGCCGGTATTCTCGCCGGCGAAGTACTCGACTACATTGCACCATTCACCAAACCCGGCGTGACCACCGAAGAGCTTGATCGCCTTTGCCACGACTACATGGTAAATGTGCAGCAGTGCATTCCGGCACCGCTCAACTACGCGCCGCCCGGCCACACGCCGTACCCGAAATCGATCTGCGCTTCGATCAATCACCAGGTTTGCCATGGTGTACCGAACAATCGTCCGCTGAAGAAAGGCGATATCGTCAATCTCGACATCACCACCATCAAGGACGGCTTCCACGGCGACAGCAGCCGCATGTTTATCATCGGCGAGGCCTCGATTCTCGCCAGGCGGCTTTGTGCCGTCGCCCACGAATGCCTGTGGCTGGGCATCGCCCAGGTGCGCCCCGGCAACCGGCTCGGCGACATCGGTGCGGCCATTCAGAAACACGCAGAAACAAATGGTTTCTCGGTGGTGCGCGAATCCTT
>Ga0073899_10001914_pt1 | contig 18922 bp, 20 predicted proteins | sample KloWWTmetaKNB5Ph_FD_88975 | JGI IMG/M metagenome (GOLD analysis project Ga0073899, IMG submission 88975) | Active sludge microbial communities from Klosterneuburg, Austria, studying microevolution and ecology of nitrifiers - Klosterneuburg... | ecosystem: Engineered > WWTP > Aerobic digester >... | reverse complement strand
GGTGATTGCAAAACGGTGTGCCTCGTCACGGATCTCCTGGATCAGGTGCAGGGCCGGGGCATCGGGGCGCAGATGCACCGGCTCACGCCCGTCCGGGAAGACCAGCTCTTCCAGCCCCGGCTTGCGGCTCTCCCCCTTGGCCACGCCGAACATGGTGATGGCCTCCAGCCCCAGTTCGGCCAGCACCTCCCTGGCCACGCCCATCTGGCCCTTGCCGCCGTCGATGAGGATCAGGTCGGGGCGAACGCCTTCTCCGGCAGCCACCTTCTCGTAGCGCCGGGTCAGGGCCTGGCGCATGGCGGCGTAGTCGTCACCCGCAGTAATGCCGGCGATGTTGTAGCGCCGGTACTCGGAGTTCTTCATGGCCTTGCCATCCCACACCACGCAGGAGGCCACGGTGGACTCGCCCATGGTGTGGGAGATGTCAAAACACTCGATTCGGCTGGGCGTATCGGACAGGCCAAGGGCATCGCGCAGGGCCTCAAGGCGCTGCTCACCCCGGCTGGACTCCTGCTCCCGCACCATCAGGGCCAGGCCGGCGTTGTTCTCGGCCATGCTCATCCACGCCCGCTCGTTTTCGTAGCGGGCCGCCATGACGCCGAGCTTCCCTTCGACCACCTCGTCGAGCGCCTCCTTAATGGTCGCGGGGTCGACGTTGACCAGGATCTTTCCCGGCAAGGGGTGGTCCAGGTAGTGCTGCTCGACAAAAGCCACCAGCGCATCCAGCGGCGTGCAGCCCTGGGCGTTGCTGGGGAACAGGGGCCGGTCACCGAGATGGCGCCCGCCACGGATCATGGCCAGGTTGACGCACACCATGCCGCCCCGCTCCACCGCAGCCAGCACATCCACGTCCTCATCCCTGGCGCTTTCGACAAACTGCTTGTGAAGCACAGCCTGCAGGTTGCGGATCTGGTCGCGATAGACGACGGCCTTCTCGAAGGCCAGCGCATCCGATGCCTCCTGCATGCGCCTGGACAAGTCGTCCACCACGTCGCCATGACGCCCGTTGAGGAACAGGCTGGCCAACTGCACGTCGGCGGCGTAGGCATCCTTGTCGATCAGCCCGACACAGGGCCCGGTGCAGCGCTGGATCTGGTGCAGCAGACAGGGCCGCGAGCGGTTGCTGAAAGTGCTGTCCTCGCAAGTGCGCAGGCGAAAGATCTTCTGCATCAGGTGCAGGCTTTCGCGCACGGCCCAGCTGTTGGGAAAGGGCCCGAAATAGCGTACCCCCTTCCGGAAACCACCCCGGTGATAGTAGATCTGCGGAAAGTCCCCCCCAGACAGGGCGATGTAGGGGTAGGACTTGTCGTCGCGGAACAGGATGTTGTACTTGGGCCCAAGGCTCTTGATGAGGTTGTTCTCGAGGATCAGGGCCTCGGCCTCGGAGCGGGTGGCGGTGATATCGACGCGCGCCACCTGCCCTACCATGATGGCGATGCGCGGACTGAGCTGGGTGCGCTGAAAATAGGACGACACCCGGCGCCTGAGGTTCTTCGCCTTGCCCACGTACAGCACGGCCTCGTCGGCCCCGATCATGCGATAGACACCGGGCTCCTCGGTCAGGGTGCGCAGGAAGACTTTGGCGTCGAAGGCCACGAGCGAACTCCGGCTCAGGCGAGGGCCAGCACGCCGTCGCGGGCCGCGCGGTAAGGCGCCCAGCCGGCCAGAGTGCCTGGATCGGCCGGCGCCGTACCCGGCCTGGGGCGCAGGGCCACGATGCGCTCGCGGCTGCCCGCGTGGGCCTGGGGGTGCCAGTTGTCGAGCAGGTCTACGGCCATGTCCGGGCGGTTGCACACCAGCACCATGTCGCAGCCGGCCGAGTGGGCCGCCTCGGCCCGGGCGACGATGCCGCCAGCCACGCTGGCGCCCTCCATGGTCAGGTCGTCGCTGAAGATCACGCCCTGGAAACCGAGCTTGCCGCGCAGGATGTCCTGCAACCAGAAGCGGGAAAAGCCCGCCGGACGGGCGTCGATGTTCTCGAAGATGACATGGGCCGGCATCACGCCGCCGAGCTGGGCGGAGAGCAGGCGGAAAGGAAGGATGTCCTCGGCCCAGACGTCCTCGAAGCTGCGTCCATCAACGGGAATCGCCACGTGGGAGTCCGCCTCGACGGCCCCATGTCCGGGAAAATGCTTGCCCACCGCCCGCAGGCCAGCGTCGGCCAGCCCGGCCACGACCTCGCCGGCCAGCTCGACGGTGACCTGGGGATCCCGATGGAAGGCCCGATCGCCGATGACGCTGCTGACGCCGTAATCCAGGTCGAGCACTGGCGCGTAACTCAGATCCACACCGTGGGCCCGCAATTCGGCCGCGAGCACAAAACCGGCCTGGCGGGCACAAGCCCTGCCAACTGCCGGATCGGCAGCCCAGGCCTCACCGAGGCGACGCATCGCCGGCAGCCGGGTGAAGCCCTCACGGAAACGCTGCACGCGCCCGCCTTCATGATCGACAGAAATCACCAGCTCCGGCCGGGCCGCGCGGATCGCCCCGGTGAGGGCGCGCAACTGCGCCGGCTCGGCATAGTTCCGGGCAAACAGGATGACGCCGCCGACAAGGGGATGCTGCAGGATCTCCCGCTCTTCGGCGGTGATCTCATGGGCAGCCACGTCGAGCATGACGGGGCCGGGAAGGGCAGGAGATGACTTCATGGTTTTTCGATGACGGCAAAGGCGACAACATAGTCGGCCTCGTCGGACAGGCTGAGATGGGCGCTGAGACCCCGCTCCGCCATGTAGTCGGCAAGGCCTGGCGAATACTCGAAGTGCGGTTTTCCCAGGGCATCGTGGCCGACCCGCATTGCATGCAGCGTGGCCGGCACGGCAACGCCGGTACCCAGCGCCTTGCCAAAGGCCTCCTTGGCGGCAAAGCGCTTGGCCAGGAAACGGGCCGGCGCGGATGCGGCCTGGAAGGCGGCGCGCTCGGACGCATCCAGGATGCGCTCGGCGAAACGCACACCGTGGCGGATCAGCGCATCCTCCATGCGGGCCACCCGCACGATGTCGGTACCGACCCCGTGGATCACGCCTGCTCGCCGCGCTCGGCAGCTTCCCGCATGAGGCGTTTCATCTCGCGCACCGCCTCACGCAGGCCGGTGAACACCGAGCGACTGACGATGGCGTGCCCGATGTGCAGCTCGCGAATCCCCGGCAGACGGGCGATGGGCTGGACGTTGTAGTAGTTGAGGGCGTGGCCGGCATTGAAGCGCAGCCCGAGCTGCCGTATCGCGGCCCCCGCCTGGCGGATCTTGTCGATCTCGGCCAGCACCGCCGGGCTCTCGGCGTCGCGCCCTGCTCCGTGGAAAACATGGGCATAGGGGCCGGTATGGATCTCGCACACCTTTGCGCCAATCCGCGCCGCCGCCTCCACCTGGGCGATCTCGGCATCGATGAAGACGCTGACGATGATGCCCTCCTCTGCCAGACGCGCCACGGCATCCTTGAGGCGGGCCTCCTGGGAAACGATGTCGAGGCCGCCTTCGGTAGTCACCTCATGACGCCCCTCGGGCACGAACATGGCCATCTGGGGCTTCAAGGCGCAAGCGATGCCGACCATCTCGTCGGTCGCCGCCATCTCGAGGTTGAGCTTGATCTGGGTGAGCTCACCAAGCTTGCGTACATCCGCATCCTGGATATGGCGGCGATCCTCGCGCAGGTGCACGGTGATGCCGTCCGCACCGCCAAGATGGGCTTCCACGGCGGCCCAGCAGGGGTCGGGCTCCCAGGTGCGACGGGCCTGACGCAGGGTGGCCACGTGGTCGATATTGACGCCGAGTTCGATCAAGAGGGGTCTCCGGGATAGGCAAACAGTTCGGTGAACACACGGCGGGACTGGAGCACCTGCCCGCCGAGGTAATGCTGGATGAGCCGGCGCATCAAGGCCTTGCTCTGGGCCAGGGTATCGGGATCGCGAAGATCCTGGTGGGCCATGTCGATGAGCGTTTTGCCACGGACCACCGCCGGATCGTCGATCCCGTGTTCGTCCAGGGCTACCGCGCCGCGCTCGATTATATAGGCGTAGTAAGTGTCGGGCCGGACGGGCACGCCGTCGCAATCCGACTCCAGCTCAAGGCCGTAACCGAGCTCCTGGAGCAGCGCCAGCTCAAACCGCCGGAGCACCACTTCCTGGGATTCGCCCACGGCCAGTGCCCGCAAAGCTCCACCGTAGGCCTGGTAGAGCGCCGGGTGGGCATCTTCCCGGGGCATCAGGCGCAACAGGAGCTCGTTGAGGTAATAGGCGCACAGCAGGGCCTGGCCCCCGAGGAGCGGTTGCCCGCCCTGCCACTCGGCACGGACCAGGGTCTTCATCTCGCCGCCCCCGCTCCAGTCGATGAACAGAGGCTGAAAGGCCATCAGCACGCCGCGGAGCTGCGACATGGGACGCCGCGCGCCCTTGGCCACCAGGCCGATGCGGCCGTGGTCGCGGCTGAAAACCTCGACGATCAGGCTGGTTTCCCGGTAGGGATAGCTGTGCAGCACGAAGCCGGGCTGCTGGTCGATACGCTGCCTGACACTCACGGCGGGCAGTTCCGGCCGGGCTTACTCGTAACCTAGGCTCTTGAGGGCCCGCTCATCGTCGGCCCAGCCGCTCTTGACCTTGACCCAGACCTCCAGGAAGACCTTGGAGTCGAAGAGTTTTTCCATCTCGAGGCGGGCTTCGGTGCCGATACGCTTGAGACGCTCACCGCCCTTGCCGATCACCATGGCCTTGTGGGCCGACTTGTCGACGATGATGGCCGCATGGATGCGGCGCAAGCCGGGCTCGGCCTCAAACTTCTCGATCTCGACCGTCATGCCATAGGGCAGCTCTTCACCCAGTTGGCGGAACAGCTTCTCACGCAGGAATTCCGCCGCAAGGAAACGTTCGCTCCGGTCGGTGATGTCGTCCGCATCGAAGATGGGGTCCCCGGCAGGCAAGTAAGGCTGGGCCGCCTTGATCAACTGGTCGGTGTTGCGCCCTTTCTCGGCACTCACCGGGACGATCTCCGCAAACGGGAACACGGCGCTCATCTTCTGCATGAAGGGCAGCATGCGCGCTTTTTCCTCCAGGAGATCAACCTTGTTGATCACCAGGATCACCTTGGCGCCCTCGGGAAGCAGCTTGACCACCTGCTCGTCCTCGGGCCCGAAGCGACCGCTTTCGATGACGAAGAGCACCAGATCCACATCCGCCAGCACCTGGGTCACGGTGCGGTTCATGGCCCGATTGAGAGCGTTCTTGTGGCGGGTCTGGAAACCCGGGGTATCCACGAAGATGAACTGGGATGCCCCCTCAGTGAGCACACCGGTTACCCGGTGACGGGTGGTCTGGGCCTTGCGCGAAACAATGCTGATCTTCTGACCGATCAGGCGATTGAGCAGGGTGGACTTGCCGACGTTGGGACGGCCGACAATGGCGACAAAGCCCGTGCGGAAGGGCTGGTCGACAGGAGATACGGTTTCGGTCATTGCTTGGGGAGGAGTTCCAGCGCCCGCTGGGCGGACTGCTGTTCGGCAGCGCGGCGACTCACGCCGATGCCGCGGGTCTTGAGGCCAAGGCCGGCGATCTCGCACTCGACCTCGAATTCCTGCTGGTGGGCCTCGCCACGGGTATCGGCGAGGGAGTATCGGGGAAGCGCCATGCGCCGGCCCTGCAGCCATTCCTGCAGGGCGGTCTTGGGATCTTTCAGGGCGCGGGCCGGGTCGAGAGCGGTCAGGGACGATTCGTAGAGCCGATCAATGACCGCCTTGGCTGCCTCGAAACCGGCATCAATGTATACCGCGGCAAAGATGGCTTCCAGTGCATCGGCGAGAATGGATGGGCGGCGATGACCGCCGCTTTTCAGCTCACCCTCACCCAGGCGCAGGTAGTCACCGAGATTCAGGCCGTCGGCAAGTCGGTGCAGGGCTTCCTGGCGCACCAGATTGGCCCGCAGGCGGGACAAGTCGCCTTCACGCAGTTCTGCAAAACGTCCGAACAGGGCCAGGGCAGTCACGCAGTTGAGGACACTGTCCCCCAGAAACTCGAGCCGCTCATTGTGGGGCGACCCGAAACTACGATGAGTCACGGCCTGTTCGAGCAGTTCGGGGCGGGCAAAGCGATGGCCGATGGCCCGCTGCAAACCTTCCAGCTTCATAGCGGCCTGATCAACGGGAAGCCCCGGTGGTCGCCGAGAAATCGATGACAAGACTCACGTTGGAGAACAGATGAACCTTGCGGGAATAGTCGACCGAGATCACGATCCGGCCGTCCTCCTTGGTGATGTCCAGATCGGAAGGAGAAATGCTGGTGATGTCGTCCACTGTGGCACGCTTGGAAAACGCGTTGCGCAACTGGGGCACACTGGCGTTCTGAGGATCTGCTTCACTGGCCACTGCGGCAATTGAGCGCTTGATGCCGTGATACTCGGTCAATACCGGCACCAGCTTCAGACCCAGCATTAGGACCGAAGCAAGAGCGGCGCCGACAAACAGCACACCGATGAGGCTGAGGCCCGACTGACTTTTTCGCGTCATGATCAATGGAAGCTGCCGATACGTTTCAGATCACTGAAATTGAACCAGATGAAGAATGCCTTGCCAACGATATTCTGCTCGGGGACGAAACCCCAGCCACGGCTGTCGAAACTGCCGTCCCGGTTGTCACCCATCATGAAATAGTGACCATCCGGCACGGTGCAGGTCACACCGCGGCTAGTATAGGTGCAGTTGTCGCGGTAGGCGTACTGGGTAATCTGGGAAACAAAGGCCGGTGCGTCATTTTCCACGATGATGCTGTGCTCGACCTCGCCAAGCTTTTCGGCCCGGCGCGGTGAATAGTAGAGACGGTCGGCGTGGAGGTAATCACCCTCATCACGCTGGGTCATGGCCACGCCATTGATGCTCAGCTTCTTGTCGATGTACTCGACCTTGTCACCGGGCAAACCCACCACACGCTTGATGTAGTCGAGGGACGGATCGGCCGGGAAGCGAAAGACCATGACGTCACCGCGCTTGGGCTGGTTAACCTCGACGACCTTCTTGTTGATGACCGGCAGACGAATCCCGTAAGTCCATTTGTTGACGAGGATAAAGTCCCCCACCAGCAGGGTGGGAATCATCGAACCCGAGGGAATCTTGAAGGGCTCGACAACAAACGAGCGCAGGCAGAAAACCACCAGGATCACCGGAAAGAAGCTGGCCCCGTACTCCACCCACCAAGGCGACTTGGCCCCCACAGAACGCCGCTTGCTTGCAACGAAGTGGTCAAGTGCCCACAGGACACCACTCAGGACCAGCAAGCCGAAAAGAATCAGGGCGAAATTCACGCACACACTCCTGCTGCCGGACGCACCGGCTTATTTGCCTTCATCGACCCGCAGCACGGCCAGAAACGCCTCTTGCGGAATCTCCACGTTGCCCACCTGCTTCATCCGCTTCTTGCCCTCCTTCTGCTTCTCGAGGAGCTTCTTCTTCCGCGTGATGTCGCCGCCGTAGCACTTGGCCAGCACGTTCTTGCGCAGGGCCTTGATGGTCTCGCGAGCCACGATGTTTGAGCCGATAGCCGCCTGGATGGCCACATCGAACATCTGGCGCGGAATCAGCTCACGCAGTTTGGCGACCAGCTCACGGCCACGGTACTGGGAGTTGGCCCGGTGTACGATGATGGACAGGGCATCCACCTTCTCGCTGGACACCAGCACATCGAGCTTGACCAGATCGGCAGCACGGTACTCCTTGAATTCATAGTCGAGAGAGGCATAGCCCCGCGACACGGATTTCAGCTTGTCGAAGAAGTCCATCACGACTTCGTTCATGGGCATGTCGTAGATCAATTGCACCTGACGACCGTGGTAAAGCATATCCACCTGGGCGCCACGCTTCTGGTTGCACAGGGTGATGACTGAGCCCACGTACTCCTGGGGCAGGAAGATGATCGCCTTGATGATTGGCTCCCGCACCTCCTCCACCTTGGAGAGATCCGGCAGACGCGACGGGTTGGAGATCTGCTCGACCGTACCATCCTTCATGAGCACCTCATAGACCACGGTCGGCGCCGTGGTGATGAGATTCATGTCAAATTCACGCTCCAGGCGCTCCTGGACGATCTCCATGTGAAGCAGCCCCAGGAAGCCGCAGCGGAAGCCGAAACCCAGGGCCTGGGACACTTCGGGCTCGAACTGCAGGGACGCATCATTGAGGCGCAGCTTTTCGAGGGATTCGCGCAGCTGGTCGTACTCGTTGGACTCCACCGGGTACAGGCCCGCAAACACCTGGGGCTTGATTTCCTTGAAGCCAGCCAGCGGCTGTTCAGCCTTGCGGTTGGCCAGGGTGATGGTGTCACCGACCTTGGCGGACTTCAGCTCCTTGATGCCGGCAATGATGAAACCCACCTGACCGGCGGACAGGGTGTCACGCTGCTGGGACTTGGGCGTAAACACGCCAACCTGCTCGCACAACTGCTGCACGCCGGTGGACATGAACATGATTTTGTCCTTGGGCTTGAGCGAGCCATCCACCACGCGCACCAGCATCACGACGCCCACGTAGTTGTCGAACCAGGAGTCGATGATCAGGGCCTTGAGAGGCGCATCACGATCGCCTTTGGGCGCGGGAATGCGGGTGATCACCGCCTCAAGAATGTCCTCGACACCCATGCCCGTCTTGGCAGAGCACGGGATCGCATCGGTCGCGTCGATGCCGATCACGTCTTCGATCTCCTGCTTCGCGCCATCCGGATTGGCCTGGGGCAGGTCCATCTTGTTCAGTACCGGCACCACCTCCACGCCCTGCTCCAGCGCCGTGTAGCAGTTGGCCACCGTTTGCGCCTCAACGCCCTGGGAAGCGTCCACCACCAACAGGCCGCCTTCGCAGGCAGCAAGGGAACGGGAGACTTCATAGGAGAAGTCCACGTGCCCCGGCGTGTCGATAAGGTTGAGGTTATAGATCTGACCATCCCTGGCGCGATAGCTCAGCGCTGCCGTCTGGGCCTTGATGGTGATGCCACGCTCACGCTCGATATCCATCGAGTCAAGCACCTGGCTTTCCATCTCGCGGGCGGAGAGGCCTCCGCACAGTTGGATGATCCGGTCGGCCAGGGTGGATTTACCGTGGTCGATATGGGCAATGATCGAGAAGTTTCTGATGTGTTGCATGTGGGCCATGAAAAAGGGTGCCAAAGGGCACCCTGATAAATTTTGTTTGCCTGGCAAAGACTTGCATTCTAACCGATACGCCGTAAATGAGCACGAACGGCAGATTCATCAAGGAAGTGGTGGCAAATCTCGGTATCTCCATCGAGCACGACCGGGACCCACTCGCTCCACCGGGCCTCAAGGGCTTCGTGGGCGTCCACATCCACGACCGTCACCCTGAAGCCCAATTCATCCTGCAACGGCTTGAGGGCATCAAGCAGGTCATGGCACAAATGGCACCACTCCCGGCTCAACACGGTGAGCTCGCGATCAGCGCTCAAGGGAGCGCACCGGAACAAAGGTTTGCATGTCACCACGCGCGACCAGCAGCGTCACGGCCTGGCCTGCATCCAGGCCTGCCACGGCACGATTGAACTGTTCGACCGAGCGGGTCTCGATGCGCACCCCCTTGCTGACCAGCGCCAGAATCCCATCCCCCGCCTGGATCTCGGAGGCCCGGGCAGAGGCGCTGCGCAGAGCCTCCACCACCACGCCACCCGCGGCAAACCGTCCGTCCCGACGCTGCTCGGCATTGGGCTCGACAACGGTGATCCCAAGTTTGTTGGGCGATACGGCCTCAGGCTTGGACTGGCGAGCAGTCACCTTGCGGGGCTTCTCCTCGGGCAGTTCGGCCACCTGTACGGTCAAGGCCTTGACCGCCCCACGGCGCCACACCTGCACCGGCACCCGGCTTCCCGGGCGGGTACTGCCCACCAGGCGCGGAAGATCTGCCGACATATCCACCGCACGACCATCGAAACTCAGGACGATGTCACCCTGCTCAAAGCCTGCTTTCTCTGCCGGACTTGCCTTCTCAACCAAACTGACCAAGGCGCCACCGGGCTTGCCCAACCTAAAGCTGTCAGCCAGATCGCGGGACACCTCTTGTATGACCACGCCAATTCGGCCACGCTGGACACGGCCGGCAACTCGCAACTGCTCGTGCACCCCCATAGCAACATCAATGGGGATAGCAAAGGACAACCCCATGAAACCACCTGTGCGGCTGTAGATCTGGGAATTGATCCCCACCACCTCACCCTTCATGTTGAAGAGCGGCCCTCCGGAATTACCGGGATTGATGGCAACGTCAGTCTGGATGAAGGGAACAAAGTTCTCCTGGGGCAGGGAACGCCCCTTAGCGCTGACGATCCCTGCCGTCACAGAATTCTCGAAACCGAAGGGCGAACCAATGGCCACGACCCAGTCCCCTACCCGCAGCTTTGCCGGATCACCCAGGTTCACCTTCGGCAGGCCTGCCGCTTCGATCTTCAGCAGGGCCACATCGGTCCGGGCATCCGTCCCCATCACTCGGGCGCGGAACTCCCGCTTGTCGGTCAACTTGACGATGATCTCGTCGGCACCCTCCACCACGTGGGCGTTGGTCAGGACGTAACCATCCGCCGATACGATGAAACCCGAGCCCAGGGAGCGATTATCGGGTTCGCTCCCCCGGGGAGTTCCCGGATGACGCGGCACAAAGCGTCGAAAGAAGTCGAACATCGGATCGTCTTCTTCCAGGCTGGGCACACCCGGGCGCGCCTGCCGCACGGCCTGTGTGGTGCTGATATTCACCACTGCCGCCCCCTGCCGTTCGGCAAGCCCGGCGAAATCGGGCAGATCCCGCGCGACCACCGGGGTAACGAGCATCACCGAAAGGAGCACCACGAAACTGCGGGAAGCCATTTGCGCCAACACCGAAACGCTCATCGCCCACAGCCTCCGGCCGGCTCACCGGCAACACGCTCAATCTTCATGGGCATCACCCCTGCAGGCCCGCTGCGAGCACGCCCAAAGAGATACATCGCCACGCCGCCTGCACCTGCCCCCAGCGCTGCCGGCAAATCCGTGTTGCCGCCTGTCGCCAATACCGTTCCCAGCGCGGCACCGACAAGCACCCCAAGAATGGGGCCGCCGTAGGTGAACAGTGCCGCTCTGAGGGGGACTGCGTCGTCCACAAAGACACCGACCGGATCTCCCGGCAGGGCATCGATCTCGTTGAGCAATCTCAACTCCCGGCGAGCCTGACCGAAGGGCCGGGCGATATTTACACCACCACACCCCCCCGCTTCGTGACAACGCCCGCAACCGCCGGAAACGGAGACGTCAACCCAGGCATAGGCGCCTTCTACACGACTCACCACGCCCCGTGCACGCATCACCGCTTCCGCATTTCCACGCCATCGGCAATCCGCACCAACGCCTGCGCCGGAACCTCACCAAGTACAGTGATGCGGTGATCGGCGACGCTGCGCCGGAAGATGTTGAAGGAGCCGGATGCGCTCAGTCCGCTCTGGGCCGTGCCCTTGCCCGACTCAGGCTCGATGAACACTGAGATGGCGGCAAGGCCGTCTGAGAAGACCACATGATAGGCCTCACCCCGCTCCTTGCGCGCCTGGCGCGCCACCGAAACAACCTGCCGAAAGCCAGGAATTGAGTGCTTGAAGACCCAGCCGATATCCTCGACCTTCACATCGTTGCCCCGAGCGTTCACCACCTTCCAGTCTGCGGAACGGACAAACCGAGAGCGCACCTTTTCTTTGTCGAAAGGGGCTCCGATCTGCACTTCCGTAAACACGAACTGCTTGATACTGTCGCCCTTCTCCCCCATCAGACGGGCGCGCAGTAACAGCCCCGACGCAACATCAGCCCATAGGTGATGACCAAAACGCATGTCGTCCCGGGGTTCAAGAATAATCTGCTGACTCTCCATCCCGGCAATCCGGGAAATCTCACCCTTTCGAATACGGTAGTTCTCGGCAAGGGCGCTGGGCGAAGGCGGCAAACGCGCAGGAAAGCTTCTACGAGCGCCAAATTGGTCCACGATCAGCAGCTTCTGTTCAGGGAGAAAGCACTGCACTTCGTCGTTATTGCGAACCACCTCCCGCGGACTGCCATCAAGCGCTTCCAGCTTTTCGTACTCGCCGTTGGCATCCACCAGATGGGTGATGCGCGACGTTTCCATGTGCTTGCCGCTCTGATAAGTGAAGGTACCTGTGTAATTGAGCTTGTGCGCTGCGCTCGATATCCGCCCCAGCCAGCTCAGAGGATCGTTCGGCACCTGAGCCAACGCCGACCCGCAACCGGCAAAAACAACCGCCAGGAAGCAAAGGAAGCGCTTCATCGCTCGCCGGCCGCCCGCGTCTCGGAAACGGAGCGCACATACATCGCCACGCCCGGCATGGCAGCCGAAGGCGCCATGGCCTGATGAGCAATCAGATATTCACGCTCGGAAGGCTCGGAAGAAGCCGCCGCGAGCCGGGCCGAAGACGTTGCATCGACAACCGCTACGGCAGGAACCGGCTTCTTGAGTGCGGCCAGGGGTGCCGATGTCGATCCCGGAGCGTTCAAGGTCATGGCCACCCAGCCAACCGCAGCCACGCCCATCACCGATGCAGCGATCGGCATAAAGTGACGAATCCAGCCGTTACGCGGCTCCACCTGCGTGGGCGCCAGTACCGTGGGCTCGTCGTCCAGGCGCAACATGAGCCGACTTGTGAAATCCGCCGACATCACGGGCTCATCCCGCAATACATCTCCGATAAGACTGTAGTGATCCCATTCCCGCCGCAGGCCACCATCCCGTTTCAGGGAATCCAGCATGCGGACAGAGGCGGCCTCGTCAAGCGCGCCATCCAGCAGGGCAGAAACTTTCTCTTTCATCGTCTTACCACCTCTTGTTCGGAGCCGTATCGAGCAACGGCTTGAGCTTTTCTGAAATTGCTTCACGTGCGCGGAAAATCCGCGAACGCACCGTGCCTATCGGGCACTCCATGATCGTGGCGATCTCTTCGTAGCTCAAACCTTCGATCTCTCGCAGCACGATCGCAGTCCTCAGTTCCTCGGGCAAGGCCTCCATGGCCACATTGACCGTGTCACCGATCTGCTTGGTCATCAGCAGCCGTTCAGGCGTATTGATATCGCGAAGCTGATCTCCCTCCTCGAAGGTCTCGGCCTCTTCCGAATCGAACTCCGTAGACGTAGGGGCGCGACGCCCTTGGGACACAAGGTAGTTCTTGGCAGTATTGATCCCGATCCGGTATAGCCATGTGTAGAAAGCACTGTCTCCCCGGAACGACGGCAAGGCTCGATAAGCCTTGATGAACGTCTCCTGGGCAACATCCTCCACTTCGGCGGGATCCCGGATCAATCTCGACAGCAGGCGGCCAAGCTTGCGCTGATACTTGGAGACGAGCAGCCCAAACGCCTGCTTGTCTCCACGCTGCACTCGCTCAACCAAAAGCTGGTCAATTTCGCGATCACTCATGGTCGGGGAACGTGATCCTTCGTAGTCGTGACCGGGACGGTCACCGACCGCGGAGTATACCGCGAGACATCCTCATTCCTCGCCGAAGTAATCGCTAGACTGCCCGACGCACGTATAGTTCAGTCACACGCAGGGTCTTGGGCGTTCAGTGTGGCCGAGTGCCCATGCTATAGTCGGCACTCCGTAATATCGCCCTTTGCGGCAACTCCAGAAGTGATCGCTTTCGATGTCCTCATCCTGGGCAGCGGCCTTGCCGGACAGTCCCTCGCACTGCGCCTTGCCGACAAGCTCAAGGTAGCCCTCATCACCAAGCGAACCCTTGAGGACAGTGCCAGCGCCTGGGCCCAGGGAGGCATCGCCGCCGTCCTCGACCCCGCCGACAGCACGGAGGCCCACGTGGCCGACACGCACACGGCCGGCGCCGGGCTCTGCTCCGACAAGGCCACCCGCTTTGTCGTCGAGAATGGCCCCCGGGCGATACGCTGGCTGATAGACCACGGTGTCCCTTTCACCCCAGACGCGACCTCACCGATCGGCTATCACCTCACTCGGGAAGGCGGCCACGGCCAGCGCCGCGTCATCCACGTGGCCGACGCCACCGGCGCTGCCGTACAGGCCACCCTGACCGAGCAGGTCAGGGCCCATCCGAACATTTCAATCTTCGAACAGCACATTGCGGTCGACCTCATCGTCGGCGACAAGATCGGCAGGCCGGGCGAAGGCTGCCTCGGAGCCTATGTGCTGGATATCGCCAGCGACGAAGTTCGCACCTTTGCCGCCCCGCACACCGTGCTTGCAACCGGCGGCACCGGAAAGGTTTACCTCTACACCACCAATCCCGACACCGCCACTGGCGACGGGGTGGCCATGGCCTGGCGTGCAGGTTGCCGGGTGGCGAATATGGAGTTCATCCAGTTCCACCCCACCTGTCTCTACCATCCCCAGGCCAAGTCCTTCCTGATCTCCGAGGCCGTTCGTGGCGAGGGTGGGCTGCTGCGCCGCCCCGACGGTTCGCGCTTCATGCCCGACCATGACCCCCGGGAAGAGCTCGCGCCCCGGGACGTCGTCGCCCGGGCCATCGACTTCGAGATGAAGAAGCATGGCTTGGACTGTGTCTTCCTCGACATCAGCCACAAACCTGCCGATTTCCTCGAAGCCCATTTCCCCAACATCCTGGCCCGTTGTGCTGAGTTGGGCATAGACATCACCCGCCAGCCGATACCTGTCGTCCCCGCCGCGCACTACTCCTGCGGCGGAATCGTGACCGATCTCCAGGCACGAACCGACGTGGCAGGCCTGCACGCCGTCGGCGAGTCAGCCTGCACGGGCCTGCATGGCGCCAATCGACTGGCCAGCAATTCGCTTCTGGAATGCCTGGTTTTCGGTGAGGCAGCGGCCAGGGACATCCTGGAAAATCCCCGCCACCACCCAACCGACCTGCCCCAGTGGGACGAGAGCCGGGTGACAGACGCCGACGAGGCGATTGTGATCTCCCATAACTGGGAGGAATTACGCCGCTTCATGTGGGACTACGTGGGCATTGTGCGCACCAACAAGCGCCTCCGGCGCGCCCAGCACCGCATCCGCCTGCTGGCCAGGGAAATCGACGAGTTTTACAGTCACTTCCGCATCTCGAACGATCTGATCGAGCTGCGGAACCTGGTTGTCACCGCGGACCTCATCGTGCGTAGCGCCCTGAAGCGCAAGGAAAGCCGTGGCCTGCATTTCAGTCGGGACTATCCGGAAACCCAGCCCAAGGCCCGGGACACCGTGATTCGCCCAGGCAAGATCCGCAGCTGACCGCCTAGGTATCGCCCGAGGCGGCCGCGGTCAGTGACCCGACCCTCAGGCGAAGCCAGACCTGGAGCGCCCGCCACGCGGTGGGCGCCATCTGGTCGCGGACGAGCAGGCGTGCACCAGCCCCCCCGCCCCGTGCCTCGCGCCACACCAGCCAGATCGCTCCGCCGCTCACCACCGTGGAAGAGGTGACCCTGGCTGGCGCGCCATCAACTGCAGCCTCCGGCGCAAAATACAGGCCCCCGTCTTCGCCCATACCGAGCACGAACGCCCCCCTTCGAGCCGCGCCCAGCTCCCTCACAAGGGACAGGGCAACGATGGCCAGCCCCAGGCAAACCTGCCACGGCTCCGGAAGAAACAGACATGAAAAAGCCGCCAGGGCATGCCCCCCTGCCAGTAGCAGGACGAGGCGCCGTGACGGCCTGATTTCAATGACGTTCAAGACGCACGGCCTCCCGTGTCGCCTCTTTCGTCAGATCTTGCGAAACACCAGCGTACCGTTGGTGCCACCAAAACCGAAATTGTTCTTCATTGCCACATCAATCTTCATCGGACGGGCCACATTCGCACAGTAGTCCAGATCACACTCCGGATCCTGTTCGAAAATGTTGATGGTCGGGGGAGAGACCTGGTGATACACCGCCAGGGTGGTGAACACAGACTCGAGCCCGCCGGCACCACCGAGCAGGTGCCCGGTCATGGATTTAGTGGAATTCACCACCAGGGTCTTGGCCACATCAGCACCAAAAGCCAGCTTGATGGCCTCGGTCTCGTTCTTGTCACCCAGCGGCGTGGAGGTGCCGTGGGCATTGAGATACTGCACCTGATCCCCATTGATGCCGGCGTTGCGGAGCGCATTGACCATGCTCCGGCGCGGGCCGTCGGTATCCGGCGCAGTCATGTGGTAGGCATCACCGCTCATGCCGAAACCAGCCAGCTCCGCATAAATGCGCGCCCCACGCTTCACTGCATGCTCGTACTCTTCAAGCACCAGCACACCCGCGCCTTCACCGAGGACAAAACCATCCCGGTCCTTGTCCCAAGGACGGCTCGCAGTTGCGGGATCGTCGTTGCGGGTAGACAAGGCCTTGGCCGACGCAAATCCGCCAACAGCCAGAGGCGTGACTGTGGACTCAGCCCCACCGCACACCATGACGTCGGCGTCACCGTATTCGATCATGCGCGCGCTGGTACCAATGGCGTGCAACCCGGTGGTACAGGCCGTCACCACTGCGATATTCGGCCCCTTCAGACCGAACATGATCGACAGATTGCCGGAGATCATATTGATGATCGTGCCCGGAATGAAGAAGGGCGAGATCTTGCGAGGACCGCCGGCGAGGAAATCGTCGTGCGTTCCTTCGATCATCGGCAGACCACCGATGCCCGAACCGATATTGACACCGATCCGCTCAGCATTGGCCTCGGTAACTTCGATTCCGGAATCACGGAAAGCCTGAATGCCCGCAGCGAGGCCGTAGTGGATGAAACCATCCATACGACGCGCCTCTTTCGGCGAGAGATAAGCCGCAAGATCGAAGCCTTTTACCTCACCGGCGATCTTCACCGGAAAGGAAGAGGTATCGAAACGGGTAATCTCGCCGATGCCGGAACGCCCATTGGTGATGGCGTCCCAAGCTTCAGACACGGTATTACCGACCGGCGAAATAACGCCAAGGCCGGTGACGACGACTCTGCGACGGGTCAAGGCAGGCTCCGGGGGATTACTTCTTGAGGTGAGCGGTGACGTAGTCGATCGCCTGCTGAACGCTGGTGATCTTTTCGGCCTCTTCGTCGGGGATCTCGCACTCGAACTCTTCTTCAAGGGCCATCACCAACTCGACGGTGTCGAGGGAGTCGGCGCCCAGGTCGTCCACGAAGGAAGACTCGTTCTTGATCTCGGACTCGTTCACGCCGAGTTGTTCGGCAACGATCTTCTTGACGCGCTGTTCAATATTTTCCATGTGATAACTCCTTCCCAGATTGTGCGGGTGAATTCAAAAACCCCCGCATTCTACCAAAAACGCGCACCCCCGCCAGCACGGCGAGATTTACGCCATGTACATGCCGCCATTCACGTGCAGGGTTGCCCCCGTCACGTAGGAGGCTGCGGGGGAGGCCAAAAAGCCCACCACGCCTGCAATCTCTTCCGGTTTGCCGAGACGGCCGAGGGCAATCTTGCCCGCCAGCTCCTTGCGCTGAGCCTCTGGCAGGTCCTTGGTCATATCGGTATCGATGAAGCCCGGTGCCACACAATTGACCGTGATGTTGCGGCTACCGAGCTCCTGGGCCAGGGCTCGGGTCATGCCGGCCACACCGGCCTTGGCCGCAGCATAGTTGGCCTGCCCGGCGTTGCCCGAGCTACCGACCACCGAGGTGATGTTGATGATGCGGCCGACACGGGCCTTCATCATGCCGCGCATGACTAGCTTGGACATGCGGAAGACAGCCTTGAGGTTGGTGTCGATGACCGCATCCCACTCGGCGTCCTTCATGCGCATGGAGAGGTTGTCACGAGTGATGCCGGCGTTGTTCACCAGGATGCCCACCGCCCCGAAAGCCTTCTCGATCTCACCCAGAGCCGCATCACAGGCTTCGGCATTGGTCACATCGAGGGCCAGACCCCGCCCCTTGACACCTGCGGCCTCAAGGCCAGCCTGGATGTCGACAGCACCGGCCTCGGAGGTGGCAGTGCCGACCACCGTCGCCCCAAGCCGACCCAACTCAAGCGCAATGGCTCTACCGATACCGCGCGATGCGCCGGTAACCAGCGCAACCTGACCTTGCAGAACCTGACTCATGCGTCCCCCGTGATCTTGAGAATGTCATCCAGACTGGCTGCGTCGGCGATCGCGCCGCCCTGCAGACCGCCCTCAATGCGCTTGGTCATGCCAGCCAGCACCTTGCCGGGACCGCACTCGAAGACGTGAGTCGCACCACGCCGGGCGATCTCCTGCACCGTCTCGATCCAGCGCACCGGCGAATAAGCCTGGCGCACCAGCGCATCCTTGATCCGGCCGGGCTGATCCTCGACAGCCACGTCCACATTATTGAGCACGGGAATGCTCGGCACACGGACCTCGATCTCGACCAGGGCCTGCTGGAGACGCTCGGCAGCAGGCTTCATCAGGGCGCAATGGAAGGGCGCGCTGACGGGCAGCAGAACGGCACGTTTTGCCCCCTTGGCCTTGGCAATGACAATGGCCCGCTCGACCGCAGCCTTGGATCCGGCGATCACGATCTGCCCCGGAGAGTTGAGATTGGCTGCAGAAACCACATCTCCCTGAGCCGCCTCGGCACAGGCCTCAATGGCCTGGGCTTCGTCGAGCCCCAGCAGCGCAGCCATGGCGCCTTCGCCCTGCGGCACGGCCTCCTGCATGGCCTGGGCGCGCAGGCGCACGAGCTTGACGGCCTCTGCAAAATCGAGGGCGCCAGCAGCAACCAGCGCCGAATACTCACCGAGGCTATGGCCGGCGACGAGGGCCGGAACAGCACCACCCCGGGCAATCCACTCACGATACACGGCGATGCCGGCAGTCAGCATCAGCGGCTGGGTGTTGACCGTCTGGGCCAGCACGTCGGCGGGGCCTTCGGCAATCATCTGCCAGAGATCCTGACCGAGGGCATCGGAGGCCTCTGCGAAGGCCTGACGGATCACTGCGGATTCGCCATAGGCGGCCATCATGCCGACCGACTGGGAGCCCTGCCCC